>JACCDP010903935.1_pt1 | contig 14061 bp, 21 predicted proteins | sample 7445841 | NCBI WGS metagenome assembly JACCDP01 (sample SAMN15323441, study PRJNA562643) | freshwater metagenome | isolation source: river surface water | place: USA:Blue River Watershed | collected 2017-08-17
AATGTGAACACGTTTGGGGTGATTTGGATGGTGACGGAACTGAAGAATGCTTAAAATGTGGTAAGGTTAAAGATGAAATGGCCGAAATACACATGGAAGGATAAAAAATAAAGACAAAAAATAAAAACTATGAAATTTAAAGAATGGGTAATTGAACTTTTCAAAGATGAAAGAGGTTCGATATCGGTAAAACCGGTAATTGCAATGATAGGTGCATTGTTCTTATGTATAACAATGATTTTAAATTCGTTCTCTCACGCGGATTTTGCTCCATCACCTGAATTGGTTAACGCAGTAATGTTAATTACAGGTATTGGTATGGGTGCTGATACGTTAGATAAGTTCTCTCACAAAAAGAAAGAAGAATCTGAAGGGTAATAAAAGATGGCAAAAGGGAGAGTCTAACTCTCCTTTTTTTTGCTCATTAAGACATATTTATAAGAAAATAGATTATTATGACACTCTCCTTAAAACAAATCGGACAGAAATTATTTGCTCTATACTTGGGTTTCGTAGGTATATGGTTATTATTTGCATTATCATTTGACATTTTTATGATTTTCACACATTTTACGAACGAAGACCTATCAAGAGACATTTCTAACGAAATATCTTGGAAAATAGATGGTACATTTAAAAACAACCCGAATAACATTTGGTACGAAGGTCCAAAAAAATAATTACATTGAAAACTTATAACGTCATTGACATACCACAACCTGAAAATTGTGAAAAATGTACACCTTGTTTAAGGTTAAGAATGATGGAGTTGGGTTTAATAACCGGACAAAAAATTGAGATAAACGATAAACGTTTAGGTCTTTGGTTGATAAATATATTATCCGATAATGACGATGTTGCAACAACCATCGCCCTTAGACCCGAAGAATTAGATAGGATTTGTTTAAAAGAAATTTAACATATGAAAAAATTATTAATATTATTAAGTGTTTGTTTACTAAGCAGTGTTGTCGTTAGTGCTCAAACAATAGGTAAAACTAAAACAGAAGATTACAAGGCGGACTTTGAAAAGAAAAGAGATATAAGTGCTTACATGGACTACGAAGGTCCTCAAATCCCTATTCAAATCCTTAAATGTGGTATATCAGATGAAATTTATGAATTATACCCAGAATTAAAAGAAAAACGTGTGGGTTTAGGTGTTGCAAATATTTCTATGGAATACCTTGAGAATTTAAATAGATTTAAATTTACTGAAGATAAGACGGAAATAAAGAATCGTATGGTAAAACAATTCCAAGCGTCTCAAGCCGGTATTTCGGAGAATAAATTAGACGGTCGAGGTAAAATCAATTTGGCAAAATATTTTGTAACAATTGAATGTTATGATTATTCAATATCGGAAGATGAGACCATCAACCTAAAAGATGGTATTAAAGATAACATGGTTACTCGTATTGGTTTACAGGTAAGATTTACCGACGCTGAAACTGGAGTTTTATTTGGAGCATCAGGTTTAGGTGAAGCAACAACAAGAAGAGAGTTAACTCTTTTATCCGATGCGACTGTGGACCCTATTAAGTTTAACCAATCAACAATTTCAATCGCCACTAAAAAGGCGTTAGATATTGCATGTGCAAATATCCTTGATAGAATGATTAAAAAGGGAATTTTTACAAAATAATTAATTACTGAAATAATACTTAAAAAGGGGTTTAATTACCCCTTTTTTTATATTTATAATAAAACGATAAGAACATGAAAACGTTATTAATCACATTATTACTTATCCCGACTATTATGTTAGGACAAGTCTCATCATGGAGAAATAACCCTCCTCAACAATCACAACCACGAGTGGAATCACCTAGAGTACAACCAACGGTACCACAAAGAAATGACGTAAGTGGTTGGAGAAATAACACACCCAATCCAGACCCACGTGGTAGAGTCAGGATTCAAAATTGGAACAGGGCTAATCAATTTGGTTACTATTGGGGAAATTGGGGGTGGTATCAACCATTACCATACATTTGGTATGATGATTTGGGATGGAGACAAAGAAGTGTTATTCATGTCTATGAAAATGGTAGAAGAGACACTATTAGAAAGGAATCGGTTTATACCTCTTTTGGTTTTGGTCGTACAAACAATAAACAAGTGTCTTTTTGGGGTGCTGCGGGTGGAAAAAAGGGATATTTTATTTTAGATTATACAATGTCTTATGATATTGATCAAAATCAGTATTATCCATATGGTAGAATCGATATAGTCGATTTTCCGGTTAGTAGTAATGATTTTATTAAACAAGGTACATTATATCTTGGTGGTGGTAAAAGATTCGGCAAATTAGGTGTTCATGGAATGATTGGATTTGGTAATGAGAATATTAGATATCAAGGTAGAGATGCACTTGGTGGAATATCATTTCCTAAATCAAATTCAAATTTTACAACATTTAAATTTGGTATTATAAGAGATTTTAAATTCATGACATTAAAATTAGACAGAGACCCAATAAGAAATTACAATCAAATATCGATAGGCTTGAATAACAAATAATGAAAAAATATATTATCTCTCTCCTAATATTATTTTTTAGTTCTAAATCTTTTTCACAAACATACACACAAACATTCATTGATAAATGTAGTGGTGAAAAAAAGGTAGCAACTACAACCATGATAAATGGTAATGCTACCGTGTCCTTTTATAACCAAGTAAGAACATTTTCCCCTATTGAGGTACAAACTGGTGTTGTACAAACATGGTTATTAACAACAAAAGCAACATACGAGGCATTAACGTGTCCGGTAATTAATAACCCAATTGTTCAACAGGCGGTTACAAACGCGGCAGCACAAACCGCGAGTAATGCTGCGGCCGCCGCCGCAAGTTCCGCAGCATCAACCGCAGCAAGTTCTACCGCTAGTAGTGCTGCGTCCTCATCGGCAAGTTCTGCTGCTAGTAGTACTGCAAGTTCTGCGGCTGCAAGTTCAACACCACCACCTACCACTCCACCACCAAGCAGTGGTTCATCTACACCTCCACCAGCAAGTAGTGGAAGTTCATCATCTTCGTCAACTGGTGGATCATCTTCAAGTGGTGGTTCATCTTCATCTTCTGAAAGTAAAACAGAAACTAAGACTGAGGCTAAAACAGAATCAAAAACAGAATCAAAATCAGAATCTAAATCCGAAAGTAAGTCAGAGAGTAAAAGTGAAGAAAAGAAAGAAGAGTCTAAATCTGAATCTAAAGAGGAAAAGAAAGAGGAATCTAAATCGGAAGAAAAAAAGGAAGAGAAAAAGGAAGAGAAAAAGGAAGAAAAGAAAAAAGAAAAGGCCGTGGCAACAAATCCAATGTTATTATCTTCTGATTTATCAACAATAGAATCTCCTGATGGTAGATGGTTACAATCTGCGACGATAGGGGTATCAAAATCATCCTTAATGGGAGATGAAAGTTATTCGGCAAACACTGTTATTATGAGTGATTTGAAAACATTCATAGTAAGTGGTGGATACACTAAAATGGATTTTTCAGAAGGTAAACTAAAAGCAATACATTCATATTCAACAGCGTTCGCATATCTAAATGGGAACTATATGAATCTGTTGGGATATACTTGGATTAAACCGACCGCAAAAAGAGGGGTGTTTGGTTATAATTTAGGATTAATAAATTTACTTCTTAAAAATGAAAAGGATGGTTACGATTATAATATGTCATCATCCGTAGTTGCATTTTGGACTAAACCATATCAGTACAGTAAAAAATTAACGATTTCACCGCAAATTTTTACAATGTTCGCTCCGTTGTCTTGGAATAGTGTTGCGGGAACTTCTAGTGTAAATAGAAATATGGGATTTTTATTGGGTTCGTCGTTTGATTATAAATTAAGTAAACGATTTGGGTTAAGTATAAACTACAAACTAAGTGGTAACACGGCTTCAGGTTCCCCATTTCTAAGTAATTTTCTTATAGGGTCTAGAATGATTCTATAATATATCTTTATCGATGGTTAATGGTTTTATGTGTTGTCGTTGTTTACGAAACCCATAGTCAGTTGTTATTTTAGATAAAGTTATTCCAAATGAGGAACATAGTACAAAGAGACCTATAATTAAATTTAACATATTGTATTTTTTTTATATAACTATTAGAAAAGTACAATAAAAATATCAGATTACCAAGAAAAATATAATAATAACAAGAAGTTCTTTATATAGTACAATTATATTTTTTATTAATAAAAAATCCCCGATGGACTAATCCAACGGGGATATGACAAAAAATAAATGTACCTCTCTCCTGATACATTTAAATTGTAATATTTTCTTTTTTAAAAGTCAAGTCTTTGTATAAATTTAATATTTCGGAGCAAGACTCATAATCTTCAATATCTTCAAAATAAGGTAAAACATCTCTTTTTAATACAATCGTTTCATCCCTATTAAAGGTAAATTCGGTATCCCAATCCATCCCTTTAATTTTTGCCGATATGTTTAGGGTTAGTGTTTTTTTTCTGGTCTTTTTGAACTCTACAAATATATCGATAATTGATTTGTAGATGATTAACTTATTTTCATCGTAGAAATCGTTGAAGTCTTTATATCTGCCTTCTAAGAAAAGTTCTTTAAAATAGGTTTGTTTAGGTTTTTTGGGGTTAGTCATTGGTAAGTAGTTTATGGGTACAAATATACTATTTTTTTTAATTAATTAAGGAATCGTGGAAAAAATTTATTTTCACATTATCGTTCCTAAGAAGATAAAAATAATACCTTTCAATGAAACACATATCAAGTAAACTTTTAATATTATCGTATCGTTTTTGTTTTAATAATTTCGTAACAAATGCGGGAGAATAATTTGGATGACCAAAATTCTCAATATTCGGTACTTCTTTAATATCAAATTCATCATTAAGAAATTGTGTCAAATCCTTTAACAGAATGAATTCGTATTTAAAATCTTTATATAGATTTGTGGCAATTGATTTATAGATAAATTGATATCTTTTATTAACCCAATGAAAATTTTCTTTTTGTTCAAAAACTTCGTTGATTGTTAATTGTAACTTTTCTTCATCACTAAGTAAGTGAAATGTTCCGTTGGAATTTAAGGAATCGTCATAATTAATACCCATTGTAAATGTAATCGCACTTAACAAATGTTCAAATGGGTCTCTTATAACGAAAAACGTTTTTCCCGTGTAAGAGTATATGTCATAAAGTTTTACAAATTCAGGACCTATTGGTAAATTCTTAAAAAAAGAAAGTCCATCAACATCCTTTATCTCCTTTATACTGCGATGACCACATCTAAGAAAAGATATTATTCTCTTATTTTCTTTTTGAAAAACTTGAACTCCTTGATACATATATAAAATTTAATTTTTTGTTCTATCCCATTTGGCTTTTCTTGCCTCTGGTGGTAATAGATGACTTTCATCTATTGTGTGTTTTATTTCTACCTTTATACAAGTTTGGGGCGTTTTACAATTTTTAAAATAATTGTTAATATAACCCATCATGTTAGCACTACCAATTGGGTTTGCTGAGTGTACGTAAATTTGTGGGAGAGGTATATTTTTATTCATACTCTCACTTACTAAAAACTTACAACAATCCATACCGGTTTTTTCAACTATGTTATTGTAATTTAATTCGTAATTATTTTTAACGTTTGTGTAATATTCAACCATCGCACTTTCACCTAAATCATGATCAAGAGAAATTACCTCAAAGGTACCCAACCCGTGTAGTTTTATTTGTGCAACAAATTCGTCGTAATTACGAACAACAATCCAATCTTCCGCAATTGGTGTTCTCACATCATCCAAATATAATCTCTTTTTTTCAATTTTCATCTTTCTTAAATGGTTTTGAATAAGTTGGATAAATTGAATCCCAAATCATCTCATTTAATTGATTAGAATATGAATCTAATCTTTTAAAAAGGAATGACCTATTTGGATTATCTTTAATTTTTTCCGCAAATTCTTTTTTGTTTATTAATTCTTTGAAATCGTTTTCAACATTAGTTTTAATTGTATCAAATTTATTTTGTAAATCTTTTATTGTTTCTTTAACCCAATCGTTAAATTCATCGGGAACTTTTTCAAGTAATTCATCAAACGGTTTATTATCTTTCAAATACTCCCATATATCTCTGTTAGAAATGTTAGTTAATATTCTATGCAATCTAATATATTCATCACCCTTGATTTTCATTCGAAAACCACTTTTAAAACGAATTACATATCCTTCTTTATCCTTACTAATTTCTTCTTTAAGTAAATCATATCCCTCACCCCACGTTTTATAAGTGGTAACAACTTCAAATCCAGAATCTTGTGTCCAAAATAAACTACTATCTGGTATTTCTTCACCTGTTTCTGTGTGGATACCACCAATAACAACTAATTTTTCTTCATCACCATAGTCCACCACTATACGATTCTGCGGATAAATAATTTCAAACAAATATGTGTTGTCCTTTCTCCATGCACTAATATCGTGTCTATCGAGAATCTCTTTTCCTTTAATTGCTTGTGGTGATGTGAAAGAACCTCGTGTTGCTAATATCCATTCACCCTTTGTCTTCGGTGTTGGTTCATAATATGGATTATCATAATCGGGTATATTGTTTGGGTCAAAGAACCTTTCCATACCTGTTTCATAATTGTTATTAAACCATATGTTATATCTCCTCTCATCACTTAATTCTTCTTCATAATAAAAAAGAATACCTAATGATCCGTCCATTTTTTCATAGACTACATAATCCTCATTTGGAATTTCTTCTGGTTTGTGTTCTTCGTAATTAAAAAATTTCTTAAACGGTCTTGCAACAATTTCACCTTTTGAATTGGTGACTAATCCACGACATTGCAAAGTTATCTCATCCCACAATTTTTCGTATTGAACTTTTGGTGAATAATTCCAAATAGTTAAATCGAAAGTTGGATGTGTTTGTTTATGTAACAAACCATCTTTATGATATTTTTCTAATGTTTCTAACATTATAAAGTTTTATAAACACCGAAGGTTAAAGTCCACTTTAACCATGTAAATGAAAAATACAATCCGTGAATTCCATCTTTAAATAATCTATTATGAACATGTGGGGAGTGAGCATCAAAATATAAATCCACTATGGGCAATAAATGAATTGACCATTTCTCAATACCTAAATCTATATAAAGTTTCATGTTATAATTTTACGTTAAATCTTTTAACCATTTGTTCTATCTTCTCATCGGGAACATTGTGAACATTCTTGTTACCGTGCCTATTCTCAACAATTACTGTATGAATTCTATAGTTATATCTTTCTGCCATTATAAAATACGGCTCCATTTCCCATTCTTGGGTGAACGTATTAGCAACCACAATTTTAGAGAATTGATTTCTCATACGTTCAGCACATTTAACTTGACAATCGTTATGTGCCTCTTTTAATTTACTAAAATCAAAGACATACTCTTCTTTTTCGTTGATAAAAAAATTATCAGCAGATAACACATCTTGAATGTTTGATTGGTTGGTAAAAAGAATTACATTTCCTAATGTGGTTTTTCCACTACCGGGAACGCCTCTTAAAAGTATTAAATCACCAACATATTCTTTCTCCATAATTAACAATTTAAAAAATAGGGCCGGTATTAGCCGGCCTAATTTTTTATTTTACTTCTTCTACTAAAGGTTTTTTTAAACCATCATCAGTAGTTGTTGTATTTGAACCACCCGATGTAATTTCGGCGGTTGTTGAGTCAGTCGCAGTTACTGCTGTAGAATCTAAATTAACCGACGTAGAGTCAGTTGTTTCAGTTGTGGTAGACCCTGAACCACATGCTGTTAATGCCAACATGGCACCAATAGCGAAGATAAATGTATATTTTTTCATATAAAGTAAATATACTAAAAATTTATCGTATAACCAAATAATAATAAAAAAACCCCAACGAGATGTCGGGGTTTAAGGTCTTTGGGTGGGTTCAACCCCACTTACTTATTGAAAAAAAACGAAAAGGTAATCGACAAAGAGAACCTCTGAGAATATAAATATATATGTTTTTACAAAAAAACTAAATATTTATAATATTTTTTTTACAATATTCAATTTTTCGTCCTTAAATTTTAAAGTAACTTGTTGATTTTCAATAATGTTACCTTTTAAGATTTCTTCACTAAGAAAATCTTCACATAGGTTTTGTATAATTCTTTTGATTGGACGAGCACCGTATTCTTCCTGAACATTTAATTCAAAAATTCTACCTATTACCGTTTTATCAAATGACACCTTATAGTTCTTATCTTTAAGTCTATTAACAAGTTTACCAACTTCAATATTAATAATCTTCTTAAGAACATCTTCACTTAATGAATTGAAAAGAATAATATCATCAATACGATTCAAAAATTCAGGATTGAATTGTTGTTTTAATGATTTCTGAATCATAGATTTTTTAACCTCATATGTTTGCTCGTCAGTTCCCTTTGTATTAAAACCAACACCACCACCAAATTCAGAAACTCGTTTTGCTCCGACATTTGATGTCATGATAATGATTGTATTTGTAAAATTAACTTTACGACCAAAAGAATCTGTTAAATGACCTTCATCTAAAATTTGAAGTAGGAGGTTAAAAACATCTTTATGTGCTTTCTCTACCTCATCGAATAAGATAACAGAGAATGGATTGTTTTTAACTTTTTCAGTTAATTGACCACCTTCATCATAACCAACATATCCAGGAGGAGAACCGATTAATTTAGAAACGTTGTGTTTTTCCATGAACTCACTCATGTCTACACGAATAATTTTTTCAGGGTCACCAAATAAGGTCTCCGCAATTGATTTTGCTAAAAATGTTTTACCTACACCAGTTGAACCAATGAAAATAAATGAACCGATAGGTTTATTTGCGTCTTTAATACCAACACGATTACGTCTAATTGACTTCGAGATAGTAGTAATTGCCTCGTCTTGACCAATTACTTTGGTGGAAAGTGTTTCTTCCAATTTAAGTAACTTTTGTGTCTCTTTGGTGTCAAGTTTAGTAATTGGGACACCTGTCATGTCTGTAACAATATTATAAACATCATCAACACTTACCGGTGTTTTGTTATCTTTTTGTTTTTCAGACCATTTATTTTTTTCTTCCTCGAGTTTATTGATAACCTTTTTTTCCTCGTCTCGTAACTTCGCTGCTTGTTCGTAATTTTGATTTTTTACAACTAATAGTTTCCTTTCTTTAATCTCATCTACTTCCTTTTTTAATTTTTCAATGGATTCGGGTATTCTAGAAATAACTCTCTTTTCGGAACCTAATTCATCTAATACGTCGATTGCCTTATCAGGAAATTGTCTGTCGGTAATATATCTTGAAGATAATTTCACAATAGTGTCAACAACACCGTCTTCATATTTTACTTTATGGAATTCTTCGTATGACGGTAAAAGATTCTTTAAAATCTCAACAGTTTCCGATTGGGTCGGTTCTTTTAAAATAACTTTTTGAAAACGTCTAACAAGTGCGGCATCTTTTTCAATGTGTTTTTTAAATTCATCTAATGTTGTTGCACCGATACATTGTATTTCCCCACGTGCCAAAGCTGGTTTTAAAATGTTAGCGGCATCCATCGACCCACTCGCATTACCCGCACCAACCATGGTGTGTAATTCATCAATGAATACAATAACGTTTGGAGATTCTTGTAATTCATTTAAAATGGCTTTAATTCTTTCTTCGAACTGACCTCTATATTTTGTACCAGCAACGAGAGACGTTAAATCTAATGACATTACTCTTTTATCTAAAAGATTGGTGGGACACTCTCCTTTGAATATCATTAATGCCAATTTCTCAACTAACGCAGATTTACCAACGCCGGCATCACCAACAATAACCGCATTATTTTTCTTTTTTCTTGAAAGAATCTGTGCAATTCTTTTTACCTCTTTATCTCTACCAACAACCGGATCAATTTTACCCTCTTCTGCCATCTTTACAAGATCTCGTGAGAAGTTATCTAAAATTGGTGTTGTAGAACCTTTTTTTACCTTTTTAGGATTTGTGGTTGGACCATCTTCAAAAAAATCTACGGACATATTTTATAAGTTTAGTTTACAGTACAAACATAACACATTTCGTTCTAAAAAACAAACAAAAGACAAAATGTCTAAAAAAATGTCTAACGAATGTCTAAATGTCAGTTTTAGACATTTGGTTTACAATTTGTAAAATAAAAAATTAATAATATGTAAAATAAAAACCTAATAAAACGTAAACTATGATTACATTATTTAAAGACCCATTTTTCCAAGGTTTTGAAAGTGCATTTGACACTTCAAAATTCTTAAAAACACCAGAAACTCGAGTTCAAAAAAATGAAACCGAGTATAACGTATCAATAAGTGTTCCCGGTTTAACCAAGGAAGATTTAAAAATCTCCACAAAAGAGGGGATTTTAAGAATTTCATTTGAGAAGGAAGAAAAGGACGAAAGAAATCATTTTACCACTTCTTTTGTAAAATCCTATAACATTCCTGACGATGTAAAAGAAAAGGACATCGTTGGTAAGGTTGAGAATGGAGTTCTTGAGTTAATCCTCCCGATTGATAAGAAAAAATCTATTGAGAGGTTAATTTCCCTTAATTAAACTAAACCCCGTCTTTACGGGGTTTTTTTGTATTTATAATAAACAGATATCATGAATAAAAATTTAATGAAGCGTAATCATATTGAAAAGGCCAATATTTTATTACAACAAAGAACCGATGGGGAATCCTTACGTAATAAATTTAACGGTCCCGAAATTGATAGTAAATCAAGAAAAGAACATCTTAATGATAAGTTACTGAGCCAATTAAAAAAGAAGTTTTAATATAACCCCGAGAAATCGGGGTTTTTTATTCGGGTTATTTTTCTTATATTATAGTATAAAATATTTACTATTATGGGAATCATATCAGAAAAAATTGACGGAACATTGATTGAGGTTACAATTCAATCCTCCAACCTTAAAACGGCATCTTATAACACAGAAACTGAAGACTTGACTATCACTTTCAACAATGGTAGTATTTATGTATATAATAAAGTCCCTTGGAATAAGTTCACTAAGTTTAGAATGTCCGAATCCCAAGGAAAATACTTCAACGAAAATATCGGTAGAAGTCATAAGTATACTAAAATATCATGAGTCTATTTGAAGAATTAATAGAGGATAAAGAACTTGATAAGAAAATTATCAAATCATTTACGTCAAAGGATTCGTTATCTGATAACATATTTGAACTATCAGATGAGACTTATGTTATGCGTGATGATATTAGAAAAAGATTAATTGAGATATCCAACGATTTTGTTGAGTCTTTTGGCGTTGAGTTTTTCATTCATGATGTTATATTAACTGGTTCATTATCTAATTTTAATTGGTCACAATATTCTGACGTTGATCTTCACGTTTTAATCGATTTTGATGAAACGGAATACCCAATTGATTTAGTTAAGGAATTCTTTGATGCAAAGAAAAATATTTGGAACGAAAAACACGACATTAAGATAAAAGGTTACGATGTTGAGGTTTATGTTCAGGATGTAAATGAGGAACATATTTCTTCTGGTGTTTATTCTATTTTACATAATAAATGGTTGGTTGAACCCAAAAAAGAAACTCCAAATATTGATGATAGAATGATTTTACAAAAAGGGGAACATTATGCAAAACAGATTGATTCCTTAATAAAGAAATCACATAAAACAGACGTTTTATCTCAAATTGAGGGGTTAAGAAAGAAAATAAAAGAGTTCAGACAAAGTGGATTAGATAGTGGAGGAGAGTATTCTTACGAGAATTTAACTTTCAAATTACTAAGAAGAAACGGGTACATTGAAAAACTAATAAAATTAAAAAAGGACATAACAGATAAGAAATTGTCCATAACACAATAATTATACCTATTTTTTTCTATATATCTATGTATTTATAGGATAAGAATAAGTATATCTAACAATTTATAAAATGGCAGATTTAAAACCCCTTGGTAGCGAAAAACTTAACGGAGACGATAAATTAAAAAGAATCCTAGAGTTAACCTACTTTAACGACAAAAATAAAAAGTCTTCTTCTGTAAAACCAGAATTAGTAAAGGAATCTAAAACCGGTGGTGTATATGGTATCGTTAAAGAAAAAGACGGATACTATGTAAAAAGAGGTTTAAATGAATCTTCACTCGATTATATCGGTGGAATGTTCATGAAAAACAAAAATAGATTTTCTTCATATGCAGATGCATACAAAAGACTTGATTTTATTAAAGGTCAAGAGGAATTACAAGAAGCTACAAAATATGTTTTAAAACAAAACAAACCACAAGAAGAGGCTCCAATGCCAGAACCTTCTATGGATTTACCACCAGCACCTGAGGCGGATGCATCAGGAGACGTACCACCAATGGATGACACAACAGCACCCTCGGATGATGTTGCAGAACCAATGGATGATATGGGTGGAGAAGATGTTGCAGCAGATGATGAAGCCGGAAAACGTTCATCATATATGGCTGAAGCTCAAAAATTTGCAGGTAAATTAGGTCAAGAATTAAGAGATTTACAAGATCAAATGGAAAGTGATGATATTAAATATATTTTAAATATGGTCATTTCTGCTGTTAAATTGGATAATTTAGATGACGAAGATATTGAAGAGATAGGTAAGAAATTTGAAAGAGAAGAAGATGAAATGGCTTCAGAAGAACCATCTGCTGAAGATGATGTTCCGGCTGAGGAACCTGCAATGGAACCTGAGGCAGAAATGAACGAGTACGATTCAATGGATGCTTTAGAATCTTTTATTAACACACCAATAGAGGCGGATGAAATTGATTTATCAAACTATTCGGATTTAGGTAGTGTAGATGAAGTGGACGAATTAAAAGAATTAGATTTAGATGAAATAAAAAACGATATCAACCAAGCGATTGGTGAGAGATTAAGTAAATATTTTAACTAAAATGAATTTAATATATGTCAATGAGATTGGTTCCGATTATAAAGGTCAGAAACAATATGAATTTATTTTTAGTGATTCCTCTGAAATTGACATAGACGAGTGGTTCGTTGTACCCGCATCTGCAACCTCAAGAACAAAATCACCAGATATAGAATACGTTAAATTGGTGGGTCTTTTAAAGAATACTGATTTAGATTTAGAATTGATTCAAAACTCCGATTATTTCGGAGTTATTGATGCTGTAGATGGTGTAATTGCATTGGCATGGGAAAAGTTTGATATTGAAGTTGAGGTTGGTAGATTAACCTTTAAATTTGGTGAATCGTTGGAAAATGTTACAAAAAAATTAAAACAAAGAAGTTACATTCTTTTAAAGGAAGAAATAAAATTCAAAAACGTATGAAAAGGTCAACATTAGTAGAGAAATTAATTAAGGAAGGAATGTCAGAAAAGACATTAGTTAGGTTTACAGATAAACAACTTTTAGAATTATCTGAAAGATTGTTAGGTGAGGCTGATATAATGATTTCAAAGAAAGACCCATTGTCTGTTCAAAAAATTGCTGACGCTAAAAAACAAAACAAATCTATCGAAACATACGAGGAGGAGAATAAAGAAGAATACTGTGATTCTTGCGATTGTGTAAAATCAAAATGTAAGTGTAAAAAATCTGACGTTAAAGAATGGGTTGAGAAATTGGTAGAAAATAAGTATCATAGTTTCACATCAAAAAATGAAATTATGGAATTAATCAATGTAAAATTAAACGAATCAGATACAATGGTACAACATGGTCCTAAAGTTAAAAAAGGACACAATGGTGTTCCTGAGTTCATGACTTACGATTCAATTGTTGATGCTGCAGAACCTAAAACTGCACCTACAACAAAACCAGCACCAACAAAAGAGCCGGGTACAAAACCAACACCAAACAAAGACCCAAGAAAAACACCATTTAAGCCAGGACCTGGACCAAATCCAAAACCTAAAGCGTTAAAAGAAAATAAAAAAAGTAAATAAAATGTCATTTACAAAGAAAAAATTGTTATCTTTAATCAAAGAAAATTTGAAAGAAATG
>JACCDP010124723.1_pt1 | contig 14060 bp, 7 predicted proteins | sample 7445841 | NCBI WGS metagenome assembly JACCDP01 (sample SAMN15323441, study PRJNA562643) | freshwater metagenome | isolation source: river surface water | place: USA:Blue River Watershed | collected 2017-08-17
GAGAAGTGCCTGGCGCGCTGGCAGCTGGAAGGCACGGTCGTCGCGACGACGCCGGGTCGGTCGCTGGAGCTGCTGAAGTTCAAGCACCCGCTGGCCCACGTGCACCCGGGCTACGACCGCGAAAGCCCCGTCTACCTGGCCGATTACGCCACCGCCGACGATGGCACCGGCGTCGTCCACTCCGCGCCCGCCTACGGCCTGGACGACTTCCAGAGCTGCGTGGCCCACGGCATGGCCTTCGACGACATCCTGAACCCCGTGCAGGGCAACGGCACGTACGCGGCCGACCTGCCGCTGTTCGGCGGCCAGCACATCTGGAAGGCCAACGCCGTCGTCGCGCAGACGCTCTTGGACAACGGCCGGCTGATGGCCCAGTCCAAGTTGACGCACAGCTACCCGCACTGCTGGCGCCACAAGACGCCGGTCATCTACCGCGCCGCGGCGCAGTGGTTCGTCCGCATGGACGACGAGGACGCCGGGAACAAGGGCCTGTTCACGACCGACAAGGCCCCGCAGAGCCTGCGCCAGACCGCGCTGGCCGCCATCGACGCGACCAGCTTCTACCCCGAGAACGGCCGCGCCCGCCTGCACGACATGATCGCCGGCCGGCCCGACTGGTGCATCTCGCGCCAGCGCAGCTGGGGCGTGCCGCTGCCCATCTTCCTGCACAAGGACACGGGCGAGGCGCACCCAAACACGCTGGCGTTCATCGAGCGCGCAGCGCAGTTGGTCGAGGTGAGCGGCATCGAGGCCTGGTCCAAGCTCGACCCGGCCGAGTGGCTGGGCGCCGAGGCGGCCCAGTACAGCAAGGGCGCCGACATCCTGGACGTGTGGTTCGACTCCGGCTCCACCTTCGAACATGTACTCAAGGGCAGCCACAAGGGCGCCGCCCACGAGACCGGCCCTGAAGCGGACCTGTACCTGGAAGGCCACGACCAGCACCGCGGCTGGTTCCACTCGTCGCTGCTGATCGCCTGCGCCCTCTACGGCCGCGCGCCCTACAAGGGGCTGCTGACACACGGTTTCGTCGTCGACGGCCAGGGCCGCAAGATGAGCAAGTCGGTCGGCAACGTCGTCGCGCCGCAAGCCGTGTCGGACAAATACGGCGCCGAGATCCTGCGGCTGTGGACGGCCGCGACGGACTACTCCGGCGACCTGGGCCTGGACGACAAGATCCTCGCCCGCGTCGTCGACAGCTACCGCCGCATCCGCAACACGCTGCGCTTCCTGCTCGCCAACGTCAGCGACTTCGATCCGACGGCCGATGCCGTACCGGGCGATCAGCTGCTGGAGGTCGACCGCTACGCGCTGGCCCGCGCCGCCGAGCTGCAGGCCGAGATCCTCGGCCACTTCGAGCGCTACGAGTTCCACCCGGTCGTCGCCAAGCTGCAGGTCTACTGCTCAGAGGACCTCGGCGCGTTCTACCTGGACGTGCTGAAAGACCGCCTCTACACGACGGCGCCCAAGAGCCTGGCCCGCCGCTCGGCACAGACGGCGCTGTGGCAGATCACGCACGCCATGCTGCGCTGGATGGCGCCCTTCCTCAGCTTCACGGCCGAGGAGGCGTGGCAGGTCTTCGCCAAGGGCGAGACCATCTTCACCGAGACCTTCTGGGACTTCGGCGCCACCGACGCCAACCTGCTGGCCAAGTGGGGCCGCATCCACGAGATCCGCGACGAGGTCAACAAGGCCATCGAGGCGGTGCGCACCACCGGCGCGGTCGGCGCCTCGCTGCAGGCCGAACTGGTGCTGCAGGTCAACGAGCAGGATCAAGCCCTGCTCGCCAGCCTCGGCGACGACCTGCGCTTCGTCTTCATCACATCGGCCGTCAGCCTGGTTTCGGCGCCGCAGTTCGGCGTCACGGTCACGCCCAGCAGCCACGCCAAGTGCGAGCGTTGCTGGCACTACCGCGCCGATGTCGGCAGCAACCCGGCCCACCCCACGTTGTGCGGCCGTTGCGACAGCAACCTGCATGGTTCGGGCGAAACCCGCACCGTCGCCTGACCTGAAAAGAACCCATGGACACTCGTTCTCCCTCCGCGCCCGGCCTCGTGCGCTGGCTGCTGGTCGCCGTCGCCATCGTGCTGGTCGACCAGTTCACCAAGTTCCTCATCGTGGGCGCCTTCCAGCTCGGCGATGTGCGGCACATCACCGACTTTTTCGACATCGTGCGTGCCCACAACTACGGCGCGGCGTTCAGCTTCCTGCACGGCGCGTCGGGCTGGCAGCGCTGGTTCTTCCTGGGGCTGGGGCTGGCAGCGTCGATCTTCATCATCTGGATGCTGCGCCGCCAGGGCCACCAGAAGGCCTTCGCCTGGGCACTAACCCTGATCCTGGGCGGCGCCATCGGCAACGTCATCGACCGCGCGATGTATGGCTACGTCGTGGACTTCATCCAGGTCCATGCCGCGGGCTGGTACTTCCCGGCATTCAACGTCGCTGACAGCGCCATCACGCTCGGCGCGGTGCTGCTGGTCGTCGACGAACTCCGCCGCGCGCGACGATCTTGAAGAGGCAACGGCGCGTGTAATTTTTCACGCGCCAAAGTGTGTCGAACGGTGACAATCGCGCGCCTTGCGACACGCCATGCTTCTCGACTTCGCCAGCTTGAGCCATTACGACTGGCTCGACGTTCCTCTGTGGGTCTTCGACCCCGAGCATCGACGCAACCTGTGGGCCAACGCCGCAGCGTTGCGCTTCTGGCATGCCGACAGCGCGGAGGAGTTCCTGTCGCGCGACTTCTCGGAGCACGGCCATGCCGTGCAGGAGCGACTGGCCGTCACGGCGGCCGACCACGCCCAGGGCAAGATCGTCCGCGAGCTGTGGACGCTCTATCCCAAGGGTGAACCCACCACCGTGATGCTGGTGTCGCGCGGCATGCGCACACCTGACCGGCGCCAGGTCATGCTGTTCGCCGCAGACTCCCTCGGCGGCGGCGCCGACCTGTCCATGCTGCGCGGCGTCGAGGTGCTGCAGTACACGTCCGCGCGCATCGCCGTGTTCACGCTGGAACGGGGTGAACTGCTCATGCGTAACCCGGCCTCCGCGCTGACTTTCGGCGACACCCTGCCCCCACCTGGTGGCACCGAGTTCAGCCGGCTGTTCACGCACTGGCACGATGCCGCCAGCGTGCTGGCCCGCGTGCAGCGTGGCGAGGCCTGCCGGCAGGACGTGGAGTTGCAGACCGTGACCGGCCCCTGCTGGCATGCGCTGGATGTGCGCCCCATGCGGGACCCGGTGACTGGCGACACCGTGCTGCTGTTGAACGCCCGCGACATCGCGGACCTGAAGGCCAGCCAGGCCGAACTGGTCGCTGCGCGCGAAGCGGCGGAGGCCGCGAGCCAGGCCAAGAGCTCGTTCCTGGCCAACATGAGCCACGAGATCCGTACGCCGATGAACGGCGTGCTGGGCCTGACGGAGCTGGTGCTGCAGACCGAGCTGACCGAGCGCCAGCGCCGCTTCATCGGCATGGCGCATCAGTCCGCCAAGGGCTTGATGACCATCATCAACGACCTGCTGGACGTGGCCAAGATCGAGGCCGGCCGCATCGTCATGGACGAGCAGCCCTTCCCGCTGCATGACTGCCTGCGCGAGTCGCTGCAACCCTTGCTGCAACAGGCGCACGACAAGGGCATCCAGCTGCACGCCCTCGTGCAGCCTGGCGTGCCCGCCGAGCTGGTGGGCGACGCCCTGCGGTTGCGCCAGGTGCTGATCAACCTGATCGGCAACGCGCTGAAGTTCACCGAACGCGGCGAGGTGCGCCTGGAGATCGCTCGTGCCGACCCGCACCTGGACGACACCGCCGACACCCAGCGCCTGCGCATCGCCGTCACCGACACGGGCATCGGCATGACGACCGAACAGATCGAGCAGATCTTCGACCCGTTCACGCAGGCCGACGGCAGCATCACGCGCCGCTATGGCGGCACCGGCCTGGGGCTGACCATCGTGCAGCGCCTCGTCGGCCTGATGGGCGGCACTGTCAGCGTGGAAAGCCAGCCAGGCGTCGGCTCCAGCTTCAGCTTCGAGATTGCGATGCGTCAGGTCGCCCGCGCCGCTGCGCGGGTGGAACTGCCGGCGCAGGCCGCCGCCTGAAACGCTGCCCGCCGGCCCACGGCTGACGTCGGCCAACGCAGGCCCCAGGGCAGTTCGCGCGGCCCGAACAGCAGGTGCAACACGCGCCGCCGACCCTGCGCCGACGCTTTGGAGGATGCGTGCAACGTCAGCGGGCGCATCAACAAGCCGTCCCCGGCGACCGCCTCCGCCGGCACCTCACCCACCCGGTCCCGCCACTGCCGCGCCGCGGTGTCGTCCAGCACACCGCCCGCCTGCGATCCGGGCACGAAGCGCAGGCCGCCGTCGACCTGCCGTGCATCGTCAAGATGCAATCGCAAGGCGACCATTTGGGACAGTAGTGACGCTGGCGCCAGCACAGACGGCCGACCGGCCTTGACCGACCAGCCCGTCAGCTGCGGGTGGTCCACGCGGGCGGCGACCGGCAGGGCAAGGTCTTGATGCATCGCCACCAGCCAGTTGCGGTCGGGCGACTTCTCAAACAGCGTGCACTGCACCGCCACAGCATCGGCAGGCAGCACATCGCGCAGAAGCGGCATGGCGAGCAGAACGCCCGCCAGTCGCCGGCACCACCCCTGCTCCAGCAGGTCACGCTGCCCGGCAGCGCCCGGCGGCGGTGAGGCCAGCTCGGCCAGCAGCGCCTCACGCCGCCGTGGCGACAGCAGCCGAGGATGCAGGCGAAAACCTTGCGGGAGAGCAGCGTCGTGGAGGTCCGGCATGGGCCGGACTTGTATCACCTCCGCCGGGCCGCCCTGACCACTCAGCAGCACTTGCCCGTGCGCGACGCGTAGCGAGCCGCCTGGCGCTCGCGGAAGAACTCCTCGTAGCTCATCGCCGGGCGCTCCGGGTGCGTGGCCTGGTGGTGGGCCAGGTAGCTGCCGTAGTCGGGCACCCCCACCATCAGGCGCAGGCTCTGCGTCAGATACCGCCCGGCGCGGGCGATGTCGGCGCGGTCAAGCATGCTGAGCCGCAGGCAGCGGCACGAAGGCCGTCTCCTGCGCCGTGGCCCGGCCGCTGCGTCGCGCGGCCAGGATGGCCTTGACGCTGTAGACCAGCACGCTCAGCACCACGCCCATGAACAGCGCGCACAACGCGGCGTCCAGCCGGTCGTTGAAGACGACGCGCGACATCGCATCCAGCGTCTTGGCCGGCGCCAGCACCTGGCCCTCGGCAATCGCCGCCGCGTACTTGTCGGCATGGGCCAGGAAGCCCAGCTTGGGGTCGGCCGAGAAGATCTTCAGCCAGCCGGCCGTCATCGTGCAGCACAGCAGCCAGGCGGCCGGCAGCGCCGTGACCCAGGCATAGCGGTCCTTCTTCATCTTGAAGATGACGACCGTGCCCAGCATCAGCGCCACGGCAGCCAGCATCTGATTGGCGATGCCGAACAGCGGCCACAGCGTGTTGATGCCGCCCAGCGGGTCGACGACGCCCTGGTAGAGGAAATAGCCCCAGGCCGCGACGCACAGGCCCGTGGCCAGCAGGTTGGCCACCCACGACTCCGTGCGCTTGAGCGACGGCACGAAGCTGCCCAGCAGGTCCTGCAGCATGAAGCGGCCAGCGCGCGTGCCGGCGTCCACGGCGGTCAGGATGAACAGCGCCTCGAACAGGATGGCGAAGTGATACCAGAAAGCCATCATGGCCTTGCCGCCCACCACCTGGTGCAGGATCTCGGCCATGCCCACGGCCAGCGTCGGTGCGCCTCCGGCGCGGGCCAGGATGGTCTTCTCGCCGACGTCGGCCGCCGCCTGCGTCAGCATGTCGGGCGTGATGACGAAGCCCCAGGTCGACAGCGTCTGCGCCACCGTGGCGGCATCCTTGCCGACGACGGCGGCCGGGCTGTTCATCGCGAAGTAGACGCCCGGCTCGATGCACGACGCCGCCACCAGCGCCATGACGGCGACAAAGCTCTCGGCCAGCATGCCGCCGTAGCCGATGTAGCGCGCATGCCGCTCGTTCTCCAGCAGCTTGGGCGTGGTGCCCGACGAGATCAGCGCGTGAAAGCCCGACACCGCGCCGCAGGCGATCGTGATGAACAGGAAGGGGAACAGATTGCCCGCCCAGACCGGGCCTCCCCCGGCCGCGAACTGCGTGAGTGCGGGCATCTTCAGCGGTGGCGCGACGATGACGATGCCGATGGCCAGCGCGACGATGGTGCCGATCTTCAGGAAGGTGCTGAGGTAGTCGCGCGGCGCCAGCAACAGCCACACGGGGATGCAGGCGGCGACGAAACCGTAGCCGATCAGCGCCCACACCAGCTGCACAGGCGTGAACGTGAAGGCGTGCGAGAGCGTCGGGTGCTCGCTGACCCACTGGCCACCGAAGATGGCCGCCATCAGCAGCGCGAAGCCGATGATGGACACCTCGCCGATGCGGCCGGGCCGCAGGAAGCGCAGGTACACACCCATGAACAGCGCGACCGGAATCGTCGCCGCCACGGTGAACAGGCCCCACGGCGAATCGGCCAGCGCCTTCACGACGATGAGGGCCAGCACGGCGAGGATGATGATCATGATCATGAACGCGCCGAACAGCGCGATCAGACCGGGGACCGTGCCCATCTCCTGCTTGACGAGGTCGCCCAGCGAGCGGCCGTCACGGCGCGTGGAGATGAACAGCACGATGAAGTCCTGCACCGCACCGGCGAACACGACGCCGGCCAGGATCCACAGCAGCCCGGGCAGATAGCCCATCTGCGCCGCGAGCACCGGGCCGACGAGCGGGCCGGCGCCGGCAATCGCCGCGAAGTGGTGGCCGTACAGCACGTGCTTGTTGGTGGGCACGTAGTCCAGGCCGTCGTTGTACTTCCAGGCCGGCGTCTGGCGCTTGGCGTCCAGGCCCAGCACCTTGTCGGCGATGAACAGGCTGTAGTAGCGGTAGGCGATGAGGTAGGTGCAGATGGCGGCGGCCACGACCCACAGCGCGCTGATCGTCTCGCCACGGCTCAAGGCCACGGTGGCGAGGGATGCAGCGCCCAGGATCGCAACGCCCGCCCACGCGAGGTGGCGGCGCAGATTCATGATGAGCTTGTCTCCGTTGCGGCGCGCACGTCGACGATTCGGGCGGCGCTACCGTGCAGCGAGTTTCGGCAAGCGGCCCCAGCACGGCATCGGTCAAGACGCGCGCCCCGGGGCCGCAGCACCACTTAAGGGCAAACCCGGCACAAGCACCCGCCGTCGCTTCACACCCGCTTACGTCTGGGGCAGCGCAGGGGTCAACGAAACCGCCCGGCTGGCGTTCTTGATGCACGGCCCACATCGGGCACGCTTCTGAAGGAGATCCACCATGATCCGTTCCGTCCTTGCTGGTCTGACTGCCGGCGTCGCCCTGCTCGCCGCCACGGCAGCGCATGCGGAGACGCGCTGGTCCATCGGCATCAACCTGCCGCCGGCTGGCGTGGTGGTTTCCAACGGCCCCGGCTATTACGTCGAACCGGCGCCGGTGTATTACGCGCCGCCCCCGCCGCCGCCCGTCTACGTGCCCGCGCCGCGCTACGTCGTGCGCGACGTGTACTACGCACCGCCCCCGCCGCCCGTCATCTACGAAACGCGACGCTGGGACCATCACCACCACCATGACCGCCACTATCGCGACGACGGCTGGCGCGATGGCCGCCCCTACCGCGGCCGCTGAGCGGGTCGCGCAGCGCGGGGCGCCGGCGGCCAGCCGCCGACGCCAGGCTCCTCAACCGAGTCGGCGCGCGGCGCGCACGTCCTCGACCAGCCGCTCGAGCGTGCTCAGCTCGAACGGCTTGAGCAAGGCCCTGACATTGCGGCCAAAGCCAGCCAGATCGCCCATCACGTAGCCGGACGAGAACACCAGCCATTCGTCGGGCGCCTGCGCCAGGATGGCGCGGGCCAGCTCCACACCGGACATCGCCGGCAGGCTCACATCGGTGATGACCAGGTCGAAGCGGCCCGGCGCATAGGCGGCCAGCGCGGCCTCCGCCGTCTCGCAGGTCGTCAGCGTCAGCCCCTGCTCCTCCAGCAGCCAGGCGATCTGCTCGCGCAGGTCCATGTTGTCCTCGACGAACAAGGCCCGCAGCGGCGACTGCGGCTCGGGCTGCACCGACGGCCGCGGCGGCGCCAGTTCCGCCACCGTGCGAGCCAGCAGACGCGGCGAGGCGCCCTTGTGCAGGCAACGCTGGAAGCCCGCCTTCAGCGCCGCCTCGCGGTCGGCATCGCGCACATAGGCCGTCACCGCCGCCGCGCCCATCTCGTCGGCCCCGATCTGCAGCCCGTTGCGCACCTGCTGGATCAGTTCGTAGCCGCCCATGCCGGGCATGCCCAGGTCACTGAGCATCACGTCGAAGCGCTGCTCGCGCAGCACCGCCAATGCGGCCTCGCCCGACTCGGCGCACACGACCTCGGCGCCGCGCTCGGTCAGCAAGCGGGCATGCACCTCCAGCAGGTCACGGTGGTCGTCGACCAGCAGCACGCGCAAGCCCGCGATGCCGGGCTCGCCGCCGGTCGCCTGCGCGGCCGTATCGTCCAGGCTCGCCGCCAGCGGCGACTGTGCCGCACGCGGCAGCCGCACGGTGAACGTGGCGCCGCGGTTCAAGCCCTCGCTGCGGGCGCTGACGCGGCCGCCATGCAGCTCCACCAGGTTCTTCACGATGGACAGGCCCAACCCCAGGCCGCCGTGCACACTCGTGGCAGCGCCGTCAGCCTGGCTGAAGCGGTCGAACAGCCGCGGCAGGAAGTCGGGGGCGATGCCCTGGCCCGTGTCGGTGATGCGCAGTTCCACACCCTGGGGTTCGACCACCGTCTCGACGATGACCCGCCCGCCGGCCGGTGTGAACTTCATCGCATTGGTCAGCAGGTTCATCGCCACCTGCGTGAGCCGCCCCTCGTCCGCGTAGACCTCGACCGGCTGCGGCGCGAGCTGCAACACGATGCCCAGCTGGCGCGACTCCGCGATGGGGCGCGCGTTGTCGGCAGCGCCGGCGACGATGCCGTTGAGGTCGAGCCGGTTGACGTTCATCAGCTGCTTGCCCGCCACGATGCGGCTCATCTCCAGCAAGTCGTCCACCAGCACCGACTGCGCCTGCGCATTGCGCGCGATCGCCTGCATGCCCCGTTGCAGCATGGACGGCGCCACACCCGGGTGCGACAGCACGTTCACCCAGCCGACGATGGCCGCCAGCGGTGTGCGCAGCTCGTGGCTGATGGCGGCGAGCAGTTCCTCCTTGGCCCGCGCCGCGTGGTCGGCAGCGCCGCGCGCGGCCTGCTCGGCAGCCAGCAGCTGCTCGCGGTGCAACTGCAGCTCGCGCCTGTCCGTGATGTCGTGAAAGTACACCGACAAGCCGTCCTGCGACGGATGGCAGTGGCACTGCAGCCAGCGCTCGCCGCCCGCCGCGCGGGCCTCGAAGGACACGGCCTGGCCGCCCGCCCAGGCCCGCTCGAACCCGGCCGCGAACTCGCTGCCACCAAACACCGCCGCACTGCGCAGCCCGGTCAGCTCGTCGGCACGCCGCCCCAGCAGCCGCGCGCCTTGTTCGTTGACGTAGCCGATGCGGCCGTCCCGCTCCACCAGAAGCAGGCCGTCCGTGATGCTGCTCATCATGGCCTGCAGCCGGCGGTCGGCCTTCACGAGCGCCTCGGTGCGTTCCAGCACGCGGCGCTCCAGCGTCTCGTTGAGCTCGCGCAGCCGCTCCTCCGCACGGCTGCGTTCCTCCACCTCGGCGCGCAGCGCGAGGTTGGCGCGCTGCAAGGCCCGCGTCTTGCGGTCCAGCTCGGCGAACACCGCCACTTTGGAGCGCAGCACGTCGGCATTGACCGGCTTGTGCAGGTAGTCCACCGCGCCGGTGCCATAGCCCTGCAGGCGGTGCTGGTCTTCGTCGAAATAAGCCGTCAGGAAGATGATGGGCAGATGCGCCGTCTTCTTGCGCTCCTTGATCATCTGCGCGAGCTCGATGCCGTTCATGTCCGGCAGCTGGATGTCCAGCACGAGCACAGCGAACTCCTGCGCCATCAGCGCCAGCAGCGCCTGGTCGGCCGACTGCGCCCGAACCAGGCGGTAGCCCGGATCGTTCAGCACGGTCTCGAGCACCAGCAGGTTGGCCGGTTCGTCGTCGACGATGAGGATGTTGGTCAGCTCGTCGGCGCCCATCAGGGGCGCCGCAGCTTCGCGTGCCGGGAGGTTCATCAGCGGTACAGCCACACGCGCATCAGCGACAGCAATTGCGCCGTGTTGACGGGCTTGGAGATGTAGTCGCTGGCACCGGCTTCCAGGCATTTCTCGCGGTCACCCTTCATCGCCTTGGCCGTCAAGGCCAGGATGGGCAGGTTGCGGAACTCGGCATGCGAGCGGATCTCCCGCATGGTCTCGTAGCCGTCCATGTCGGGCATCATGATGTCCATCAGCACGAGATCCAGGTCCGGTGTGTCCTTGATGATGTCGATGGCCGCGCGGCCGCTGGTGGCGGTCAGCACGTCCATGTCCTCGTTCTCGAGCAGGGTCGTCAACGCGAAGATGTTGCGCGCGTCGTCGTCCACCACCAGCACGCGGCGCCCGCGCAGCATCTCGGAGGCGCCGTGCAGCCGGCGCAGCATGTCCTGCTTGTCCGGCGGCAGCTCGCTGACGACACGGTGCAGGAACAACGCCGTCTCGTCGAGCAACCGCTCGGGGCTCTGCACATCTTTCAGCACCACGCTCTTGGCCAGCGTACGCAGCTGCCGCTGTTCGTTGTAGGACAAGTCCTTGCCGGTGAACACCACCACGGGCACGGCGGCCAGCGTCGGCTCGGCGTGAAGGCGCTCCAGCAGCTCGAAGCCGCTCATGTCCGGCAGGCGCAAGTCCAGCACGATGCAGTCGAAGGCCTGGCCGCGCAGCGCCTGCAGGGCCTCGGCACCGCTGCCCACGGCGCGCAGCTCGATGTCGCCGTGCCCGAGCAGCTCCACGATGGCCTGGCGCTCGATGTCGTCGTCCTCGATGACGAGCAGCCGGCGCGTGCGCGGCACCGTGAAGTCACGGATGCGGTCCAGCGCCGCCTCCATGCCCTCGCTGGTGGACGACTTCAGCTCGTACGAGAACGCGCCGTGCGCTAGCCCGTGGTTGCGGTCTTCCTCGGCGACGCTGAAGATCTGCACGGGGATGTGGCGCGTCTCGGGGTCCAGCTTCAGCTGGTTCAGCACCGTCCAGCCCAGCATATCGGGCAGGAAGATGTCCAGCGACACGGCGGTGGGCTTGAAGCGCCGCGCCAGTTCCAGCCCGTGGCCACCCTTCAGCGCGACCAGGCCTTTGAAGCCGCGGTCGCGCGCCAGGCCCAGCACGATGCGTGCGTAGTGCGGGTCGTCCTCGATGATCAGCAGCACCGACTCGCCATCGACGATGTTGTCGCGGTCGTCGGCCACCTGCGTCTCGCGCACCAGCGGCAGGCTGCTGCGCACCGGCGCCACCGGCGGCAGCGGCGTGCGGCCGGTCTCCCGCAGGGGCGGGCGGGCGCTGTCGGCACCGCTGAAATGCAGCGGCAGGTAGAGCGTGAACGTGCTGCCCTGCCCCGGCTGGCTGGCCAGGCGGATCTCGCCGCCCAGCAGCGCGGCCAGCTCGCGGCTGATGGCCAGGCCCAGGCCCGTGCCGCCGTATTTGCGCGACGTGCCGGCATCGGCCTGCTGGAAGGCCTCGAAGATCAGCCGCTGCTTTTCGGGCGCAACACCGATGCCGGTGTCCTCCACGGCGAACGCCAGCACCAGCGGTGCCTTGGAGAGCACCGGGTGCTCGGGGCTCCAGCCGTCGCGGGCGAGGCTCACGCGCAGCTCGACATGGCCCTGCGACGTGAACTTCACCGCGTTGGACAGCAGGTTCTTCAGGATCTGCTGCAGCCGTTTGGCATCGCTCTCCATGCTGCGCGGCAGGTCGTCGGCGAACAGCAGCCGCATCGGCAGGCTCTTGGCCTCGGCCACGTGGCGGAAGTTGCGATCGATGCTGTCGCGCAGCGAGGCGAACGAGATCTCCTCGATCTCCACCGTGACCGTGCCCGACTCGATCTTGGACAGGTCCAGGATGTCGTTGATGAGGTGCAGCAGGTCGGAGCCCGACGAATTGATGTTGCGCGAGAACTCGACCTGCTTGGGCGACAGGTTGCCATCGCTGTTGCCGGCCAGCTGCTGGCTCAGGATGAGGATGGAGTTCAGCGGCGTGCGCAGCTCATGGCTCATGTTGGCCAGGAACTCGCTCTTGTACTTGGACGTCAGCGCCAGCTCGGCGGCCTGGTCTTCCAGCGCATGGCGGGCCTGCTCCACCTCGGCGTTCTTGCGCTCCACTTCGGCGTTCTGCTCGGCGAGCAGCCGCGCCTTGGTGCCGAGCTGCTCGTTGGTCTCCTGCAGCTCGCTCTGGCGCGACTGCAGCTCCACGGTCAGCTGCTGCGACTGCGCCAGCAGCGCCTCGGTGCGCATCGTCGCCTCGATGGTGTTGAACACCGCGCCGATGCTCTGCGTCAGCAGTTCCAGGAAGGCCAGCGAGCCGCTGCTGAAAGGCTGCAGCGTGGCCAGTTCGATGACGGCTTTGGTCTGCCCCTCGAACAGCACGGGCAGCACGATGACGCTGACGCGGTGCGTGCGGCCCAGGCTGGACGAGATGGCCACGAAGTCGGACGCGATGTCCGCCAGCAGCGTGCTGCGCTTGTCCAGCGCGCACTGGCCCACCAGGCCCTCGCCCAGCGCGATGCTGGACGTGAGCTTCACGCTGTCGGACTGCGCGTAGCTGGCCAGCAGGCGCAGGCGCGGCGTGTCCTCGCCCTGCGCACCGGCCAGGTGGTAGATCGTGCCCTGGTGGATCTGCACCAACGGCGCCAGCTCGGCCAGCAGCATGCGGCTGACGGTGGCCAGGTCACGCTGCCCCTGCAGCATGGCGCTGAAGCGGGCGACGTTGGTCTTGAGCCAGTCCTGCTCGCGGTTGCGCTCGGTGGTCTCGCGCAGGTTGGAGATCATCGTGTTGATGTTGTCCTTGAGCTCGGACACCTCGCCCTTGGCGTCCACCTGGATGGCCCGCGGCAGGTCGCCCTTGGTCACGGCCGTCGCCACCTCGGCGATGGCACGCACCTGCGTCGTCAGGTTGGCGGCGAGCAGGTTCACGTTGCCCGTCAGGTCTTTCCACGTGCCGGCCGCGCCCGGCACCTGGGCCTGCCCGCCCAGCCGGCCATCCACGCCCACCTCGCGCGCGACGTTGGTGACCTGCTCGGCGAACGTCGCCAGCGTGCCGGTCATGTTGTTGATGGTGTCGGCCAGTGCCGCCACCTCGCCCTTGGCCTGCACCGTCAGGCGCTGCGTCAGGTTGCCGTTGGCCACGGCCGTCACCACCTTCACGATGCCGCGCACCTGCTCCGTCAGGTTGGAGGCCATGAAGTTGACGTTGTCGGTCAAGTCCTTCCACGTGCCGCCCACGCCGGCCACCTGGGCCTGGCCGCCCAGCTTGCCCTCCGTGCCCACCTCGCGGGCCACGCGCGTGACCTCGCCGGCAAAGGCGTTGAGCTGGTCGACCATCGTGTTGATGGTGTTCTTCAGCTCCAGGATCTCGCCCTTCACGTCCACCGTGATCTTGCGGTTCAGGTCGCCGCGGGCCACGGCGGTCGTCACCTCTGCGATGTTGCGCACCTGCGCCGTCAGGTTGGCACCCATGGTGTTGACCGAGTCGGTCAGGTCCTTCCACGTGCCGCCCACGCCGGGCACCACGGCCTGCACGCCCAGGCGCCCTTCGGTGCCCACCTCGCGCGCCACGCGCGTCACTTCGGAGGCGAACGAGCGCAGCTGCTCCACCATGGTGTTGATGGTTTCCTTGAGCTGCAGGATCTCGCCTCGCACGTCCACCGTGATCTTCTTGGACAGGTCACCGTTGGCCACGGCGATGGTCACCTCGGCGATGTTGCGCACCTGGCCGGTGAGGTTGCTGGCCATGGAGTTGACGTTGTCGGTCAGGTCCTTCCATGTGCCCGCCACGCCGGGCACCACGGCCTGGCCGCCCAGCTTGCCGTCGGTGCCCACCTCGCGCGC
>JACCDP010446800.1_pt1 | contig 14059 bp, 22 predicted proteins | sample 7445841 | NCBI WGS metagenome assembly JACCDP01 (sample SAMN15323441, study PRJNA562643) | freshwater metagenome | isolation source: river surface water | place: USA:Blue River Watershed | collected 2017-08-17
ATTAGTGGTGCCCTATCCAACTTTCATAAACAGGGCATGGCTTACATGACCAAAATTAAGCGTAAAAACTGTTCTGTATACATTCATGCCATGTACAGGAATGATTTACCCAAAAACCTCATCATTGACAAACCACGAGTCAATAAGTCCAAACAACTACTAGAAGAAATTGTTGAAGCCTTTGATGCTGGTCGTGACCTTACAGAGTTAATAAACAGGGCTAGGGAATAACCTTCTATACTTGATTTATGCCTCGTAAAAAAGCAAGATTAGGTAAAGTGGTAAACCCACCGCTATCTAAGGTTTGGCATGTTGCTTCTGTTAAAAATCGTGAATCTATTCAAGAGCACGGTATTAACCACAATATAGGGGGAAGCGGTTCTTTAGATGTATTTAAAGACAATATTGATATAGATGGAAATATTCCTAGAGCAGGTAATTATTTCTTTAAAAGAGAAACTGATGCTGTAGATTACGCAAACCCCAATGAACATGATATTTGGGAAGTAACTATTCCAGAATCTAGACAACAAGCATTTCACAATGATGTTGGGTTACCAGGTTCGGCTTACAGCCCAAGACCAGTTCCTAAGAAACATCTAAATCTAAAGCAGTTTTATGCAGACCCACCATTGCCACCTAGACGGGGCGGGATTATTTAAACCCTCTATACTTAACTAATGGATTCTGAAAGATTACAAAAACAGCAAGAATTGAGTAATCAAATCCGTGCCGACGTGTTTGACCGTCATGCCCGTGGTGCACACCATTCATCTAAAGAAATTGAAGGCATGTCCGATAATGAGTATTCCCACGTTCTTTCTGCACTAGGTAGTATCCAGAGAGGCGCTCCAGAGGATGCCGTGTTTGCACCACATGGTACTTACGCAAAATTAGGTGGTGGTGTATACCCATGGTCTACAGAACACACTGGAGATTTGTACTGGCGCACTCATGCAAGCCGTGATTTTGGACGTTCAGACATAGATGAAGTAGTAAATAAAGCAGAAAAAGTAAAAAGGGCTTTAGACCATCCATACGGGTTTAAACGTGAAATGGAAGAAAATTTACGTTCTAATGCTGCTCACTCTAAAGACCCAAGTATTAACTGGGACACTGCTGTAATTGTAGGTAAACATTACGCTGATGAACATGACAAGTTGCCCGTATATAACTACCCATCAGCGTTAATGACTCAAGCCACAAGACACTTAGGTAACATGCGTTTTGGTGCTGCTTCTGCAACTTTAGGTCAAATACTAGACCTTACAAAAAATGAAGAACATTGGGATTACTTACATTCCCGTCAAGGTAGTGCTGACTTCTTAAAAAAACTAGGTAGATAGTTCTATAATTGTTGCATGGCGTTTTTTACCGATAATTATAGAATTCCTAAGCAGATTGACTGGGAAGAATTCAGTAGGCAAAAAAACGCTTTTGAAACAGGTGACCCTGCTTTTTCAGGTTCTATTCAAGCCCGTGTACCTAAGTTCACCGATGTAAAACCAGGACAACAACACCCTGTAGGAAAACGTGGTCAAGGTAAGTTATTCCACGAACACGTATGGCCTAAAGGGTTTACGCCTCAGCGTAGGGCTGAAGTTAATGAGGCATTGCCCTACACTCACTCTCACACAGAAGAATCAAAAAACAACCCAGTTTGGGGTCCACAAAGTCCACAACAAGAACATGCTTTTGTTAGAGACACTATTGCTCGTTCTACTATGGATACAGATGAATTACGTGCAATGACTGATTATAACAACATGGAAATACACACTGGTGTAAAACTTCCAAAAGGTATTGGTGGTGAATATCACCCAAGTGGGGAGTCACCAATTTCAGATAACGAAGGTGCTGGGGTTATCCTTTTAAAAAACCAAGCGCAAAATATTGATGTGTATAGAGGGGCACTTACGGGAAGAACCCTTATTCACGAAATTGGTCATGCTATGGATGAAATGAATGACCCAACAGAGTTTGATAATAAACGTAACGAAAATGCAATGTACAAAGGACAAAACGGATTACTTCCAACATTGGAAGGCCGTGCTATGGGTTATCAACTAGCAAAGTTTCGGGCGACACGGGCACAGATAAGGTCCATGCGAGCAACAGAAAATGCTCAAGGTTACGACCCAGCAAATATTTCAGATTCAAAATATTCAGATGGCAGAGTTCCTGCTGTTGAAACCTTTAAGAGCAATCGCATTAAATCATTTCGTGTAGCACGTGGTGAAAGCCCATATCCAGCCAGCGTTCGTATGGGTAAAAAAGAACCAAAGTATGAACAACCACAACTTCCAGGGATGGAATAATGTCTGAAGAACAAAGCCCTTACCTTAGTCCTGAAGGGATAAGTAAGTTTGATGAGCGAGAACGCTTTAATGAAGGGTTGAGAACTGGTGAGTCAAGGCCAGAACAACTTTGGAATGAAGGACACGCTAGAACTGTTTATGTTAAGTCATTAGGGCATATGAACCCACAACAGTTCAAAGAGCAATTTGAACCTATGAACTTTGGTTGGGAGTACGCAGAACGAGATGATATGCTTCATAAGAATGTTGATTACAAAATGGATGAGTTGGTTGAATCTGTTAAGCAACATGGAATAGTTAGACCAGTCATTGTTGGACACCCAAGAGTGTTTCCAGAAATGAAAATTGAAGGAACTAACAAATTAAAGCCTGGAAAAGAACCACTAAAAGCAGAAATACTAGATGGTATGCACAGAGTTGAAGCAGCATCTAGGGCTGGCGTAGATATTCCAGTAAACATCTTGGATGAAGTTCATCAACAATCATATGAACGTGCTACATATAATTTGGCAGCAAGACCAAAGCAAAAAAGAAAAAAGAAAAGTTAAATGCTGAACCGTCACCAATTTCACACCTACTACCACGGTACAGGTGACCATAACGTGGAATCCATTATGAAGCATGGTTTGCGTCCCCACAACCCAGCAGAAGGCTATGAAGGACTGGAAGAAGGTGAAACACACGAACCAGGTCACCCTGAAGGTGTGTATTTTGCAGATGATATAGAAGGCGCTCGTGAGTACGGAACTTCAGTATTTTCCGTAGAACTGCCTAATTCTGCTGATTGGGATTGGTCTGAAAATGGTTATGTCCTTAAACATGGTGTTCACCCGTTTGCTTTAAAGCGTGTTGAGTAATCGTTTATACTTGATTTATGAGTGGTTTTAAAGACAATAGTGATCTTAGCCCTAGAGGGTTACAACAGTTTGATGGACGACAACGATTTGAACAAGGACTTCAAACAGGCCGCCCAAGACGAGAACAGTTATGGAATGGTGAACATAAATACGATATTAAAGTTCGTTCTTTAGGTCACCTTAGCCCACAACAATTCAAAGAACAGTTTCAGCCAACAGGATATGCAGAAGGTTGGGACGAACTTGCTAGTGACGAAGCAACTGAACATCTTGAAAAAAATGTTGGCTACAAGATGTCTGAGTTGGAACAATCAATTAAAGAACATGGAATGGTGCGCCCAGTTATTGTGGGGCCTGAAAGACAAGTACCACCTAATCCAGATTCTTATAGTGAACTTGGGAGAACAGGTTACACACGTCCAGGTGAAGTTATTGACGGACACCATAGAGTAATTGCCGCAATACGTGCTGGTGTAAACATTCCAGTAAACGTGGTAGATAAAAGCCATATCCCACACGGTGGTGGTCGTGGTTATATTTGGAATAAATAAACGGGGCGGGTGGGTATGAACCACCATGTCCGACTCATAGTTGTCGGCATCTTTACTTAAGTTACACCCCGTCAAAGAGTATACTGATTGTATGGCTCTAAACCCTGACCAGTTTCGTATTGAACATGAGGAACATTCCCCTCTTGAGAATTCATACCCTGGATTTGCACAAATTAGGCGCATAGTAGTTCGCCATCCTGACGTAACGTCTACTGGATACACGCTGGCAGAAACTACTAATACAGAAATGCGGCGTGGTCAAAAGCCAAAGAAAGTCACAACACCTGGCGCTGGTCCAAATGCTGCTGGAATTATAGATTATGAAACACAAGACGGAGGAGATGGCGTTTACATCCGTTACATACGGTCAGGTGTGCAAGGTGAAGGCATTCCAAGACGAGCAATGGATGCTTTAGTTGAAAAGCACAATCCTTCTATTATTAATTTTGGCAGGATTATGACCCCACGAGTAGTAGATATTATGCGTAGCGCTTCAGAACGGCACCCAAACATACGTATTACTGGTCACCGTGATTATAGTAGGGAAGAAGGCGGTTACGGAACCGTCAGATTTAAAGGTGGAGAAGAAGTAGAATAGTTGTATGGCTGCACACGAAAACGTATCTAAAGACCAGTTTGGTCATATAATCAACAGTCCCATGCACATAGCATGGTTAGACGATGTGTATGTCAGCCCAAATACTGGAGAGCCTGTAAACATTGACTTTGGCGATAAACAAGTGCCAAGACATTATCATTACTTCCCTAACGGTGGTGGAAGACGTTATTTGAGCGGAGAAGATGGTCGTAGCCATTGTCCTGGTGGTGCTAACTGCCCAAGCGCAACACTAGCCATTCGTTTAGCAAAAGCCGAACACGTAGCAAGTATGGCGCACGACCCAGAGTTTTACGCCAACGAAGGTGGTTGGGATGCACCTGTATCTGATGAGCGCCGAGCACAGATATACAGTGCAGGTGACATTGATTAATGTCTGCTGCTGACCATATTGGGGAACACATTATTCGTGTGTACCACTCCTCTAGGAGTAATGAGCCGCCGCATACATACGAACCACCCTATGCTGATACGCATAGAAGGCAAAGGGAAGAACAATACAGGGAAGGTTTTTCCTCAGTTAATACCCACCCAGACATCATCCATGCTGGTACATCTGAGTCTGCACATGAGGTTGGTGGAGGCACTCGCCCATTTATACACATGTATGAAATTGACACTCGTGAAATGTCACCAGTAGTTTACGGTGACGCACCTGGTTTAGGAGAAACTCAAAAGTTTAAAAGAAGGTTGGCAGGTGAGCAAGAAAGCCTGTGGGAATCTGTTCACAGCACAGGGGAAGAAACTTTAAAACATGGTCTTGTGCAACCCTATAGAAATAAGGCAGAAGATGAAGGAAGCATCTCGTATATGATTCCTAAGTCTGCAATAAAAGCAGGACGTGTAAAATACGCTGGAAGGCAAGATTTAAGACGAACTTCAAAGGGTACTTACGAATAAGGGTTTTGTAGCGCTACACTTTTCCCATGCGTACTTTAGAGTCTTTTAAGGACAAATACAAAGAAGAAACCATTTGGGTACTTGGTTCAGGTGGCTCACTTGATTACCTTGACCCATCTTTTTTTAATGACAAGGTTTGTATAGGTGTAAATTTTGTCGGAAAAGTATTTGACTTACTAAATTATTACACCTTTTCCCATTATCACGAAGATTCACAACAGATGGCTAGTTCGTCTAGTTTTGTGTTTACGCCACGAAAACAGCATGGCAACGCAGAAGAATGGGTTGGAGAAGTTCCAGACAACGTAGTTTTGTTTGATACTCACGCAGGACAACCTGGTGCAAGTTTTGACCCATTTGGTAAAGACAACCCAATACATGGTTTGATTATTGGTGCATCAAGTATTCATGGTGCAATGCACTTAGCCGCATATATGGGCGCCAAATACATCGTCTTAGTAGGAGCAGACTGCGGAGTACTTAATGGTAAACACCGTTTTACTGGCTATGTTCAAGGAGATAACCCGTGGGAATTGTACAATGTACAACTTGGAACTATGAAGCGTTGGCTAAAAGAAACCTACGGATGCGACGTGTATTCCCTGAACCCTTTTGTCAATTTCAATCTTGAAGGTGTGCCTTTCTCAGGGTCTGTACAAATCAACTAAAATAGGTACATGTCTAGTGACAAGATAAACCCTGACCAATTTCGTATGTTTATGCGTCCCCACGAAATTAAAGAACTTGTGCCTAACTCCGTAGATGCTTTTGGTGAAGGTAGTAAGAAAAAGAGAATGTCTAGACTTTGGGAACTTAAAGAAAGAGAAATTGTAGAAGACGTTCCTAGTGGTGCTGGAGCATCCTATGGTGACTTAAAAGAAAGCATAAAAAAAGTAGGAGTAATGCGCCCCGTTACCTTATATACGGGAATGGAAACTCCACTTGGTCGTGAACCTGTTGCTATGGGTCAAGGACATCACCGAGTTGCAGCCGCAGAAATGGCTGAAAGAGAAACTGGCAAAGATTATTACATTCCAGTTATCTACTCTAACGATATTCATGAAACAGAGGACAACTCATATGCCTACGAAAGAGAGGCAGATGATTGGAGTGCAGACCCACACTGGGGAAATTACTACTAAACTAGGTATATGGCACTAAACCACCATCAATTCCGAATGTTTATTCCAGCACGTGAACTCATGGGGTTTGGTCCATTAGACGACCCTTCAGAGTCTGAGTATTCTGAAGCCTATGGGTTACTAGCACGAAAGCGCAGAGATAATAAACAATTGATGTCTTCAAAAGAAACTGAGCCACTTATCAAGAGTGTTGCTAGAGAAGGTGTAAAAACTCCAGTTAGTATTGTGGAAAATGGAGACAGTGGAAGTACTATTTGGAATGGACACCATCGGATTGTTGCCGCCTATGATGTAAACCCAGATATGGAAGTACCAGTAGATAACCAATACTAGAGGTGAACAATGCCAACATATATTTACAAATGTAAAAATTCACATTTTTTAGAAGAAGTGCGTAAGATAAATGATAATCAAAGGGCAACAACATGCCCTGATTGTGGTGAATCATTACGCCCAGTCTATTACGCCCCAGCAATGCACTTGGTGGGTAAGGGTTTTTACTCTAACGGTGGGTAATGTAAACTGGTTGTATGAAAGAAAGCCCTTTTCCCAATCGCCGTTTAGCGTGGACAAACACTGAACAGTGGCAGGACTACACTGATGTTGAAGCACCTCATAATTTTGGTCGTCGTCGTCCTTTGACCAATGAGTGGAGTGACTACATCTCTGATGCAAATGAAGAACATGCAGAAGTGTTGCGCTCAGGTGTTAGCCCAAGGGTTGAACTTGAAAAAGATTATGAAAAAAGAACTGGCAATAAACTAACTAAAAAAGGAAATGTTAGAAAGAAAAGGTCAAGCAATATGGGCACTGAATCAGTTGCAATGATTCGCCCAGAACCTTTGCCACCTAACACTATTACTACCCGTTTTAATCTTTCTACTGGGCAATTTGACACTATTACTTTGTCTGCTCTCCCCCCAAGTACTGGAGTAGGGCCAGACTGATTGGTGTAAACTTGACACATGGCAAAGATGTATCAAGCACCAGTAAAAGAAGCGGGAACCCCTGCTACAGTAGAACCAACACTTGCTGTTTCTCGTGGTTCAGCAACCCCAAGAGAAGGCATGGTTGAAGGCGACAAAGACGAACAGCAAGGTTCGTATAACCAACCATTGACTGGTATTGGTTTTGATCGTGAAGAAGGCTCAACCCCACATTGGGCTAACGACCCAGTTCGCCGTAACAACATTATGTTGTCACTAGCAGCGGCAGGTCGTTGTATGCACGCAGACTGCCAACGCCTTCGTGGAGTTGCACTAGCGGCAGCAGGAATGGGTGAGCAAGACATATCATCCAGTGTTGCTGGAACTTCAATCTCTCCAGAAGTTATTGAAGGAATTCGTCGCTCAGACAAATCTGGTGTTTACGCAAACCTATTGGCACGTCAACATAACCACGAGTAGTTATGGCTACCGAAGACCATCTTCAGTGGGAACAGCACGCTCTCACAGATGACCATATTCGTAGTTTGACTACTCATAAAGATTATCGTGAATTATTTGCTCGTGTAGCGCAAGCAACTACTCCAGTAATGGCGTTAAAGACAAGAAGTGGTCACATTCAAATTCGTATCAAAGGCGATGGAATGTTGCATACTGGTAGTACACCATCTGACAAACGTGCTGTAAAGAATCTGGAATCAGATATTCGTAGAAACATGCGTCAAATTGACCACAACTTTCCTAAAAAAGGTGAGAAGTGGCCTCCAGAAAGTACAGAATCTGCATGATTGTTACGTATACAATTTATACACAATCAATGGCTGATGCTGCAACACTTGCCAGTAAACAAGCCAAAGCAAGTGGATACAGTTCAACGTTCTTAACAAAAGTTACAAAAGTCGGAAACGGCGCTTGGGAAGTCACACTTCGTTTAGTGGCATAATTGGTGACACAACTCTTGTCAGGGTAGTAGTCCTTTTTTTAAAACTAAGTTAGGAAAGTGGTGACATGAGTGAAAACTCTAAAGACTGTAGCGAGCAGTGCATCCATTGTGGGTCACGGATGCTTCCAGAACATGCTCATTACCGATGCCCCAATTGCGGTAGTCGGGATGCTTGCTGTGAGGGTGTTTACTAAATCCCTATGAACTTTGTCAACAATGTATGGTATATTGTACTACGAGTTCTCTCACAAACGGGTTGCCTGCGAGCGACCCGTTTTTGTGACTACGGGGTAATATGAAACTTCGTAAAGGCTTTTGGATTTACTTCCCTGTAGCGCTTTTTGCTTGGCTTTCCCCAATTAGTGTTTCTTCTGTCAGTGCAGAATCATTTACTACAACTGGCGCTCAAGATTACTTTTTTACTTTAGAGCAACCTCAATTATTTACTGTTCGTACTTTTGCTCAACAATATGGAATTGACTCAATGTTGTGGCTGTATGACTCAGATAATATTGCAATTTCTGCAAACGACGACTGGTTTGGTCTTGATTCATATATTTCAATGAATCTTAATGCTGGAACATATCGTTTACGAACAGGTGTTTGTTGTGGAGACCCTAATCGTTGGTATGGAACATCTTATGTTATTGACGTAAATATTGCTCCGTCAAATGCTCCAAGCACAACTACTACAGAAAGTACAACTACCACCAGTAGTAGTACAACTACTTCTTCCGTACCCCAAACAACATTGCCAGAATCAACAACGACCACGACACTACCGCCAGAAACGTCAACATCTACTACTGAGCCTCAGACGACAACGACTTCTTCAACTTCCACAACAGTGCCAGAAACAAGTACCACGACAACGGTGACCCCAACAAGCACCACCACAACAACTTCATCTACATTGCCTCCCGTTCCTGAACCGCCCGTTGTAGTGCCGACAGGGACCACAACGACAACAGTAGAGGAAACCACCACAACAACGACGCTTCCTGAAGAAACAACCACGACAACTGAGCCAGAGCCAGAAACGACTGTGCCAGAAACAACGACAACTGAAACATACCCTGACACTACCGTAGCAGAAGTAACAACGACAACCTTAGAGCCAAATTTAGAGCCACTGACAGAAGAAGAAATAACTGCTGTTGTTGAAGAACTAACAACTATTGAGGAACTTACTCCAGAGGTGTTGTCCGAAGTTGTAGACGCTCTTAACTCAGACAATATTACAGAAGAACAAGTTCAAGCCGTTGTTGATGCCGTTGTTGAGAACTTGGACACGCTTACCGAAATAACCCCAGAAGTTTTAAATGAAGTTATTGATATTTTGGAATCTGACAACATCACCCAAGAACAAGTTCAGGAAGTTGTGGACACCATCTTGGCTACAGACATTTCTAGCGACCAAGCAACTCAACTTGCTACCAGTGCCGCAGTTCTAGAAAGTATTACAGGAGACCAAGCAACTGAAGTGTTTGCTTCTATTGACACTGGTGAACTTTCAGGAGAAGAAGCAGCCGCAATTGTTGAAGCATTATTAGAGGCACCAACAGAAGTAAAAGAAGCCTTTGAAGCAGAAATTAACGTCTTTGAAGGTGGTTTTGACGAGTATGTTCCTACGGATTCAACTATCTCCGTAGGTGCTCGCCGTGTCGTGGTAGCCGCCACTACGGTATCATTTATACTACCTGCACCAGTTGTTTCTAGGCGACAATCAAAAGTTTAGTTCTAATCCTCTAGGAGACTTGTGAAGAAACTTATTGATGAACTGCATGCCTTGGCGTGGACTTTAGGTGGTACGGGGATGGTCCTGATTACCCTTAGTGGTCAAACCCTTAAATGGGGTATTTGGATTTCAATTGCCTCTCTTGGTGTACATCTTGTTGGGGCCTTGTTAAAACAGGACGATTCTGTAGAGTAAACTTAGTACATGCCTCAAGTAGTCCATTATTCGTTAGAGCGTGGTTTACCGTTTGAACGCATCATTTCGGTAAAAAGTCGTCGTACCCACAACCGTGTAGCCGTTAGCGACCCATCGGCTTTTATCAGACTTAGTACTACTCATAAAAAGCAAATTGCTGCTGAAGTACGTTCTGACGGCACAATTAGGCTGTCTTTGGAAAAAGACGAAACTATAGATTTGCCAGACGGTAGTTACGACTACGACGTATGGGCTAACTGCTATGGGGCAAATAATGTTGTTACATATCAACCTGTTTCAAGCGGTAAAATTAGAGTAACTACTTACGACAACATCACCCCATTGGAGGATACGGACTTTATGGAAATTCGTTACAAGCAACGTACCGATTACCGTCGTACCTTCACTTGGAAAGATTCTGAAGGCGTTGTTATCACTGTTACAGATGCCTTTATGCAAGCCAAAAACTCGGCAGGTACTACGGTCATTGATTTGCGCTGGTACAGCACAGCCCCAAATGAGGCAACAGTTATTGCGCTAACCCCTGCAAGCAAGCGAGGATACCTTGCTCCTTCTACTAGTGGTACTTTGGAAATGCACATTTCAGATAAAAATGATGTTGAAGCAGGTACATACACGTTTGACCTATTTGTAAAAGACAGCGCTGGAGACTGGGATTGTTTAGTGCAGGGTGCTCTAGTCGTTGAAGCCTCTATTTCCGCACCTCCTGCATGAGTAAGACACTTACAGTCACCAAACCTAAGAATGTCACTGTTGTAACAAAGCCGTTAGCCGAAACGGTAACAACCCAAGAGACACTTAAAGACCTTGTAGAATTCCACGACCCAGGTGTTGCTGGTCCTCCAAACAGCCTTACTATTGGAACGGTCACAGTTGCCAGCGAAGCAAGCGCCAGTATTACTGGTGTTGCCCCAAATCAAGTATTAAACCTTGTTTACCCAGCGTCAGTACGACATGTACACACACAAGGAACGGCTGTAACTACATGGACAATTAACCATGCTTTGGGGGGTTATCCATCAGTTTCAATTGTAGATAGTGCACGAACAGTTGTGTACGGGGAAATCAATTACCCAAGCACCTCACAAGTTGTAGTAAACTTTTCATCAGCGTTTTCAGGCTACGCCTACCTCACGTAAGGAATTTTAATGGCTCAGAAGTTTCTAACTAATATTGACCTTAACCAGAACCAACTGCTTAATGGTACGTTTGAAGTAGTAGGCACCGACCCTAATACGGGCAACTTTGATGGTCGGATGATTTTTAATAGCACTGAAGGTGTAATTAAGGTTTACGACGCCACCGCCTCCGCATGGCGAAAGATGATTACTGGGGTTACCTCTGCTGGTTCCCAGTCTAATGCCCTTACCATCAGCGAATCTAACGGCGCAATTACGATTACTCCAAACCTTGCTACATCTGCAAGTGCAGGTCTTCTTTCCGCTTCAGACTTCTCAAAGTTGGCAGATGCTACTTCGGATGCTACTGCAAGCAAATTGGTCATTCGTGACTCTAACGGTCAGGCTAAGTTCGGTACACCAACTGCTGACGACCATGCCGCAACTAAGGCTTATGTTGATGCTGCTCGTTCAGGTCTTGATGTTAAGGCTTCAGTACGTGCTGCTACTACAGCGCCAATTAACCTTTCCACAGACCTGGAAAATGGTGACACACTTGACACCACTGTAACACTTGCTACAGGTGACCGTGTTCTTGTTAAGAACCAGAGCACCGCATCTGAAAACGGTATTTATGTTGTTCAGGCTTCAGGTGCAGCAGTTCGTGCAACTGATTTTGACTCTACCGCAGAAGTAACACCTGGTGCATTTACCTTTGTTGAAGAAGGTACAACTAACGCAGACAGCGGTTGGGTACTTACTACAAACGGAACAATCACCGTTGGTTCAACTGCACTTAACTGGGCGTTGTTCTCGGTTGCTGGAACAATTCTTGCTGGTGATGGTCTTACCAAGACTGGAAACACCCTCAATGTAGTTGGAACCACTGACCGCATCTCGGTTAGCGCTGATGCTGTAGACATTGCTTCTACTTATGCTGGTCAAAACACCATTACTACTGTAGGAACCATCGCAAATGGTGAGTGGACTGCAACAAAAATTGGTATTGCTTATGGTGGTACTGATGCTTCAACGGCTTCTGGTGCTCGTACAAACCTTGCAAGCACCTCAACAAGTGGTCTTACTACTAGCACCCCAGTGTTGTCTCGTATTTCCAAGCAAGGTTGCGCCGCAAGTAGCGCAGGTGTATCAACCACCACAGTTACTCACAACTTTGGAACAACTGATGTAAACGTGCAGATTTACGAAGTAGCAACTGGTGCTACGGTAATTGGAGATGTGACCCGTTCAAACGGCAACACATTGTCTGTAGTGCTGTATGGCACTATCTCTGCTAACGATTACACTATCGTTGTAGTAGGTTAATCATTAAATAGACCTTGAGGGGTCACAACATAGGAAGCGATTGAGGTCGTGGCACAGAAATTTACAGTACCTATTACTGTTAAGCAACTTGCTTCTGCTGGTTCTGATGCTGTCACCGTTTATGTTGATGCTGACACCTATGCTCGTTTAAAACTTGAGGCTGGTGGTCGCCTTGTTTGGGGTTCTGGTTCTGGGGCTGGTGATACAAACCTCTACAGAGATGAAGCAGACACCTTAAAGACTGACGACAATTTTAAAGTTGGTGGAAAACTTTCTGTTGTTGCTTCCTCTGGAGATGAGGGTGGTGAAATATTCCTTGCTCAAGCACAGACTAATAGCACTCTTAATGGTGGCGTCACAATAGATGTTTACCAAAACAAGATTCGGTTTTTTGAACAAGGTGGTAGCGCACGAGGTGCCTACATTGATTTAACTGCAACAACTGGTGGCGCAGGCACAAACCTTTTAGCAGGTGGTGGCGGTGGTGCAACAACACTTGACGGTCTTACAGATGTAACTGCACCAACCCCATCAAACGGTGACCTTATTCAATGGAACGGTACTGCTTGGGTAAACGTTGCGTCCTCAACTGTTGGTGCTACAAACCTTGATGGTCTTTCTGATGTTGTAATTACCAGCCCTGAAGAATTCCAAGGTCTTTCATACAATGGGACGAACTGGGTTAATGGGCATATTCCACTTGTTTCTTATGTTCGTAACGCAGAATCAACTACTATCACCACTGGTACTTGCGTTTACTTGTTTGGTGCCACTGGTGATCATGCAACAGTAAAACGTGCAGATAATAACTCTGATATCACATCCTCTAAGACAATTGGTGTTGCTGGCGCAAACATTACTGCATCAAACAATGGTCCAATTATCACTCGTGGTTATGTTGACGGTATTGACTTAAGCGTTGGTTATGCCGCTGGTGACGTTCTGTGGTTGGGTGAGAACGGAGCATTTACAAAAACAAAACCAACAGCCCCAGACCATTTGGTATTTATTGGTGTTGTTGTCCGTGCAACCAATAACGGAATTATCTATGTAGCCACCCAAAATGGCTATGAACTAGACGAATTACACAACGTAAGCATCCCGTCACCAATTTCTGGCGATTTTCTCAAGTACAACGGAACACTTTGGGTAAATGACCAAATTAACTTAGGTACTGACACTGTTGGTAATTATGTTTCCTCAGTTACCGCTGGTACTGGTATCTCTGTTGATTTTACTCCTAGTGAGGGTGCAGGAGCATCAGTTTCGCTTAATGCAACTCTTGACAACTTAAGTGATGTTTCAGCATCAGCACCCGTAGATTATAGTCCTCTTGTTTGGAGCAGTTCTGCAAGTGCATGGATTGCTAATAGCCAAGACCTCATCCTAG
>JACCDP010591401.1_pt1 | contig 14056 bp, 10 predicted proteins | sample 7445841 | NCBI WGS metagenome assembly JACCDP01 (sample SAMN15323441, study PRJNA562643) | freshwater metagenome | isolation source: river surface water | place: USA:Blue River Watershed | collected 2017-08-17
ACCTCGGACTCTTCGGATCATGAGCACAAGCCTGGAAGTCCACCTACGCTCTCGCTTCGATACCACCTTCCTGGGCGATGGCAGCGAGGGGAACCGTTACTGCACGACGGTCGTAGCGCCCGTCCTAGAGGCGGGAGGCACTGTCACTTTTGATTTCGAGGGAATCGAAGGCATGACCGACTCATTCGCGAACGCCTCTTTCGCTAACCTCTTTGAAAAGCATCGCGGACTCATCGGCACCCGACTCATCTTCAAAGGATGCTCCCCACTTATAAAAGATTTCCTAGCCTCGGCGCTGGCCATGGCCAGGTCTCGGGACGTACGATAAAAGAACAAAAAGCCGGACAGACCGAGACAGCCGTGGCTCTGGGCGAGATTGCACAGTGGCCTACCGGTTAATCCAATCAGCGAGGTCAATGTGATGATAACGGCCGTGCAAGGTCGGTCCCTTCTGCATCAAACGAAGGTTGCTGATCTTAGCTGCCCTGATGAAGTCCGGGTGAGCCAACAAGGACCTAGCTGCGGCATGGGTTGAAGCAATGATCTCCATCTGATCGCTACCAGCGGTTTCGTAGTAATGGTCGCTGAAAGCAATGTCTGGTCCAAAATATTCAGAGGATTTTACATGCTTGAGCGCTGACGCCGTGACATGGAATGAATGCGCAAGGGAACCGTCTCTATGCGCTTTGACCGTATAGACCTCCGCCAAATAGATGTTAAGCCTGAAAAGGGCCTTGATGGATGAATCCTGATAAAGCCCAGGCACGACGCAAGAAGCCGTCCAAAACGTGTACTCCGTTAGCCCGGGAAAAGGAACACAACGAGAAAGATAACCACGGATAATGTCGGTAAGATCATGCGTGTACGCAGGATTTCCCAAAAACTTGCCAAACTTCTTGGTGTATTTGGCGCGATGCGAAAGGCTTTCAAAATAACGGCGTCCATCAGATCTGGCTGAGTCATCGTTCAGCCAAGCATCCTGAAGCTCCGGAGATACCACCAGATCAAGATCCTTTTCTCCGGCGGGCGGGATGCTCACGATTGTGTGATTACGAAGGGCGACGGCTGCCTCTCCTTCCAGTGACCTTACCACCGCACGTTCGACTTCGTTAAGGCGAGCCTTAGGGACGACCTTGAAGGCTAGCCACACCATGTCGGCATGCGCGTCTTTCTTATGCTGAACGTAGCGTCGCGTCACGTCGACGCTCTGACCGCAGTAATAATCACCGTTGGCACAACGAAAAACATAGATTCCGCAACGCTGCTTAGGTTTGAAAAGGTCAGCAACCGAGAGACGCGAGGCCACCCCGTGGAGCGGGCCAAAACCATTGCTGCTAAGAATGTCTTGAACCTTCGTGTCTATCATAGCGTTTGTTAGTAAAATTAGGCTTCATCCACAGGGAGCTCCGCGTATATTTTCAGGAGGAAATCGCGGGTACCCTTAAGCTCTTTCTTATCGGAGTCGGAATTCTCGTCGGGATGAAAGTGCACGACGCCGTTGCGAATCTCCCTGATGCCGCTAAGATGATTGCGGATGCTCTCAACCAGATGGTCGGAGATCTTATATTTGGCAAGTTTGCGGACGACGACGGTACTGGAGAAGAAGGCCACATACTGGCTGAATTCCAGGTCATCTGTGGTTAACTGGCGATTGCGCCGATCTGGCGGCAGGCATGCGTCAAACTCGACCTGATTAAGGTTAAGGATGTCCAGGATATTGCGGATAACCGACTCGATTTCCTGCAAAAGCAAGAAGCTCTCGGTAAGACGGAGAAGTTCCGCCGCAAGATCGGCAGCCCTCACGACGGCGTACGCGACGCCATCCTGGTTCTTAACGATCACGTAGCCATTTGCAACGATCTCATCTTTCCGGTCATATACCGAATCTGACTCCGAGACTACCACAGGAGCTTTCATGAGCTCGCGGCATTTGATGTATCGGCTGTTCTTATCCAGGAGACTCTTGATGCCGAAATCATCCCAGGAAAGCACGCCAAGCACGTTCTTGGGATCGTTGAATACCGGCACGAAGTCTACCCCAGGCTTGGAAAGGAGTATAATAGCACGTTCGACGGTCTCTTGGGGGCCGATGCTCCACTCCGGAACGGCAGCCGTAATAGAGCGCACATCAGGAGCTTCATCGATGGCCCTTAGCCGACGGATCTTCCGCTGCTGCTCGACGCACTCCAACATGCCGAAACACAACATAGGATCGCGGAGCTCATCGAGCACAGCCTGCTGCTTCTTCACCCGCTTGATCAGCCTGACAGGTTCCGACAAGGAGACCGTGCTGAAGTCCGGCGAGGTAGCCAAGTCTAACTTCTTTAGGGCTTTCTTCACCTTTCCGACGAGGTTGAAGCGACGCTTCTGGGCGCCGAACATGGCGATAAGGTCGCGGACGGTCAGCGGCGCGCAGTTTCCACGCTTCACCTTGCCAGCGAGCGCATGGAGGGCGTCTGGGATATATATCTTTCGGGGCATACCAATAGACTAACTCGACCTAATTTTAAGACAATCAAAAGTATATTAGAGAGCCGACCGAAAATATTTGAAATATAACTCACTTCGGCAAAAGGTTGGCCATGGGCCACGACACCAGCGAAAAGTCACTCAAAGATACGGTCGGAAGAATCGAGTCCTCAGAGTTTGCACTGGTTCACTTCCAAAGAGATTACGTATGGGAAGCCGAGAAAGTCCGCAAACTGCTCCACTCGATCTGCATGGGCTACCCGATCGGAAGCCTTCTTCTCGTGAAGAGCGGCGCCAACGGCTTGACCCAACGGCCCTTCGTCGGCCAAGACTATAGGAAAGACGAGGTGACGCATCTAGTTCTCGACGGACAACAGAGGCTGACGTCGCTGTTCCATGCGCTCATCAAGGCCGAAGATCACCTATATTTCTTCGACTTAAATAAATACCGGCCCACCTCGACCGAAAATGACACCTATCGGATGCTTCAGGAAATGATCATCAGCCGGGAAATACCTACCGCAGAATCTTCGAGGAAAAAGAAAGACTTCGAGAAGAAGGCCGCCGAGTTTGACGCAAACTATCGGAACCTCAAGTCATTGGTTAAGCAAAGGCTTCTCCCCGCAACAGCACTTACCAATCTTTGGAGAGATAAGGAAAGGATGGTTGAAGCGGCCAAGGCAGTCGAGCTCACCCCCGCGACTGACCCTAAGGAGCCTCAAAAAGAAATCCCGCCTCTCGACCCAATAACCATTGAGGAATTCTCGTCAGCATGCTCGAAGTTCACGGATCTAGTTAGCGGCAAAATCGAGGGCTATATGATACCCCGGGTCACCCTCGACACTAAAACCTCTCTCAACGCAATCGCACGCATCTTCGAGACTATCAACAATACTGGCGTCAAACTGAGCACCTTTGACTTACTCGTGGCCCGTCATTTCGAATCGTGCGACATGCGCCAGATGTGGACCGACGTGGCGTCGGACAATTCAAATTTTGAAACCTACGGAATAGACGAACTGGAGTTCGCCGAAACCGTCTACCTCATCGGCATCGACCTGGAGGATGCGGATAGCGGCTTCTCTGCAGCTGAAGTCCTTGACACGCCCGCTCAACATTTCACCGAAAACTGGCAGCACGTCGCTGATGGCTACAAGCTGGCCTTTGAGTTCTTGTCGAAACTGGGAATCCACAAGAAGAGCGATATGCCCTACGGTCCGATGGTCGTTCCGATCGCCGCACTCTTCGCGATCGCTACCCGGGATAAGAAAATCAGCTCCATCCAAAGGCCAGAAATCCGCGAGAAGATTTCGTGGTGGTTCTGGAACTGCGTCTTCAAGCAGACCTACCAGGAAGGCGCATCGTCGCGGCGGATGAGCCACTTCCACGGACTCATCGAGCTTTGCTTCAAAGGTAAGAAGCCCGAGGAGATCCAGGCGTTCAAGCATGACATTATTGAAGGCGGCGCCCTGCCCGACGCCGAAATACTTCTACGCACCCTCCCCGGTGGCGCAATTTACAGAGGCGCCATCGCACTCATCCTGAGCGGGGAACCTAAAGACCTTCATTCCCGCGAACCTCTCAGGATGGGGATTCAAACAGACGACCATCACATCTTCCCCAAGGACATGTTGGACAAGCTCATCCCTAACAAAGGAAGCAGTACCAAGAAAAAAGACAACCCCGAGAAGTGGCAGTCAATCGACAACGTATGCAACCGGACGAAAATCGATCAGAAGTCGAATCGTTCCGTAAGCAACAAGGACCCTCGCAATTATATCCGGGAAATCCTTATCGCATCAAAGAAGGACACTGCCGCTATCCAATCGGTACTGAACAACCACCTCATCAACCCTGATCTTCTCGGAATCTGCGAGGCATTCAACCTCAAGGACCTGCCAGAAGACATAGAGAAATTTCAGGAGCACGTGGCTGCAACCCCCCTGAGCGCCGAAATATATAAGGCATTCCTTACAGATCGCTCTGGAAGGCTAGCCTCACTAATCACCCAAAGCTGCGCTTGGAAGGGCTAAAAGCGTCCTTCTAAGCCTCGGCCAAAGCCCTCCCTGAGGTGACAAACGAGGTGGGCTTGCTCGGGGCTAGGCCAAGGGGGCAGGCCGTCACTAAAACCACCTGATACCAAAGCTATCGCTTGCGGCGGATGGCAGCAGTGTCAGATTGGGTATTTACCCCCAATGAAAGATCCCATCCTCAAGAGCAACGTCGAGGCCATCCGAGCATTCGTGCAAGCAGGGCTCAGTCTTCAGGAAGCCACCGAGCGATTTGAGCAGAACCTGCGGATGAACGGCGCCCCACCCGAAGTCGCCAAGCAGCGTGCTGAGGCGGCGATGAAGATCCTCGAAGCTGAACTCCAAAAGGTCTACGAAAGTGGGGACCCTCGTGTCAGCACGAAGCCAAAGGTCCGCGACGAGAGGTGGTATTTTGGGCCTAAAGAGACCGACCATCTTTGGCCTAGATATAGACACCGCCTGAAGGCGCAGAAAGGCTTGGATGAAGATATCATCCGGAAGCTGGATACGGCCACCGACAGAATCGTCATGAATTTCGGCTGTCCGGGTTCCCAGAATTTCCGACGCCAAGGACTCGTTGTCGGGAGGGTGCAGAGCGGGAAGACATCCAACTTCATGGGGGTTATCGCCAAGGCCGGAGACGCCGGCTACCGCATCATCATCGTCCTCGCCGGCACGACCAATACGCTGAGGTATCAGACCCAAGACCGGCTCCAGCGCGACCTAGTAGGTTTCAGCGACACCAAGTGGCAGTGGCTAACCCAGGCGAAGTGCGACCCCATAACCCTCGTGGTCGATCCACAGGGCGAGTTCAATGAGATCCAGAACGCCACGCCAATCATGGGCAACCCCAACGCCCGGAGGATCGCCGTGATTAAGAAGAACGCCTCAGTCCTGCGAAGGGTCAAGCGGTGGCTCCAGGGCGTGGCCGACGAACACAAGAAGCTCTGCCCCGTGCTGATCTTGGACGACGAGTGCGATAACGCCTCTGTCAACACGGGCCCGAGTGACGAGAGCCCGACGATCATTAACGAGCTCATCCGGGACATACTCGCAGGCCTGCCCAAGGTAACCTACGTCGGCTACACCGCCACACCCTTCGCCAATGTGCTGATCAACCCCGACGCCGAAGTCCACGACCTCTATCCACACGACTTTATCTTCGCACTCCCTCTCAATCGCCAGTACTTCGGGCCCGAGCGAATCTTCGGCAATCCTCTCAACTCCGACAAGGATGCGGCGAGGGGGAACGACATCGTGAGGGAAATCCCGGAAGAGGACTTGGCCAAAGTCTGTCCCAGAGGTCGCGACGAAATCGATGGCTTCCGCTTCGATGAGGACTGCCAGACGCTGAAGTCCGCCATCAGGTACTTCATCATGAGCTGCGCCGCGCGAGTGGCTCGAGAGAAATCAAAGGGTGCGACGGCAGAGTTCAAGTCGATGCTCATCAACACCTCCCAGTTTGTCAGGATACAACAGAAAGCCGAGCGTGCGGTTGCCGTGATGCTGCGACGCCTGCGAGCCGACTACGCCTCCGACCCCGCCGAATGGCGACGGCAGTGGGAGGACGAGTCGTCGAGGTTCACGCAGGAGCAAATCTGCTGTGCCGAAGCCAAGGTTGAATGGCCTCAGGTCGCCGAGGTCCTCAGCGAGGAGTTCATGAAATCCATCAAGGTGGTTGTAAGCAACAGCAGCCCCAACCAGGCCTCGAACCTCAATTCCTGTTACGATTCCAAGAACCGGGGCAGCATCTACATCGTCATCGGGGGCAACACCCTTTCCCGAGGCATGACTCTGGAGGGACTGACCGTTTCCTACTTCACGCGAAACTCGACGACTTACGATACCCTGCTCCAGATGGGCCGTTGGTTCGGCTATCGCAAGGGCTACGAGGACATGCCACGGATATGGATGACCAAGGACATGCAAGCCCAGTTCATCGAATTGGCAGGTGTCGAGTATGAGATGTTCGAGGAACTCGAGCACTTCATGGCAGGTAAGTCCCCGTCCGAGATAGGCGTCCGCATCCGTCAGTGTCCCGGAATGCAAATCACCGCAAGGGCCAAGATGCGAAACGCCGAGGTCTGCGACATTGATTACACAGGCTTCTGTATCCAGACCACTTTCGTTCATCGAACGGACGAGGCGGCGCTCCTTGCCAACCGCGAGGCCATATCCGGTCTCGTCCAGCGTACCGGCGGAGTGACACAGTGGCAGAAGACCAAGGGCTTTTGGCTAAGGAGGGACGTCGATTTCGCGGACGTGCTGACGCTACTCGACCAGTACAAGATCCACGAGAGGAACCAGTCAGCCAACGCCGACGTGATGCGGGACTTCCTCAAGAAGCAGAAGAGGGACGGGAAATGCACCCACTGGAACATCGCCATCAAGACCAAGCAGGAAGACACCGGCGACGACGCTACCGACTCCATCGGCGGACTGGATATCAAGAGATTTCAGTTCAGCCGGCTCCGGCTTCATGCCACTGAGCCCTTCGCTTACCTCCAGGCCATCAAGAGTTCGGAGGATGTCTTCGCCGACGCCCCCAACCCGGACGTCCTGGCTTCACAGGCAAAGACGGACAAGGATAGGGCCAACCTCCGGGCTACCTATGAGAACGGACGTGGCCTCATCGTGATTTACCCAATCAGGAAGGATTCCCAGCCCGACCCGGGCGCCAAGGGACGCATAGCGCTCGACGCCGTGGAGCATCCGTTCGGCATGGCGATCTTCTTCCCCGGCGAGAAGCCGGGCATCCGGCCGACCGGCGGCGTCAGGGTGCGGATCAGCAATCCCGTCATCCGCCCCGAGGAGACCGAACCCGAGGAAGTCGTCATCCCATGAAGACACGCTCTGAGATTTTCGGGGAGCTCGACAGGGAGTTCGGTAACCTACTGACTAAAGGGCTCCCCTCCCCGGAGACATTCTATTTCGTCGACATCCTCTTCGCCGGCTGCCCCTGCATGGTCTCGGTCAATCATAGCGGGGCTAACGCGCTGTGGATCGGCAGCACCGACTATGTGGCGGGAGCACGTAGAATCTGGGAAAGCAGGGGCATCGAGGCGACCCAGGCACCGGATGCCAGCGGCAGGACTCGCTCATGGATAACAATCTCCCTCGAAGGGGTCTCGGAGCGCGCCCTTTTTGTCTCACTTTCCTCTTACATCTGCCTCAAATGCATGGAGTCGGGCGCCAGCACATCCTCGACCATCAAGGAGGCCTTGGATGAGTGGAAGGGCCTCTTCCTAGGCAGGGCCGAGGGATTGACCCTGAATGAGCTGGCCGGACTCCTTGGCGAGCTGCTGACGCTCCAGGAGCTCGCAGAGTCCGTTAGCGCAAGGGCGCTGGACTTCTGGCAAGGATTCGAGGGAGAAAGCCAGGACTTTCGCTGTGGCAACCTACTAATCGAGACTAAGACAAGCATAAGTCACGGCAACTCTCTCGCCATCAACGGGCTTCGGCAACTGGCAAGGCCACCCGAGGGAGCACTTCTCCTTAGACATTTCAGACTTCAAGCCGAATCACCCCAGGGAATCTCCCTAGTGACGGTCATCGAGCGACTTGGTCACCTCGGGCTGGACGTCGTCCGTCTTAAGGAATGCATACTCAGGGTCGGCGCGTCCCCCGCCCAGCTCAGCGACGCCAGCAAAGTCTTCCGTGTGATGGAGCGCCGGTGCTACCAAGTCGACGCCGGCTTCCCCTGCCTCACCGAGGCCAGTTTTACCGAAGGAAGGGCACCAGCCGGCGTATCCTCCGTCAAATACACCATCGACCTCGGCAAGTGCGAACCTTTTATTCTACAAGAATCCGATTACCTTTCGCGTATCCGCAATCTATGAGCAAGAAGACCCTGTCGATCTTCACCGAAAAGACTAACGCCCTGGGGGGCTTTGACTACACCGTCACAAGGAAGCTGCTTGGCAATCCCAGCAACGTCGACGACCTCTCGCTGTTTGTCCGAGAAGTCGCCCAAAACACCTGGGATGCCCGGCTTAATGCTGATGAAAAAAAAGGGGCCTGCTTGGACATCAACGTCGGTACTTTCTCCGACGCGAACTCAAAGGCCTTGGAGTCCGGAGTGTTCAATGCCGAGCCAGAAACGGAAGATCTCCGCACGGCCTTGGTAGAAGCCACCCGGAGAGGATCCCCCTATGTCATCGTGCGTGACTCCCAAACCGTCGGCCTTGCCGGCGCCACGGAGGCGGACGAGAAGAGTATCCGACGAAACTTCATCTCCTTTGTCCGCAATATCGGCCAAGACACCCACGATGCGCAATCCGGTGGCTCCTTCGGCTTCGGAAAGTCCGTTTTCTTCCGCTACAGCGAACACGCGACCATACTAGCCTACACCAGGACAACGGACGCGAAGGGCAAGGGCGTTTCGCGCCTCATCGGGATGAGCCTACATAAGTCCAACCGAGACCACACGGGAAGGCATTGGTGGGGCGTGCCACCCGATGACGGACGCGAGGGATTCAACCAGCCGCTCTCAGGGGAGGCGGCCGACAAGCTGGCCGAATTGATTGGCTTCTCTGCCTATGGTACGGACGAGAAGGGCACGTCAATCATGGTAATCTCACCCACGTTCCCCAAGCACAGCCGCGCGACATTCAGCGACCTGTCTTCCTATGATAACCGCGAGCTGCTCGCAGGCGCATTCGCGGAGGCCCTGCTAATTTGGTACTGGCCCCGCATGCTCGGCTCCGGGGTAAAGGATGGCGAGCTGCTCTGCTCGGTGCACTGCGATGGCCGCAAAATCGCGATCCCTAACCCCGCCGAGCGCACACCGCTCAACCTCTATGCGATAGCCTTCGGCGAGATCCAGAAGGCCATAGCAAATCCCAAGCACACACCCGATCCACAAGTCACCCTAAAGTACATCAAGAAGGGCACGAACGAGGGGTACGGCTACCTTGCCGTGTTCAAGAACCCAAAGGTCGAGCGCGCCGACTGGCTAACCCAGCAAATCACACCCTATCACCCCTTTGCCGGCTCGCTGTGGCCACACAACGGCAACAGCGCCTCCTGTCGTTCGGTAGCCCTGATAAGGTCGGCCGGGCAAGTCGTGCGCTACCTTGAAACCGTCGCATCACCGCTCCCTTCCAATGAATATGGTGCGGTGTTTTACCTCCATCCCACAGGCAGCAATGCCGATCAAACCTTAAGTGAGATCAAGGCGAGTGAACCGGCGTCACACGACGACTGGAGCCCCGTGAGCAGCACGGTGGCAAGGTATCTGGTGAACAGGATTCGCGGCGAGGTGCAGGCCCTAATCGCCCCCAATATTCACGCAACGGAAGGCGGCGGCAGCAGGCTAGGCAAGGTGTCCATCATGCTCGGCGGACTTTGGGGCGACGGCGAGGCGGCGGGCGGCGGAGGCAGCCCCTCATCCGGCTCCAACTCCTCCGGCAAGACGGCCTCCAGCAAGGTCGCGTGGAACTGCTCGCTAGCCGTGTTCAATGGTGAGCCCTGCGTCGTCATCACCATTCTCCCCAAGACCAAGATTCCCGAGGACTGCGAGTCGCTCTCTATTGAGACCAAGGCGCGAGCCTTCGGCGGAGCCGCCATGCGGCTGGACAATGACGTCGACTCCGGTGCGGCCGACGTCCTCAACGAAGCTGACGAGGAAGCCGGTAAGATTCTCGGGTGGTACGCAACGGACCCGCGAAAGGACGACTCAATACCCATCAGCAATGACCAAATACTTTCGGTCGAGTCCATAACGCCAGAGATGCGTAAGAACGGCTTCCATGCCGTCGTCCGAAACGCCTCGACCTTCGGGCTCAGCCTAGAGGTCCGCCTCAACATCGCCGCCTCCTAACATGGCCAAAATAAACATATCCCCCTTCCTTACGCTCCCCGAGAGCTCGGCGGCCATAAAGGTCACGGAGACGAAGGCGAACGGCACTGCGATGCCTAGGAATGCCTTCATCGACGGCTACACCGCCGACACCGAGTTGCGCATTCGGGTGAATGTCGACCTTGATGCCCCGCACATCTACGAGCAGCTCGGAATCTCGAGACGCTCCCTGCTTGTCTTCGTGACCACGGTCCGGTCACCCAAGACCTACTTCAACAGCTGCCACTCCTCGGACACTATAGACGGCTCTTTCAGCGGGACCAATAGCTTCGATATCCTGATTCCGGCTGGGATGGTCGCAGACACGCTTACGCTGGAGCACAGTCTAGTGCTGCATAGCGCGAACGAAAAAGGCGAGGCCCTGTCTGTGGAGGAGCCCTCCTCTATCGTCTGGCAAACAAACGCCAAATTCCTTCTTGAGGGCACGGGATCGATGTTCCCAATCACCCTGACCGAGTTCAACGACTTCGAGGGTGGCAAGTATGCGGCCTGGAGGGTTGACTGGTCAAAGGCCTCCCTGTTTGGCGCACCCTCGAGGGTTCGCCTCCTCATTAACTCGAAGAACCAGGGATTTGTCAGGAGGGTCTCACCCGAAGGCGACGGCCTTGCGGACCCGGGATCGCTGGAGATGCTCCATCTCGGCGTCGCCGAATCGATCCTGCGCTTCGCGGCCAAGAACGGGCGAGAACTCGCGGCAAATGAGTTTCCCGAGGGTTCGCTAGGTTCGTATATCCGACGCTTCCTTCAAACTTACATGCGCCAGGACGGCAACCTGCCCAACATCGACAATGCGCTCAGCATCTTCAGCGAGTCGCCCGAGACCGCCTTGGCCATCCTCCAGTCGAACCTCGCACTCCCCACCCTTCGCGGCGAATAAACATGCGACTCTACCCCCAATTTCACCCGATCGACCGCAAGGAAGGCGAATCGGACATGCAAATCCTCCTAAGGCTGGTCGCCACCGAACCTTCGCAACTGGAGTCCCAATCACTAACCTTCGACGAGGAGACCTTCGACTATAGCAAGATCGGCGACCCCGTCGATGAGCCCTCCATCAAGGCCCTGTGCGAGGCGATGCTCAACGTTGCGAGGCAACATGGATACCCCGAGCCCCCGAACCGCACTAAGGCGAGGACAGCTGACAAGGAGTGGGGAGAGGTCCTGCATCGCATGATGGGCATCACCCGTAACGAGGCCAGTAAGGCTGGCATATGGAACGCTCTTTCCTGCCACTACCTTCCCCACCTTGTGGCGTGGCGCTGGCAGGCCTCAGAAAATGCAAGTGGCAAGATATCTGAGCGCTGGCTGGTCCAAGATAGGCAGGAGCGCCATGCCTTTGGCCGACTGTGGTGGCGTTATGAGATCCTAAGGGACACGGCAAAGCCTGAAGAACCCTACTGGATCCTGGGCAAACTCATGGAAGATGAGATTGTGCAGATCATGGAACGAAGCTCGCTTTCAAGTCACAAGGAAATCGTCCTAGCGCTCGCCAAGACACACATCGAGCATCAGGAGGGTGACGGCGAAGAGAGGATGATGGCCTTTCGACGCGCCATCAAGCTACTCCGGCTTAGGGCGTCTGTTAGGGAAATGGGCGTGATTACCGCACGAGGGCTGGCTGACGACTTCACACGCAATATCTACGAGGAGGCCAACATTCTCTGAACCATGGCTCTTGATGCGAATGTCCTGACACTTGGGGAGTTCCTACCCAAGTATGGCCAATTGGTGGTACCCAACTACCAGCGAACCTACAAGTGGGAGCCAGACGTCGCCGCCGACCTGTTCCAAGATATCGTCGAAGGCCTAAAGCTGCGACAAGGGGGCAAGTCGGGAAGCTGCTTCCTCGGCTCCATCGTCCTTTCCGACGACAGGAACGGCGGGGTGACGGACCTAGTTGATGGACAGCAGCGCCTCACCACTCTCTGCCTTCTCATCAGGTGCCTCTCGCGCCATAGCGACCCCGATAGCGCCGCCGTCAAAAAAGGACTAAAACTTCTCGGGACGCCGGGTTCCCCCGTAATCCTCCACAAGCCCACAAGCGGCGTCGATTGCGACGACCGGCAGGCCTTCAGGGAATGTGCGCTTTCCGAAAGCCCTAATCTGATGCCCTTCGGCAAGCTCACCACCAAGGAGAGCATTGAGCGCAACAAGCTTTGGAAGCGGGCCCTCGAGGCCCACTATATTTACAAAGCAAGCAAGGCGCTCGACGAATGCTTGGGAGAGTTGGCGAAGCTGCGCGGCGTTAGCATCAATAAGACAGCCGAAGAAGCCCTTCGCGCCATCATGGATGGAATCAAGCTTGTTATCATAAACACTGACGAGCGCAAGGAAGGCATGCGCGTTTTCGCCTCTATCAATGCGAGCGGCACCAAGCTGGAGCCTTGGGAGCTTGTCGTAAGCGCCTTCTACAGCCATGCCCCAAGCGCCGCCGCGACTAAAGCGACAGAGAACTTCTTCGAAGTCGGCCCAGGCTCCATCGCCCAAGCGCTCGCCGACAAGGACCGGGCAGAAGAAGACTCCAAGAAGAACGAGCTTCTTCGCAGCCACTGGATCGCCAGGAGCGGCTATATCTCAAAGGACGACCTCTTTGACGCCTACAACGACCATCTTTCAGAGTCCCCCTCGAATCATGCGGCCGCCCTCGCCGAGCTGTCGCGCAGCTTGCGTTGCCATAGGGCGTTTAATGAACTAAAATATCGCCACCCAACCGGGCTTCTCGACTTCGAGTTCTTCGCACCCCTTCAGATTCTCAACGCTAAGCTCTGCCGCCCAGCCCTTATTGCGACGGCCAATCTCTTCGACGACCCTGCAGAACTCAAGGATGCCATGCAGCGCGTGGCATTCTTCTTCGAGAAGGTGCATATGCGATGGAAGGTGACCGACAAGCGAGCCAACACGATCGACCGACCCTTGGCGACCATAGCCTCGATGATCAGCTCGAAGCAGCTTGGTACGGACCCGAGGACGCTCGCCGGCAATATAGAAGCTGCCTTTGCGAACCTAGTCACGACGCAACCAAGCAGAGGCGAGTTTCTCTTTGGCATCCAGGCTCATGTTATGACCAAAGAGTTGAAGCTTGGGAATGTCATCTTCCAGCGCCTTTCGCATGCGGTGAACCACCCGAGCCATTCGGACCGAAAACTAGACTATAGGTTTGTCCCCAATTGTGACATAGCGAGCCGTTACAAGAAGGGCATCGACCTGATGATCAACCAATATGACATTGGAATAGAGCGCCATGGATTCCAAGACCGTGCACACTTTGCCGCTCTCATCTACTCCCTTGGAAACTGCTTCGCCGCTGCGGGCGCTAAGTTCGACGATAAAGCAGAAATCAACAAGGGCTACCGAATCTCCGAACTAAACGCAGACGAACTGGACAAGCGCAACAAAGCACTGGCGGAAGTGGCCGCTGACATCTGGCATTTCTAACGACCTAGCAATCTGGCGATAACCTTGCCAATCTGATAAGCTAGGTATGGCGGTACAGCGTTGCCGACCTGGTGGTACTGCTGGGTCCGGTTGCCCATGAAAAAGTAATCGTCAGGGAACGTCTGAATCCTAGCGGCCTCACGGACCGAGAAGCTGCGGGCCTGGGCCGGGTCGTAATGAATATAGTAGTGGCCGTCCTTAGAAATATGCGAAGTCACCGTGCCGCTCGGCTTGTCGGCCAGCTGCACCTTGAAACGGTCGG
>JACCDP010566897.1_pt1 | contig 14055 bp, 16 predicted proteins | sample 7445841 | NCBI WGS metagenome assembly JACCDP01 (sample SAMN15323441, study PRJNA562643) | freshwater metagenome | isolation source: river surface water | place: USA:Blue River Watershed | collected 2017-08-17
GGCTTTTTAGGCTCCTTAGGTGGTTTAGGCTCCTTAGGTGGTTTAGGCTCCTTAGGCTTTTTAGGCTCCTTAGGCTTTTTAGGCTCCTTAGGTGGTTTAGGCTCCTTAGGCTTTTTAGGCTCCTTAGGCTTTTTAGGCTCCTTAGGCTTTTTAGGCTCCTTAGGCTCCTTAACTTTTTTGCATCTTCCTGTGAGAGGATTTCTTACAGTTCCAGGGGGGCAACTTTTTGCCGCTTTAGCTTCATTGGCACCATCTGCATCATTCTTATTCATTTTCTTCTTGGATGATTTGCGTTGAGATCTGTTTGAAGAACTTGATGACAAGGAACGTACATAACCTACACTTTTAACCTTCTTCTTGTCCTTCAAAAAACAATTGTTAATATAGTCAATTACATTATGAGGTTCATTCTTGGCATTTTCAGCAACCTTCAGCATTTTCTTAACATCTTTTATTTGAGCTTTGAGATCCTTTTTAGCGTCCTTTCCTGCTTCATTTTGCAATTGTTCTTCAAGATCTTTTAGTCTGTCTTTTTGGGCTTCATATGTAGCAAACGATCTGGTAGCATCATTTACGCGCAACATGATATCATCAATGATAGGGTATGCAAAACTAGAGCGATCCTGGCTTCTATCAATATAAGAAACTAAGCCTGCAACATTATTCATAAACTTGATAGCACCACTTTCAGTAAATAGACCATTATCTTGGCAATATTCATTCTTAAACTTCTCAAAATCTTCAGGGAATTGTTCGGCAAATGGTAATAATAGATTTATAATCTTAACACAACTCATAGGGTCTTCTGTTATAGGTGTTGCAGTCATAATCAACAACTTTAATGAATCTTTGCCAGACTTAGTAAATGACCTCTGTATCATTTCCTGCAAAACCTCCGGATTAGGCTTCTCAAGTGCAGATAAAGAGTTGCTATAAATCTTATGGATTTCATCAATAATTACCAGTGTCTTTCTGAAAGGGTCTTCTTTGCCATTCCTAGATACCATTTCCTGATAGAATTTATTTTTACCCTTAATAAGATTCGTGAACTGCTTATAAGATATAGGTTGCAACCAATTATCACCCAATAATTTCATTCGTTCCGCACGGGATGCAGGCATCTTCTCACCTTTTCGGACCCTCTCTTGGATAATGACATTGCAAATCTTGTCAAACATATTCTTCCAAATATCTTCTTTAAGAGTATGACGAGTTACCCATAAGATAGTATAACCCTGTTTATCAAATGTATTTGTAGCGGTAGCAATAGCAGAGCATGTCTTCCCGGAACCAACACTGTGATATAAAAACAGACCCTTATAAGGGGACTGTGGCGTCAGAAAGTTCTGTACGAAACCTTGGGTCTTAGTAAAAGAGACAATTTCATAATTCTTCTTTGATTTGTCCCCATCAGCATCATCTTGTATGCATTTATTCTTGATTTCTACTTCATCCCATATATAGGGTCTATAATGCTTTTCAACATACTTCTGCAAATCAAGATAACTCATCTTAACAGGAGGAGGAACTGCAGGATAGATAATAACAGGCTCTTTGACCTTCTCCTCCGAATACTGATTTATGAATTTCATAGCACTATTATAATTATCTTCATGCATTCTCATAGCGCGTCTATAGTACTCTAAATTGTTTACAATCTTAGCCTTGTAAAGCTTTAAAAATCTCATTGGGCTCATCCATAATTGATTGATTGCGGCGCAGTACTCAGGCAATTTACTTATATAAGGGCATAACAATGGTTTGGCATACTTCTGTTGAAGTTGGACGACCAATTCTTTCTTATCCAAATGGATAGCAGCAATAATCAAAAGTGCTTTTGGTGCCATCTCAAGGGTTCCTTTGCAATTCGATTTACAATCAAGCCTTTCGTCATTTGTGTATATCTTTCCGCGAATATTACTTACAATTCTAATGAAATCTTTGCGTACTGGCTTGGCTACTGGTGTCTTGTCCTTGAGACTGGTTTTAATAGTCTTCATCAAATTATAAAATCGGTTATTCTTCTTTTCAAGCATATGAATTTTCTCAGTCAAAGGTAAATCTACCGCACTTGTTATGACTAAATCTTCCAAATCAGCTATGAAATTAAGAGCACTGATGTTTTGATTGCTATATTTGAGATATAATTCATGTGCGTTGGTATTTTCGTCATACATTAAGTTGTATCGATATACCTGCAAAGGCCACCCCTTATTTGGTATAAAAGGGAGTCCAGCTTGACCGCAAAATCGCGTTCCTCTACCAATAACTTGAGTTTGCTCTGCTTTCGTCACAAGGGGTTCCAATAAATGCATATACTTGACATCAAATACGTCGATACCCTCCTTAAATCCTGGATCAAGTACTATAATTCTCATGTTTTCACCATTGACATTTGCAGGACGTTCGTTCATACGAAGCATCATATTTTTCTTAAGTCTAACAGGCAATGGCTTTTTGTATACAGTAGAAGTCGTAAGAAGACCAAAAGTCTGATTTCTTTCAAGCTTGTCATTCTTCAATTGTAGTCCATTATTATATACCAACGTAAAGCCATTGGCAATAAGAGCTGAAGCAATCATCTTTGCACCATTAACACCACTGACATCACTGTAAATAATGTGCTTGAAATACTTGCCATAGCTTCGTACATCTTCATCATCTAATAATCGGATTTTTTCAAGAAGAGCATCAATCTTGGGAGACATCATAGGTATCTGTGATAAAACAAGTTCTTTATTGAACTTTGGTGAATCAAATTTATGTTCTGCTTTTACATGGGCCCAAGAACTTGCGTTTCTAATACACAGAGCCTCTTTTGGGATTTTATTCATACAGTATGTTTCTATATTTAAGAAATATAATATATGTATATTGTATCAATGATTTCAGAAGCAGAGGAACTTATTCATTTAGATTGCAGTAAAGTTGCTAAATTTTCCCTTAATAATCACGTTTATCAAGCAAAAGTTGTCAGTGTATATGATGGAGATACTATAACTGTAGTTTTCAAGTTTGCAGGTACCTTTTACAAATGGAATTGTAGGCTAAATGGTATTGATACACCAGAAATGAAATCAAAAAATGCAGCAGAAAAACAGCAGGCAATAAAAGCAAGGGATTTCTTACGAGAACAAATATTAGGCAAAATAGTAGAGATTACTTGCCAAGAGTTTGACAAATATGGTAGACTATTAGTGACAGTTAAATACAGTGACATAAACATCAATGACCTTATGATTACAGAAGGCTTCGCTAAATCTTATACAGGTGGAACAAAGGAAGAATGGGAACTGTAAAATACATAAAGATATATTGAACTCTAAAGGAATAGGAATGTCTCTAGAAAGTTTAATCAATAATAATACAACAGATAAAAATACATATCATACATATTTAGAAACATATGAAACATTATTTCAGAAAAAGAGAGATGACAATGTTAACATTTTAGAAGTAGGGATATATCATGGCGGGAGTATCAAATTGTGGAGGGATTATTTTCAAAATGGCACCATATATGGTTTAGATATTTGTGATAGAAATTTTGTCGTAGAAAAGGATATACTTACAGATAATCGCGTCAAATTGTTTTTCAACACAGACGCATACAATAATGATTTCACAAAACAAAACTTAGCCAGTATTCAATTTGATTTTGTAATTGACGATGGTCCACATACACTAGATAGCATGAAATTTTTTGTAGAACATTATTCTAATTTACTGAAAGAAGATGGTGTTCTTGTTGTAGAGGATGTTGCAGACTTCAGTTGGATTGAGATTTTAACAGCAACTACACCAGAACACCTCAGGCAATATATCAAGGTTGTTGATTTGAGAGACAAAAAGAATAGGTTTGATGACCTAATGTTTATTATTGATAAGTCTATGACACTCGCATAATCAATTACATTTCAATAATATATTTGTTATGCATAAAAATAAATGTTAAAATCTTTTTTTTTGGATTTTTTTAGTTGAAGAATCTTGAATATATTTACAGATAGCATGCACGAGTGCTAACCATGATATATCTATCATAGATAGCAACGTACACATCTCTATTTTCTTCTTTGTCATAGTATACAAACTTTACAGGAACTGGTACAATATAATTGTTTGAATCAACCTTCAACGCTTGCATGATTTCTTGTTCTGAAGCATCAAGCTCAATCTTATCTACCAACATATCAACCCAATCGTTTTCCATCCCAACAATGGTATCATAGTCATTAATGAAATTGTTGCAGAGTTTCTGGATATCTTCGAAGGTCAAAGGCATTTTTATTCGCGTTTGAGGAAGTCTTGCTTACCTGAATATAATAGTGTAAGTCTATTATCATTTTTTTTCTTTTTTTATGTGAATATCAGAACATATTATTTCAAAGGCTTGAAATCAAGCATTTCTACATAGCATACCAATGATGAGCCTCCCGGGATAATAGGAACTTCCGGATTTTTCTCAGAGAAAATAGTAGTATAGCTATAAGCCAGGTATGCAGGGATGACAAGAATACGCTTACCTCCTTTCTTCATTGTCTTTACACCTTCGTTGAGACCCTTCATAAACTTCTGATTTTCACGCACACCCGCCCTAACTGATGATTGATATGACGGGATACCCTTGTAAGTATTGCACCACTTCTCACCAGTCTCAAAAATGTATCCTACCATACTGATAGATACAACATCACCATCTTTTGGTTCTTGACCTTTTCCTACTACAACATCCTTAAAAAGCAAACCAGACTGCAGTTTAGTATATTCGCCCAAATCATTCTCTGAATAAGGCCCATTATGTTTAGTCCATAGATCATCTGCATCTTCTTCTGCATTTGCATATCTATCAGGAAGGCTCAAAAAAGCTCCAAAAGAAGTAATAGCCGACATAGTTGATGCAGTTTTCATAGGTAGCTTAAAGACATCGCGTCTATTCATATCTGTATTCATTGAATAAGAGTGCAATGAAGGTACAGTTCTAAGTTTCATAGCTGCAGGTAAGGTGCTAAAAGCTACAGTGGATACAAGAGCATTTAGAAAGAGTACAATCTGACAAAGTTTCATTTTTATTATATTATATCATCTGACCTTTAAGTGATTTTGCATCATATAAGACACTAACACGATGTATATTCACAATGAAATACCTTTCGTATTTTGTTGTAGGTGGTAAAGCAGATTATGTGAAATTGCTAGAGTTTTGCATCAAATCCATAAGAGAACATAGAGAAAATGATGTGTTTGATATTCTAGTTATATGTGATAAAAATTACAAAGCGTATATACAACACTTACCTATACAGCATATACATATAACTGCTGATAATCCGACAACAGAGAGAGTATCTACAAGGAAAATGGAAATCTTTAATTTTGAAAAAATTGGCAAATATGAAAAAGTGATATATCTTGATTGTGATATTGTTATATCAGGTAGTTTGGCAGAAATAATGCAAGATGTCACAGATAAGAATAAATTATATGTATGTAATGAAAAATTAGGTAATGAATATGATGCAAATGATAATAGTTCTATATACTTTTCAAGACAAGATAGACAATATATAGTACAAGACATTGTATTTTTCAAAGAGAACAATATATACCCTTTCAACGCAGGCCAATTTGCGTTTTGTATATCAGAAGAAATGAAAGAACATTTTACTCACATTGTTTCAGAAATAGATAAACATTATGGTACACAGTTTTATTTCTACGAACAGTGCTTCATGAATGATTACTTTAACAGGAGGAACCTAACTAACAATTTGCTAAATAAATACTGCTATCTATGTGCTATAGGTGGCTATATAACAGAAAGGAAAACAATCAATCACTTCTTAAACTGCCAGGCAGATTATATGTTGAAATATCATTATATGCAGGAGTTCCATAAATATTATAGTACTGCTAAGAATTACATTGAAATTACACCAAAAGAAGAAAGTCGATGTGTTTTGATATGAAAATGATGGAAAAAAAATTCTTTTCAACCAATAAAAGATGAATAGGTCTATTTTACTATTGTCCTTATTCATAGCATTATTATCAGGTATTAGTCCCTTAGTCATCAGAGTTATGTCAAAGACTGTCTCTCATCATACTGTAATGGCTATTTCAGCAATTGTTTATTTTGTATCAACTATGATATATATCTATCTATTTCATTATGATACTGTCCTGCAAGACATACAATATACAAATTATATTTTCATCATTATATTGACATCATTTGTAGGGTTCTTCTTGGCAAGTTCTATGTATTTCTATGCACTAAAACATACTGACAATGTGAACTATGTAGTCATAATAACATCGTTATATCCTGTTGTGACACTTATACTGTCTTATTACTTCTTAGATGAAAAACTAACATGGCAAGGCCTCTTAGGATTTGTATTTGTTATCATAGGTATTGTTCTTCTATTTTCACACACTACTAAATAATACTAATATGATATACACTGTGTTTTCTATTATGGTAAGATTTTTCATTTTTTCTTATCATAATTGTAGATGAGTATATATGCAAAAGAAAAATCTTTAAGTCAAAACTTATTAAGACTTTTTGATTTCGATCAAACAGTAAATATATATGAAGTAATGAAACTTTTTCTTTTGCAACACAATGAAATTATACTCAACAAACTACCCGAATTCTATAGGATCTTTCTCAAAGATCCTTCAAGATTCAAAGAGTTTCTTGACATAATATATGAGAGTTGTTTACTATCAGAACAGAACATCTATCAAGATATAAATGTGCTTACATTGATGTGTTTTGCTGTGTTTCACATAACAAAACTATACATAATGTTAAATAGAGTTCATACAGATTATGAACAAGTTATACAAGATGCAGCCAACTATTACCATTTACCTCTTGGCAAATGGATATATAACATCATAATATATTCGGAGTTTGAATACAAAGTAACTTTTGTAATACAACACTCAAATAGCAAATTTTTGAATACGTTTCAATATTTATTACTTATGTCATTTGTATCTAAAGAATTATATATCAAGGACAGGCCATTGTTCAAATATATGGAGGCTATCCAAAAATTGTTTTACAACAAGGAAATAACACAAGGCGAAGTTTATCCTGTTTTATTTGATCCTATTGATGATATATTGAAAATATTGATTTTGGACGAAATTGTATACAATAGGGATATATATAGTTTTCATTTCAAATTGCAATATGTATTGAGTAATAATAGAATAGAAAGTTCGTGTACTGAAATAATACATTATAGGTATTTTGTGGAAAAATATAGAGAGATGAATTTTGATAACATTTTTATCAACAACACATATAATATAACAAAATATACTAAACGTGTACCAGATATAAAAAACATTTTCTATAAACTTTACCAGAATGATTTGAGTTGGTATAAGATCCCTATTTTTATGATATTTGAAACTATATTTGATGTATCAGAAACATACAATGTCATTAGTTCAGCTACACGGCATTATGAAATAGAAATCGACAAAAAATGGTTATATTTTGTGAATAAACTTTACAATTTTCTTATGAACTCTGAAGATCTTGAAACAGATTTTACATATACATTATATTCATTGGGTGGATACATTGGTTATAGTCATTTATTTACAAATGATGATGTCTTTAAGCGGGATGAGACACTTTTATTTGCCATTGTTCGAAATATACATTTTGAAAAAAACTCAGCATTTATTCATAAATTACTTAAGGGAATAATGTCAAGAGACTTCTCTATATTCCCCAAATATATGATGAGAAAACTGAAAAGTATGGCTGAGTTTTCATATAATGATACATTATTATTATACAAAAGGAACGAGCATAATATAGATATTTTATTACTCTTATTAGAAAGATTATTTAAGAAGGATATGTTGGCAAAATCAATACATGTTGCATCATCCATATTGCATAATAATAATAGAACGTTTAAGACAGGTAGTTTTGATAACGATCAATTAAAATTTGTCTTCAAGGATATCATTCAAGAACTATTAGCCAATTGTAAAAATTTGAAAAATGATGAATACTTATCTATGTTATATCAATACGAGGATTCATTGAGAGAAATAAATGTGGATTTAAGTCACTATAATTCAAAATATATGTCCTTTCTATCACATAAAATGATTTGCTGTATATGTATATGTAAAGGATGGGATGATTAGTTAAAGTCATATGACAAATGGGTTATTTGTTAGTATCTTAGCAGTTTATGATACCTCTATTTAGGCTTTTTGAGACTGAAAAGTATATGCATAATAGTTCTATATAACATTATAAAAATAGCAGCGTAGCGCATAATTGAATTATTTTTTGATTTTCAGAAAATTTTTGAAAAATGACTTTTTAACTTGATTATGTACTCTTTTTAAGTCTATGGTAAGCGTTTCATTAATGCTTCCATGCATATTCTTAGCAGTTTATGATACAAATATTCAGGATTTTTTGCAAAAACAATTTGTCAAATAATCACCTATTATCTGTAAAAAAATGAGAACACATATATAATTTTTATCAAGCAATTAGGAATGAATTTCTATGAAGTTGTCAACAGTGTATTTGATAAACTTTGTGAAAAGTATGACATTGATGATAATTTAATGGAGAAGAAACAAGAACTTCTTCATGTGTATGATAATGAGAATAAATGGAGGGCTGCTGAAATAGCCAAAGCCATTAAGCCTAAGCATTGGTATATAGATGAAAAAGGATGCATAAGGTCAGTTCCACATAACCTTACATAATATAAAAAAATGATATTATATATAAATATATATATATAAGTATCAGATGAATAGACAAGATTTGATTGCAAAATGCAAAGAACTTGGTATCAAAAATTACAGTAAAAAAAATAAAGAAGAGCTTATAGAGCTTGTAAATAATACTTCAAATCAATCTCTACATCTTAAGCCATTAATCAAGTGGAGTGGTGGTAAGTCTGATGAAATCAAAGCGTTCGAAAAATATTTTCCAATAGAATATAATTTGTATATTGAACCATTTATTGGTGGTGGTTCAGTATATTTCCATCTCTCCCCACAACGAGCAGTCATAAATGATATACATAAGGACTTGGTAGATTTGTATAGAAGTATTGGTGCTGGTTATGCAAAAGATATTTATGATTTTATGCAATCCAACGAGAATGATGAACCTACTTATTATAGAATTAGAGATCACATGGAAGTCACTACGCCTTTAGAAAACGCTCAGAGATTTTATTATCAACGCAAAACTTGCTTCAGAGGAATGTTGAGATATAACAAAGACGGGAAATTTAATATACCATTTGGTAAGTATAAACAAATAAATTACTCTGATTTGTTGAATGAAAATTATCATTCATTATTAGCAAGAACAGAAATACTCAATCAATCCTATCAATACATATTTGATAATTACAATGATGAAAATAACTTTATGTTCTTAGACCCTCCTTATGATAGTGAGTTCACAGATTATGGATACTGTCAGTTTGGAAAAGCAGACCAAGAAAAATTAGCACAATGTTTCAAAGAAACAAAAAATAAATGCCTTATGATTATCGGTAAAACAGATTTCATTGTAAATCTTTACAAAGATTATATTGTAGATGAATATGATAAGACGTATAAGTTCAAATTATATGGTAAAAGAATAGGAGATGAAATAAACACCAAACATCTCGTAATTAAGAACTACTAGAGAACATTTCTCGTGCTAATGTATTTAGAAACCTCTTATAGTTGCTTTCATTACCAAAAGATATACAAGTACCCAGATTGTGCAAGTATTCGTCTACGCCAACAACATTGTGTTTGATACATTCATATTTTTTATATACCTGTTTAGGCATCATATTTTTAGTACAGTATCTCAATCCTACAAGATACATTTCTATTGTATATTCTGGATACAAAACTTGTAGCTCTTTTACAATATCACTGCATTTCTGAGATGTAGATTTGCATTTTTCAGTATCAAGATATAGATTAGATTTCAATTCTGCATAATATACTGTTTTTGTGTTTTCACAATAAAACAAATGGTCTTTTTCTTTTTTCCCTTTTTCATTTTGTTGTTTGATATCTGATAAGCTTTTGTTTTTGTCAAGAATAATATCTCTCAATACTTTTTCAATACCTGTACCAATCTTGATACAGTCTGATTGAGACAAGTCTACGTCTATCAAATAAGAAAGTGAATTGAAATCTTTTGCTTTGTTTGAGGAACAATTTTTCACATATTCATTTTTCCTAATGATATCATCTAAATATCTGAAATCATCAGTTATTTTACAGCATTTACTGAAATCATTTACAAAAGCGTCTGTATCAGACGTCATGGTTATCTTACCTAGTTGTTATCTTATGTAAAGATTTATCATTTTTGTTTATTATCGCAGTAAATGAGAACATTTCAGTGATAATCACTCAACATTCGTAATATTCCTTTTCTTTTGATTCCAGTATTTTTTGATACCATTTTCCTCATCATCACCTATCAAAGATCTCTTATTTGCATCTATAATGGCTTTTATTCTTTCAGCATCTTTTAGTAGCTTATTATATTCTTCCATCTCTTCTGGAGTCAAGGGTCTATTCTCTTCTTCTGCCCGAACATTCTTAGGAAGTATAACAGAAGCACCAATAAGAGTACAAATATTTCTGCGTGATATTGTTGTAGATGTCTTTGGTACACACTGATTGAAAGCATATGAAAGATAACACATTGTTGATAACAGAAGAAGCTTGAAAAGATTATGCATATTATTCTATCTATGCTAATTAGCCTAAAGCTTATATCATATAAAGTTTTGTTATCATAAGATAGATAATAATATGTTTTCCAAAGTATTATTTAATCTTGCAATATTGAGTTATTGTTTTCTTCCCCTAGACGCCTTCATCAACGCCCCCTTAGCTGTTCCTAAATTGAGGGTTGTCAGTAGTAGTATCAGCATGCAAATGGATAGACGAGAAATGGTAACGAAGTCTCTACTATTGGCAAATATTCCAATCATTAATAAAGTAGCCAATGCATTTACATTAGATGAAACAAATAACATCAATTTATTTGACAAACTGACACCATCAGTATGTTATATTAGTACTGAGTATAAGAATATAGCAGAAAAATTAGAAGTGGATACAGCGAATATTCCCAAAGGTGTTGGAACCGGCTTTGTGTGGGATAAAGAAGGACATATTGTGACGAATTTCCATGTTATCAATAAAGTTGACAAGGCATTTGTTACATTGACAAATAAAAAAGGAGAAACAAAAGAATATATTGCCAAACTATCTGGTGTGGATCCTGATAAGGATATTGCTGTTATCAAACTAGATGTGTCTTCTTCAGATGGTATGGAACTATTACCTATTGAAGTGGGAACAAACAAGGATATCAAGATAGGACAATATGCATTTGCAATTGGTAATCCTTTCGGTCAAGACCATAGTTTTTCTATGGGTATTGTATCTGGCAAAAACAGAGAACTGACTGCGCCTAGTGGTAGAAAGATCAAGGACATTATCCAGACGGATGCTGCAATCAATCCAGGTAATTCGGGTGGTCCTCTTGTAGATACTACGGGTAAACTCATTGGTATGAATACAGCAACTATGGGTATGGGGGTGTCTTCAGGTGTTAATTTTGCAGTCTCAGTGGATATGATTAAAAATACAGTGCAAAATATTCTAGAGTTTGGTTCAATACAAAAGGCAGCTCTTGGTATTTCATATTTGGAACGTTCTCCTTCACGTTCAGAGGCAAAAAAGGCAGGTATTCCTTATGTAGAAAAAGGCATTATTGTTCTTGATGTTCCACCTACATCTCCTGCATATTCATCAGGGTTGATAGGCGTAAAGAAGACAAATACCTCCAGTACCTATAGTACCCTAGGTGACGTTATTATTGGTCTCGAAAATTATACTATCAATAAACCAGTTGATCTTTTGAATGCGTTGGATCATTTCAAACCCAATGATAAAATTAAGCTTTTCACCTTGCGTGGCGAAGAAAGAAAACCTCAGATCATTGATGTTATTCTTGGTTCCTTTGAAATTACTACATTCTCTGGTTTAGAGACTGAGAAAAAATCAAAATTACAAAAAGGGTCTGTTGTACCTCTTGATATCCCTCTAAAGGATATTGCACCACAGGTAGCACCAAGACTGCCTGGAAATAAATAATTATAATAAATAACATAAATATTTTAGTTATTTTTACATAGATCTTATGTTATTATTAAGATTATATTCTGATGATATAGAATCTGGATTTTCTAATAATTGCCTAATAGCACTATCTTTCTTAAGGTCTTTGAAGAGTTCATACCAATCAGAACCTTGATATTCATTGCCAGTTGTAAAGAGACTTCCTCTAATTGGTTTCTTTCTTACTTCTTCCATACTCTTAGGTTTTTTATCCTTGTATTCTGAACCAAAGAAACATTCTTCAACTGTCTTACCTAAATTGGTGCATTTTTGCAAACTATCTTTAATATCATATGGTTGGGTCGTATCTCTATAATATGCTTCAAAAGTAGTCCTGGCAGTTACTGGATTGTCAATAGACTGAATGCAAATATTTGCCAAGTTAGTTCTAGATATCATACCTGATTTTGTAAAGTCCTGATTGAGCTCTATTTCTTTTGCTCCGCGATTTTCACCATTAAATATGTAGCCTACTCTTACAATGGTATAATCTGCATTCTTTACATTCTTATAAGTTTTGCGAAGAATTGTTTCCCCAGCCTGTTTTGTCATACAGTTCTCACATTCAATACCACTAATCTTGTCAATGTCTGCCGAATTATCTACTTGGCAAGACCTACAAGACGCAGAAACATACACCAATCGAGGTACTGTATGCTTTACGCAAGCATTGGCTATACCTTGCAAAGCATAAATATCTATATCTTCATAATTTTGAAACTGTTCTGTGTCAGTTTTGAAGTACCTATATTTCTTTTTTGCATTGGCTAAAAAGATGACAGCTGATGTTCCTTTAATAATTCCTTCTATTTTTGCAGGATCTCTAATATCAATCTGATGACTTTCAACATATTTCTTATCTTCAATATCTATAGTCTTTCTTGAAACTGCTCTCACATTCTGTTTATTTTCTGCTAGTAATTTAACACATTCTCTGCCAGTTTCACCATTGGCACCTATGACACAGATAGGAGCTTTTTGTTCTTGATGCAAAACAAAGGCAGCTGGTAATAGTAGCGCATCGCGCCTGGTAATAAACAAACTATTAATGGTAAAACAATTGCTGTAAATTATCATATCAATAAATAATATACTTCTGAGTAAATATCTTAGCATTATGGTTATACAGTATATAACTTATACCCTTATATATTGCAAAAATATCTCAATAATAAATGTAGTCACATACAAATGACGCATAAAAAATGACGAATATACATAACATACTTCTACCCCTATCCAAAATATGCTAATAAGAAAATTAGTAGTTATTCTGCTTATCACATACTTTCACAAAAACATCAAGAACAGTTTCTTAGAAGATATTAGCAAATTTGATGTAGACAAGTTCGACATAAAGCAAATGCAAGAGCAAACATATAGATGCATTCGGTATTTTGAGAATAGTAGAAAAGACTCTAGTGTTATTAGCAGTTATCATGAGAAAAAATGTGCTAATTACAGATATGAATATCTGAACTTCATTCTATGGAAAGAGAAGGTATGCTTTGATAACTTCATAAAAAAAATAGGATTGTTTGCATCAATATGTGCTATAATTTATTTGACATAAAATAAAAACAAGATATATACTCTTCAATTTCAGACATTTTTGATTTGATTTGTTTGAGGTTGCTGGATGCATCCTATACAGGATGCTAAGAGACATTAAGAGGAGCTCTTAATGAACCTTATAAAACCTTGATTTGTTTGAGGTTGCTGGATGCATCCTATACAGGATGCTAAGAGACATTAAGAGGAGCTCTTAATGAACCTTATAAATCTTTAATTTGTTTGAGGTTGCTGGATGCATCCTATACAGGATGCTAA
>JACCDP011569973.1_pt1 | contig 14055 bp, 15 predicted proteins | sample 7445841 | NCBI WGS metagenome assembly JACCDP01 (sample SAMN15323441, study PRJNA562643) | freshwater metagenome | isolation source: river surface water | place: USA:Blue River Watershed | collected 2017-08-17
GCCGCCCTTGCTGCATACTTGCCGTTCTACGCAAAGATTGCTGAGATGCCACAGGCATCTAACGCCATGCGTAACTGGTATCGCTATGTTCGCAGTCAGGTTGAGGGCATACAGTGAGTTGGTTTGATAATTTAGGCAAGATGGCGAAGTCTGCTGCTGACTTCACAGGATTGCCAGGACTATTCAAAGACTTAGCAACTGCGGGAAGTAATGATGACCCGTGGTACATTGATGGCGTTAACTTTGTTAAGAACACTGCAAAGGTAGCAACCACTCCAGTTCGTGCTGCAGTTGGTGGTTTGCTCGCTGTTGGTGAAGCATCTTATGAATTAGGTGGAAAAGCACGCCGTGCTGGTGTAGAAGCAATCCTTGACCAGCCATTTATGTACAACAAGTTTAAGGCTCCTGGTGAATCCTACGCAGATTACACACTTCGTGTAGAGCGCGAGAAGGAAAACATCTCACTAGGTCAAGCCGCACTATCTACACTCTCTCCAGGTCGTACATCTGGCGACAAGAGTGGTTGGTTCCAAGACTGGACTGACAATAACCTTAAGTTTTTATCTGCTGGATTTGATGTATTCAATCAAGAAGATAGAGATGCTGCCTTTAGTGAACAGTATCTAGGTAAGTTTCTTTCTGGTTTACCAGATTTAACAGCATCTACAATTATTGACCCACTGACATTTACTGGTTTCTTGGGCAAGGGTGCAGTTATTGCAGCCAAGGCTCCAATGCTTGACCAGATTTCAGGTAAAACAGCGCGTGCTGTGTTTGGCAAGTTTGCCATGACAGAAGAACGCATGAATAACATCCTTACTCAGGCTCTTGATGGCAAGGGTGAGGGATTAACTGATATTCAATTCCTTGCAAACAGCAATGCTCGTGAGCAATACGAGTACTGGCGCAAGAAGAAGGTTACAAATCCTGATGCAATGGCTTACCTCTTTGGTAAGGCTGCTAATGAGCAGGAAGTTGTAGACACTTTCCGTGCAGTTATGTACCGTGATACTCAGTCACTTGCAAAGATTGCATCAAAAGAACCAGAACTTGCTTTGGTTGCTGATAACCTAAACGAAGTTCCACATCCTCATCGTCAATTCCTAGAAGGAAAGACTGATGGAGATTTGATTTCTTCTGTTGAATACAACAAAGCATCTGGCGATTACATTACTAAGTTGTCTGATGAAGCAAGTGATGCTTATGACCAGCGCTTTGCAGAGGCTCTTAACACAGCCCGCACAGGCGGTCAGTTAAAGTATGGATTTAGCCGTGGACCTTGGGAAGGCAAACTGGCTGAGAAGTCAAAGGCAAAAGCACAGGCTACATTTGCTGAGGCTGACAGCATAGTTTTCCAAAAGACAAGCCTTCACCCAATTGTTAAGGTTGTTAACTTCTTTACAAAAGAACTACCAAGTGGTGTGTTCAATGTAAACGATGGTGACTCATACATTGAGTTCAACGCTTTCTTGCGTGAAGCAAATGAGTTATCACAAGGTCGCTTTGGAGCAGTTGGCGCTAACTTTGCTGATAGATACCTTGCTGCTGCATCAACAGGCGAGCGCAATGCGATTATCCAACAGGCTGAAAAGTCTGCAATGGCTGCATTGTTCCCTAACTATGATGCACCAACTATTGACAAGTTGTATGCAATCTTTGATTATCGCCGTGCATCTCGTATCAAGCAACACCGCGACCAAGGGTTTGTTTCCTACCTAGAGAACGGTCAAGTAGTTAACGCCATTGCTCCAGTTTTACAGCGTGAATCTGCTAACACAGTAATCATCGCAGACCTTCGTAAGTTGAAGTATGCAATTGATTCACATGAAAAGGTTTTGCCAGGCTTACTAGATGGCATACAGGCTGAGGATATTGTTCTTCGTACACAGAAGGGTTTATCTGCCCTTGCTACAGTTAACGACATCTTTAAGACCTCTGTGCTTATGCGCCTTGGTTACACAGTTCGTAACATTACTGAAGCCCAACTATCTATGTTGGCTAAGGGTTTTGCTCTGCCAGCAATGGCAGCAGCGGGTGGTGCTGAAGGCGTAAGGCGTTTCTTCACAAACCGCAAGGTTGGATTTAACCGTCTTATTGACCAAGTAAATGTTAACGCTGGTCGCTTAGATGACATCCCAACTATGCAGTATGCCTTTATGTCAGAGGTTGATAAGTTACGCGCTATTGACATGAGCCGTAAGCAACTGGCTAAGGCTGTATCTGCACGCATTAGAGATTTAGAAAATGACACATTTAGACTAAGACTGACAGATAATGCTGTTGGTCCACTAACTGCTGAAGATGAAATTCGTACCCTTCGTGGTGTGCTTGCAGACCTAGAATCTGTAACTCTGTACCACGGCAGTGCAGATGCAAAGTTTGCGCTAGATAAGACTCGTGTACTTGCAACATCTGCATCACCTGCAATTGCTGCTCGTTACTCAAATGGATTTACTACACACTCCATAGAGAATTATCTAAAGACACCATCAGGTCGCCCTGGCAAACTTGGTAAAGCGCCAGAGAACCTAAAGGCTGCTCGTAAGACTCTTGCTGAGGCACAAAAGAATCTTGATACAGCACAAAGAGAACTACGCCGTGCTGGTAGAACCCAATGGGATGTAAACCTATTACAGCAAACCATTGATGAGCAAAAGGCTATTATTAAGCGTGCAGGTAGCGCAGAGCGCTCCGCAGAACGCCGTGTGTCAACTGAAGCAGATGCAGTAGATGATTTGCTAACTGACATGATTTCAGCCAAGAACGCTGGTAAAGAAGTTGAAATCCGCACTAAAGGTGGATGGCGTAAGGTTGAGTCACTTGATTGGAACCAAATTCGCATAGCCGAAGAAGGTGTCCTAAAGGTTGAGCCTGAGTTGTTCCGCCGTTCAGTATTCCGCGTTAAAGGTCAGACAGCCAAGCCAGTGCCTGTTCGTGTATATGGCGAGGCTTTATACATGACTAAGTGGGCTGACCTACCAGTAGATTTGCGTGAGGCTGCATTTGGTGGCAAGGCTGCAAACTTTAAAGCATGGACAAGCGGCAAGGGTTGGCAGAACGCTGACGATGCTGTTATGAAGTACATGCGCGAAAATGGTTATGGCCGTGCAGTAGTTCAGGATGATGCTCGTGCTGGTGGCTTGTCAAACATTGTATTGCCAGAGGCAATTGCAAATGAAGGCCGTCAACGCACAGTAGAACGCTCTATCACAAAGATGCAAGAGCGTGCTGCAGTAGAAGCGGCTGAAGAATTGCCAGTACTAGAGCAGATGATGGCTACGCCTAAGCAGCGCCGCCTTGCTCGTACTGCTGCTCGTAAAGCAATGCGCCGTCAAGAGGCTCCAATCTCTCCTTATTACCATAAGGAAAATGTGGATGCCATGATTAACAATGGCGTTGAAGATGCTGCTGAAAACTTGGCTCGTCTTTACACAATGTCACATGCTTATCTTGATGATATTTCAAATCGTTTAAACGCTCGCATTACTCGTGCAGAGTCAAATGCTATTAAGCAGCGTACTGGCTATGGATATATGAACATATCCGTTGGTGGCCAGAACTACGAGATTCCAGAAGTATTCCAAGATGCTACATGGTTCATGGGTCGCACATCTGCTGAAGATACTTGGAACGCTATGGTTGGAACACAAGAGATGGCGTTCTCAACAGGTATTGGCGCACGCACTGTAAGCCTTGTAAAGAACAATGACCCTCGCTACTTTGAGGCTTGGTCAAACATTTTGAACATGCACTTCCGTGACCCTGAAACAGGTGTTATGGACCCAATCGTGCGTAGAATTCTTGACGGAGAAACTGACCAAGATATTCTTGGATGGCTTACTCGTAACAAAGAAGGTCGTTTGTATGCTAACGATACATACACAACACCACGCCAAGCATTTGGTTTGACAGCCCTTAAGGGTGGAGAACTTAACGAGGACTTGCTAGAGAAGATTAACATTACTCGCGGTGCTGTTAAGTTGTACATCCCCGATGAGGATACTGCTTTGTTCTTAAGCACTGCTGGACCAGACGGAAAGCCACTAAGCGGTGGAGATGTACAGAATTATTTACGCGAGCGCTTTGGTTCAAACCCAGAGAACTTGCCAGACATCAACGGCCTATTGGTTACAACCTCTAAAGAGTATCGTGACCAAGAGCGTTTGATTGACACCTTTAACCGCCGCGTAATGCGTTTCCTAGGTTCACTACCTGAAGATGTATTTGCTCGTCACCCATTGGTAAGAGCAACTTATAGCCGTCAGATTAAGACAAACCTTGAGAACATTGCTGCTGCCAAAGGCACAGATAAACTTACTGCTGAGGAAATCAACAACGCTATTCGTGGCGCTAGAGAAGATGCTCGCCGTACAGTAGAGCAGACACTGTTCACAATTGTGCGCCGTACTCGTGCTTCATCTAGCCAAGTAATGCAGTTGCTGTTCCCGTTCTATGCAGCGTATGAAAACACAGCAAAGCGTTGGTCAGGTATTGTTGCTGAAAACCCACAGGCTGTTGCAAATGTGGCTCGTACAATTGCACAGATTGTAAATGGTCAGACTGTTATTGACCAAGATGGCAACCGAATTACAGATGCTAAAGATTTAGCAGGCGGAACTTACGCCAACTTAGTTGTTCAGGTACCACAAGGCTTCATTGACTCACTACCAAAGCAGTGGCGAGAAATTGCTAACAATGCTTTTAAGTCAGTTAATATCCCATTGTCATCACTTGATGTGATTACACAGGGTCAGCCTGGTAACCCAGGATTTGGTCCTTATGCAGTGCTACCAACATACTTGGTTCTGCGTAATCGCCCAGAATTAGAAGAAGCGTTTAGACCTTTCTTCCCTGCTGGCATGCCACAGTCTGCAACAGATTTGTTTGCGCCTGCAGCGCTACGCCGCCTACGCTCCATGTGGACACAGGATGAACTATATGTTCGTACCTTTAACCAGATGTTGCGTTATGAAGCGTATAACTTCAATGCAGGTCGTAGAACTGATGAGCCTACGCTAGATGAAATCACGGACAAGACAAACAAGTTCTTTATGCTCCGTGCGTTCTCATCACTAACAATGCCATTTGCTGTAAGCCCAGAGATGGACTTCTACCAGCAAACCTTCCGCCAGTTCATGAACCAGTATGGTCCAGGCGAGGCAGAGGCTAAGTTCCTAGAGATGTACCCAGACTACTTTGAGGCAACAGTAAGCCTATCTAAGTCACCTGGAAGCCTTGAGGCTAATATGGATACAGTCCGCAACCTTAAGAAGTTCCGTGGACTTATGGCAGAGGCTGAGGCTTCAGATAACCCAGAGTTGATTGGCTTCCTTGCTAATGACTTTGATGGTCAGTACACCTTTAGCCAAGCGGCTTACCAGTGGCAGTATCGTCAAGGTGCATATCCTGGCTCTAAGAACACTTATCGCCAGAATAGAAGCCCAGAAGAATTGCTACGCGATGCAAACATCAAGCGTGGTTGGACTCAGTTCAACTCACTAATGGGTCAAATCAATACCTACAAGATTCAGAACGGCATTGTTTCTGATAACGATGACCGCATGGATGTTATCAATAACGCCAAGAGTCTATGGGTAAAGATGCAGGCAGAAGAAAACTTTGATTGGTATTCAGAGTACATCTCACCTGACCGTGGCAAGTATGAGCGTAGAGCGCAAGTTCTAAAGAAGGCTTTGGCTGACAAGAATTGGATGGCACAAAATGGTGACCGCCCAGTTGTTAAGGCTATGGCTACATACCTTGATTTGCGTGAGCAAATGGCTGCAATCCTAAAAGAGCGTGATGCTCTTGGTGGTTCTGCAATGCTATCTGCTAAAAGCAATGCTGATTTAACCTATGTGTTTGAGCAGGTTAGACAACAGTTAATTGCTGAAAGCCCAGAGTTTGAACAATTCCTTAATCGTTACTTTATCAATGACACGGTGGTGGTCTAATGGCAAAAGATGAAAAACCTAAAACACAGTCAGGCACTGCTGCTGGTACTGGTTCTAATAAAGGTGGAGTAGACCTTGCTGCCCTTGTTGCCGCTGCTGCAGGCATGGGTGGTAACAAGCAAGAAGGACCAGCGTTCACACAACAAGATGCTGCTGCTTATGTACAACAGATTTATCAGCAAATCCTTGGCCGTAATGCTGTAGGTGCTGAGCGTACTAAGGCTATCAATATCTTTTTAAACCAGAACGAGGAAACAAGCGCTACTGCTCGTGCAGCAGCCGTTGAGTCAATGGTTCAAGAAAGTCCTGAGTTTGTTAAGCGCCAAGAGAATTCCTACTTGGATGCTATTTACAACGAGGTATTGAGAGATGTAGGAAGGGCTAAGGCGTAATGGCAAAGTCAGCAACGCAGGTTATTCAAGATAAACTTGATGCCCTTAGAAAAAGTACAGATGTTGAAGTCCTAAAGAATCGTGTCCGTAACTATGGACAACAGGCTTTAGAGGCTAAGCGTATTAAGAACGCCACAAAGTACAAAGAGGCTAAAGCGCTACAGGATAAGGCTCAGGCTGAACTTGATAAGTACAATACTCAAGCGGCGGATTTAATTAAGCAACTTCAGGCTGCGGATAAACTTGCAAAGAACGCTAAGACTCTTTCAGGTGTTGAAAAAGAACGCCAGTTCTACATTGATGCTGGTATTGAGATACCAGAGGATGTACAAAATAAGTATGACAAATTGGTCAATGAGAAAAAGACCATCAAAAAGGGTGCAACAGAAACTCCAAAGACAGATACAGGACAGGCAGATTCTGACAAAGACGGTATTCCTGACTTAACAGATAACCTTCCGAACTATCCAAACCCTGACCAAAAGACTGGTACTGGTGTAAGTAAGAAGAAGCCAACAACACCTACTCCAACTCCAGGAGATAAGAAGCCTGTTGCTGGTGAAGATACTGCAGATGATAAGCAACTTTGGATTTCATACCTTCGTACAGTATTTGACACTCTTGAGGATAAGAAGCAAAAGGGTGAACTAGACCGCATCTTCGCAACTGCAAAGCGCGAGAAGTGGACTGAGGCTACCTTTATGGAAAACCTCAAAGGAACCGCTTGGTGGCAGTCAACATTGCCAAGCCTTCGTCAGTTCCTTATTGAGTCTAAAGACCCACGCAATAAGGGTATGTTTGCTGAGAAAGTCAAGAACAACATTGACTCAATCACAGCATCACTTGAAGATTTAGGTATTGCCCGTACACAGGTTGACCCTGTTACTGGCAAGATTATTGATAACACTGAATACATTAAAGGTCTTGCTCTAAAGGCTATCCAGAACAACTGGACAGACGACCAACTACAAAACTGGTTGGCAACAAAGGGTGACTTTATCTTTACTGGTGGCGGAACTATTGGTTCTAACTATGACCGCATTAACCAGACAGCGTATCTCTATGGCATCAACCTTGATGACAACATGAAGAAGGCTATTAACACTTCATTGTTAGACCCATTGGATGGCAGAGATGCTCAGTACTGGATGAACAGTGTTAAGCAGATGGCAATGGATGCACCACAAAACCAACCATTTGCTGAGGCTCTAAAGTCTGGCCGTAGCCTTTATGAAGTAACCAGCAGTTACCGCAATCAAATGGCAACTCTACTTGAGGTAGATAGCACAGCCATTACATGGGATGACCTAATGGGCAAAGTGCTTGATAAAGAGTCTGGAAGCGCTCGCACATTTGCAGACTTTACAAAAGCATTGAAGCAAGACCCATTGTGGCAATACACGAGAAACGCAAAGGAAACTTACGACAATATGGCACTTGACTTGGGCAAGATGTTTGGATTCGTGGGGTAATCATGGCAGCGGCAGATGAAGCAAACAAAGCAAGATTAGAAGCCGATGCAGCAGCAGAGGCTGCTCGCCAAAAGCGCATGGACAAACTGCAAGCAGACCGCGAAGCAAAGATGGCTGCTGATGTGGCAGCCCGTGGTGCTGCTAACCCTATGCTTAATCCAGCAGTGCGCCCTGAAGCGCCACAGGATGAGCCAGGTTTTGTTAAGTATTACTCATGGATTGGTGGAGCAACCTCTGGTTCATGGCGTTTATACAAGACTCCAGAAGGCTCTGCTATGGCAGATTCTGCTAAGGCTCGTTCCACTGGTGGCATAACTCAAGCAACTGGCTTTAGTTCTGTAGGTGCAAATGTCCTTAGCAATAACCAAACTGGCTTTAAAGCAGCAGGTAATACTGGAGATAACAAAGGCGCTGGCAATGTTTATGCTGGTACAGGTACAACAGGCAGCCCATTAACTCTTAATGGCAACCCATTTACTGGTACCTACAATGGCAAAACCTACAACAATGGTGTAGTAGTTACCGCAAGTAACAATAACAACGGCGCTAATTACACAGGCTCTGGAGTAACTGGCGACCCATTGATGCTAAATGGTGCCGCATACAACGGTGTACTTGGTGGAGTTTCCTATACCAATGGTATTGCTCAAAACAAAACCAGTTCTAACTTTACTGATGATGCAGATACAAAGCAGCGTAAGTCTGCGCAGCAAGACTTCCTTGCAGCCCTAAATGAAATGGGCCTAGGTGACTTGTTTAATACTGTCAATGACATGATTACACAGGACTTTACAGTTGCTAAAATCAAGTTAGAACTACCTAAGACAACTGCATACCAACAGCGTTTTCCTGGCATGGCAGCACTTCGTGCAGCAGGTCGTGCAATAAATGAAGCAACTTATATTGCAAATGAGAAGGGCTATCTACAAACCCTTCGCGCTTACGGACTAGACACAGCAGTTCTAGGTAGCCGCCAAGAACTAGGCACATACATTGCCAATGAAGTTTCTCCTCGTGAGTTTGAGGAGCGCGTAAGCATGGCTGCTACACGGGTTAATGAGAACCCAGATGTTGTTGCAGCATTTAAGAGTTTCTATCCAGAGATTGATAAGGGTGGTATTACTGCTTATCTACTCAACCCAACCAAGGGTATGGATATTATCAAGAAGCAAATCCGCATCTCTGAAATTGGTGCAGCATCTCAGGTTGCAGGCTTTGGCCGCGACATCATGGGTGTTGACCAAGCATCAGCGCTTATCTCAGCAGTTGGTGACACTGGATACGGAGCGCTTCGTACAGAGTTCCAGAGAGCAAGACAACTTGCTACAACTCAGCGCCGCTTAGCATCTATTGAAGGTCAGCAGTATTCAGACCTAGAGGCTATTGGTGCAGTTGTTGGAGATGATGTAACCAAGGCACTTGCTTCAGAGCGTAGAGCATCACGAGAAGCAGCACGCTTTAGTGGTAGCGGCGGATTATCTGGCGCATCACTAAGAGGCACAGTAAACATATAACAGAATCCCCACCCTGACCGACCAGCCCAGGGGGGCGTATAAGACTGGTAGCAATAGCCAAAGTAGTTTCCCCGAATTGCTTTGTGGATTGCGAATACAACTAACAAAGGGAGATAGGTAGATGGCTACCAACTATGAATACGATGACGAAGATGATGATACCACCCAAGACAACGGTATCAATCAACTCCGCAAAGTAAACCGTGCGCTAGAAAAGCGTGCGAAAGAACTAGAGCAGGAGTTGAATAGTCTTAAAACACAGACTCGTCAGCGTACTGTCAAGGATGTGCTACAGGCTAAGGGATTAAACCCAAAGATTGCTGCATTTATCCCACAAGATATTGATACTTCTGAAGAAGCAATCAATCAGTGGGTAACTGAATACGGCGATGTCTTTGGTATCCAAACACCAACAGAGGAAAAGCCTGCACAAAAGAGTCCAGAAGTTTTGGCACAAGCAAGAATCAATAACATGGTCGCCACTGGCACTGCGCCAGATATTGACGAAGATGCGTTTGCAAAGATTGCCTCAGCCAAATCTCGTGAGGACCTAGATGCACTCCTTGGATTGCAATAACTAACCCATACATCAACCAATCACCACAGGAGGTGAACCCACTATGGCATATACCGATACCTCGGCTCTCGCTGGTCTAGTAAAGACAGCGTATGACCGCTATGTCGAATTTGCCCTCCGCGCTCAGCCGATGATTCGTGCTGTTGCGGATAAGAAGCCTGCTCAGCAGGCAATGCCAGGGTCATCCGTTGTATTCTCACTCTACAACGATTTGACACCTGCAACCGCTACACTTGCAGAAACAACAGATGTTGATGCAGTTGCACTATCAGATGTAGACACCGTTTCCGTCACACTTGGCGAGTACGGCAATGCATCACTTGTAACTCGTAAACTACAGTTGTTCTCACTATCAGATGTTGACCCTGCAGTAGCAGACATCATCGCTTACAACATGGCTGACTCTCTTGACACAGTGGCACAAAATGTCCTTGTCCAGGGTACCAATGTTATCTACGGCGGAACTCGCACATCCACTGCAACCATCACAGCATCAGACACAATTGATTCTGCTGACCTACGCAAGGCTGTTGCTAAGTTGCGTTCAAACAAGGCTGTTCCACGCGCTGGAAGCCTATACTGGGTTGGTATCCACCCAGAAGTATCACACGACCTCCGTGCCGAAACAGGCTCTGTCGGATGGCGTGAGTCCCACCTACATACCGATGCATCACTTGGCAACTTGTTTGCTGGTTCTATCGGAACTTATGAAGGTGCGTTCTACATCGAAAACCCACGCATGTACAATGCTAAGACAGGTGCAGACCAGACAGCACTCGCAACTACTGCGGTAACTGTTGCTGGAACTTCTGCAGGCTTCACCTTCGGTGTTGCTTCTTCATCTGTAATCGCATCTCGTGCTGAGGTTGGCGACAAGATTGCTGGAACAGGTATCGCTTCAGGTGCCAAGATTGCTGCAATCACAACCGCTGGTGCAACAACCACAATTACTGTTGATACCGCTAACACTGCTGCTGTAACTGTTTCTACAGTTGTAACAGTAACTCCTGTAACTCGCGTATTCTCAACAATCCTTGCTGGAAAGCAGGCATTGGCTGAGGCCGTAGCACAAGAGCCAAATGTTGTTATCGGACCAGTAACTGACAAGTTGATGCGTTTCCGCCCAATTGGTTGGTACGGTGTTCTCGGATGGAGCATCTACCGTCAAGAGGCGCTATACCGCATCGAAACTGGTTCCTCAATCGCTGCTCTGTAGTTGATTGACTCTGAGGGGTAGGCATATTTGAAAAGTCTACCCCTTTGGGGTGAGTCCATTAGGAGGCTTAATGTCAATGTATAACTTCACTACCCCATCGGTAGATGAAACACCAGCAGGAGATAACATCCTCTTTGCTCGCTACAAGATAGCCCGTGGTATCTCAGTGTTGCGTTTAAACGGTGTGTATTCCTCGTTCAGATACCCAAGCCAGGTTCAAGTGGACCAGGCTGAGGAGTTCTACTTAGGTGGAACAACAACTTTAATCACCCAACAGACAGCCGATGAGTTAACTGCTCAAGGCTATGGAGCGTACATAACACCAGCATGAACCTACATCAAAAACAGACACATCCTGAATTCGTAGAAGGATGCTTTGGTTGCAAGTTAGGAACTCTTGTTATGAATACAGGAGATGCTAACTCTAACCTACAGACATCTACTAAGAAGTGGGATAGAGAATTACAGGCATATAGAGATGCCCGCGCACAGGGCATACAGCCCGCAGGAACCAGCATGAAGAAGGTTCAAGAAGCAGTAAGAATTTCAAACGAAACAGGCAAAGCGTTCGGGGCATAGAGAGGAAACCATGGCTGCTCGCAAACCACCAAAGAAGAAACAACCAGTTAAGCGTGTGCGTACAGTCAAGGATGAGTCGTATACAGAACTTGAAATGTACTGCATTTGGCTCAACGAGTATTACCACGCTCTATTAAAAGCAGGCTTTAAGTCTGATGTCGCTTTGACATTTGTAATGGAAAAGAGTTCTTATCCAAGTTGGGTGAACTACAAGTCACCTACTCAGGATGAGATTGAACGGCTATTGGATGAGGATGATGATGATTGAACCTATCGTTCCAGAACCAATGTGGGGCCTGCCCTCTCCCACTATTACTGATGAGGACATTTACGAAGATGAGGAAGAATAACAATGTGCGTTGAGTGCAATTGCTTCGGAACTGTAACGCCTTATGGCGTTGGTGGCAGAACACCTACACAACTACCAAAGGCTCCAGATGTAGCCAAGTACAACAAGCCAATCGTTCGCATTGGTGAAGTCCCAGTAGGCATGTCTTACAAAGACATGGATGAGGACATGGACTAATGAAGAAAAAAGCAGCAATGAAAAAAGTTGAAAAGGTAATGGGCGAGTACAAGCGTGGAACTCTTAAGTCAAGCGCTGGCTCTAAAGTAACCGCAAAGAAGCAAGCCGTTGCTATCGCAATGAGCGAAGCAGGCATGGCAAAGAAGAAGGCTGCTAAGCGTGGCGGAAAAAAGAAGTAAGCGCGACCCTCGCCTAGCGAGGGCTGGCGTTTCTGGTTTTAATAAACCAAAGCGCACACCAAGCCACCCAACTAAATCACATGTTGTGGTAGCAAAAGAAGGCAGTCAAGTTAAGACCATCCGTTTTGGTCAGCAAGGTGTGACTGGCGATAGACAGCCAACAGCACGCCAAAAATCATTTAAAGCACGCCACGCAAAGAACATTGCTAAAGGCAAGATGAGCGCAGCGTATTGGGCAGACAAGGTGAAATGGTGAAAGGTAAAGCATTTTGGGACAAGAAGAATCCAAAGCAGACATCTACAAAACTTACTTCTGCACAGAAGGCTGCTGCCAAGGCTCGTGCAAAGGCTGCGGGTCGGAAGTATCCGAACCTAGTAGATAACGCAGCAGTGGCTCGCAAGGCTAAGAAGAAAGGTAAGTAATGGCAACAGGAGTGGCAGGAAGTACCCTTACGGGAGAACTTAACCGTCTAGCCAATGGCGGTACATACCCCGTTTATACGGCTTACAAGGCCCCTATAGGCGCTGCAAATGCCTGGGCTGGTACAACTGGCAAAGGACTTATTGCCGCCCTTAATTACAAGGCGAGTACCTCTCGTCAGCCAGATGACTACCTTGGTTTAAACGCCATCTGCAATGAACTTGCTGGAACCTCTGGCCTATCAGCCGTAGATGCACTAAGGAGCATTAACCTATGAGTACATTTGGTCAATTAGCAGACCGCGTTGAAGCGGTGCTGCATGGCTATACAGAGAACACAGAGGCTTCTACTTGGCTAGTTAGCCCTGCTACTAGCACAGCCACAACTGTAAGCGTTTATGATGCTTCAGTTATTGGCCGTGGCTATGTACAGATTGACGATGAAATTGTATTCGTCAACTCTACAGACAATGTGGCTAACACCTTAATCATTGCACCTTGGGGTAGAGCGCAGCGTGGCACAACTGCTGCTGCACACTCAAGCAATGCCAAGGTAACTATGGCTCCATTGTTCCCACGCCAAGAGATTAAGAACGCTATTAACAACACCATTGATGCTATGTATCCAATGGTATATGCAGTTGGAACATACGACTTTGATTATGTTGCTGCGCAGTATTCTTATCAGATTCCAGCAGATGTCCAAAATGTACTATCTGTAACCTACTCAATCGTAGGCCCAACCAAAGAGTGGTTTCCTGCTCGTGGTTGGCAGTTAGATAGAACTGCAGATTCAGATGCCTTTGCTACCACAAAGAGCCTATCTATTTATTCAGGAATTATCCCAGGACAAACTATCCATGTTGTTTACAGCAAGCGCCCAGTGTTGCTAACTGCAGACAATCAAGAGTATGAAACAGTCACTGGCTTTCCATCCTACTCGGAAGATGTTGTTGTTTATGGTGCAGCCTTCCGCATGGTTTCGTTCTTGGACCCATCACGCCTAGGTCCTCAATCTGCAGCCGCAGATATTTTAGACGGCGTGCGCCCAAATGGTTCTGGGCAGAACGCTTCACGATTCTTGTACAACATTTATCAGCAGCGTTTAAACGAAGTGGCGAATAACCAACGCCGTCAGTATCCAATCCGTTCGCACTATCAGAGATAAGGTAGAAAATGGCAGCAGGCGACCCAGGCTCACCAGCGCGGTACTACTCCTCAACCGC
>JACCDP010484020.1_pt1 | contig 14054 bp, 13 predicted proteins | sample 7445841 | NCBI WGS metagenome assembly JACCDP01 (sample SAMN15323441, study PRJNA562643) | freshwater metagenome | isolation source: river surface water | place: USA:Blue River Watershed | collected 2017-08-17
CGGTTTGGAAAACGGTTGAGCGTCGATGGTTTGGCCTAAAATACCTGCAAGAACTTCTTGGACCAAATGAACTTGATCTGGAAACCCACGGTTCATGGGATTTAATACTTGAAAATGATCGCAAATCAATTGAAGAAATACGAGACAATTTGAGCTACCTCAACAAGAAATCATTGGAATACATTAATGAAAGCGCTGTTTTCTCTGAAGACTCAGCATGTGCCTCCAAATTCGGTTTTAACAAAGTAAGCACCAGTTTTTACAATCGCCTTGAAGGACAATTAGACACTGGAAAAATGATTGTCAAACTCTTCGAAAAAGCAGTTTCAAACAACATTCTCTTCCTTTTCAATACAGAAGTCAAAGCGCTTCAATTGAACCTTTACAATGTAGGTATTCAATCAGATATTGGTTTTTTTAAAAGCACAAATGTGCTGATTTGCACCAATGGTTTTGCAAAGCAACTCATGCCAACATTCGATGTCCAGCCGGCGCGCTCACAAGTACTTGTAACGAGCCCAATAGAAAACCTCAAGTTTAAAGGGACTTTTCATTATCAGGAAGGATATTACTATTTCAGAAATATTGAAAATCGGATCTTACTTGGTGGTGGCAGAAATTTGGATTTCGAAGGAGAAACAAGCACCGAATTAATGGTAACAGAAAAAATTCAAGCTGCACTGGAGAATTTATTGAAAGAAGTTATTTTGCCACATACACCCCATAGCATAGAGTACAAATGGGCTGGTATAATGGGAGTTGGCAAAACTAAAGAACCCATTGTCCAAAAATTGAATGACCGCATGGGTATTGGTGTGCGCATGGGCGGAATGGGGGTTGCAATCGGCGCAGGAGTTGGCAGGGACCTCGCCAGAATGTTTTAAACATTCAATCGAATAAAGTGAATTAAAAGATTATTTTTGCCCTCAAATAAGCGAACTATGAAGAATACAGCATTAACAGATAAGCACATTGCATTAGGCGCAAAAATGGTTCCTTTTGCTGGTTTTAACATGCCTGTTCAGTATGAAGGGGTAACTGCAGAACACGAAACAGTGAGAAATGGTGTTGGTGTGTTCGATGTCTCGCACATGGGAGAATTCATTCTTCGCGGTCCCAATGCATTGGATTTGATACAAAAGGTAACGAGCAACGATGCTTCTGTTCTATTCGATGGAAAAGCACAGTATTCTTGTCTCCCAAATGGCGAAGGTGGAATCGTAGATGACCTTATCATTTACCGTATCCATGAGGAAGAGTATTTCTTAGTTGTAAACGCTTCAAACATTGAAAAAGATTGGAATTGGATCCAATCACACAATGACCTCAATGTAGAAATGATCAATGCATCCGACGACTATTCTCTACTTGCCATACAAGGGCCGAAAGCAGCTGAAGCCATGCAATCGCTCACCAACATTGCCTTGAACGAAATGGTGTATTATACTTTTCAGATCGGAAACTTTGCAGGTGTGTCGGACGTTATCGTTTCAGCAACAGGTTACACTGGTTCAGGAGGATTCGAAATCTATGTAAAGAATCGTGACATCGAAAAGGTATGGGATAGCGTAATGCAAGCAGGAGCAACTTTTGGAATCAAACCCATTGGTCTTGCAGCACGCGATACACTTCGCCTGGAAATGGGATTTTGTCTCTACGGAAATGACATCGACGACACGACATCTCCCATCGAAGCGGGACTTGGTTGGATAACCAAATTCAGCAAATCATTCGTCGATTCAGAAAGATTGAAACAACAAAAAGAAAATGGCGTTTCCCGCAAATTGGTTGCTTTTGAAATGATTGATAAAGGTATTCCAAGACACGATTACCTAATCACAGATGGACAAGGGAAAACAATTGGAAAAGTAACTTCGGGAACCATGTCTCCTTCTATGAAAATAGGCATTGGATTAGGTTATGTAGAAACTTCATTCGCCCCTTTGGACAGTGAGGTATTTATCCAAATTCGCGACAAAGAACTCAAGGCAAAAGTGGTAAAATTGCCGTTCTACAAGAAGTAAGAATTAGTTGGGGCCATTTGCGAGAATGGCCTCTTTTTTTGGCACGAAAAAAAGGAAGACCAAACCGAAGACAAAGAAAAAGGCTACGGCTACAACGGAATAGCGAATAGACCCTGTCATGTACTCCATCATGCCAAAGAAAAAAGTTCCGAGCACAATTCCAATTTTCTCCGTGACATCATAGAAAGAGAAATAACTGGCATGATCAGTAGTATCTGGTAAAAACTTGGAATACGTAGATCGCGCGATGGCTTGCACTCCACCCATCACCAAGCCCACCATAGCAGCCAATAAATAAAATTCTACCGGTTTGTGAATGAAAAATGCGCCCACACAAATACCAATCCAAATGCAAATAGCAACAAAAAGGGTTGAAAGATTGCCAATTCTCTCAGACAGCTTTGACATGAGGAAGGCACCTACAGCACCTAATATCTGAATCAACAATATAGCAATGATCAATCCAGACGAACCTGATCCTTCGGGCCAATCTATTTCCTTGTTTGCAAATATTGTCGCCATGAGCATAACTGTCTGCACACCCGTATTGAAAAAGAAAAAAGCGAACAAATATCGCTTCAAGCGCTTCATGTTTTTAAATTCCTGGTAAACGATCTTCAATTCCTTGAAACCTCTCCAAAGAAATCCCTTTTCAGGTTTTTTGTTGTATACATTGTTCGGAAGCACGCTGTACGTAATTTGGCTGAAACCCAACCACCAAACACCTACTAATACGAAAGCATAACGCATGTATTGCAATTTCTGTGAGCCAACATCGGTCGACAAAATCATGGATAAACATACCAACAACAAGAGCATTGATCCGATGTAACCCATTGTAAATCCTCTGGCTGAAATCCGATCGTGGTCCTTTGGCTCTGCTATTTCGGGCAAAAAAGCGTTGTAAAACACCAAACTGTTCCAAAATCCAATGCTTGCAAAAAACACCGACAACAAACCAAGTTCAATTTTTTTTGGATCAAAAAAGTAAAGCGACATGCAGGAGAATGCTCCCAGATAACAAAAAAACTTCAAGAACTTCTTTTTACTTCCTGTATAATCTGCTATACCTGATAGCAAGGGTGATAAAAATGAAACCACTAAGAAGGAAGCAGATAGCACAAACGAAAACAATACAGAAGAGGATAGTTGGTACCCAAAAAAATCAACAAGAATAGGTTCTCCATCTTTCAGATCTTCAACTTTTACACTTAATGATTCAGCATAAGCCAATCTCGTTTGAATATCATAAAAAATAGGAAAAATAGCCGATGAAATGACCAGATTGTAAACGGAATTGGCCCAATCATAAAAAACCCAACCGCGAATAATTCTTTTGTTCCCCTTTTCCATGATCAATTATTCAAGTCCATGCACATAATTCTGCAAGTACAAAAAGTCATCTTTCAATTTTCCTTCGTGGTCTGTTTCACTCGCTCGTTCGATCATTTTATCTGGATCCTCTGAAAGCAAAGCTGGAAGCACGTGACGCATCAATTCATTACCGAAATCCTCCGAAGCATCCAAAGGCAATTCACAAGGCAAATTATCAACCGCCATCACAGCAATGGCATTTTCCTTGCGAAAATCGGTCTCCTCACCTGTTGAGGGATCATATCCATAAATCGGATCAGCGATTTTACTTGATCGAATGGTACATGCGATTGGACCTTGTACATCGCATGAAATATCCGCTACAACAGTGATTCGTCGATCAGGCTTATTTAAATCCTCCTTGGTTAAGATGTCCGGTGATTTATTGCTCCAAAAATGACATGGAATGTACATGTCAGCTTGAGAAACATACTTGCCAAATGTTGAAAGATAATTTTCTGGATAAGCATAAAAATCCGATTTCTCGAATGGAGATCCATCCTTGCGCCCATAATAATCTTCAACTTCTAATTGCGTATATACAGGTTCATCCGTCGGTTGAATAAATTCTTCAGGTGTCAACTCCTTGATTGGGAGCAAATCTATGATTTCTCGTGCTCCGTGCCCCACGCGACCAAAACCGGTCAAAACTATTTTAAAATGATTCGGCAAAATGATTTTCTTCATTTCCTCCTCCAATTCTTTTCTGTCTTTACATAGATGCGCAGGTTTTAGTGTATATAACCCAGTTTTCAACCCTAAGGCAATAAACGCATTGTATGCACCTACAATTCCAGCATAGCGACCAAAGCCAATGACTCTTTTGTTTTGCTTGTTCTTCAATAATTCATAATCGATCAATTGAATTTTCTTATCCAGAATAGCTCTGAGCAAATCTCTGTTATAGGGCTGTTTTTTTATGGTATGAGAAAAAAACATGAACTTTTTGGATGGAATCAAATCTGCAATTTGAACCTCCTTGACTCCCATGATCAAATCACAATTTGATAAATCCTCGCGGAGAACAATTCCCTCAGCTAGATATTCATCATCCTTGAACGCACGAACATTGCTTGGCTGGACAAATATCTCCACATTGGTATACAGCTTTTGTATTGCACTGCACTGTTTCGGGGTAAGCGGAACTCGATGGTCTGGAGGCACTTTGCCTTCCCGGATGATTCCTATCTTCATTTTATTGTTCATGTAAATCATATTATAAATCTATCTAAGAGATAGTTATCAACAAACTCACGTACACATCCCTGACCACCTTTGGCTGTAAGAATTAAATCTACTTCACTTTTAACAGCGTTCACCGCATCGGAAGGACACGCTGAAAATCCAATGGCACGAATCATTTCCAGATCATTGATGTCATCACCAATCAGAGCCACTTGCTCTAAGCCGATTTCAAGTTCTTCACAAAATTTCTTTAACACGTGAATTTTTGGTTCTCTGCCTACATAGCATTTTTGAATTCCTAATAATTCCGCTCTTGACTGCACCATATTCTGGGTAAAACCCGATGAGATGATGGCCACTTGAAAATCAGTCTTGACCAAATGTTGGATTGCCATACCATCCTTGGTATTGAATTTTTTTATTTGATCGCCATTTTCCGTTACATACATTCCTCCATCGGTCATGACCCCATCAACATCCAACACCAACAATTTGATAGCATTCAACTTTTTTTTCCAAACTTCACGGGAATGCATTGGCTTGAACAATAAGGCCATCATATCCACAGCATACTCTTCACATACGGCTTCTAAATCATACATGGTCAATTCACCAACGTGATCAATGTCGAGGTCATTCAAGAAATCTGAGAAATTAATCCCATTCTTTACACAAATACCCTTTATATTTTGTTCCAACAGCATATTAAACAATTTGATATCCAACACTCGCTGCAACCGGCCTCAAGGATGCAAGCAACTCTGCGAATGCCGAGTGATCCAATTGCTGTGAAGCATCTGATTTTGCCAATGAAGGTGTCGGATGGGTCTCTATCAGTAATCCGTCGATCCCCATGGCTACACATGCACGTGACAATGCAGGCACCCCATAGGCATAGCCCATCGCATGGGATGGATCCAGAATAATTGGCAAATTGGTGTATTCTTGCAACCAAGCGACGCCGCACAAATCGAGCGTAAATCGAGTGCCTGTTTCAAAAGTTCTCAGACCTCGTTCGCAGAGCATGACATTCTCATTTCCTCCGGAAAGCACAAATTCAGCGGCCTGCACAAATTCCTGAAGTGTCGTTCCAAATCCTCTCTTGATGAGCACAGGTTTATCGGTTTTCGCGCAAGCCCTTAATATTCCCTGATCATACATGGCTTTGGCACCAATTTGAATCACATCGGAATATTCAATGATTTCCTGTATATGCGTCGCATCTCTTGCTTCTGTGATGACGCTCAACCCATACTCCTCTCTCATTTTAGCTAGTAATTTCAACCCTTCTAAACCCAAACCCTGAAATGAGTATGGACTCGTTCTTGGTTTGTAACAACCTCCACGAAGTGTCGTCAATCCAAGAGAAACCAACAAATCTGCTGATTGCCTAATTTGTTCTTCACTCTCCACAGAGCACGGACCGCCGATCAACCAAGTGTTTTTGGTGTTCCCTCCTATCTTGACTTGTCCGATTGTAATTTCGCGCTTGGTTTTTAAATAAGCTTTGGCAGACAATTGCATGTCATTTTTAAACACCCAAAAATTATCTGTAAATGAAGCCACCGCATCCGGAACTTCAGTCACACCTGCACCAGTTACCAGAACTTGTATACCATCGTAAACAATGTGAAAAGCCTGAATATCTTGGGCTAAATTAGCCGCTTCCTGATGGGAAACGTTTTCCTTTAAATGTATTATCATAATTCTCCTTTAATGAGATGTACAAAATTCACAATTCCTACCGCTTCATTTTGCTTGTTCAGCACAGGTAAATACATGACGGGGAAACTGCATTTTTTAATCCGTATCAATAGTTCAACAACTGTTTGATCGTCATAAATAACAACTGGTTGATGATTGACCAAATCAATGGATTTCAAGCGACTGATGTCCTCAATATTTTTCAACAAAGCTTTTCGAATGTCTGCTGAGGAAACAATTCCTTCAAAACGATTGTTTTCTCCAACAACTAGGCAAAATCCAATGTTGCCTTTTTCAATCGTTTCAAGAATATTCTTTAGATCCAACTGGGTTGCATTCACTCTGGGACATTCATCGATAGGCATCATAAAATCTCCAACAATGAATTGAGAGTGAATTTCACGCTTGGTCAGATTCATCAATGCATGTCCAATACTCGGCGCATTGAAAAGATACGACCCGGAAACAGATGAGCTTACTCCCATGTTCCTCAAGATGAAAGAAACTTCACCATTTACACCACCATCTACGTGAATGGACTTGCTGGGGTATTTCTTTCTAAATTGACGAATTTTCGAAAAATTTATGCGGTCGAACGTTCCACCACTTTGTCCGGGAACAGTAGCCATGAACAGTATAAAATCAAAATCCGCATAAGCGTCAAATGCTGACAAATCGGTCGGAGTAACAAGAGCCAAACCTTTTCTACCCAATATATCAGCGGGAATTTCAAGTTTTTCCTTGAGCTCTTCAAATTGAAAAGTGATGTATTCAACCGGGTTTTCTCTTAGTAAATCAAAATACTTGGCTGGATTATCCGTAATGATATGCAAATCAATCGGCAAATCACACCACGTCCGTATCAAGCGTATATCGTCAAATACCTTTAGGTCGTCATTGCAATCGACATGCAACATATCCACTTGGTGCTGAACGAGGTCAGTTATCACCTCCTGTAATTCCCTTTTTTTGTCACTGTAAATGGATGCTGATATCTTCATTCGCTTCAGTCAGAAATTTCATTTTACACGTTAAAACGAAAGATCAAATATAGTCATTTCAACGCGCATATGGTTTAATTCATTTAAATTTGAAGTATGTCAAACACTGTGCTTCACAATTCTATTTACGTGGGTGCGAACGGAAAAAAAAGCCTTTTCGACCTTGAGATACCAGCCAACCATTCTAACCGATTGCTAGTCTTTATTCACGGTTACATGGGATTCAAAGACTGGGGGTGTTGGGGCTTGATGCAATCTTATTTTGTCGAACAGAATTTTGGGTTCTGCAAGTACAATGCCTCTCACAACGGGGTATCGTTAGACAATCCGATTGAATTCGTTGATTTAACTTCATTTTCAATCAATAGCTACCAAAAAGAATTGGATGATCTAAATGCCTTATTGGATGAAATTTCGACCTTATGGACAACATTACCTGAAATTTATCTCATTGGGCATTCGAGAGGTGGTGGAATTGCCTTACTCGCGGCAAAAGATCCACGAATCAAGGGCATTGTTACCATGGCCTCTATTTGCTCCATTGAAGAGCGATTCCCAACAGGTGAAGCATTGGATAATTGGCGTAAAGAGGGCGTTCGCTATGTTACGAATGGTCGAACGAAACAAGAAATGCCGCATGATTTCATACAGTATGTGAATTACTTGGAAAACAAAGAAAAATTGAATATTGAACAAGCCTGTCTTCAGCTGAACAAACCTGCGTGCATCATACATGGTACTGATGACAGTTCCGTTTCGATAGAAGAAGGAAAGCGTATTTCACATTGGCTAAAACAAAACTTACATGCTATAGATGGTGCCAATCACACGTTTGGCTCGAGTCACCCATGGTTGGAAAACAAAATGCCTGAACACTTAAGACAAGTTTGTGAGCAAATAGATTCCTTTTTAACATTTGTATAGAGGACAAACATTTCCAATTTATATCGTACTAGTTGTCTAGAAACCTCCTTCTTTGCTCGGGGCTTGGCAGCACACATTTATCTTTCATGATGCGCTTTCTTCTGTTGGCGACGAAATCGTACAGTTTGTCGCGCAACGCAACTGGTATTAACCAGAATACTTTCAGCAGGCGGAAGCGCCATTTTAAATGAGACAAGAGTCGAAGGGCCCCTTCTGACCGCAGGTAAAGTTTCCTCCCATTGTAAAAATAAAAGGTATTTAAGTCAGGCGTTGTATTCAAGGCAACAAAGAAATCTCGGGCAAATGATGATTGCAAGGAAGCAAAATGAATCCTTTCACCTCTTTCAGCTTTTAAAATAAATGCAACGATCCAATTGCAAAAACCACAATCTCCATCGTAGAATACAATTACACGATCTTCAAAAGCCATAGTTAAAAGTAACGAATTCTAAATTGATTCTCATTTGATTGAAAAAATTACGCTTTCTGATTTGTATATTTGCTCTCAAAAAAAGAAAATGAAAAACGTTGCAGTTATTGGTTCAGGAACAATGGGTAATGGAATTGCCCACGTATTTGCTCAATTTGGATACAATGTATCGATGATAGACATTTCCGAAAGCGCTTTGGAAAAAGGATTGGATACCATCTCCAAGAACCTGGATCGTCAAGTTGCAAAAGAATCAATAAGTGCTGAGGAAAAAGAAAGCATTCTGCAACGTATCAAGACTTTCAGCTCGATGGAACAGGGTGTTCAAAATGTTGAATTAGTTGTTGAGGCTGCTACTGAAAACATTGATCTGAAGTTGAAAATTTTTGCTGACCTCGACAAATTGACTGATGCAAATGTTATTCTCGCATCCAATACCTCCTCGATATCTATCACAAAAATTGCCTCTGTCACCTCACGACCAGACAAAGTGATCGGCATGCACTTCATGAATCCGGTTCCGGTTATGAAATTGGTTGAAATCATTCGTGGGTATTCGACGTCTGATGAAGTGACATCGATGATCATGGATATTTCTCGTTCACTTGGAAAAATTCCGGTTGAAGTAAATGATTACCCGGGCTTTGTGGCGAACAGAATTCTCATGCCAATGATCAATGAAGCCATTTACACACTCTATGAGGGAGTTGCTGGCGTAGAGGAAATTGACACAGTCATGAAGCTTGGAATGGCACATCCTATGGGACCACTTCAATTAGCTGATTTTATTGGACTTGATGTTTGTTTAGCTATACTAGAAGTGCTGCATACTGGATTTGGGAATCCCAAATATGCGCCTTGTCCTTTGCTTGTTAACATGGTTACTGCTGGAAAAAAAGGTGTTAAATCTGGAGAAGGATTTTACAACTGGTCACATGGAACAAAAGACCTTGTGGTAGCTTCAAACTTTAAGAAATAGTTTCACTTGTATTGAAAATGGTGTCAATCAAACAGGTTCACCATGAATTCCCCTTTTGAAATAGGGTCCTGGAATCCCATGATCACAGCGATCGTTTTGCTGATGTCGATCTGTTCGTAGCGGTCATCAATTCGTTTGTTGTTCTTAAAATCTGGTCCCAAGGCCAAAAGATAGATCGACCGGCAACCTTCACAGCAATCGCCATGGTTTATGAAACCTGATTTATGTCCCTTTTTATGGCGTCCATGATCATTCGTAATGAAAAGCGCTGTTTTGTCTTTATAGATGGAATCGTGCTGAATGAAATCCCATAATTCGTATGCAATTTTATCCGTTTTACGAATCCCCTCCAAATATCCTTCCCAGTTACTTGCATGCCCCTGAACATCCACTTCCAAAACATTGATCAATGCAAGGTATGGATGATGTTTTGTGAGAATTGACTTTGCTGCACTCCACGTATTTTGATCCTCCGCATAACCCAAGCCTTTTCCTCCTACTCCACAATACGCTGACGGACGGTTTAGATTCTTCCAATTATTCGATTTTGTGTTGGTAAGAATATCCAGTTTTCCTTTACTTGCAATTACCCAAGCTTTTGTTGAATCATAACCTTTTTCCTTCAAAAAGAACTGAAAATAGGATGGGTTATTCGGTAATTCCAAACCACTGTTGTTGATCCGCTGATAAACTCCCGTGGTGATTGCTGTATGTCCGGCATTGGTAAATGTTGAACCATTGTTTCGAAAACGTTGCACCAAAACCCCCTCTTTCATTAATTCGCCACTTTGAAATGGAATGTATTGATGTGTTGAATCACCGAAGGTTTCAGTTAATCGAGGTCCATCAATAACCAACACGATGACATATTTTGTTTTAAAATCTCTTTTTGGAAGGTCTTCGATATGTCCTGTGAAGGAAAACGACCATAAAACAACAGAAAGTGGCACAATTGCCAACATCAGTCGTCGCAACAAACGATTATTTTCTGATTGCAAAATCACGGAAACTTAGGGAATTTTTGAAAGTTCGGTGTTCTTTTTTCAAGAAACGCATGCTTCCCTTCTTGCGCTTCCTCTGTTAAATAATACATAAGCGTTGCGTCTCCTGCTAGTTCCATGATGCCATGTTGTCCGTCCAATTCGGCATTCAATCCTCGTTTTATCATCCGAATTGCCAATGGACTGCGTTTCATGATCGTTTTGCACCAATCAACCGTTGTATCTTCTAATTTATCAAGTGGAACAACCTTGTTGACCATTCCCATTCTTTCAGCTTCTTCAGCGGTATATTGCTCACATAAAAACCAAATTTCGCGTGCCTTTTTTTGTCCAACATGACGGGCTAGATAAGAAGAACCGAAGCCCCCATCAAAACTACCCACTTTCGGACCAGTTTGACCAAAGCGTGCATTTTCAGAAGCAATTGTCAAATCGCAGACAACATGTAGTACATGTCCGCCGCCAATGGCATACCCATTAACCATCGCAATGACCGGTTTAGGCATGGAACGGATTGCTTTATGTAAATCGAGAACGTTTAATCTTGGCACACCATTTTCAGAAATGTAACCACCGACGCCTTTCACATTTTGATCACCACCAGAACAAAAAGCCTTGTCACCCGCCCCAGTTAAAACGATAACTCCAATGTCATTTCTTTCCCTGCAAATATTCATGGCGTCTAACATTTCCATGTTTGTTTCAGGTCTGAACGCATTGTATACTTTCGGGCGATTGATTGTTATTTTCGCAATTCCCTCGAAAAAGTCGAATTTAATGTCAGAGTATTCCTTTATAGTAGTCCAATTACGCATTTTTCATTCTTTTTTACAAAAATACGAAAGAGCTCGGGAATAAAGATGATAAGCGAACATTAACTTCCGAACGGTGTGTACATGGTAACACCTCTTTCTTTGTATTCAGTTACCATCACATCAAACATTCCTTTAGCGTCAACAAGCAGGGATTCAGCCTGTCCAATCATGACCTTTTTCAATACTCCCTTTGATTCAAACAATGGTATTAACTCGTCGCACCTGCGCTTTTTGCTTTGTTGCGGGTTGTGCACCAATGTTTTCATTGTTTTTAATTCCCCATCTTCAAACCGAATTTTAACGTTAAAAAGTTCCGGATGATATACGGGAAATTTGAACTGTTCAATGGCATCCTCCAACAAATGCAAATTGGTTCCGGCATTGGCGAGTGTTACGCCGAGGTATAGTATCTTACCTTTATTTTCAACCACCTTGTAGAACGGACTGTTTGAAGTGTAAGGCGTTTGACAGCCAAAATGTGTGTCAACAAATTCACGTGCTGATGGACCAATACAACTTACAGGCTCTGTTGGATGAGCGCTTCTGACAGACAACGGATGCTTTCGAAAACATTCACTTATAGCCCCCAATTTAGAGGGCGTATTTGCAAGGTCAAATACATCTATGTTACGGATATAATCCAATTGAAAACTATCATTTGGCGAAGTTGGCATCAAAAGGTGTCCATTCGGGCCAACACATTCAAGCATCGTATTCACAACTGTTTCTGCGCCGCCTTGCACAAAACCCACTTTTGAAAGACTGGCGTGTACAAGTAATACATCACCCGTTTGAATTCCGATCTTGCGCAATGCATCCGACAAGCCTTGCTGTGTGATTACTTCCCCCCTCCTTTCTTGCTTTTTCAAGGCATTCGTACGAACGTTTTTTTTATATTTCCTGAAATATGCAAGGAATAACTTTGGTGCTAGAGCGCGAATGATATTTCTCATTTCAACTATTGGGAAACGAACGTGTAGATAATCGTACCTTGTTGTGATTTTGGGGCCGATCCGGAATAACTGAACCTTGACATCTTAGCATATTTCAATGCTTGTTCAAGCATACAAGCATTTGCGTTTGAGGAACTGCTCACAGCTGCGTTTTCCACATCACCATTTTGGTTGACAAAAATACTTATTGCCACTTTACCCGAAGCACCACGACCACAAGTATATCCGGGATTACGCACATACCAGTTATTATTTAAGTGAGGATTCCTTCCGGGCAGCGACCAATCAACCATCACATTGCCCTTGAATGCATTCTGATTCGAGTTGTCTGATGTAGTTGTTTTTGATTTATTATTTGTTGGAGTAGCTTGATTTTTTTTTCGTTGTTCCATCTCTTCCTGAAGTTGCCTCCTTTTTCCTTCTCCGCCTGCCTCAGCAAATAATTGTCGTTCATAATCTTTTACAGATTGTTCAACATCCTTGGCTGACATCGCCTTGTTCTCACTCCAGTTGTCCGTCGATTTTTGCCGGCTGTCATTTTGGTCTCTCGATATATTTTTTACATCACCAACCGACTGGTTTAATTCTTCCAAAGGCTCTTCTTGAATCAATAGATTTTCAGGAGTCACTTCGATTCGTTGTTCAGTAAAAATTGGTTCAATTTTATAGTAGTTTTCGTAGGTCTGTAATTCAAGATAAATGAATATCCCGATATAAGCAGCAAACGCTGAAATCAAACCATATTTATACCGATCAATAAAATTCACGCATCTAGTTGTTTTTCCATGCAGGACGGATCAATTTTCTTTCCGGAAGGTACAAATATTCCAGATCTTTTTCATTTGTCAATAACAAAAATTCTCTTTCAGTAAGTTCAATACGGCTGTATTTTAAGCCAACAATAAACTCACCTTTGGAAGAAACAACTCCAAACTTGAGTCCGTCACCAACAATAAACAAATCCTTTGTAATTCTCGTGATGCTTGTATAGATCACAGGTATTATTTCATTCCCTTTCGGATCAATAACTCCTAACAAATCGTTTTGTTCGACTATTGCATTTCCATCTTTAAAACTCTCAGCAAAATTATACGTTGCAGGAATGACCATCTTACCAGTCAAATCAATGAACCCCCATGATTTACCTTTGGCAACGGCTATCAAACTAGCTGGATATCCTATGTCTTTATAGTTAGGCTGAATGATCCATTTACCATTTAAATCAATGAGTCCAAATTTCCCTTTTTGTCGCGCAACTGCCATTGTAGCCGTGAAACTTGCTCTTTCCTGAAAATTCGGAAATGGTTCAAATTGAGGCTTGATTACCTCATTTCCATTTTGATCAAGATAGCCTATCATGCCATTTTTCACAATCATGGCTCTGGTGGTTTCCAAAGGGCCTATTTCATCCAATTCAGCTGTAAGGACGATTGTTCCCCTCAAACTTCTTATACCAAATTTTTCTTCCGCTTTAAAAACCAGCATAGAATCGTTGTACATCCTTTCAAACTCTTTTGTGGGCGGAACGATAAACATTCCGGCTGCGTCAATGACTGCATGCATATTTTGAAAGCTAACTTTTGCTTTCCCATTGGCAAAAGAAAATGCTTCATCAAATCGAGCATCTATGCGCAGATTTCCATTTTTATCGAAATAGCCGAACA
>JACCDP010512886.1_pt1 | contig 14054 bp, 6 predicted proteins | sample 7445841 | NCBI WGS metagenome assembly JACCDP01 (sample SAMN15323441, study PRJNA562643) | freshwater metagenome | isolation source: river surface water | place: USA:Blue River Watershed | collected 2017-08-17
TACTCCCAAGCCATACACTATCGGTGTTTATAACCAACAATTGGCAAAACAATAAACCGTGACAAGCTGACGATCTGCTACGGTTAAGAGAAGTGAGAAATAAATTAAGATAAAAAAGGTAAAAAAAAAAAAAAGAATAAATGAACGGGTTCATGAACTACGGGTTTGGATCGGTTAAGCTGCGGAACAATGATTCAACCAGACAATGGTTGTGTAAGTCCCGGAGACGTAAATTTATCGTTTCCCGGTTACTTCCACTGACTGGCTCTGAATGTTCATTAATATGGTACACCATAATATCCTATAACAAGTACTTATGACCCGTCAAATTGTTTTTCTATATATCTCTTTTTCTCCTTTAAGTGTTCATTGACGCATACCATCAGCGCCATCTTTCATCTTATTCCCATTTTATTCAATTTGCTCAGACTTGACTATTTTTACGCAACTTTTAGTACATCACATAAAAAACATAAACAATTATTATGGAACTGCGCCCTTTTCACACCTTTAATTCATTAAATTCATATTTCTTTAAGCATGTTATACCACCTTTTTATCGATTCACTCTATCATTTAATGCCGTTCTCCAAAAACGACAGCATATTTATTTAATATCATTCCAGTCCTATTACTTTTTTTCTTTTTTCTTTTCCTTTTTACTTTTTCCCCATTTTCTATTACTTATTTAAAAAAAAATAAATAAATAAATAAATAAATAAATAAATAAATAAATAAATAAACCCAGAACACAAAGAATTTTTTTGTATTTCTCGTTGTGTTACACATATTGAATATGAGCATTAATTTTCTGTTGGTGAACAACGGATTGGAGGAAACTCCAGATCCTCGTCAAAAAAAAAATATCGGGTCGCCGGGGAAAAATACGTCCTGGCCAGACTCGCTGAACCAACGGAACCGGGCCGAAGGAAGGTCAAATATATTTCTGTACCTCGCAAATCCGGGGTTGTTTCTATTCAAAAAAAAAAACACTAACAAGGCGATTAGATCATGTAAAAACAAGACAAAAAGAATATCATTCTTACCTGTAGTACGTATCTGCTGGGTTAGGCGGAACGAATACTCCGCGTCGTGGCCATTGGTCGGTGAGGCCAAGGTACTGCCATTCTGCCAATGGCTTGGACATCAACCAGTCGAAGCGACGCAAGTCTCGCTCCGTCAATGGCGAGTCGCTATTGATCTCGAAATATCGAAGAGCCAACTCAAGCGACATTGGAGTCAGGTAGGCTGGTGCCTTGCTTGCGCCACCCTCGTCGCCAAATCCCCTCATAAAATCCATGTGGGAATAGTACGATCAGCTCAGATCTGATAATACCAACAAGAGCCTACAAAAACAATAGCTCACCAGCACACTTTTACAGCTCTTTGAGTTTATGTTTTTTTTTTCTGTGAAGGAATTTTGTAGTTAAACAAATATTTTCCTTTTTACAGAAAATGAAACTCTTCCTTTTAATTCTATGTGGCGTCTATACGACGGGATTTGAAACAACGATATGCAATTGTACTATTCCAATCCGACAAGAGCATCTACGGATCGACGATGACCACTGTCAACCAATTAGGCGGCCTACGCAGCGAAACGCCAACTATGCTGTATGGACCGACCGACAAGACGGATTAAAAGTACGTGCTTCTGTTTGCAGTCGTTGGGAAAAAATCAACCACATTACGACAAATATATTCTTTCAAAAAGTCGTTGTTCCTGAAAAAAGAGCAATTGATACCACGCAAGATGAATGTACGCTCATGGCGAAAACAAAAAGGTGCGATGAGATGCCGATGAAATTTGCCGACGGCAAATGGTTGTATGTACCTGAGCCATCGGAAGAAGGCTCATGGTTGCGTACAGTACCATCGCAGGTACTCAATTGTATGGTAGAGGAAATTAATCTTTTGCACGGAATCGATGACCTCATCGACACTCCCTTGGGAGAAGCCAATGTCTCAATCGGTGTGCATATCCACAACCATATGACCATCATTTGGGATGCAGTCGATGCTGATCGCACCGCTCACGCTCCGCGGTTGCTAACGCAAGGCTGGGGGACAATTACGCAAACGTCCGTGGCCGAAACGTTCAAGTTGGAAGATGATGATAATCAGTTGTCGTATCACATCACACACACTGAACGATGTCTTGTTCTCCCTTGTGACTTTACAAACAACACATTCACAGTAGCCGGAGACAAGCATCTATTCATCATGATTCTCCAACTTGGTGTTGAAGGAAACAAAACAAATGATTTAATTCTTAATCGTACGGCTACCAAGCCAACAAAAGAAGAATTAGAGTATATCAAAGTACGAGATGATTATTATAGCTATCCTGAGGATAAGCGTAATGCTCTACTAAAACTCCTTCAATCTCACGTTCAATATTTGAAGGACAAAACTCTCGATCACGAAAATGAGATTCTTCGAGCTGCTCACAACATGCATTGTCAAATCACTCGAATTAAACACTCATTAGCTATAGCGGCTGCTCAATACGACGGCTGGCTTGCGGCTAGTATCTTGGGATTGCCTACCTGTGTCACCCTCCAAGCAAAAGGTATGACAGTCCTCATGAAAGAATGCCTTCCTCAGCAAGTCTCATTCACTACCGAGACAACTACCTGCGGCCCTCAGCCCAGGTATAAAAATTCAACCATCTCGTTGAATGGCTGGGAGCTCACGGCATATCAACCATGCTATTGGAATGATCAGTATGTCAACTTCAATGGTAAACATTATGTGTACCGAAATGATACATGGAAGTTGGCAGAAGCAACGATCATTGAAATGGAACAAGACTGGCCGCTATCCTTTCGCTACACAGACGATAATAGCTATAAATATCAACCATCAATAAATCCGGGCTATAAAACTTTCATTACGAGCCCAATGAACATCATGGCGGATCTTACGGCAGCAATGGCGGAGCATTCAAACCATCCGCTGACTCAAAAAGAAATATCACCACTGACGCCGGTTCAAACAATCATCATGACGGCGGCGGAAAAAACTCACGTCACCGAACAATTAAGTTGGTGGGAAACATTCAAACGGGTGCTTTTCTTCACCAGTTTGGCTCTTGTTTTCGCCTTCTTATTTGCTTGTTTCCGCTATTTCGGCATTTTTGCATGCCTTTATGCTATGTGTTGCAAGCCTCGTCCACACATACGCCCACGCAGCCGTTCTCGCCGTGCTCGAAGTGAAGTCATGGACACATCATCACCTGTCCGAATGCGTGATCTGCTTCCAGCTACAGTCACAAGTTCTGTTTAAAGATTACGGGACGTAATCTACCCTCCCCCCCGAGTTATGTAACAGAAGGCGCTGCTAGCCTAGTGGCACGCGCAACCAAACGGGAATGTTGCATCATCTAGCCGTAGGCTAGATGAGCGCTCAGGAACGTTGGCCACTCCCTCTCCCCCTACAATATCGCACCTGTTCTCCCTCCGGATATTTTACTCTCCTCCCACTTCCGTTGATTATAAATCGTGCGACCTAAACGCATAATTCTTCTAAATTCACCCTGTGCTTTTCCTACCCTTTTGGTGAGTTGACAGAACTGTCAACTCACTCGGGGGTGGGTTTTACACAGCTTCTTTTTCCCTATCGTTTTCTTTATTCAGGTCACGACCCGACTCTTTTCATATAAAAGGGTGTGACTTTTGTCCCTTCTTCAGTCTTCTTTTATACTCGTTCGTCCCCTTTTGTTTCGTTTAAAGTGTTCCTTTAGTTCCATTTAGTTGTGGTTAGTTTCCGTTAGCATCTTATTTCAAACACCGCCTTTCAGGCCCCACGCTACCAATATTTGGGTATGTCCCCTACATTTTAATTATTTCCATTTATATTATTTGTTTGTGTTTCCCCACCGATTGTTGTTCCTATCCGGCTATTCTACTCAATAAAGACATTCGACCAAACGCGCATTTATACTTATTTATTTAACGTAAGAACCAAGATGCACCCCCGGTGCTATCTCTTACATCTGGTGGCAGCGGCGCGCGAATGTGGTCACGATGTCAATGAGTAGACGAGCCAGTTGGGACGCAATCGTTTCGGAAAAAGTTGTACCTGTTATTCGACATAGTAGTTCTGACTCTGATTTAGAAATTAAAACCACAAAACGTAACTTTCCTCCTGTACCGGTTAAAAAAAGTAAATTATCTTTATTCCGTAAGGTTGTTCCCCATAAATATTCGACTCGTTCACAAGTTGATTTTAAACAAGTCAAATTGTTGGAGGTTGGTACATCAGAACCACAGGCTATTGGTAAAAAGCCGTCTGCGTGGGAACGAACCAAGTCGGCTATTTATAATAGTCCTTCTCTTTTCGCTCGTATTGTAAGCTTAGGACGCTCGGGTAATTCGACCAGTACTTCTGATTTAGGCTCCAACACTTCAGTGAGTGCTGGAATTCTTCCATCTCTCCCTACTGCTATTACTCCTTTACTTCCTACAAATTTTTCTGAACCACCGTACTCGTCGTCACGAATCTTTGCTGCAGCTGAAGAGTTTTTATCTGAAGTACCTAGTGTAGGTGACAGCGATCATTCGTCTGTCGTTCAGGCCGGTTCACATATCGATAAATTGCGTACTTCTCCGCACTCAGATGAGTCAATCAGACATTCAGCGTTGCAACCAGTTGATTCAACGGGCTTTAGAGCCTTGCAAAACCATACTAGGCAGGAACCCGTGCATTCGTTTTCCCATCGAACTAAGGACGCTGCGGACCAACTTGTGGACGCTGCAGAGGGATCTATCAGACTACCAACGTACGGAAACGGGAACGAGGCTTCCGGCATACAGCTCGCTGGTGGCTCAAACGAAACTCATCCTTGCGTCTCCACTTCTCATTGCCCCGCCTTTCCACCACATTCCAATAATTTTGGAGGACACTCTCGGGGATCTCTCGGCCATTACATCGTGCCAGAATTTTTCCATCACCAACGTGACGGGACCTATACAAGAAGACCTGAAGCTCTTCTTGATCCACTTCAGCCTTTATCTCGGGAGGGAACTACAGGAGCATATCCAAAACATCCTTTTTCTAGTGGAAGCAAACCGACTGATTCGATTCATTATAAATCGGACTCCAGAATCCAATTTCATCAGTATCCACGACAGCTTTTCACGTGTACACAGTCTTCACGGCCTTCTGAGACGGCTGTCGGGGGAGCTGACGGATTGCATTTGCTCGCATCAAGGGAAAGCATTCTTACAAAAACTTCCAGAGACAGTCAAAGTAGTGGAGAATCTTTGGGCGATAAAAGGAGTGTCGAGTTTCACTCGATCCCTCCTGTTTCAGCTGTGGACGGTGTGTACGACAAACCCAGATTTTCCTCCTTGCCTATCGATAGTAGCCCGGCGCGAGACTTTAAAACTGCGTCAATTATTCGATCGAATCGACCGCCTCATCCAATCGACGCAGACGTCATCATCAAATCAGACCCCAACTCTCTTTCCAATATTTCACTCTATAACAATCGTCGATCCGCCGGTGTATTCGACACCAAACGATCACCAGCCGAGCCTCTCGGGCCAACAGGTGTCACAGCCGTCAAGCCAGCCCCTTTACAGCGAACCAACAGTAGTAAGCGACGACCACCCGTCGCGTTCTATATCCCCTTCGACTCCACTGTCAAGCAGCAATCAGGTGGTAGATCAAGGCCACCCACCGCTACCATCGTCAAGCAACAACATACCACACCAGGCCCCGCCTCAAATACATTTACGAAAACAACGTCAACCAGTACACCGACGCAAACAGCTCCTCCCACAAACCACTATACAGCCTCTTCTCAGACAAATATTAGAAAGCCCTATTATTCAACATCAATCAGCAAACTCGTCGACGTCTGGGATAACAAATCGGCAGGGGAGTGGGATAACTATTCAGGAGGCTCGGAGCAGACGGCCACTTCCGCCGACCCCTCGTATTCACCAGCTAGAACTGATCGCTGTCAATATCCGCTCTCTTCAACACACGTTGACGAAGCTAGTGAACGAATTGCTCAAGGATCAAAATTAAAAATGGACTCTTGTTCTCATTCAGCAGCCGTTTCTCAAATAATGGCGCTCACCGATATACAGGGCATTCACAAAGGAAATAGAGCGGTCACTATGTTGTTACAGCTTCCATCTTTCAGTGGGGGTCCTTCCACTATGCGTTTTGATCGATGGATAAAATTATTTGATAACATAGTGGCTATGTCGAATTGGACTGATGATGAAATCGTTAATATGTTGGTGACAAAGTTGACAGGTGCGGCAAATGAAATGCTTCAAAACATATTAGACAGCGTCACAAAAGAATATACAGAAATTAAAAAGCTACTGCAAGAAAGGTTTCATGGGAAGGAAAACAAAGATTATTTTCAGACTCAGCTAGAAGAAATTAAGCGTCAGCCAGGAGAGAATATAATCGCTTATGGTTTCCGATTAAAGAATATTTTTGAACATGGTTATCCAAAGACAGCTTGTACTACACAAGCAGAGGAGGCCACTCGCCTTGAAATGTTGCGACAAAAATTTTTGACTGGATTGGACGGGCCATTAAAAAACAAAGTGCGTTATAAAGAATTTACAGATTATGAAGAGCTTGTACGTGAAACAGATAAATATGATAATCGACTTCAAGCCGAAAAAGAAGAAAGCAGTAAACGAGAATTTGTCAATGCCGTCACTTCAACAGTTTCTCCATCAGATTCTCAATTACTGTGGGCTGCTATCGATAACATCAGAAATAAGCAATCAGGTACAGTTGGAGCAATTGCATCGAGCTCTCGTCCAACTGTGGGAGAGGCAGAGCCACCCATTTCCTCGAGTGGATTCGACATGTTAGCTAACCGGTTAGACGAGGTAATAAAAACTTTGAATAACGTCCGACAGCCAGTTCAACGACCTCCTAAACAGCCGGCATTGTCTACTCAGTCAGCCACAGCTCCACCTATGCAGGTAGCTTATCAGCCAAATTTTCAGGGCCCTCCTTTCAACCCTCCTCCACAACATCAGCCAACCTTTAACCACATATATCGTCCTCCTACTTATGCGACTCCTCCTCAACAGGCACAAGCTTTTCGTCCTCAGACTAGACCTCCGGCTCCGTCCGTCACTTGCAATTTTTGTGGGCATAAAGGCCACTATGAAAGTCACTGTCGGAAGAAAGAAGCAGCACGCGCTGCAGCTATGTCACGAGCTCCTCACGCTGACGGTGAACGTGACCGCATGATAACATGTCACACTTGCAGAGTGGTCGGTCATTTATCGACTACCTGTCCAAATGGAGGGTCTAATATACCTGGCCCTTTAAATGGACAGGGAAACGCGTAGACACCAACTGTGGCTTTGGGTCAGTTGGTAGGGAAGCTTCGGATATAAACAAAACCCAGCAGGTAGCTTATGTAACTCAACTAAATAACAGCTCAGCTCCACGAGTAATGATACAGATAGGTAACAGAGAAATAGAAGCGCTCTTCGACACAGGGGCGGCAAGAAGTCTACTACATGAAAAAGTGTATAGGTCACTACCATCTAATATGCAGCTGGCCAGCGCAGAGACCACAGTAGCATTGTTTGATGTTCAAAACAAACAATTAAGTAATCTAGGAAAGGTCACGTTAAACGTCAAATACGGTGTTAAATTATTACAACAAGAATTTATCGTTACGAACGGAATAACAGAGATGTGCATTTTTGGGATCGACGCTATCTTTAAGCATGAGTTTGTCCTATGCGGTAAGACAAAAGCGATCTTTATTGCAGGTCAAGAAGAGGAAAAACCACCCTCTTGTTATGGAAATAGGGAAATGCAGACGGTGGAAATGGAAAGGATTCCTCCTTTCACTTCTCGTTTCGTTAGAGCCAGGATAAGGGGAGCTGACTATTCTCTTCTTGGAGGGTTTCCGTTCATTTTTAATCCAGCAAAGTCATCGGCAGGTCCATCTGGGGAATGCAACCTTCAACCTAACGAGTTGTCAAGGCATGCAGATTTTGGGTTAGGCAACCTTCAACCTAACAAGTTGTCAAGGCATGTCAGTGGGAGGGAATGCAACCTTCAACCTAACGAGTTGTCAAGGCATGCAGATTTTGGGTTCGGCAACCTTCAACCTAACGAGTTGTCAAGGCATGCTAGTATTGGGGAATGCAACCTTCAACCTAACACGTTGTCAAGGCATGCAAATTTATGTTTAAGCAACCTTCAACCTAACGAGTTGTCAAGGCATGCAAATATATGTTTAAGCAACCTTCAACCTAACGAGTTGTCAAGGCATGCTGATTTTTGTGGTACCAGCGATCTTCAACAAAACTTGTTGTCAAGACACGCAAATATTAATGAAAATGGGGGGTGGGTCAGCGACCTTCAACATAATATGTTGTCAAGGCACGCTATTATTGAGGAAAGTTTTGACGTAACACGTGACGACGGTATCTATCATATACTCGTGAAAAATGCTGGTGAGAAAGAGCTCGTTTTTAATAAAGGTTGTACACTTGGTACAATCGAAATCGGTTGCCAAATAATTGGTGCGCTAAAAGAAGGTGTTGCTCCAGAACCAGTTATTAATAATGAAGATGGTCCACAACAACTGGATGCTTCTTCAATCGAGATCGCTCTCATGGCGGTTGAAGAACAGTTTCGCCCTGGAATGAGAAAGCTACTTACTGATTATGCATATCTGTTTAAAAAAGGCGACCGTCTCGGTTGCACGAGTGTTATAAAACACCATATCAACACTCAAGGAAAAGGCCCTATCAGACTACGACCCTATAGAACGGCTAGGAGATACGAGGAAGACTTACATCGCCAAATTCAAACTTTACTAGATCTTGATGTTATCGAATATTCAGTCTCTCCTTGGGCAGCTCCAGTCGTTTTAGTTAAGAAGAAAGATGGAACTTTAAGACTATGTATTGATTTTCGCAAACTAAATGATATCACTTTAAAAGATTCCTTTCCACTTCCTAGAATTGATGATACTTTAAATAAATTAAATGGAGCCAAATTCTTTACCACTCTTGATTTAGAGTCTGGCTATTGGCAAATTGAATTAGATGAAGTGTCAAAAGAGAAAACTGCTTTTATAGTCGAGGATAATCTATTTCAATTCAAAAGAATGGCGATGGGACTTTGCAACGCCCCCGCCACATTTCAACGTACCATGAACTTTGTCCTGAGAGACGTCTTGGGAAAGAAAGCTTTAGTTTATTTAGACGACATCATTATCTACTCAAAAACATGGGAGGACCATTTAAGTGATTTGAGCGAAGTCTTTTCGCTCTTACAAAAGGCAAATTTTAAAGTAAAATTAAAAAAGTGCCAGTTTTTAAGAAGAGAAGTAAATTATTTGGGTCATATCATCACGCAAGATGGTATAGCCCCAGACCCACAAAAAATTCAGAAAATAAAAGACTATCCTGTTCCCACGTCAGCTGATGAAGTGCGTTCATTTTTGGGCCTGGCAGGTTATTATAGGCGATTTATCCCTAACTTTGGAAAGGTAGCGAAATCACTCACACAAAAGACGCAGAAAGCTGCATTAAAAGAGCCATTCCAATGGACAGAAGAAGATCAAAAAGCGTTTGAGTATTTAAGAACATGTCTTATTACGCAGCCTATTTTAGCCTACCCAGATTTTCAAGCAGAGTTTCTTCTTTTTACCGATGCCTGCAACTATGGCATTGGAGCTGTGCTGTCACAGGTACAGAATGGAAAAGAAGTGGTTATTTCTTATTTTAGTCGACAGCTACAGAAATCAGAAACAAACTACCCAACTATAGAGAAAGAAGCGTTAGCAGTGGTAGAAGCGATCAGGCATTTCAAATACTACCTGCTTGACCGTCCTTTTACAGTGCTAAGTGACCATGCTCCTTTACAATGGTTAAAGACATTTAAAGACACGAATGGCCGACTTGGTAGATGGGCAGTAGAACTAGGTAGTCTTAATTACGTTATTCGCTACAAACCGGGAAGAATACATCAAAACGCCGATTGCCTATCCCGAATAAAGATCGCTCATGTTCACGCGAGTGACGAGATAAAAGAAATATGTATAGAACAGGCAAAAGACCCGCTGTGCATACATATCAGGAATTTTATGGACAAAGGAGAGCTTCCTGAAGCTCACACAAAAAACTGGCCGATTTGGGCAAAAGAAATAGAGTTTTATGAGGTAAGAGAAGGGGTTCTTTACCGAAAAGAAATCCCTACAGCGAAAAGAAAGAAAGGGAGAGTGCTCACTCAGGTAGTCGTTCCTCTCTCTCTTCGCCCCCTGGTTATGAAACATTTACACGATGACCCTATGGCAGGCCACCTTGCGTACTATAGAACGTATATGAGAGTAAAAAGAAACTATTACTGGCCCACTATGAGGGAGGATATTCAAAATTACTGTAAAGTTTGCCAACGATGTTTGGAAAACACCAAGTCTACTTTACGTGCCTTTTTACACCCACTGGAGCTAGCAAAAGCACCTTTTGATGTAGTTGGTATGGATTTTATGGGACCTTTTAAACCACCGTCACCACACGGAAACAAATACATTATGGTTGTCACTGACTACTTCTCCAAGTATGTAGAAGTGAAAGCGCTACCAGATCAAACAGCAGAAACAACAGCAGATGCGTTTTTACAAATGATAGTTCGCCGACATGGCATGCCAAAGGCTATAGTATCTGACAGAGGCTCAAACTTTACATCAAAAATATTTAAACGTCTTTGTGTCAAACTTGGTATGAAACAAAAATTTTCTACAGCTTATCATCCTGCTACTAATGGTGAAACTGAGCGCTTTAATCGAACTCTTACTATGATGCTAAGAAAAGAATTGAAGGATAGTCAACACGAAGACTGGGAGGATATGCTAGACGACGTATGTTTTGCATATCATACATCCATCCACTCTTCCACACAGGAAACCCCATTCTTTTTATTATATGGTAGAGATCCCAACATTCCCATTCATAATTTTCTTGATGCAATTCCACGATCGACATTATCATCTTCTGATTTCGTAAGCTTGCGTATGGAAGCCCTCAGTGTAGCTTTTCAAAAAGCCAGAGAAGAAAATACAAAAGCTAGAGAACAACAACGAGCGCAATATAATAAAAGGGCGAAAATTTTTAAATATCAGGTAGGCGACAGAGTTCTTCTTGATATAAAAGTCCGACCAGAAAACACCAGCAGAAAGTTTGTTTCAAAATATCGTGGGCCGTATAGAGTATCTAAAGTTTACGACAACGCTACAGTGGATATCTTAAACAACGAGCAAAAATCAAAGAGAGTCCATGTCAACCGCCTGCGCCCTCTTTACGACACCATGTTATGGAGAGACGAATTTTGTCCTGAGCTAGAAGACCCCACACAAATTGACCAGACACCCTCTTCACCAGAAATAGGCGAGCTCAGTGACTCTGTGTTGGCCGATATAGGCAACGAGCCCTCGACACAAGAAAACAGTTTAGAATATCCATCTGATCAACATGTTGAGGTGGAAGAACAAGTCCGTCCTCCCACCGATGGCACTATTGATAATCAACTACCTGAGCTTCCTTTTAGCCACCCGTTGCGAGAAGAGGCTAATGAAGAGCCGCCTCCACAGCCGTTGCTGGTTACGAGAAGCGGGCGTATACCTAAAGCACGGAGACGACTCATTGAAGAACTATAATCGAGTCTTAGTTTTCTCTATTTATTTATTTATTTCCTTTACGTCCCTTTATTCTCTATCTATTATTCAATCCTGACAGTGGACATGCGACACTGCCTGGCCAAGTTTTTTTTATTTTTTCTGGATATAAATACTAGCCACTTGTTGTTTCTATTTTTCTGAAAAGACGATATCTTCTTTGAAAAAAAATCGGCCATACAAAGTTTTATAGAACCAAGGGAGAGAAAATCAGACAGAAAAATCCAGACAAAATTGTGTAGCTGGCGAGACTTAAATATGGGTAAAATTTAATATCATTACAAGTTGGGGGGTCTTCTAAGCGTCTCTGACCAGTAGAAGGGAGCGATGCCTTTAAAAAGAGGTGACGCAGTCAATTGGGGGTTCACTTTGTTGGCAGCCATCAACATACGCATCGGTGAGTTTTATTCCACTAGTAGTTTCACTTATTTTTGTAGAATGTCGCATTTGTCCGATAAAAATATTGCGTCTGTTTTCGGGAAAGCAATGGTCACTTTGCGTGTGTCGAACGCAAACGTGGACACTCCAGTGCCACCGAAGTTATTGTTTACTGTCAGTGAGTTGCGTCAACAAATGGCGAAACGTCCTGGCATGTCGTGGAGAGTGGTGGAGCATGAAAATGCTCAACAGTTCATTACGGAAAAATATGACCTGGTCAACAAGGTCATGGAGTGGAAGAGTGACAGTGATAGTGATGGGGTCAGCAACAGCGGAGACACTCTCTCGGTGTTATACGAGAGTGGTGAACAGTACTCAATGAACACTGACCGGTGGTACGAGTCGTGTTCATCCAGTTCTAAATCATTTCCCGGTGTGGCATCGAGGAAAAGTGATTTCAGTCGTCCTCCATCGGCAACGGATACAGAAAGAACGGAGTTTCTTTTCGATTTGAATCAAGTCACGGATGTCGATCCCGATGATCCGTGGCTTCAAACGGCTCGTCTGCAGAACAACGGTCGCGGCAGTGGGCAAAATCATCCAACGCGCCTACCAGACGTTGTTGTTCCAGCGATGAGACGGTGCCCGCGCGCTAACATCATATCATGGCGCTCGTGCAATTGCTTATGCTGCAATGGACCCGCAAGTTGGTGGGAATGGGCATTGATGGTGTTTCATTGTCTCGCCATCGTCGGCCTTTGGGGAGTCTTGATCTTCTCCGTGGTGCAACTTTTTCGGGAAGGAGCGCACATTCGTCAGAGTGAACCAGTGACGGTTGTTCCAGAGTTCGATTGACCGCAGCAAAAAGAAAACAGTTTTTAATCACGTGTCGTCAAAACAATTTTTTTTTTGTGTCCGTGGCGTTGTTTGTTTCTCTCCATTTTATTTCATTTTAGTTTATATGTGGTCATTTTTCCTTCTGTAGAAGAGGATCATGCTGTATGATCGCCCAACAGAATAGGCCTACATTTCTTTTCTTCTTTCTTTGCTTATTTTCAAATTGCGCATGCCCTCATCGTATTCGTCTATTTTTTTTTTTAATTTTATTATTTTGTTTAGTATTTTTGAGTAGTCCGTCTTTGGGTTTTATCGTCTACTTATTAGTTATCGTGTTCTTTCATTTTTACTTTATTCTTCCTATTTTTCGTCCCTTACTTCGTTCACAGAATAGATTTCATTTTGATTGTCAACTTCTTTACTTGAACGGATTTTGCTTTTCCATTACTATTTATCTTCACCTATCGTATTTTATTTCATATGTATCGTCGTTCTCTTATTTTATGCGTAGTTCATGTCGCCTTTCAGTTTAAAATTATTCTCTTTAAGTATCTTTGTAGCATTTAGGATCAACTTTTGCTCTCTTTTCTTATTTGATTACTTTTCGTATTTTCTTGATTTTGTTTCGCGATACGGACGTTTGAGATTCTCTTACATTTTGTGTCATTCTATCATATGCCCTTTTCGTATTTTTATTGTGTGCCTCGTCGCCGCAATACCTTTACCGCGTTTTATGGTTATTTTTATCGTTTTCTCGTTTATCGTCTTTATCCTTTATCAAAAATTCTCGTAGACTCTCTTCTAGCCATTACTATCATTAATAAGACCCAACGCCAACAAAATGTTGTTTTGTTATGAAATCATGTTTCCCATAGCAAATACAACCAAAAAAACACGTATACTATCTATAGGGGGGACTTTCGCAATGCGCAACGTTCGAAAAATTAATCATCGTCAGTAAACGTTCTATTACTGGTCCAATGACAATTAAAAAGAAAAGGAAAAAAGCGCGGAATATCTTTCACACGCGGAATAAGTATCTATGCGCAGTAACTGTCATATGTCAGCTGTCATTGTGCTTTCAAAAAAAAAAAAAAAAAAAAAAAAAAAAAAAAAAAAAAAAAAAAAAAAAAAAAAGAAAAAAAAA
>JACCDP011556324.1_pt1 | contig 14052 bp, 11 predicted proteins | sample 7445841 | NCBI WGS metagenome assembly JACCDP01 (sample SAMN15323441, study PRJNA562643) | freshwater metagenome | isolation source: river surface water | place: USA:Blue River Watershed | collected 2017-08-17
TAATACTGGTACTCAACCTTGAGAAATTATCAAGGAGAGTACTCCTTTGGATGAAAAATTTAATATTGTCTTTTTTTTACAGATTAAATTTTGTCCGATTTTCAGTTTAAGAACAAGCCCTAATTAAACAATTCCTTAACATAAAAGAAACTCGAAGTGTATAATATTGTCCGTGAAAGCTTACGATGAATGTTTAAGTTAAGTGTTAATAGAGGCAGAAACGAAGCCCTTAGCAGGAAAGACAAGACTTTAGCCCATGTTTTTTATAGCCTGATAATTTGTAAATTTAATACCCGGCATAAACGGCAAACCATTACAAGGGAAGCCGAATGATCTGGGAACTAAACCGTATCAGTGATAAAAAAATGAATAAATGATGAATGAGCTAAACCTACAACCCGAGTTAAAAGCATACCTGGAAGAGTTTACCCGGCAGGTAAAAGAGCAGACCCAGTCAAACCTTAAGGCCATAGTATTGTATGGAGGTGCAGCCAAGAATGACTTTACCCTGCACAAATCAAACGTAAACCTGTTTATGGTGTTTGAACAGGTTACCCTAACTACGCTGGATGGCTTGGCACTTATATTTCAAAAGGCTATGTCCGATTTCCGTATGGCTCCTTTTATAGTAACTACTTCAGAAATTGAACCGGCAGCCGATGTGTTTGCTGTTAAGTTATTTGACATTCAGCACTACCATGTGCTGTTAGCCGGAACTGATTTTTTAACACAGCTTAGTTTTGATCCAAAGAACCTGCGCTTTATTTCTGAACAGGAGCTGCGCAACCTCTTAGCCAGAATGAAACACTTTTACCTGCTGCATTTTAATATGCCTGAGCAATTGATCAATAAAGTACAAACAGCTTTTACTTCACTGATCGTAAATGCCAACACCTGTTTATACCTGAAAACCGGTAAATACTACGCCAGCAGAAAGGAAATCATCCAACACCTGAAAGAAGAAAAAATCATAGGGGCTGCTGAACTCGAGCTATTGCTCAGGATACGGGAAACTCCGGAAACCTGCAGCAGAGAAGAGATTCGTAATGCCTATGAAGTACTTATGCTCCAATGCAAACACATCATTAAATTATATAAAAGCCTTTAATGGTAAATAGTAAATATTCTGCCTCCATTAACCTGAAAAAATGCTGCGAAGAATGGATGGATTTATGTTAATAATAAAAAAAGATACAGGATGGAATTTTTTAATAATCCGATAGCCAACATGTATGGGCCGCACTTTATTGTGTTATACCTGGCACTATGCACAGGTGCTGTGTGGGGCTTATGGTTTTGGGTAAGGGAAGGGCTAGCCAAAAAAATGTACAAGGGCGAAACTATGGCCATGCCTCTTGAACACCAGCCCTTGGAATTAATTTTTTTATCGGGAGGTAGAAAACAATTGTTAGGATTAGTCTTGCTTAATTTAGTGGAAAGAAAATGGATAAAGATTAGCATAGAACCAGGTACAGGAAGGGTATTGCTCCAAAGCAAAGCAACAGCCACAACCAATAGTGTATTAGCCATAGAGCAGCAGATCATTGACATGCTGAAGGAACAAAGGTATATGGAGCGGTTTGTTCCCCGCTTATATGGGTCGGAAGAATTCAGGGCATTTGCCGGAAGTCTCCAAAAGAAATTAGAAGGGGAGGGTTTGATGTGTGGAAACAGTGAAAAAAGAATATTTAACCGCTGGAAAGGAATTATACTATGTTTATTGACTGGGCTGGGCATTTATAAATTGGTTGCGGCCATTAAACACGGACACCATAATGTGTTTTTTCTTATTATTTCCATGATTGTTTTAAGTGTTGTGGTGTTTTTTATTAATGTGGAAGAATACCGTACAGAGCGGGCTGTACAATTGCTGAAGACGTATAAAAAAGCCTTTTCACCCATTCGTGGGAATAAACTATTAAGACAGGCTTTTGCCATCAGGGAATTAACTTTAGCCATATATGGTTTTGGATTGCTGGATGGATCGGCTTACCATAATTTTATGAGGCATATCGATTCATCTTTCCTGGGTGGGCAAAACCAACAGGGTAATTCTGGTGGAGACAATAGTGGTGTAAGCAGTAGTGGAGGATGCAGCAGTTGCGGTGATGGTGGAGGCTGTGGTGGAGGTTGCGGCGGTTGTGGGGGCTGTGGAAGTTAAAGAAAAACTATACCTATGAGTGTAACAACAGTAAGTACAATACCGTATTTGGGAAATGGAATTGGTTTCAGGCCGGAACTAAAATCCTGGATTTTCCTGAACAGGGATAAAATTGGTTTTGTAGAAATTATTGCAGAGCATTACATGGATGTTCCAGCATGGAAAATGCAGGAGCTTTATTTGTTAATGGATCACTTTGTTGTAATACCCCACGCCATTGGATTATCACTGGGAAGTGCCGCAGGTATTGACCTGAATTACCTGGACAAATTAAGCAGACTTGTTAAAGAAATAAATCCACCCTACTGGAGTGAACATGTTTCCTACACCCAGGCGCATGGGCTGGATGCCGGACACCTCAGTCCCATTATATACAACGAAGACTTCCTGAAAATAATGGAGAGAAATATAACAAAGACAAAAGACAAGATACAGACACCACTTATACTCGAAAACATTACCTATCATGTAAACCTGCCCGGAAGGGAGTTTTCGGATGCGGCCTTTCTGAATGAATTATCGGGGCGCACAGCAACAGGCCTCTTATTGGATATTACCAACTTGTTTATTAACGCAGAAAACTATCAATTTAAAGCAAGTGCTTTTCTGGATGAATTAGAATTAACACAGGTGGTTCAATTGCATTATGTGGGTTACCTGAAAACAGCAGAATTAACCATGGATATGCATGCCCACAAAACACAGGAAGAAATATTCGCCTTAATGGAATATGTTTTACAAAGGCATCAGCCAGCAGGCATTTTACTCGAAAGGGATGAGCGTTTGGAACAAACAGAGGAAATAGCAGCCGACCTCCTGAAAACAGAAAAACTGCTTCATCAATACCGTAGCCATGAATTACGATAAAATTCAATGGGTATTAAATAAACTCTATACCAACAAAACATACTTAAGTAATTTCTTAGATGGTCCTGAAAAATTTTTATTGCAGGAAGAACAGCTCGGCGCAGCAGAACAAGCATTTCTTCTTAGTATGAACAGGGAAGAAATTAAGATAAATGCGGCTGCATTAGCAGCTAAGCGCTGGCATGCCGTGAAGGGACTGCTGCCCTTTAGTACTTTTTTATTAAAAAAGGAAGCACGAGAAAAATTTCAGGAATTTACAGATACTTATTTACCGGAAGGAATACACAAGCACCAGTTGGATGCGATATGCTTTGCAAAATTTATGCAGGATAAATCAGTTAGCAGACTTATAAAGGAAGTAATTCAAGTGGAGGCCATGCAGGTTCAAAATTTTATAACACCCAGTCCCTTGAGGCAGAATAAAACTAAAGGGCTTGCTTTTGGGTTCATACCTGTGATTCAGCCACTAACTATTAAAATAAATGTGTACACGCAAGGCCCTCTCACCAAGAAAAGACAATTCCACCAGGATATGCCAATAGACCATCAAAAAAAATTACTCGAACTACATATCTGGATAAGGGGGAAATTGATATGTATTCCATTGTTTTGAATAGAGCAGCTTCCCGGTAATTTTTTTAATTTGCGTTGTGATATCCTGTTGTATGAAACTACCAATGTAGATGATGATTGATCGGAACAAGCCAACATTAACTAAGGCATCAGAAGACTGCTATATTCAACTCATTAAGTAACTAACGTTAATAAAGAAAGTAGCTTGGAAAAAGTTTTGTTATTAGTTAGGCTATCGCTAATTTAGCACTCTTTAACATCCTTAAAACATCTGTAATGAAAACAATATTAAGTCTGTTCGTTTTTCTACTGCTCGGTAATTATACAGTAGCTCAAACTACCTGTTGCCATAAAAAAGAAGCTGTAGCGCAATTCTCTTCTTTTTCGGAAGATAAAGACTTTGTAAGCAGCCACCTCGAACCCCTTGCCTTTACCCTGGAAGCTCCTATAGGTAAAATGATACAATTCGCTGCTAAATCTGGAAAACAAGCCAATGCTTACGAAATAAAAGCTGAAAAACCCACTGATAAGTACGTGCTGGTGTTTCATGAATGGTGGGGCTTAAACGATTACATCAAAAAAGAATCGGAAAAAATATTTCAGACTCTGGGAAATGTAAATGTGCTGGCTATTGATTTATACGATGGAAAAGTAGCGGCTACCCGTGATTCGGCAGGGAAATACATGCAGGAAACAAAAACGGAAAGGGCAGGGGCCATTATAGAAGGTGCTTTAGGGTACATGGGCAAGCAGGCAAAGATCAGTAGCATTGGCTGGTGTTTTGGCGGAGGCTGGAGTATGCAGGCGGCCCTGATTGCAGGCGCACAAAGCAAAACCTGTGTAATATATTATGGTATGCCCGAAGAGAATGAGGAAAAATTAAAAAAACTTACTGCTCCCGTTTTGTTTGTATGGCCTGAAAATGACCAATGGATTAATAAAGAGGTAGTCAATAAATTCGAGGCCAACATGAAGGCCCTGAACAAGACGGTTGACATATTAAAATATCAGGCTGATCATGCTTTTGCTAACCCCAGTAACCCTAAATATGCCAAAGAGCTTGCTGAAGATGCTTTTGGAAAAGCCATGGAATTTATCCGGAGAGGATTTATGTAGGTGTTGATCAGCACCATTTTTTCTTACATCATTTCGTAAAGCCGTTGCCTGTTCCTTGCAGCGGCTTTTGTTTTTCGTGTACATGGCGCCCTCCTGTCTCAATACATACAGCGTATTCTACGTAATTCTACTTACATAAAATACGTAATTTATCGGATGAGAAAGACGTTGTTGCTTGTTAACTTTGATAGAGAACTGAAAAAACAATCTATCTAAACAAACTATGAAGCAACACCAAAGAACAAGGAATGTAGGGAAATGTTTGAAGGCAGCAGTTTCCCTGTTATTAATACTTTTACCAGGTGTAATTTTTTCACAGGCCAGAATATTAGATTCGGTGCCAGGTGATCAGGTTCACCACCATACCCATCCTAATCCGGCAGATAGTGCTAAAAAACACTACGCACTGGAGTTTAATATTGCTCAAATGAGTGATGGGGCTTACCTTACAGGTGGTGATACCATTTCCAGGTTTTTTAATTTAAATGTGACCACGCTCACTGCCCGTTTGCATACCGAACGTTTGGGCTGGTGGAAAGGTGGAATCTTTAAGTTCAGAGCCATGGCCAATTACGGCCAGTACCCTTCTACTGATTACCTGAAGGATATACAGTATTTCAATAATGCAGAAGGATTAGGGAACAGAATTTACCTGTATCAGTTGTATTATAAGCAAAGCTTATTTAACGATAAGTTAGACCTGCTGATTGGTCAGCAAGACCTGAACATAGAATTTGCCCTGCCCATCAATGGCGGAGGATTGATGAACTCATCCTTTGGTTTGCATCCCGATATTTCTGTCAATTTTCCACAATTCTCCACTTACCCCTTTACCACACAGGGTTTCAGGGCTATCGGTAAAATCACCAACAACCTGAGTATAATGGGAGCTGTATTTAATGGAGGGATGAAAGAAGTAGAGGCCAATAAATATGGAACCAATTGGTTATGGGACAAAGAAAATGATGGTTTATTTACTATGGGTGAAATTGTGTTTGACAAGAAAAAGGACAATGAACACGACATGCTTTCCATTAAGGCGGGCGGATACAAACATACGATGGGAGCTGAAAGCTTAAACCCCGATGAGCCTGGAAAAATACTGAACGATCGTTACGGAGTATACGGAATCATAGATGCGGTACTCTTCCGGGAGAAAAATAATCCTGAACATGGTTTGGGTATGTTTGCACAAATCAGTTCTTCTCCTTCCATGAGCAATATATTAACCAGTTATTATTCCGGCGGTCTGGCTTATACCGGACTTATTAAAGGGCGTGACGAGGATATTTTGTCTGTTGGCTATACCAGCGCTAACCTCAATAAATTTTTGTACCAGGATATAGATGGGATGACGAATGCGGAAAGTGTGCTGGATATATCCTATATGCTCACCCTTCATGAGAGCATTGTGATACAACCAGACTTCCAGTATTTAATGAATATAGGGGGTGTGAAGGGGCATAATGCTGCTGTTTTTATGATCAGGGTATCACTGTTCAAAGACTTTTTATAAGCTGAATTGTATCCGAAAATCCATATTATTACTTACTAATTAAGAATTTCAATTATGAAGAAGATCATTAACAACCTTTCAGTAAGAGGAAAATTCATGCTCATCATTGGTCTGAATTTAATATTTCTGGGCATCATAAGTGTCATTGGTTACAGGGGATTGAGTAAAATGGATGGGGTAAAAAACAATATATCCAGAAATGGAACGGCTTTAGGGCATCAGCTAACCGCAGACATGATGCATGATGCCTTAAGGGCAGACGTGTACAATGCCTTATTGGTAGATCCCGCCAATAAAGAAGAAGTAGATGCCGTGAGAGCTGATTTAAAAGAGCACGTAGACATTTTTAACGAACAAATCGGCTCCCTCAATGCCATGCCCTTAGCCCCGGTGATCAAGGAAGCCGTGATGGGTGTGGAGGGGCCTCTGGCAGACTACGTGAAAACATGTCAGGATTATGCGGAAGCTGCATTGGTGAGAACCAGTGACTCTACCAGCATACAAAAGCTGGCAGCATTTAGCGAAAACTTTAAAACGGTATTCGATAAACTGGCCGATCAGATGGCAGCTTTAAGTGATAATATAGCTTCCGAATCGGAGAAAGACAAAGTGTATGGGGAAGAATTTACCAAAAGAACAAAATTTACGATGGTGATTTTGATACTATTAATTTGTATTCTGGCTTTTTCCATTAGTAATTATATTTCACGCTCTATTACTCAGCCGGTAAGTCAAACCAGTGTGGTGCTCAGTGCTTTATCTGCAGGTGAAAATGTAAACGAAATACCAGTGGAATCAAAAGATGAGTTAGGTAACATGGTTGTTGCCATTAATTCTATTGTAGCGAATATGAACAATGTAAAGGAATTTGTAGGAGAGGTGGGCAAAGGAAACTTTAATACCAATATTACCATTTTTAATAACAATGGAGAAATTTACCATTCCTTAAACAAAATGAAGGAATCCTTAAAACATACGGCTGAAGAAGATAAAAAGAGAAACTGGACAACAGAAGGGCTCGCCAAATTTGCAGATATACTCAGGGCTAACTTAGACGATGTAACTAAATTTTACGACAGCATCATCAGTAACCTGGTGCGCTACATGGATGCCAATCAGGGAGGTTTATACGTACAAAACGAAGACGCGGGAACAAAATCCAAATACTTAGAATTAGTAGCCTGTTACGCCTTTCAGAAGAAAAAATTTATAACCAAACGCATTGACCTGGGTGAGGGCCTGGTAGGGCAATGTTTGCTGGAGGGAGATACTATTTTTATGACCGATGTGCCTGAAGATTATATTGAAATTACTTCCGGTTTAGGTGATGCGCCTCCCCGTTGCATATTGATCGTTCCCTTAAAAGTAAATGATGTTAGTTATGGGGTAGTAGAGCTGGCAGCCTTTACTCCTTTCCTGCAATACCAGATTGAGTTTGTACAAAAGGTGGGCGAAAGTATAGCCTCTACCATTTCATCGGTAAAAGTAAATGCGGAAACCAAGCAATTACTGGAGGTTTCTCAACAGCAATCGGAAGAGATGAGGGCGCAGGAAGAGGAAATGAGGCAGAACTTAGAAGAGATGCAGGCTACCCAGGAAGAGATGCAGCGCAAGGAAATGCAAATGAAAGAATTGCTGGAAAAAGCCCAGCAACAGGAAGAGGAGATGCGCCAGAACATGGAGGAGATGCAGGCCACACAGGAAGAGATGGATAAACAAAACAAATTAATTGCTGAACGCCAGGCAGAATCAAAAGGTATTTTAGATGGAATAGATGCTACTATGGCTACCATTGAGTTTACGCCGGATGGGCATGTGCTGAATGCCAACGAAAATTTCTTTAAAACCATGAAATGCACCCTGGCAGACATAAAAGGGAAGCACCACAGTGGTTTTGTGCCGGAGGACATAAAAAGTACTGCTGAATATAAAAATTTCTGGAGTGATTTAGGGAATGGCATAGATAAACGGGGAGAATTTAAGCGTACCAATGCGGCAGGTGAAACAGTATGGCTCAATGCCATCTATAATCCCATCAGAAATGCAGATGGTAGGGTAGTGAAGGTGATTAAATTTGCTACTGATATCACCGCACAAAAAGAAAATGAAGCTGAACTGAAAGCCCAGTTACGGGGAATTGAAGTAACCATGGCTACCATTGAATTTAAACCAGACGGAACCATTGTAAAGGCCAATGAAAATTTTTATAAAACCATGAAATGTACGCCTCCAGAAATTGAAGGCAAACACCACAGCATGTTTGTACCGAAAGAGATTTCCGAATCCAACGATTACAAATCTTTCTGGAGCAGGCTGGCTAAAGGAGAGGAACAAAAGGGAAGCTTTAAACGCCAGAACCTGAAAGGAGAAGTAGTGTGGCTCAATGCCATTTATAATCCTATCCGTAATTCGGATGGTAAGGTGATAAAGGTGATCAAATTTGCTACGGATATTACCAGTCAGAAAAAATAAAGAAACCACAACCAATGAGAAAGAACCTAACTGTGTTTTTATGCTTATCTGCAAGTATCAGCAGCTATAGCCAGGCAGACTCTACCAAAGGAACCTTTGGCTTGCTGGGTTATATGGATTCCTATTGTTTTTTGAACACCAATAATCCTAAGTCAGGATTAAACACCGGAAGATCGGGCTTTGCCAGGGCCTTTGAGCAAAAGGAGGAGCAGATAAAAATAGGTTTGGTGCAGACAAAAATTTTATATGTGCAGGGTAGGTCAGACGCAGAGGTAGACTTAACCTTTGGCTCCAATGCAGACTTGGGGAATTATGGAAATGTAATAGGGGCACTTGGTGCCACCAAAGCCACTTCGGTTATAGCCATTAAACAGGCCTTTTACCGGGTAAAACTTACCGATAAATTTAGCCTCATGGCCGGGCAGTTTGGTACCCATATTGGTTACGAGGTAATTGATGCCCCGCTTAACTACCATTATTCCTTATCCAATTTATTTAATAATGGCCCCTTTTATCATATTGGTTTCCGGGCCATGTACCAGTTTAATGATCAGTACGGTATTATGGGGGGTGTGGTCAATAACTGGGATAACTTATACGATAACAATAAATACAAAACATTCATTGGTCAGTTCAGTGCCAAACCCAAAGAGGGCTTAAGTCTGTATTTAAATTATATCGGTGGCGATGAAACTGCAGCCCCATTAGTGAATACCGATACCACCAGAGGTTTCAAGCAAATGTTGAACCTGGTAATGACCTGGCAAATTACACCTGCTTTTCACCTGGGCATTAATGCATCACAAGGAATTTATTCGGCCGATAAAACTAAATCCTATTGGGTCGGGGCAGCAGTGTACACCGATATAAAATTTAATGATAAAGCAGGAGTAGGATTAAGGGCAGAGTTGTTCGATAATACACAGGGAGTACAATATATTGGGGCAACCGATGTGTTTTCAATAACGCTTACTCCTAAGTTTTCATTCATTCACGATCATTGGCTGGTAAAGCCCGAGCTGCGGTATGACCAGTACAAAAAAGAAAATTATACAGGTCCGGATGAATTGAATTACCAGCAATTTATGGACAGTAAAGGAAATTATACTAAAAATACCCAGTTAACCATAGGTTTGGCAACATAATAAAGAATTTAAGTAGGGAAATATGATAACGATGTTTAAAAACTTACGGATCTCTCAACGATTGATATCTACTTCCATCGGGGCTTTATCCATTATGGCGGTTGGGGTATTGTCTTACATTACCTATACCTCTTTTAATTCAAGTAATGAACAACATATTGTTTTGGGTCAGGCCAATGCCTCGGCCCTGATGGATAAGATTGACCGTAACTATTACGAGCGTTTTGGCGATGTGCAGGCCTTTGCTTTTAATAAGCTGGCGTTACAAACAGCCGAAACAGACACCATGACTACCGAAACGGAATCATTTATTAATACCATGATGGCCTATTATGGCTTGTACGATTTAATGATTATTTGCAATAAAAATGGTAAAGTGGTTGGAGTAAATACGACCAATAAAAGTGGCACTAAATTAACCACTACCCATTTACTGGGTAAGGATTATTCAGGTGAGGCCTGGTTTAAGGTATGTACCCACCCGGCAGAGGGTCCTGAAGGAGGAGCCTGGTATTCCGATTTTATGGTTAATGCAGAGTCTGGCATTATTCATGGTAATAAAGGATATGGAATGGCTTACGCCGCTCCTATAAAAAATGACAAAGGAGAGATTGTAGGGGTATGGTATAATTTTTCTAACTGGGCAGAAGTAACACAGGGGATAAGAGGGGCTACCGAACAAATACTGGAAAAAACCAATCCGGGAAGCAGAATAATTGTAACCAATGAGCGGAGTGAAATAATTGATGCGGCGGACGATAAGCTGTTAGGAAACAAAGCGGTGTATTCCAGAAATGATTTTGAAAAAGGGAGTCCATTGCAGTTAGGAGAAGAAATAATAGACAAAGAAAATTATGACCTCGGAGATTTTCAAAGTACCGGGGCTTTTTCCTATAAAGGTAAATCCTGGAACGCCTTGGTATTTGTGCCTAAAGCTGCATTTAACTGGGTGTTTTTCAGGGAGAAGATTATGTACTTTTCGATAGTATTGTTATTAGTGGTGGTGGCAGCCGCATTCGTATTTTACAAAATGTCTGACTACATTTCCAGTAATGTGAGAAGGGTAAAAGACGATATTATTGCCCTCTCGGAAGGAAACCTGGTGAACATAAAAATTGTGGAGAGCAAAGATGAAATAGGTCAGATGACACAGGCCTTAGATGTATTAAGTAAAGGTTTGGAGAGAAAATCAAACTTTGCCAAACAAATAGGAAGCGGCAACCTGAATGAGAACTTCGACTCGGCCAGTAACCATGATATATTGGGTAACTCCTTGCTGGAAATGCGGAAAGCATTGGTAAATACAGCGGAGGAAGACAAAAAACGTAACTGGACAACCGAAGGTTTGGCTAAGTTCGCCGATATTCTAAGGGCTAATTCAGATGATGTGACTAAGTTCTATGATAGCATCATCAGTAACCTGGTGCGCTACCTGAATGCCAACCAGGGTGGCCTGTATGTATTAACTGAATCGCAGGATAAAAACAAATACCTGGAACTGGTTTCCTGTTACGCTTTCCAGAAGAAAAAATTTGTGACCAAAAGAATAGAAGCCGGTGAGGGGCTGGTGGGGCAATGTTTATTGGAAGGAGATACCATATACATGACGGATGTTCCTGAAAAGTATATTGAAATAACTTCGGGACTCGGAGATTCGAACCCCAGATGTATACTTATTGTTCCTTTAAAAATAAATGATGCAAGTTATGGAGTTGTTGAACTGGCCTCTTTTAAACCTTATGAAAAACACCAGATTGAGTTTGTACAAAAAGTAGGAGAAAGTATTGCCTCTACCATTTCATCGGTAAAAATAAATGCAGAGACCAAACAATTACTGGAGGTATCGCAGCAACAGGCAGAAGAAATGAGGGCACAGGAAGAAGAGATGAGACAGAACCTGGAAGAGATGCAGGCTACCCAGGAAGAGATGCAGCGCAAGGAAATGCAAATGAAAGAACTGTTAGATAATGCCAGCATGCAGGAAGCAGAAATAAGGCAACAATTAGAAGATATGAGAATGAAGCAGGAAGAATTCGAAAGAAGGGAAGCCAACTATTTACAACAACTGGAGGATAGGAAGAATTAACAGGATTTTAGAGCAAAAGAAAATAATGGAGTTTTAAAAACTCAACTATCAAAATTAATAGGATTTGAAAGTAAGAATTTCATATCAGGTGCAGGAAATACATGAGTTCAAAAATGTTATTAATCTCTATTCTTTCTGAGTCAAATGTTGAAATTAGTTAGACTGTATAATGCGTGAAGCACAAAACAAAAATTTAACACTAAACATACCCTAATAAACGATGTTAAGTGAATCAAACCCATTAACGAAGAACGAGCGTATGCTTGAACTGGAACTCAGAGAGATCAAGGGAATTACCGGGGTAATAAAAGAAACCTATGGTTTAGACCTGACAGAACTGGCCTTTGCATCCATGAAAAGGAAGCTGGAGCGGTATATGGAAACGAATAATATTCAACTGGCAGATGATTTATCCATAAGAATTAAAACAGATGAAGTGTTCTATAACCAGTTCATAAAAGACATTTCAATTCCTAATACTGAATTATTCAGAGACCCATCATTCTGGAGAGCCTTACGTACAGAATTGAAATACATTGAAGGGAATAAATTGAATGTTTGGTTCCCAACCGTGGCTTCTGGGGAAGAATTGTATTCTTTTTGCATTCTGGTAAAGGAAAACGGCTGGTATCAGGATATTAAAATTTGGGCAACAGACCTGAATGATAATATCTTAAATGAAGCTAAAAAAGGAATTTACCCGCAACGTCATCACGAAACCTGGGCCAGTAATTATGAGCGTTTGGAGTTTGGAGGGAATTTAGAAAATCACTTTACCCGGCCTACACCATTTGAGTTAAAAGTGAACCCGGCTTTATTAGATAATGTAACATTCGAAAAGTTCAACATTATTTCAGGAGCTCCCAAAAAGAAGTTTGACATTATCATTTACCGGAACCAGCTTATTTATTTTAATGCATCACTACAGGAAAAAGTGACACAAACTATTTTTAATTCATTAAAACTGAAAGGAATTTTGGCTGTAGGATTTAAGGAAAACATCCAGCAAAATAAATTGTATTCAAACCTCTCTGTGTTATCGGCAGAAGAAAAAATATTCAGGAAGGTTAAAGAATAGCAAAAGAAGATAGAAGGAAAACAGACTATAAATAGATAAAGGACCTGGCATACAAACGTTTCTAAAAAGAAAGTATCATGTTAGAAAAACCCAAGGAAAAAACAACCACTGCAGAGGTGGAATTGAAAGACCTCAAAAATGTTATACAAACCGTAAAGGAACTGTATAAGGTGGATTTTGGCGAATATGCCATGTCTTCTTTCAAAAGAAGAATTGAAAGGATTTTACAGGTCTTTAATTTTGCCAATGTAGAGCTGGTAGTAGCTAAACTAAAAGCAGATAAAGTTTTCGGGGACTTGTTTATAAAGGAGGTTACGGTAAACACCACAGAGATGTTCAGGGATCCCAGCTTCTGGAAAAAACTGAGAGAGGAGGTAATGCCGGCTTTGGCATCCAAACCAAGTATCCGCATCTGGCATTCAGCCAGCTCAACGGGAGAAGAAGTGTATTCCATGGCCATATTACTCAAAGAACTAGGCTTATATGAAAAAGCGCAAATTGTTGCTTCTGACATCAATACCGATGTAATTGCCACGGCTAAAAAAGGTGTTTACCCTAACCGGAATGGAGAGATATTCAAAATAAATTATGAATTATCCGGGGGTATTAAAGGCCATTCCACCTATATGAAACCTATTGATAGTTATACTTTTCAATTAGATCCTGCATTAATGAAAAATGTTACTTACCGGCAGTTCGACCTGGTGCAGGGAAAAGCCTTCAGTAAGTTTGACATTATTTTGTGCCGCAATGTGTTGATTTACTTTAACCTGGAATTGCAGGACAGGGTGGTGCAGATGTTTAATGAAAGCATGTTCACCGGTGCCTTGCTCGCTATAGGTTCAAAAGAAAATATAGCCTGGTGTAAGTCTATTGAAAAGTATTCAACGGTATCCATAGAGGAAAGAATATACAAAAAGGTTAAAGATTAACTAAAAAATGGCAAGCGGTAATTATAAAGCAATAGTGGTTGGCGGATCGGCGGGGAGCTTCCCGCTGGTAATTAAAATGCTTCAAAACCTGAGAAAGGATTTTAAA
>JACCDP011218127.1_pt1 | contig 14049 bp, 13 predicted proteins | sample 7445841 | NCBI WGS metagenome assembly JACCDP01 (sample SAMN15323441, study PRJNA562643) | freshwater metagenome | isolation source: river surface water | place: USA:Blue River Watershed | collected 2017-08-17
GGACCCACACGGTCCCGGCGACGAGTTCCTCGCGGGACACTTCGACGGGACCACCGCCGAACTCGGCGAACAATCCGACGACGATCGCGAGCGTGACGAGGAGCTTGAGGGCGTGACCGAGAAGCGGGCGCATGGTGCCGCCGGGTAACGCGGTCACCCGCCGATGCCCGTCATCACGCCCTCGAAGGGCCTCCCCGCCCGCAGCGCGGCCTCGTGACCGGCGGGCTTGCCACGCACGATGGCGCGCACGGTGGCGGCGAGCGTGGCGTCGTCAGCGCCCTCGCGAAGCAGATCGCGCAGGCTCGGCGTGTCCTCGTGCGCGAGACACGTCCGCAGGTGCCCGTCCGCGAGCAGGCGCAGGCGGTTGCAGGTCGCGCAGAAATGCTCGGTGAGCGGCGCGATGAAACCGACGCGGACGGCGTCGCGGCCCTCCCCCACACGCCAGTGCCGCGCCGGACCGATGCCGTCGGGCGACGGGTCCGTCTCCGCGGCGGGTGCCTCGGGGCGCACCGGCCCGAGCACGGCGAGACGCGCGCGAAGCACCTCCGCCGGCACCGTGACGCGCCGACCGTTCGTCTCGAAGGGCATGGCCTCGATGAAGCGCACCTGGACGGCGTCGCCATGAGACCGGAACCGCGCGACCATCGGCACGGCCTCGTCGTCGTTCACCCCCTCCATGACGACCATGTTGATCTTCACGGGACGCAGGCCGGCGTCGAGCGCCGCGTCGATCCCCGCGAGCACCCGGGCAAGGTCCCCGCCGCGGGTGATGTCGGAAAATCGGGCGGGATCGAGCGAATCGAGCGACACGTTCACCCGTCGGAGGCCCTGCGCCCGCAAGCGGACCGCGAGCGCCGCGAGCGTGTGGCCGTTGGTGGTGAGGGCGACGTCCTCGATGCCGGGGATGCCCGCGACGGCGCCCACGAGCGCCTCGATGTCACGACGCACCGTCGGCTCGCCTCCGGTCAGCCGCACGCGTCGCACGCCCATCGGCGCGAGCACGCCGACGACCCGCGCGATCTCCTCGTACCGCAGCAGCTCGGCGCGCGGCATCCACGACATGCCCTCCGCCGGCATGCAGTAGACGCAGCGGTAGTTGCAGCGGTCGGTCACGCTCACCCGCAGGTAGGCGTGCACGCGCCCGAAGCGGTCCATCAGCGGGGGCGCGACCACGCGCTCAGACCGGCAGGGCGGCCACGACGGCGCGCGCGAGCGCCTCGAACACCGGGTCGTCGGTCAGCGCGACGGGCTGACCGGAATCACCGCCCGTGCGCACGTCCTCGCGGAGCGGAACCTGCGCGAGCAGCGGCACGCCGTACTCCTCCGCCAGACGCACCCCGCCGCCCTCGCCGAACGGATGCATGCGCGTCCCGCCGGCGTCGAACCACGCCAGGTTCTCGACGATACCGAGGATCGGCACGTCGAGCTTGCGGAACATCTCCACGCCGCGCACGGCGTCGAGCAGCGCCACGGGCTGCGGCGTCGACACGACGATGCCGCCCGAGAGAGGCACGGCCTGGATCATGGTGAGCTGCGCGTCCCCGGTGCCCGGAGGGAGGTCCACGACGAGGTAGTCGGTGGTGCCCCAGTCGACGTCCTTGAAGAACTGGTTGATGACGCCCATCACCATGGGGCCACGCCAGATGATCGGCTCCTTCTCGTCGACGAGGAAGCCGATGCTCATGCACTTCACGCCGTGCGCGACGAGCGGGAGGATGCGCTTGTCGGCGTTCGCGAGGGGGCGCCCGTTGACGTGCATCATCAGCGGCAGCGAGGGGCCGTAGATGTCCGCGTCGAGCAGTCCGACGCTCCACCCCTGCCGCGCGAGGGCCACGGCGAGGTTGGTCGCCACGGTGCTCTTCCCGACCCCGCCCTTGCCCGACGCGACCGCGACGATGTGGCGGACGCCGGGCGGGTTGGACTTGGTGATGGGCCCACCGTGAGGCTGCACGCCACCGCCGCTCATGCCGCGCAGCGGCTCCTTTTCGGGTGCGTGACCGTGGCCGTGATCGTGGCCGTGCGACGCGCCCACGCTCGTCGCGACGCGGATCGTGCAGACGACCTCACCCTTCCAGGATTCCGCGAGGTTGCGAAGCAGCGCCTCGCGCATGCGCTGGCGGTCGTCCGCGGCATGCTCGGCACGGCACGCCAGCGCGAACCGCAGCGTGTCGCCGTCGATCTGCGCGTCCTGGATGAGCCCGGCGAGCCACACGGAGCGACCGGACAAGGGGTCCCGCACGCGGGTCGCGGCGGGCTCGAGGAAGGTGCGAGGGTCCATCGGCGACGACTAACGCGATGCGCACCCGGCGCGCGTCGTCAACGCTGGCTCCACGCGAGGACCAGCGACCCCAGGGCCGACGCGACCGGCTGCGGCGCGCCGACCCGCGTCCCGTCCCACCGGACGACGCGCCCGTCGGAGAGCACGTGCACGGCGTCGCCCTCGACCGCGAACAGGGTACCGCTCACCGTCGCTTCCCGGCCGGTGCGGGCCACCGACTCGGCTGCGACGTCGCCGTCGCAGGGGGCGACCACCGCCCCGTCGCCACACCGTCCCACGCGACGCGGCCAGCGGTGCAGCGCCACAATCTCGGGCACGTCCACATCCCCGTCCTGCACGAGGAGGACGCGTGACGCGGGCCGGGACAGGTCCGGAAACCCGAACGCCACGTAGCGGCGTCCGTTGGGGAGCGTGAACCAGGCGCGCTGGGTGGCGCTGTCCAGCACGTCCTTCACGGCCGCCCTCCGTGCGAGACCCTCGGGGAGCGAGAACGGGGCCCCCGCGGTCAGCGTCGCCCCGAGGTGCGCGACCGCGCCCTGCCACCCTGTCGCCGCAGGCGTCTGCGCGGGCGGCGGGGACGCCGCCGGAGCCGTCTCCTTGCGCAGCTCCGCGACGAGGTGCCCCGCGACGGGGAGAATCAACGTCTCCATCGCGAGCGCGCACGCACGATGCGACCCGGGAAGCGCGAACACGCCCCGGGTTCCCGCCACGCCGCCGACCGCGTCCGAGAGCATCGCGGCGGCCCCGACCTGCTCCCAGCTGCGCGCGCGGAACGCCTCGCCGAACCCCGGAAGTTCACGATCCAGCAGGCGACGGACGACGACGGCGCTGCGGTCCCGCGGCGACACGCCGGTTCCCCCGTTGACGACGACGACGTCGACCCCCTCACGGGCGAGCGCCGCGCGCAGCGCGCCCTCGAGGTCGCCCTCGGTCTCCGCGACGACGTCCCTGCCGCGCACGACGTGGCCCGCCGAGTCGACCAGCCGCGCCAGCACGGCGCCGGAGGCGTCCTCCGATTCCCCGCGCGACGACGACACGGTGAGGAGGTGGAAACCGAGAGGACGGAACGGGCCTTCGTGCGGGTGCGCCATGGACGGGCGTTATCCCGCCGTCCCATCGGCGCGCCCGCGGAGCCAGTCCTCGAGGATGACGACGGCGGCGTGGGCGTCGATCATGCCGCGACGCGCCCGGCCGTCGAACCCGGCGGCCTGCAGCCGCGCCTCTGCCTCGAGCGTGGAGTAGCGCTCGTCCTGCCAGTGCACCGGCAAACCGGTCGCCGCCGCCACCGCCTCCCCGACCTGACGGGCAAGCCGGGTGCTGCGCGTCTCCCCGCCCTCCAGATCGAGCGGCAGCCCCACGACGACCGAGACGGCCCTGCGCGCGCGACAGAGCTCGGCGACCACCGCGGCGTCCCGCGCCACGCCTTGGCGTGCCAGCACGCGGTCCGGCAGGACCATCGCGAGCCGGGTGTCGGCGACGGCGACCCCGATGGTGCGCGTTCCTACATCCAGCGCAATGTACGAACCTGTCATCGTCCCCGCGCGATAACCGCCCACATGGAACGTTTCGACATCGTCGCGCAGGGTGAGGAAATCGTCTCGGGCGCGCTCGTGGACAGCAACAGCGCGCGCATCTGCACGCGCCTCGGCGAGCTCGGGCTCGTCCCCGGCCGCATCACCGCCGTGGGCGACGTCCTGGACGACCTCGTCGCGGTGTTCCGCGAATCCGCCGGGCGCGCCCGGGTCGTGGTCAGCACCGGCGGGCTCGGCCCGACATCCGATGACCTCACGGCGGAGGCCGTCGCACGCGCGTTCGGCCTGGCGCTGCGAGAGGATGGCGAGGCGCTCGCACAGATCGAGGCGCGCTACGCCGCGCGCGGACGGACGATGCCGCCGCTCAACCGCAAGCAGGCGTTGCTTCCCGAGGGTGCGAGGGTGCTCGAGAATCTTCTCGGGACCGCGCCCGGATTCGCCGTGGAGGTCGGCGACGCCGTCGTCTACTGCCTTCCCGGCCCCCCCTTCGAGATGCGCCCGATGCTGGATCGCTGGGTCGTGCCGGACGTCGCCGCGCGCACGCGCATCGTCCCACGCCGCACGGTGGTGCTGCGATGCATCGGGATCGCGGAGAGCGTCGCGGCGGAGCGGATGGTGGGCCTCGCCCGCGACGGGGTCGAGCTCGGCTACCGCGCGGCGATGCCGGAGATCCATGTCAAGCTGCACGTCCCGCCGGGCGTCGACCCCGCGCCGTTCGTCGCCGACGCACGCGCGCGCCTGGGAGACGTCGTGTTCGGCGTCGACACCGGCGACCTGGCCTCGGTCTGCCACGACCACCTCCAGCGACGCGGGGAGACCGTCGCCGTGGCGGAGAGCTGCACCGGCGGACGCCTCGGCGCGATGCTGACGGCGATGCCAGGCGCGTCCCGCACGTTCGTCGGGGGTGCGCTGGTGTACGCGAACGCCGAGAAGACCCGCCAATGCGGCGTGCCGACGACGCTTCTCGAGTCCCACGGCGCGGTGAGCGAGCCGGTCGCCGCGGCGCTCGCCGAGGGAATCCGCACGGCCTGCGGAACCAGCTGGGGCTTGGCGGTGACCGGCGTCGCGGGCCCCGGGGGAGGCACCGCCGAGCGTCCGGTCGGGACGGTGTGGGTGGCGTGCGCGGGCCCGGACGGGACGACGACGCGCCTCCTCAAGGCCCCCTACGACCGTGAGCGGGTGATGGCGTTCGCCGCGGGCACCGCGCTGGACCTCCTGCGCCGCGCGACCGAGGGCTGAACATCTTTTTTGGGTGCGGACAATTATTGGCCCCCTTCCGGTTGCAGCCGTACAGAGGCGTGCTACAACATGGGTGTCGAAAGCGACCACCCGAACCGTCCCCAAGGAGTCCACGATGCCCATCGATCCCGATCGCGCCAAGGCCCTCGAAGCCGCCGTCGCCACCATCGAGCGCCAGTACGGCAAGGGCTCGATCATGCGCATGGGCGCGCAGGAGCACGTCCAGATCAGCGTCATCTCCACCGGCAGCCTCGGCCTCGATCTGGCACTCGGCGTGCAGGGCGTGCCCCGGGGTCGCGTCATCGAGATCTACGGGCCGGAGGCGAGCGGCAAGACGACGATGACGCTCCACCTCATCGCGGAAGCCCAGCGTAAGGGCGGTGTCTGCGCCTTCATCGACGCGGAGCACGCGCTCGACGTGAACTACGCGCGCGCCCTCGGTGTGCGGGTCGACGAGCTTCTCATCTCCCAGCCCGACACCGGGGAGCAGGCGCTCGAGATCGCCGACACGCTCGTCCGCTCCGGTGCCGTCGACGTCGTCATCGTCGACTCGGTCGCCGCGCTGGTGCCCAAGGCCGAGCTGGAAGGCGACATGGGCGACCTGCAGCCCGGCGCGCAGGCACGCCTCATGAGCCAGGCGCTCCGCAAGCTCACCGCGAGCATCCACAAGTCCAACTGCTGCATGGTGTTCATCAACCAGGTGCGCATGAAGATCGGCGTGATGTTCGGCTCGCCGGAGACGACCTCGGGTGGCAACGCGCTGAAGTTCTATGCGTCCGTGCGTCTGGACATCCGCCGCGTCGGCTCGATCAAGGTCGGTGAGGAGACCGTCGGGAACCGCACGCGCGTCAAGGTGGTCAAGAACAAGCTCGCGCCGCCGTTCCGCCAGGTCGAGTTCGACATCATCTACGGCAAGGGCGTCAACCTCGAGGGTGAGCTCATCGACATCGGCGTCGACCTCGGCATGGTGCGCAAGTCCGGGTCGTGGTTCGCATACGGCGAAGATCGCATCGGCCAGGGTCGCGACCGCGCGATCCAGTACCTTGCGGATCATCCGGAGGTGAAGGAGCGGCTCCGCAACGAGATCCTCTCGCGTGGCGACACGGCGGTGGCCGCCGTCGCGACGAACGCGGCCGCGGAGGCGTGATTCCTCGGTGAATGAGGTAGCGACCCCCGAGCAGGTCTTTCGGCATCTCCGCGTGGGTGGAGATGCCGCCTGGCTCGATGTGGGTCGCACCCTCGTACTCGTGGCGCTGCGTGACGCGGAGCCCTACACGCTTGAGGAGGGCCCAGCGCGCTGGCGTGCGCGCGCGCGTACGGCTCCGCCACGTCTGGCGGAGCACGGGTGGACAGGGTCCCCCGACCCGCACGCCTATCTGGGCGGCGTCGTCGGATGGTGCGGCTACGAGGCGGGCGGCTGGTTCGTGCGGGCGCCCGCCCCCCGGGGTCCGCGCCCCCTCCCCGATGCGTGGTTCGGCACGGTCGAGGCGGTCGCGACCTGGGACGGTACCCGTTGGCGCACCGCGCACGACGCCGATGGTGCCGGCCGTCTCCCACCCACCACGGCGTGCACCGGACCGGACGTGCTCCCCTCGGGGACATGCGCCGCGGAGCGGAACCCGTCGGTAGAGCATGAACCCGCGCGTGCGACCTACGAGGCGGGGGTGGAGCGGATCCGGGAGCACCTCGTCGCGGGGGACTGTTACCAAGTCAACCTCGCGCGGGAGGTGACCCGTCGCTGGTCGGGCGACCCGCTCGCGCCTTGGCTGCGCCTGCGCGCCGGGAATCCCTCGCGACGCGGCAGCCTGATCCACACGCGCCACGGCACCCTCGTCAGCAACTCACCGGAATTGCTGCTGGCGACGCGGGGGGATGCCGTGCTGTCCGTACCCATCAAGGGGACCGCTCGTGCGTCGGACGGTGCGGCGGCCGCCCGGGACCTCCTCCGAAGCCCCAAGGAGCGCGCAGAACTGCGCATGATCGTCGACTTGGTGCGCGCCGACCTGGGGCGCGTCGCCAGGATCGGTACGGTCCGCGCCGGACCGCGTCGCGTGGGGCGAATCGGGCACGTGTGGCATGCGATGCAGCGCGTGCGGTGCAGACTCGACGCCGGTGCGGACATGGTCCATGCCTTCGAGGCATTGTTTCCCGCGGGCAGCGTCACGGGCGCCCCCCGCATGCGCGCGATGGAGGTGCTGCATGCGCTGGAGGCCGCACCGCGCGGCGCGTACTGCGGCGCCATCGGGGGCTTCTTCCCCGGAGGGGCATGGTGGAACGTCGCGATCCGCACGCTGACGTGCACGCCATCCTCCCCCGAGGGACGGGCGGACTGGCAGGTCTCGGCGCATGTCGGGGCCGGCATCGTTCTGGGAAGCGTCCCCTCCCGGGAGTTCGACGAGACGACGCTGAAGGCCGAACGCCTCCTGGCGGCGCTGTCGTGAGCGGGCTCGTGCGCGGTCTCTACGGCATGACCGATCCGAAGCGCGGCGATCCACGCACCCAGGCGCGTGTCCTGCTGGAGGAAGGAGTCCACGCCATCCAGCTGCGCTGCAAGGGATGGTCGACCGAGGCGCGCGTCGCGCTCGGCCGGGCGGTCGCCGACGACGCCACAGCGCTCGGACGTGGCGACGACGTCCTCCTCGTCGTCAATGACGATGCGTACGCGGTCGCCAGCCTGCGGGAAGGGCTCCCCGCCGTGCGGTGGTCCGTACACCTCGGCCAGGACGACGGCCCCGATCCGGACCTTCCGTTCGGCCGCTCCACGCACACCCTCGCGCACGTCGCCGGTGCAGGCCCGGCGCACTACCTGGGCTTCGGTCCCGTCTACGGTACGCGCAGCAAGGACACGCCGTACGCGCCGCGCGGCACCGAACTGCTCGCCGCGGCGGTGAGACAGGCGACGGTCCCGGTCGTCGCCATCGGCGGAATCCACCTGGGCAACGTCGACGCGGTGCGCGCCACCGGCGTCGCGGCGTGGGCGGTGATCGCCGGGGTGTGGGACGACCCGGAACCACGCGCCGCGATCCGCGCGCTCCGGTGATCCCCGTTCACGGGGTCGTGTCGCGCCCTGCGGCCCAGCCAGGCTCGACGATCCACGCCTCCTGCTCGCCCTCCACGCGGGCCGCGCCGGCATCCACCCGCAGGAGAGCATCGCAGCGGCTCATCGACATCAGGCTTGCGCTTCCCTGCGCCGACGCGACACGCGCGAGCGGCATCCCGTCGACGCCCGGCGCGAGAGTCACCCGCACCCACTCCGGACGCCCTACCGCGCGGTCCCACGCCGCTGCCATGCGCACGCGCACGCGCGGGAGGTCCGGCCGGGCATCTCCCAGCATGCGCCGAAGCACCGGTCGCGCGAACACGAGGAAGTTGACCATGGCGGACACAGGGTTGCCCGGCAGCCCGAACACCGGCACATCTCCCGCGAGGCCATACGCGAGCGGCTTGCCGGGCTTCATGTCGACGCGCCAGAATTGAAGCGCGACCCCCGCTGCGGCGAAGGCGCCGCGTACGTGGTCGTGGTCGCCGACGCTGACGCCGCCCGTCGTGAGGACCATGTCGTGGGCGCAGGCCTCGCGGAGCGCGTCTCGCACCGCCGTCGGTTCGTCCGGGACGATGCCGAGGTCGCACGGTACGCCGCCCGCGCGGCGTACCCACGCAGCCAGCAGCGCCCCGTTCGCGCTGGGAATCTGTGCCGCACCCAGGGTGGTCCCCGGCGGCACGACCTCGTCCCCCGTGGACAGGATCGCGACGCTCGGGCGACGCCCCACCGCCACCTGGGCGATGCCGAGTCCAGCCAGAAGCCCGACGGCCCCCGGACCGAGGACCGTCCCCGCGTCGAGCACCCGCGTCCCGCGCGCGACGTCACTCCCGGCGCCACGCACGTGCTGCCCGACCCGCGCCACCGCGGGCACCACGACGCAGTCCCCGTCCACGGAGACATCCTCGATCTTCACGACCGAGTCCGCGCCGGATGGCACGACGGCACCGGTCATGATGCGTGCGGCTTCTCCGGGGTCGAGCGCTCGGCACGGTGACCGACCCGCGGCGATGTCGTCCACCACGCGCAGGAGGCCCGGCGCGTCGCTCGCCCGCACAGCGAACCCGTCCATCGCGCTCGCCGGCCAGGGCGGGAGGTCCAGCGGTGCCTGGACATCCTCCGCCAGTACCCGATCCAGCGCCTCCGCGATCCCGACGCGCTCCGGCGGCATGCGCACGAAGCGTGCGCACGTGCGCGCACGCGCCTCGTCGATGGAGATCATGGGCTCAATCCTTGATTCGAAGCTTCTGGCCGACGTAGATCGTCGACCCGCGCAGGCCGTTCCAGGCTTTGAGCTCGGCGAGGGTGCAGTCGTATCGCTCGGCGATGCTGCCGAGGGTGTCGCCGCGGCGGACCTGGTACACCACCGTGCGCGTGCGCGTGCCGGTCTTGCCCTTCGCGCGCGCCGGGTCCGGAGACGCCGCGCGCTCCTTCGTCCCCGGTGCCCGCACCACCAGGCGCTGCCCGACCTTCACGACGGTGCCCTTCATGCCGTTCCACGCCTGCACCTCGGCGATGCCCACACCGTGGCGCGCGGCGATCGCCCCGAGGGTGTCCCCCGACTTCACCACGTAGGTCGCCGCTCCGGTCGTCCCGGCCGCGCCACGGGGGGCCGCGGGCGCCACTTCCTCACGTGCGGCGGCCGACTCCGACGCAGCCGCGGCGGGTGGCGGCGTCTTCGCCGCCACGGCCGTGTCCGCCTCGAGGGTACCCGAGACCGGGACGACGAGCTCCGTCCCGACGCGCAGCCGCCCGCGGGCAGGCAGCCGGTTCACCCGGGCGAGCTCCTCCACCGGGACACCGTACGTGCGCGCGATTCCCGCGAGGCTCTGCCCGCGACGCACGACGTGCCGCTGCAGGCGCGTGATGCGCTCGTCCTCCGGCACGGCGGCGAGGGCGGCCTCGAACGTCGCGGTCGTTCCCTTCGGGATGCGGATCCGCTGCGTCGTAGGGTCGGGCGGGAGCGCCAACCGTCGCAAGGCGGGATTGTAGTCGAGGAACGCTTCCGTCGTCAGCCCCGCACACCGCGCGAGCACGGCGACGTTGGACGACGCGGGCACCTGGACGGCGTCGTGGGTGAACTCCGGCTGGAAGGTGAGCCCGACGAACCCGTAGCGCTCTGGATGCTTGCCGATGATGGCGGCCGCGATGAGCTTGGGGACGTAGTTGTCCGTCTCCGGGTGCAGCCATCGCCCGCGCGCGATGGTCCAGAAGTCGGTCGTCCCGGCGAGGCGCGACGCTTTCATGACGCGTCCCTGCCCGCCGTTGTAGCTCGCCCAGGACAGCCACCAGTCCCCCGCGAACATGCGGTTGAGGTCGCCCAGGTAGCGGAGCGCCGCCTTCGTCGAGAGCTCGGGGTCGCGGCGCTCGTCCACCCACCAGTCGATCCGCAGGCCGTAGTCGCGACCCGTGTAGGTCATGAACTGCCACAGCCCCGCAGCGGACGCGAAGCTGGTCGCGCCGACGTTGAAGCCGCTCTCGATCATGGAGAGGTACACGAGATCCCGCGGGAGGCCGCGCGCGGCGAGCTCCCTCCGCATCATCGGCATCCAGCGCGTCGAGCGCTCGAGGTAGCGGTGGTAGTACTTGCGCCCGTTCCCGAGGAAGTACCGCATCCAGCCGATGACCTCGTCGTTGACGACGACCGGGATGTCGAACTCGCGCGGGTCGACGCGCTCGAGGTGCAGCGGATCTCCGTCGGTCGCAGCGACAGGATCGAGGTAGTAGTCCACGGGCGGCAACGCACCCACCAGGCCGCTGCGCGACAACTCCGCCAGCCGCTCGGCCGCGAGCTCCTGGGTCGCCGCGAGCGTCGCCGCGGTCGGCGGCGCACTCTCCGCGCCCTCGATGTAGCTCCAGATGGACGGCTCGGGGTCGCCCTGCGCCGGGGCCTCCGCCTCGGGCGGGCCTGCGGGCTCCGCGGCTCGGGCCATCGACACGGGGAGCGTCGCGCACACGGCGGCGCCGAACAGCACCCGCAGGGTCGAGAAGGACAACGTCACGCCGCAGGATAACCCCCCGGCCGCATGTCCTCCATCCTGCTGGTCTCGAGCGACGACGCGCTTCGCGAGACCCTCCGCGACGCCTGTGCCCGGGAGGGTGTGCCGGTCCGCACGGTCCTCGACATGCAGGGTGCCTGCGTGGCACTCGCCAGCGGGATGGTCCGCGCGGCGCTGGTGGACGCGCGCACGCCGGGTGTCGACCCCGGCTTGCTCTCCGGCCTCGCCGCCTGCCTTCCGGGACGACCTGCCGTACGACTCGTCGCCGGAGAGTGCCCGGGGATCGCGCGCCTCCCGGACACGGGCCGCTCGCTCACACGCCTCGCGCGGACGCTGCGCGTCCCGATGCAGGATCCGCTGCAGGGGCGCGCCCTGCGGTGGAGCGGCCTCGGCCCCGACCCGATGGCGACGCTGGCCCGCGCGGCCGGCCAACCGCTCCCGGTCCTGGTCCACGGGGAACGTGGCACCGGCAAGGCGCGCATCGCCCGGGCGATCCTCCGCCTGCAGCATCCCGACGTCGCGGAGGTGCCGCCGGACGCCCGCTGGGAACCCGGTCCGAACCCAGGCGCGGTCTACTTCCCCGCGGCACACCTCCAGGACCCCGACCGCATCCGCGCGGCCCTCGCGCACGGGTGGCGCGTGGCGGCCGGCTCGCGCGACGAGGATCCGTTGCCGGGCGTGCACTTCACGCGGGTGCACCTTCCGCCCCTGCGGGACCGCCCGGACGACCTCCGCCAGCTCGCGCAGCTGTACCTGGACCACCACGGCGTGCGGCTCGGGCTGGGACGACGACGTCTCGACCGCGGCGCGTGGGCGCTTCTGCACGCCCACCGCTGGCCCGCCAACGCCCGGGAGCTCGAGAGCTTCGTCGTGGACCTCCTCGCCGCGGCGCCGGGACCCGTCGTGCGCGGCGGCACCCTGCCCGCGGACCTGCGCGCGCGCCTGCTGCCACGCCCCGGCGACGCCGACGAACTCGAGAGCTTCGAGGCGGCGGCCCGCGCCAGACTGGCGCCGGTCGTGGCGCTGTGGGAGGCCGGAGGCGACCGGACGCTCCACGCCCACGTGATCGATGCCGCGGAGCGCGCGCTGCTCCCGCTCGTCCTGGCGCGCACGGAAGGCAACCGCAAGCGGGCCGCCGCGCTGCTCGGCCTCGCGCGCAACACGCTCCAGGCGCGCATCGAGCGCCTCGGCCTCGATTCCGGCGTCCCTGACGAGGGTGCGTCCCGCTAGGACGGGTGGTTGCGGTTCACGATCGGGCCGACCTCCCGGCGCTCGCAGAACGCCTCCGCCAGGGTGCGCATCGCGACGCCCTCGCGCGCGCCGCGCAGGAGGGACGACGACGCCCGGGACGGCCACCACCCCACGAGCGGACAACCGGCCGCGACGGCACGCGCGTCGACCAACGTCCGCACCACCTCCACGGAGAGGTCGGGGACGTCGCAGGGCGCGACGAAGACCCCCTCCCCTCCCGCGCGGATCAGCGCGCACGCGATGCCCCACGCGGGATGAACCGGGCCGTCCGGCTCGATCCACGTGGGGAGGCCGAGCACGCTCCGCTCCCGACGCGCCGCCACGACCGGCGAGAGTCCGGCGCGCGCGAGGCACGCCGCGACACGACGCGCCATCGGTACGCCGTCCACCTCCGCGACGGCCTTGTCCCGCCCGAAGCGGCGCGAGGCCCCCCCGGCCAGCACGACACCGATCACGACGGGGCCAGCGGCAGGCGCACGGTGAACGTCGCGCCGTGTCCGACCACGCTGGCCGCGGACAAGGTGCCGCCATGTGATTCCACGATGCGACGGCTCACGGCGAGCCCGAGCCCGGTCCCGTCCGGACGGGAGGTCCAGAACGGCGCGAAGATCTGCTCGAGCTCCCCCGGCGCGATTCCGTCGCCGGTGTCGCGCACCGTGAGCGTCACGGAGTCGCTTCCGCGCGCGGCGTCGATGCTCACGCTCCCGCCGCGCGGCATCGCCCGAATCGCGTTCTGGACGAGATTGAGGACGACCTGGACGAGCCGGTCCGCATCCCCGAGCAGCCCGTCGCCCACGCCGTCCGGGACGTCGAAGCCGAGCTCCACGCCGGGCGGCAGCCCCGCCGCCTCCACGACCTGCACCACCCGGCGCACGACCCGGGCCAGCTCCACCGGCTCCCGCGCCGGCGGGGCGGGGCGGGCGTATTCCAGGAACCGCCCCACGACGGCGTCGAGCCGGTCGACCTCGTCGATGATCACCCCCACCATGTCGGCGTCCGCGCCCACCCGCCCGACCTGCAGGTATTGCGCGGCGCCCTTGATGCCCGCGAGCGGGTTGCGGATCTCGTGCGCCAGGCCGGCGGCCATCGTGCCCAGCGCGGCAAGGTGGGAGTCCGACGGCGTCCCGACGACCGCGCCTGGGGCGGAGGGGGGCCCGCCCCCCTCCGCAACGCCTCCCCCGACCGGCGCGCCGCCACCCGACCGGCGGGTGCGGCCGCGCGCCCACCATCCGACTCCGAGGCCGGCGAGACCGGCGAGCAGGGGCAGGTGCGCGCTCACGCACCCCCCATACGCCGGACGGGCGCACCTCGCACGGCGCGTTAGGCGCGGCGCATGACCGGCTTCTACGAACTCCTCCAGGTCCCGTCCAACGCTGCCCCCGACGCGCTGCGCGCGGCGTACCAGGAGCAGGTGGCGCAGGTGGTGCGTCGTCTCCGCGCCGCGGAGTCCCGCCAGCAGGACTCCGCGCCCATCGAGGCACGGCGCGCGGCGCTGGCGGAGGCCTGGAGCGTCCTGTCCGAACCTGCGCGCCGTCGTCGCTACGACCGCTACCGGGAGCTCGTCCGGGCCGGACTGCCCACCACCCTCGACGACCTGTGGGCGCAGGCAGGCTCCGCCATGGTGGATCCCGCCGCCGCCTCCGCGGTGGAGGTGCTGACGCTCCTCACCGACCTTCGCGTCGGCACGCGCCCCGCGACGGGCCCCGCGAC
>JACCDP010354377.1_pt1 | contig 14048 bp, 10 predicted proteins | sample 7445841 | NCBI WGS metagenome assembly JACCDP01 (sample SAMN15323441, study PRJNA562643) | freshwater metagenome | isolation source: river surface water | place: USA:Blue River Watershed | collected 2017-08-17
ACGAAACCGTGATTCAGCGCTTGCTGCGCCCGCTGGGGCTGTGGCTATCCCTGTGCTCAGCCATAGCCTGTCCGTTGACCGTGCAGGCCCACGCCGGTGATGCCACCGGCTTTGCCAGCGTGACGCTGTCTGACACCCGCATTCGCTACACCTTCACTCCCACGGCAAGCTTCTCCGCAGATCAGAGCAGTCTGCCCGCACTGCTGCGTCAGCACCTGCAAGTGACTGCCGATGGCAAACCCTGCGTCCCCGATCAGACAAATGAACTCGTCATCGTCTTTCAGTGCGCAAGCGCAAAGCAGCAAATCAGTATCGAAGATCATCTCGACCAAGTGCTCGGCACGACGCATCACGTCATTGCGCTGTTTACCTGGAACGGCGGCAGTCAGTCGCATTCGTTTTCGTCGACCACACCCAGAGCAGTCGTGCAGCTATCGTCTGCCCCGCAGCAGACGTCCGCCAGCGCAAGCAGCTTTTTCCCGCTGGGTGTTGAACATATCGCTACCGGCTATGATCATTTGCTGTTCTTGCTGGCGCTGATTTTGTGCGGCGGGAACCTGAAATCACTCATCAAAATCATTACGGCGTTTACGCTGGCGCACAGCATCACCTTGGGTGCGGCTGCACTGGGGCTGGTCAGTCTGCCCTCTGCATTGGTCGAAGCCGTGATCGCACTGTCCATTGCCTACGTGGCATTTGAAAATCTGTTTCCACGCTTTGCTATCTCGCGCCGCTGGACCATCAGCTTTTTGTTTGGTCTCGTGCATGGCTTCGGATTTTCTTCGGTATTGCAGGAGATTGGCTTGCCCAAAGACAGTCTGGTATGGGCGCTGCTGAACTTCAATTTGGGGGTGGAGGCGGGCCAGTTGGTCGCGGTGTTGATCACGCTGCCCGCATTGCTCTGGCTGCGCAAGCAAACCTATGCCGAGCGCGTCATTCAGATGTTGTCCGCGATTGTGATGCTAGTGGGTCTGGTCTTGTTTATCGAGCGCTTGATCATCGGCTGACGCTACTCAAGATCAGCCGCCGGCACGCTTACAGCAGACGTCCCACGACTGGCAGCGCGGTTACATTCCAAAGCGTCGAAAACACCGTACGCATCTCCGCTTCAGAAGCTGCACCGCCAAAGTCGGCCAGCGCAGGGGCCTTCTGTTCCAGCTCGGATCGTGAGAGGGTATTGCCCGGATCGCCCTTGGGCTCATCCACTCTGCCGTGCAGCACGCGGCCATCGCGCGTGTGCAGGGTGACCTTGCCTATCCAGCGCTCGGGATAAGCGCCATCCACTTCAGCATCCAGGACCATTTTCACGCGCACACGAAAATCGGCGACTGCGGGATCAAGATACAGTCGCTCGAATTCCGACACGCCGGCTTTGTCATGCAAAGCAATAATGCCCAGGACCGTGCCCATGGAAAATTTCGCCTGATGCACGGTTTCCGGTGCGATCACCCGACCCAGCACATCAATCGCGCCCTGATGTACATGCGTGATCACTTCGGTGATATCGGATGCCTGCAACCCATGCTCGCGCATGGCCTGTTGCAAGGCATCGGCAGCCGGATGCGTATGGCGGCAGGAAGCATGAAACTTGAACGAGGTCTCGCTGGTTGCCCAACGCTGGCCCAGACGGTCTGTCAGACGCGCCGGATCAGCATCGCGCGACATGCCGGCCCCCATGCCTTGCGGACCTTCGAGTGCCTGCTTTGCGCCGGTAAATCCTTTTTCTGCCAGCAGCGCGGCCAGCAAACCGTCTGCAGCGGCTTTACCTGTGTGAAGTTGTTTTGAATCCGCCGCATCACGCAGGAATTCCCACAAGCCCGCGGCTTGCGTGCCTGCCGAGCCTATCGCGTGCTGCATCTGCTGCGCATTCAATCCCATCAGCCGCCCTGCTGCTACGGCAGCGGCGACCGTACCTGCAGTGCCGGTCGTGTGAAAAATCCGGTAGTGCGAGCGCCCCAGAAATTCGCCGATGCGTATGCCGGCTTCATAGCCCGCCACGGCAGCCGTGATCAGATCTTGCCCACTACATCCGCGATCCTGTGCAATCGCCAGCGCTGCAGGAAAAACCACCGCAGCAGGATGAAACACCGAGCCATTGTGCACATCATCCTGCTCGGCATAATGCGAAGACGCACCATTGACCAGCGCAGCGAACAAGGGTGACGTCATGCGGCGTGAGATCAATACCTCGGCGCGACCATTTTGCGGGCCCATGTCATTCGCAATCGCCTCGATGACCTGCACGGGCCGTCCCACCTTGCCTGCCAGCGCGGACCCAAACCAGTCCAGCAGCAAATCTTCCGTGCGACGTACGACCGCCTCCGGGATATCGCTGAACTGCAGGTTGGCAGCAAAGTCGGCCAGTTGCTGGCTCGGAGCGACGGTAGCTTTCATCACAACCTCTCAGAAGGAGCGCGGCATGCCCAGCACATGCTCGGCGACATACGACAGAATCAGATTGGTCGAAATCGGCGCGACCTGATACAGGCGCGTCTCGCGGAATTTCCGTTCCACGTCGTATTCGGAAGCAAAGCCGAAACCACCGTGAAACTGCAAGCAGGCATTCGCGGCTTCCCAGGAGGCGTCGGCCGCCAGCATCTTGGCCATATTGGCTTCAGCGCCGCAGGGTTTGCCCGCATCGAAGAGCTCGCAAGCCTTGTAGCGCATCAGACTCGCGGCCTCGAGATTGACATAGGCTTTTGCGATCGGAAATTGCACGCCCTGATTCTGCGCGATGGGTCGGCCAAAGACGATGCGCTCGTTGGCATATTTAGTGACCTTGTCGATGAACCAGAATCCATCGCCTATGCACTCAGCCGCAATCAGTGCCCGCTCGGCATTGAGGCCATCGAGGATGTATTTGAAGCCCTTGCCTTCTTCACCGATGAGATTTTCGACCGGTATTTCAAGGTTTTCGAAAAAGAGTTCATTGGTCTCGTGATTGACCATGTTGCGAATGGGGCGCACCGTCATCCCATGACCGATTGCATCGCGCAAATCGACAATGAAAATGGACATGCCTTCGGATTTTTTCGTGACTTCGGCCAGCGGCGTTGTACGTGCCAGCAGGATCATGAGGTCGGAATGCTGTATGCGCGAGATCCAGACCTTCTGACCATTGACCACATAGCGGTCACCCTTGCGAACTGCGGTGGTCTTGATCTTGGTGGTGTCGGTACCCGTGGTGGGTTCTGTCACTCCCATCGACTGCAGTCGCAACTCGCCTTTGGCGATTTTGGGGAGATAAAAATCTTTTTGGGCGACCGAACCATGTCGCAGCAAGGTGCCCATGTTGTACATCTGTCCGTGGCAAGCCCCTGAATTGCCGCCGGCCCGATTGATTTCTTCCATGATGACCGAGGCCTCGACCATGCCCAGCCCCGAGCCACCATATTGCTGAGGAATCAGCGCCGCCAGCCAACCAGCCTGCGTGAGTGCGTCGACAAAGGCCTCGGGATAGCCGCGTGCTTCATCGATCTGGCGAAAATACTCGGCAGGGAATTGTTCGCACAATGCGCGAATGGCATCGCGAATATCCTGATGATCGTCACTGGCGTGGGACATGAGATTTCCTTGGGGGGCGTACTTCAGGGTGCAGAGTATCCGGGCCAGGCTACTCTCCGTCCGCAAAGTCTGACCTATCCCACCCGCCCCAACAATTCAGAAATTTGGAAGCAGCGCTTAGAGGCGACTTAAGGAAGCGCTTGTTGAACAGCGCTAACTAAAGTTTTACACGAGGAGTAATCTTCAACTTATTGATTTTTATATATTTTTATCAAAATGAATTACTGCCGCACACTGCAACTAGGGCAGACTGAACCCGCCCTTAACCCTCCAGAGTATGCGGCTATTTAACTCGTTCTCGACGGCGTCGGGCGTACTTCAGGCGAGTTCGTGTTCTTCCGCGACGAGCAATTCAACCAACTCGCGTGCAAACGCGGGCAGCGATTGCATGCTGCGCACACACACCTGCAGCTTGCGGACTGCCCATTCGTCGGACAATTCAACGGTTTTGATCCGCATGCTGCGCGCATGGCGGCTGGCAGCCGAGAATGGCACCACACCAATACCGACATTGGATTCAATCATCCTGCAGGCCGCTTCGAAGTTACCGACCTGGATACGAATTTTGATTTGCTGATTCAGCTCATTAGCTGTCTGGGCGAGGAAGCTGTGAATGGCGCTGGCTTCCAGCATGCCGACAAAGTCATGCGCCAGTGCCTCGCTGAACTCAATGCGCCCTCTCCCAGCCAGTTGGTGCGATTCCGCAGTGACCAGCACCAGACGGTCTTCGCGAAAAGGAATCGCTTCCAGACCCTCGGTACGGACATTGCCCGCCACGATACCGATCTCGACCTTGCCTTCGGAGACTGCGCGCACGATGTCATTCGACAGTCTTTCCTTGAGATCAATGTTCACGTCCGGATGCGTGGCGAGGAATCGGGGCAGCAATGCGGGCAAAAACTCTGCCATCGAAGTGGTATTGGCCAGCATGCGCACATGACCGCGTGAACCACTGACATACTCGGCCAGATCACCGCGCAGATCAGTCAGCTGTTGCAATACCAGTCGCGCATGATGCATGAAGGCTTGGCCAGGCGGTGTCAGCGTGACACCCTGACTGGTACGGTAGAGCAGTTTCACGCCCAGCCCCTCTTCCAGATTCTTGATGCGTATTGAAGCTGCAGGCAGCGACATATGGGAACGCTCTGCACCGCGCGTCAGGCTATTCGCCTCTGCGATATTGACGAAAAGACGAATGTCGGGAAGATCGAAATGCGCAGCCATGGTGTTCTCTAGGTAAATAGCGGAAATGTATTGAATTGCCCGGACAGCAGCGATTTGCTGTCGGCGTATCCGAGCCAGCCCTCAATCAGGCTGGCATAGACGCACCGGAAATCGGTGGTGTATTTCATGTTGCCGTTTTCATCAAGGTCGGTGAGCAGCGGCGCCTTGCCGTAGTGACCGCCCCGCACGGGTTTGCCGATCACATACATGTGATTGGCCGTGCCATGATCGGTACCCAAACTCGTGTTCTCGGCGACCCGGCGTCCGAATTCCGAAAACACGAGCACCGTGACATCGTCTGCGCGGCCAATGCGATCCATATCCTTGATAAATCCTGCGATCGCATCCGACACATAACTCAGCAGGCGCTGATGCTGATCAACTTGCTGCACATGGGTGTCAAAGGCATTGTGCCGGTACCCGACGTGATACAGCCGCGTGGGTAAGTCGGCGGCAATCATTGCCGCCACCTTGGGCAAATCCAGTGCGATGATGCCGTAATCTACCGGTGTTTTGTAACTATCCCATGCTGCGCGTACGCGCTGCGATGCCTGTTTTGCGCTTTGCGCGACTTCATCCAGAAAGCGCTGCGATGGATTTTCGGCGCGGGTTTCGCTCACGCTATCGAGCACCGAGCGACTTTGATGCAGACCTTTGCGCATGAAACGTTCAGGATCATCGAAGACCACCGGCACGTGGCGTGCCGCGCGCACCGCAAGCGACTGGCGCTCATCGATATTGACCAGAAAATTCGGTGTCAGCTCGGGGTCAATCGCATCAGCCACGCGGCCCAGCCAGCCGTAGGGTTCGCCACCATTCGGCACCCCCGTGTGCCAGTACGCCATGGAAGTGAAATGCGAATACGACGGCTGCGCGTAGCCACAGCCATGCACAATCGCCATGCGACCATCTTTGTACAGCTTCTCGAAGCCCGACATGCTGGGGTTGAAACCATAGTGTTCATCAATCTTGCGCAACTTGCTCTCGCGGATACCAATCCTTGGTCGCAAGCGGTAATAGGCATCGTCTGCATACGGCACCAGCGTGTTCAAGCCGTCATTGGCACCAGAGAGTTCGACCACCACCAGAATGCGTTTCGATGCCGGTGCGGCGCCATGCGCCATACCTGCAGGCAGCGCGGACACCAGTCCCGCACCTGCCAGTGCCTTGAGCAAATCACGGCGTGTCATGCCCGAATGTGCGTGTGTCATGTTCATCCCAGTTGGTAGGCGGGCAGTGACAAAATCACGTGCAGCGCGTTGCGCAATGCATCTTCCATGTAGGTGTCTGCGAGCTTGAGATCTGCTGTACCCAGATCGGCTTCGAGCATTGCCGCCATACTGTCGCGCGTCGCGGCACTCACGGGTACCGAAACAAAACGCAGCAACAAATGATCCACCGCTTCCCGCGCAGTCTTGCAGCCAGCGGTGCGTACCATCGCCGACAGATCCAGCTGCGCGGTAGTGCGCGGTATGGGTTTGACTTTTTCTATGGCCTTGCGCCAGGCGTGATAACTGGCCAGGCGTGTGTTGAAATCTTCATCGCGATCAGCCTGCATGGACATGGAGGTCAGATCTTTGCCGTCCGGCTTGGTGGCCGTGGTGACGTCGGATCCCAGCGCGAGTTTTTCTGCAACGCTCAGAATCTGATAGCGCTCATTCGGTACGCGATCATTGGCGACAAAATCAATCGGGGGGAAGACCGTGTCATACACAAAATTTCCTCGCAAGAGCAGCAAGCCCGGCGTGATCCAGCTGCGTCCCTGCGCCCAGCCCGCGACATTGGGCGGGTACAGAAGTTTCTGGCCCATGGCGTCGGTGAGTTCATTAAAGTCAGGTATGCCCGGTACTTCTTTCATTCCCATTTTTCGGTACGTGGAAATCACCAGTTCGACCGGTGGCTTGATGCGCGTAGCCACCGAGGCATCGCTGTAAAAATCACGCGAGAGAAATACCGTTTCCAGAAATGGCGCAATCTCGTAATTCGAATCGCGCAAAAGGCGTCCCAGTCGGACCCGTAATTCGGGTGAGAGCTCTTCTCGCACGAAGTACTGATAAATCTTCCCCGCGACGAACTCCGAAGTCACGGGCTGCGACAAAATAATGTCAATCACCTGCACACCATCAAAATTACCCGTGCGACCCAAAACGGTTTTCGGATCATTGTCATGCAATGCCGGATTGATCACAAACTTCACGCCCTGATAATTCCAGCCCGTGAAAGCGCGTGCGGCTTCTCGAATATCCAGTTCGGAGTAATTGCCGACGCCCATGGTGAATAATTCCATGATTTCGCGAGCGAAGTTTTCATTCGGTGCGCCTTTGACGTTCACGCCTGCGTCCAGATACGACAGCATTGCCGGATCTTTGGCGACCGCAATCAGCAAGCTGCGGAAATTACCCGTTGCCTGAGCCCGAAACAATTCGTTTTGCAAATGCATTTTGCGGAAGTCGCGCACTTTTTCTTCGCTGGTTGCGAAATGACCGTGCCAGAACAGCGTCATTTTTTCTTCCAGTGGTCGCTGCGTGAGCAGCATGCGATTGGCCCACCAATAAGCGACGCGCTGCGTTTCCAGCTTGCTGGCCCGTAGCCAGTAAAGAAACCGATCCGCCACTTGCTGCATGCGACGGTTGCCAGCAGGTTTGACTTTGACACCTAGGGCTTCGCCCTTTTCACGCGCCATATCCGTAGCCGCTGGTCGCGAACTCGCGAAGGGATCGAGACCGGCATCAAAGCTGTCCGAGGGTTCGAATGGTGGCAAGGACTGCTTGATGTTCTGGTAGCGCACCAGATAACGTACGGCCTGCGTTGCCGTCATCCCAGCCAGACGATTTACTTCGGAAGGCGTTGCGCCAAAGCCGGCGCGCTCCAGCAAATGTGCCGCGCGCTCGCGATTCCAGGATTCCGTGGGGAGGGGTTGAAGATCATCCTTCCATGCGGCGGGCGCCGCCTGTGAGGGTACGCAGCACAAGGCCAGGACCAGCCAGGCCAAACGGGGAAAAACAAAAGCCATAGGTAGGCAATACATGACGCAGGAGGAAAATCGAACTGTCCGGATAGGTCAGCGACTACCCCGAGGGTTATCGGTAGCCCGAATTTTACGGCAGTGGCGCTTTAATCGGTCAAAATATCGAATATCGCACTCTTGCGTGCTATATTTGTAACAAAACAACAAAGAGCGTATCAGCCAGCTTGATTCAGCCGGACGGCAGTGAGCCCACCACCGTCTGCAAAGCACCGCTCAATCTAGGCCGAACGCTTTACCTATAAAAAATCAACATGACCAATCAACGGATTTTCCAGTCGGGCCTCAATCGGCCCTTTCATCGTTTGTGTGCTTTGTTACTCGCCATGGCGGTAGCGCAAAGTGTCTGTGCCGAAGAGTCTGCGATTAAAGAGCCACCTCCCGAAACACGACCGACCGATGCCAGCGTCGACGTCGCTAAACGCATCGACCCCACGGATTTCAAACATCGTTTCGATTTGCGGGGCGAATACATTGACTATGGCACCGTGTCCACCTACACCGTTACTCCGCGGGGTGAATATGCCTTTACCAATTCGGTTGGCCTGCGCGTCGAACTCCCCGTGGTGCGCTACTATGCGGGCACTGGCAGTACGCCCGATCAGGGCATAGGCAACCTGCTGACGCGCCTCGCCTGGCGAGCCGTGCGCGGCGAGGGCTATGCGATGGTCGTGGGATCCGAGTTGATTTTCAATACGGCCAGCGATGCCACACTGGGTAATGGTAAAAATGTCATTGCGCCTCTTGTTTTCTGGTCTATCGATATTCCCCAAGCGAAGTCCGTATTTTTCCCGTTCGTCCAGTACGGTCGCTCCTTCAGTGGCGAAACCAGCCGTGAGGCTGTGCATTACACCAACCTGCGGACTTCAATACTGACTCGCTGGCCATCAAAGGTTTATAGCTTTGTCGAGGTGAGTTATTGGTTCGATCACGAGCGCTCGAACAGTTACAGTTCCAATATCAAAGCCGAGGTGGGCCGGTTCTTTACCCCGAAAACGGGCTTTTATATTCGCCCCGGCACTGGCATGTCTGGCACAGATAATCGTCTGGGCGTGAAATCGACCATGGAAATCGGCATGCGGCATTTCTTCTGATCCGCTCTGCTTCCAACCTCCCCAAGACCGTTTCGCCGGCGGTATGCAGACTCACCGGAAATGGCGCAGAATTGTCGCGGGGAAATGCATAACAAGTCCAAATCACCTCACCCGGGAGTAAACCCATGAAAACATCCGTCCTGAAACGCAGCACTTTGGCTGCCCTTGCCGCCGCTGCCACAGTGCTGGTGGGTCTGGCAGTAGCCGAAAACACTGACAAGGCCCTGCTCGAGCGTGCCCGTGGCCTGTTCAAGCCCCTGCCCGATACCGCGCATGTCGATGACTATCCGCATTCCAGCGAACGCGTCGATTTGGGCAAGAAGCTGTTTTTTGAAACTCGCGTCTCGACCGACGGACGCATGAGTTGTGCGGCCTGCCATAGTCCCAACTATTACGGCGCCGACTCCCTAGCGTTGTCAGTTGGCGTTCATGGCTCTCTCTTGCCACGCAATGCGCCCACCGTATTCAACACACCACTCCTGATTGCCCAGCACTATGGCGGCAATCGCGTCAGTGTCGAGGAACAGGCAATGAAAGCTTTGCTCAGCCCCCTCGCTTATGGCAACAAGACCTATGGCGAAGCCGAAGACAGAATGCGCTCCCTGGGTTACACCCCGCTTTTCGAAAAAGCCTTCCCGAATGAGAAGGATCCGGTCACCGCAGAAAACTGGGCTACCGCCATCGGCGCTTTTGAACGTACCCTGCTCACGCCTGCGCCTTTCGACCGCTACCTCAAGGGTGATCAGAAAGCGATCAGCAAGGATGCCAAAATCGGCCTGGACAAGTTCATGAGCTATGGCTGCGCCGGCTGCCACAACGGCTCGGTAGTGGGTGGTCAGAGCTTCCAGAAGTTCGGCCTCACTGAAGACTACTGGCTTGCGACGGGCAGCAAGGAAATGGCCTTGCTCAAAGGTCGCGACAAAGGAAAATTCCACGACACAAATAAACCGGAAGACACCTACATCTTCAAAGTGCCGCAGCTGCGCAATGTGGCCATGACACCCCCATATTTTCACGACGGATCCGTAGCCAAGCTGGACGATGCCGTGCGCGTGATGGCACGCCTGCAGCTCGGCAAAACACTGACGGATGATGATGTTTCGCACATCGTCGCCTTTCTCCAAACACTGACGGGCGAGGTGCCGACCCATTTTGCGAGCGTTCCCAGCCTTCCGGTGGCGCCTTACCGCAACTGAGACTGAGCCGCATGCGCTTCGTCTCACCCGGGCAAAGTCTTTTGCTCTGCTTGCTCATGCTGACTCAGACGGCCTGGGCCTTTGAGCGCACCGATGGCGTGGTGGTGCAATGTGAAGCCGAGCGCAACGGTGAACGTAGGGAAGTCAGGGAAGTCTGGCTGGGTTTTGGTGACGTTGGCGATCGCCACCCTGAACTGGGTGGTGCTGCCGCTGTAGTCCGGGTCGATCGAGATGGTTGGCCCGTGATTTATTTTGATAACGTCGTATTCAAGGCAATGCTGGCCAGTGATCCGCACATGGCCGATTTCATTTTTTATCATGAATGTGCGCATGCCCGTGATCCCGACAAAAATGAAATTGAAGCCAATTGCGAAGCCTTTCTCCAACTGCAGCAACAAGGTTTGATGACGCCCGTAAAAGAACATGCGCTCAGTGACACTCACCGGCGCATGCGCCGCCTTCCGTCTCGTTATGGTGGCAGCGGCGAAATTTTCTGGGAACAGACGATGGCTTGCGTCCAGCGAGGTGGTGATTTATCGGAGGCCAGTGTAAACACGAAATAAAACTTCTTGTTTTCGTTTTATACATAAAAGAATAGTTAAAAAATAAAAAATTATACTTTTGGTTTTTTAATTAGATTATTAGTCGTTTTGTGCTATGGTGCCTTCAGGATTGGTTTTGTGGGCAGAGCATGAAAGGCATTGTTTTTCGCGAGTTCATCGCCATGGTCGAGACACAATTCTCTTTGGAGACTGCCGACCACATCATCTCCGCCTCCGATCTCTCATCCGACGGGGCTTACACATCAGTAGGCACGTATCCGCACCAGGAAATGGTTGATCTGGTTACACATCTGTCCGAGGCGACCGAAATCAGCGTTCCCGATTTGCTGCATCATTTTGGAAAACATCTCTTTCAGCGCTTCTCTGTGATCCACCCCGAATATGTAAAAACGCACGAAAGTGCTTTTGAATTATTGCGCCGGCTGGATGGCCATATTCATGTCGAGGTGCGTAAACTTTATATTGATGCGGAGCTGCCCGCTTTTGATTATGAAGATCTGGGCGGCGGTGAAATGGTGTTCATATATCGTTCCCGCCGCAAGCTCGCTGATTTCGCGCATGGACTTATTCAAGGCTGCATCGATCACTTCGGTGACCCCATGAAAATCGAGCGCACCAATTTGCCTGATGACGATGTGGGTGCGCATACCCGCTTCCTGCTGAAGCGATTGGATAATGACAGCCGCCGATAACCTTCATGCGCGACGCCTGGCCCGTGAAATCAGTGCACGAGAGCAGGCAGAGTCTTTGCTGGAACAAAAAAGTCTCGAACTTTTTCGTCAGGCGGAAGAACGACAGCGCGCACTTGAAGCCTTGCGTGAGAGTGAAGAACGTTACCGCCTGATTGTTGAACTGTCTCCTGATGCGATTCTGATAGAGATTGACGGAAAAATCGTTTTTACCAATCCGTCGGCGCGACTCATGTTCCGGGAAACGGAAGATCTTTCCTTGCTCGGTCGAAGTCTGACCTCGCTGATCCGCCGCACTCAGATCGAAGCCACCAATCTGAATCTGATGATCCATCCCGACTCGGAAACCGAAGAGGTGGCCATTCGTCTCGATGGCTCGGCTTTTGACGTTTCTGTTTACCGCATATCTCTCGTCTACCAGAGACATCCCGCCATTCAAATGGTGATACGCGATATTTCCAATCGCAAGAGACTGGAATATCAACTCGCCTTTCAAGCGACCCATGATGCACTGACCGGAACGAACAACCGCAGTGCCCTGCTGGACCGCTTGGCGGACGCCATTATCTACGCGCGTCGTAATTCGTTGACCGTATGGGTCGCCTTCATTGACCTGGATCGTTTCAAGTTTATCAATGACCACTACGGTCATCTCACAGGTGATCAGGTGCTCTCTGGGATAAGCCACCGATTGCGCTCGGTATTACGCAGCAATGATGTGCTTGGCCGCTATGGTGGCGATGAATTTATCGCGGTGTTGCGTGGTGGACCAGAGGTTGAAATGAGCTCGGAAACGCTGGAACGCATCATGCGCGCTGTCGCCGAGCCGATGATAATTGATGGACATTCCATGCGCATCAGTTGCAGCGTGGGCGTGGCAGTCTTTCCTCAAGATGGCGACACGCCACAGCAATTACTGGAAATGGCCGATGCAGCCATGTATAGAGCCAAGCAAACTGGACGCAATCGATTTCAATTTTTCAATCAAGAGATACAAGCTCAATTGCAAGAACGTGCGCGCATCGAAAGTGAACTCAATGGGGCACTGCAGCGGGGCGAATTTTTACTCCAGTATCAGCCGCAAATCGATCTGCGATCAGGTGCTGTAACGGGTGCTGAAGCGTTGTTGCGCTGGCAGCATCCAGAACTCGGTCTGCTCTCACCAGAGCGTTTCATCCACCTTGCAGAAGAATCATTACATATCAATGAAATCGGTGCCTGGATACTTAACGAGGCGACTGCACAATGCGCTCAATGGCACAAGACAGGATTGGGAAATCTGCGGGTCTCAGTGAATCTGTCGATACGACAGCTGAATGGTCAACCATTGATACGCTTGGTTGAACACGCATTGTCGCAATCGGGCTTACCACCCAATTGTCTGGAACTAGAGTTGACCGAAAGCCAGATGATGTCCAACATCGATTTAACCTTGGAGACTTTGCAAGTTTTGCATGCCATTGGCGTGCAGGTGGCCATTGACGATTTCGGCACCGGATATTCCAGCTTTGCCTATTTGCGGAAGCTGCCTATCTCTTGCCTGAAGATCGATCGCCAATTCATCAATGATCTGACCGATCCTGGCGCGCGTGATACCAGGATCATCACGCAAACCCTGATTGCACTGGCTCACAATCTTCATCTGCGCGTGATTGCCGAAGGGGTCGAAACAGACGATCAGCTACGACTGCTGCATGAGCAAGATTGCGATGAAATTCAAGGGTACCTGTACAGTCCCGCGATGTCAGCCGATGATTTTAAAAAATCGATTCAGGCGCATAATCCCGAGCGTTGGCAAAGAAAAATTGATTGAAGCTGGGATCAGGAGGCAGGCGGCAAGATGCATACATCGCTGCCATCCACAGGGACTTTTTCAGAAAACAGTTTTTTGATGGGTACCCAGATGATGGAGGTGGCTAGCCTCACCACCGTTTCCACCACATCGCCGGGGCGAACTCCGACCTGAAACTTGCTGAAGCTGCCACTGACTTCGATGGGTGTCGCCAGACTCAGAAACTGCGCTGTCTTGGCTTGAGGTTGCAAACGGATATTCAATTTCTCGTCAATAAAATCAACCGAAGCATTCCCCGTAACCCGCATCTGACTGGTATCGATCACCAGTGCACGCTGACTAAGCTTGCCGTTGTCCAGACCAAAGCGCCCCACGGCGCAATTGACTCTGGATTCGTTATTTGGGTTGATGGTGGGAAGCAAAGCCGTCAGAACATTCACAGCCCACATATCGAATACTCCTGAACGCAGATTCTTGGGCCACACCGCAAAATCAATCTGCCCGCTGCCATGACGCAGGATCTGCGACAAGCGAGGTGCGCGCGAGCTGACATTGGCGTGCAACGTGAACCGCCCGTCAATGTCGGTATCTGGCTTGATACGGCGACCCAGCACGCCATAATCAAAATTATCCACATCAATTTTCAGACGCGCCATGACATCCCGGTCCGTAGGCTCATAGGCGAGTGACCAAACTGCCGAGCCGCCCGGCATCTCTACCTTGACTGGACCGATGTCGGCACGACCCTCGTGCAGCCGCAGGCGGATATCGCCATTGCCAAGTACATCCTTGCCGGACATGACGCGCTCAACCTTCACAGAGAGCAATGCATCGATTTTCTTCAGCGTGACCGGACTAAGCAGGCCCTGTATCTGATCGCTCTTTTCTACTGCGCTTTTCC
>JACCDP010842025.1_pt1 | contig 14048 bp, 10 predicted proteins | sample 7445841 | NCBI WGS metagenome assembly JACCDP01 (sample SAMN15323441, study PRJNA562643) | freshwater metagenome | isolation source: river surface water | place: USA:Blue River Watershed | collected 2017-08-17
ATCCAACCAAAACTCCCTGCACCTGAATTATAGTTTAATTTTTGAAAGCCAGCTATTAATCACCGGAGAAAAATTAGGATTAAGTTTTCGCTTGTTTAACATGTCCGGGCCAAACGCTTCGGTACCTTATGGTTTTTCTGTTGGATTGCTTGCGGGAAAGTTGCGTTAAACACTTTTAATTGTTGATTTGTATAAGGGTACGGTGCTACAAGGCTCGCCATACATCAGGCTTTTTACATAAGGCCTTAAACGATTGGCCAGGTCTAAAAACGCATTTACCGGAACAGGTAATTCGCCACAACCTTTAATAACCACCCTGGCTCCCTGGTATTGTTCTGTTTTTAGCTTATCCAATTGTTCCTGAAACAATAGTGTTTCCAGGGCATTCAGATCGCCAAAGACAACTTTTTTTGCTACGGGTGCTAAGTAAATACCCAGCAACATATAGGCCCAGGTAGGAACTATGGCCTCATTACTACAAGTAATCGCTATTAATTTATCTCTGTATTGTTCCCAATTTTCATTTTTCAGGTATTCCCTGAAATCCTTTTCCTTGAGAATTAATCCCTGAAACAACAGGTCTTTCATATCCATTACAAGCCTTTCACCCGGAACATAAAAGTCTTCCAGGTTAATGGTTATTAACCCGCTTGCTTCTACTCTGTTTACGATTTTTTCTTCCATGCTCACCAACCTTTCTTACATAAAACCTAATTCTAATTGCGCTACTTCACTCATCATTTCTTTCTCCCAGGGCGGCTCAAAGGTTAATTCTAATTTAGCCGATTTAATACCGGGTATTTCCCTAAGTTTTTGTTCTACTTCAGGAGGCAAGGTTTCAGCAACCGGACATGAGGGGGAAGTGAGTGTCATTTTTACAAAGAGCTCGTTCTCCTCATTCAGGCTTATCTCATATATCAGTCCCAGCTCCCAAATATCAACGGGTATTTCGGGGTCATAGCAGGTTTTAATTTCATCAATCACCCGCTGACACAATTCTGTATTTTTTGCAATAATTATAGCCGGCATAAATTCCCGTTTTTTTATTTCATACTATTCGCCTTTAGAACCATCATTTATTATTAAAAGCAAAGGCATAATATTTCATTTGTTTAATCATACTCACTAATCCGTTTGCCCTGGTAGGAGAAAGGTTTTCTTTCAGCCCAATTTTTTCAATAAACTGAAGTTCTGCTTTCAGAATTTCTTCCGGACTTCTGTTATTGAGTACCCTGATGAGCAAACTGATAATTCCTTTGGTGATGATGGCATCACTATCTGCTGTATATTTTACTTTTCCATCGCTGAAATCAGCATGTAACCACACCTGACTCTGACATCCCTTGATTAAATACTCCGCCGTTTTATATTGAGGATCTATCAGGGGAAGCGATTTTCCAAGGTCTATCAGGTATTCGTAACGGGCCATCCAGTCATCGAACACCGAAAACTCCTCCACAACTTCCTGTTCCTGTTCTTCTATTGTCATATTTTAACGTAACATACTGAAGGCCTTTTTTAGTCCTTCCATAAACACATCTATTTCTTCTTTGGTATTATAAAAACTCAATGATGCCCTGATGGTTCCCGGAACCCCATAGCGTTTCATGAGGGGTTGGGTGCAATGATGACCTGTTCTTACGGCAATTCCAAGTTTATCCAGTATCATTCCTACATCAAAAGGATGTACGTTATCGGCCACCAAAGACATAACGCTGGCTTTTTGGCCCGACTGCCCGATGATTCGCAGGCCAGGCACCTCCTTTATTTGTGCTGCAAAATACTTCAGCAGGTCTTCTTCATACGCTTGTATTTGTAGTAAGCCAATTTGCTGTATATAATCAATTGCTGCTGCCAACCCTATACTGCCTTCTATATTGGGCGTTCCTGCTTCAAAGCGCAAAGGACTTTCGGCATACTCTGTTTTTTCAAACGATACCGTTTTTATTATTCCACCCCCACCCTGATAAGGAGGAAACTGCTGCAACCATTGCTCTTTTCCATATAGTACACCAATACCGGTAGGCCCAAACATTTTATGACCACTAAATACATAAAAATCTGCATCCAGCTCCTGCACATCAACTGTGGTGTGCGCTACAGCCTGTGCCCCATCTACCAGCACCGGAATATTTTTTTGATGAGCCATTTGGCAAAGCTCCTTCACCGGATTAATAGTGCCCAGTGTATTGGAGATATGCGTAAAAGCAAACAAACGTGTTTTATCACTCAATAACTGAATCAGTTTTTCCCTGTCGAGTTCTCCATTTTCGAGTATGGGTACGTATTTCAATTTCAATCCCCGCTCTTCACACAGCATTTGCCAGGGAACAATATTGGAATGGTGCTCCATCTCCGTTACCAAAATTTCATCTCCCTCCTTAAAGTGAGCGATCTTAGCAAAACAGTTGGCCACTAAATTTATACTCTCGGTGGTACCACGGGTAAATACAATTTCGTGCAGATGCCGCGCACCAATAAACTGCTGTACTTTTTTACGGGACTCCTCATACAACTCTGTTATTTCGCGGCTAAGGGCATGCACCCCACGGTGGATATTGCTGTTTTGATGGGTATAGTATCGGGTAATAGCTTCAATAACTGACAGCGGTTTTTGTGTAGTAGCACCATTATCAAAGTAAATAAGAGGCTTTCCGTTTACCATTCTTTTCAGAATAGGGAAATCCTTCCTTATGTTTTCTACATCCATTTGATATGTGGCTTCCGCTTTAAGCATCTTATTGTTATTGCATGTTGTGAAGCAGCAAGTCTTCCAGTTTTTCTTTCAATGCCGGATGTTCTATTTTTTCTACCACCTCTCCCGCAAAAGCCTGTAGTAACAGGCGTTTCGCAGCAAGTTCTCCAATACCTCTTGATTTGAGGTAAAAAACTGCTTCCTCATCTATTTTTCCTGTAGAGGTGCCGTGAGAGCATTTAACATCATCGGCATAAATTTCGAGCTGTGGTTTGGTATTGATGGTGGCCTCATCACTCAGCAAAATATTTTTACTGCTTTGATAGGCATTGGTTTTTTGTGCGTCTTTTCTAACAAATATTTTTCCGTTAAATACTCCTGTTGCCTTATCACTGATAACTCCCTTATATAACTCATTACTGTTGCAATGCGGCTGACGGTGATCTACCAGGGTATGATTATCTATCAGCGCTGTTTGGGAAGCTATGAAGAGTCCGTTTAAATGAGCCTCCGCATTTTTGGCGTCCATCACCACATTCAGGTTATTGCGTACTACTGCTCCACCAAAAGTAAATGTGTTACTGGTATAGTTGGATTGTTGTTGCTGGTGAACCTGTGTAGTATTTACCTGGTAACTGCTCTTGTCTTCGTTCTGAATTTTTGTATGAATTAATTTACTGCCCTTCCTCATTACAATTTCGCTGAGGTAATTGCTAAATATATGAGCAGCGTTGTTTATGGAAACAAATGATTCTATCAGTTGTAATTCTGCCTCTGCTTCTACCTGAACATAATTTCGGATATTCTCCAGTGTGTTTCCTTCAACACTGTTTACATAGATGATGTGTACAGGTTTTTGAGCCTGAAAGCCAGACTCAGCATGTATAAAAACGCCATTGGCTCCATACAAACAATTTAAAGCAATAAAGGCATCAGCCGTTACATCGGCATAAGCACCAACACCGTTAAGCTCTTTCAGGCCACTTACCTTTTTAATATCACCCACCAGAAGCTTTTCAGGAAGCTGATCTAAATTTGAGTATTCAGGTATAAAACGGCCATTAACCACAAATAAATTAATACAGTCCTTTACATTTGCCAACTGCTGAACTGTGCTACTATCAATGGCTGTATAACGGTTACTTATGTTTTTAAATTCCTTTTTTAATATGGCTTCTATGTTGCAATATTTATATTCTTCGTGTTTTGCTGTAGGAATACCCTGCTCTTCCAGCAAACGCATCGCATGTACAAGGCTTTGGTCATCGGCAAAATTTACTTTCCCGGCCAGGGCAGCCAGAGCCGAGGTGATGTATTGCGCTACAGGTATTTTTTGATCAATGTTCATGGTGTATCTCTTTCAGTAAGAACAAGGTTTTTAAGCAACCTGTATTTAACTTAATTTTTTAATGTCTTCGTAGCCGTGGGCTTCTAGTTCAAGAGCCAGCTCCTTGCCTCCGCTTTTTACTATACGGCCGTTATAAAGGATATGCACAACATCCGGAACTATATAATCCAGCAAACGTTGGTAATGTGTAATTACTATGGTTGCTTTATCTTTTGATCTTAATTTATTTACCCCGTTGGCTACTATTCTCAGGGCGTCAATATCCAGTCCGCTGTCTGTTTCATCGAGAATGGCTAAACAGGGCTCGAGCATGGCCATTTGAAAAATTTCATTCCTCTTTTTTTCTCCTCCACTAAAGCCTTCGTTAACACTGCGGTTGGCGAGCTTACCATCCAGTTCAACCAGTTTCTGCTTTTCTTTTACCAGGGCCAGAAAGTCTTTCGCCTCCATGGGAGCTAAGCCTCTATAAGTTCTTATTTCATTGAGGGCTGTTTTCAGAAAATTGATATTGCTTACTCCCGGAATTTCTACCGGGTATTGAAAGGCTAAGAACAATCCTTCTCTGGCCCGGTCTTCGGGAGATAATTCGAGCAGATTTTTATTGTTGAAGGTGATTTCTCCTGCACTCACTTCATAATCTTCCCGGCCTGCCAGCACACTGGAGAGGGTTGATTTTCCTGATCCATTGGGGCCCATAATGGCATGTACTTCGCCTGCTTTTACTTCCAGGTCAATTCCCTTTAATATTTCTTTACCTTCTATTCCGGCTTTTAATCCTTTTATTGATAACATAGTTGTGCTTTTATATATATCCAAACTCTCTTTATTTCTCTTTTATCCTACCGATCCCTCCAGGCTTACGCTTAATAATTTTTGTGCTTCTACCGCAAACTCCATGGGTAATTTGTTCAGTACATCTTTGCAATAACCGTTTACAATAAGTCCAATGGCTTTTTCGGTATCTATTCCTCTTTGTTTGCAATAAAACAACTGGTCTTCACCAATTTTACTGGTGGTGGCTTCATGCTCAACTATTCCCGACTGATCTTTAATTTCTATATAAGGGAAGGTGTGGGCTCCGCATTTATCACCCATCAGCAAACTATCACACTGGCTAAAGTTCCGGGCATTTTTAGCTCCTCTGGCAATACGAACCAAACCCCTGTAACTGTTATTACTGAAGCCTGCGGATATACCCTTTGAAATAATGGTGGAGCGGGTGTTTTTACCCAGGTGTATCATTTTGGTTCCGGTATCTGCCTGCTGGTAATTATTGGTAACGGCAACCGAATAAAATTCTCCTACCGAATGATCTCCTTTTAAAATAACCGAAGGATATTTCCAGGTAACTGCAGAGCCTGTTTCTACCTGTGTCCAGCTTATTTTGGAATTTGCTTCTAAACATATTCCGCGTTTGGTCACAAAATTATAAACTCCCCCTTTCCCTTCTTTATTACCCGGATACCAGTTTTGTACCGTGCTGTATTTTACCTCAGCATCTTTGTGGGCAATAATTTCAACTACCGCTGCATGCAATTGGTTCTCATCACGCATTGGGGCGGTACAACCTTCGAGGTAGCTCACGTAAGCGCCTTCATCTGCAATAATCAAAGTCCTTTCGAACTGCCCTGTTCCGGCTGAATTAATACGGAAATAGGTAGACAATTCCATGGGGCAACGAACTCCTTTAGGAATATAACAAAAGGAACCGTCGCTAAATACTGCGCAGTTTAGGGCTGCGTAAAAGTTATCGGTATGGGGCACTACTGTGCCCATGTATTTCTTCACCAGTTCAGGGTGTTCCTGAACAGCCTCGCTAAAGGAACAGAAAATAATTCCCTTTTCGGCTAAGGTTTCCTTAAATGTAGTTTTCACAGAAACGCTATCAATTACTGCATCTACGGCAATTCTGCTTTCCACTCCACTCAATCTTTTTTGTTCTTCAAGAGATATACCCAATTTTTCAAAGGTCTTGAGCAGCTCCGGATCAACTTCATCGAGGCTATTCAGCTTTTTTTGCTGTTTGGGTGCAGAATAATAAATGATGTCTTGAAAATCGGGTTTAGTATAAGAAACATGAGCCCATCCCGGTTCTGTCATGTTTTTCCAATGGGCAAAGGCTTTCAAGCGGTATTCCAGCAACCAGGCCGGTTCTTTTTTTCGGGAGCTGATGTAACGAACAATGTCTTCATTCAGGCCTTTGGGGGCGTTCTCAGACTCAATATCAGAAACAAATCCATACTTGTAATCGCCGCTGATGTGTTCTTCTAAAATTTCGTTTGCCATTTTTTCACATATATCTCCTTGCGGAGAAAAATTAAACTAAAAAGAAAGTTTTTGTTATACTGAAAAACTTTCGCCACAACCACAGGTACGGGAAGCATTGGGATTATTAAACACAAAACCCTTTCCGTTAAGTCCTCCTGTATAATCCAGCTCAGTCCCTACCAGGTAAAGAAAACTTTTGCGATCTACCACTACTTTAATTCCTTTGTCGGTAAACTCCTGGTCTCCCTCTTTCATTTGCTGGTCGAATTCCAATTTATAAGATAGTCCGGAGCAACCTCCGCCTTCTACACCAACACGTATAAATGTGCCTTCTGGCCTGTTCTCTGCTTGCATGAGCGAGATGGCATGTTGTTTTGCATTTTCAGAAACCGTAATCATGGGATAAAGTATTGAAAATTAGTTATTTAATAATTAACCCTTATTTAGATTAAATCTAAATCACTACAAAAATACCATAAATATGGTATGCCCGCAAATTAAATGCAATGATTTTGGTTGGTATATGCACAATTATATACAAATTACCGGGTAGCTTTCCCCGCAAAGGTTTAAAAAGGACTGTATAACAGAATATACATAGGTACTTGGGTGTTGTTCAAGAAACGAAAAATTACTTTTACTTACTAAAACAATAATAAACATGGTTCACCAATTTTTTTTACTGCATAAACAATGGTAATAAATGAAATACAAATTTGGAGGTACCACCATTCATCTTATTTGAATTCCTAGTTTGAACTTGTATACGACCTGAATCATTCTTTTAACAAAATGAGCTGGTAAACCAATTTAACCATCAACATCAATGCTACGATGATTATAAAAAATTTCTACTGTTATTTCCGTGCATTTACTTTATTCCTCCTTCGACGAATGGTGCACTATAACAGCAGACTAAAATGGTAATCCATTTTTTCTAATCATTCAACGAGAAAGTATGTTTTACGCTTTCTTTTCCGCTAAGCTTTTATTAAATTGGATTGACACTTTATTGTAGAAGGATGGTGATGATGTGCAAAAGTGCTTTTAATTAATGCCCCAACCTTTTATGCACAAATTTCTCTACATATCCCCTCATGCAACGCTACTATCAGGCGTTAAAAAGCATTGTCATTTTTCCGTGCATACTGTTTTCTTTCTTACATTTTTTTCACCCTGTTTTAGTTCTGGGCAAATTGTTATCAGCAATCAGGGAGCTCCGGCCGCTACTATTGTTAATGGTTTTATTGGGCAAGGGCTTACTTTTTCCAATGCCAGTATTAGCTGCGATGTGAAGGGCTATGGAACTTTTTCAAATGGTAATTCAACCAATATAGGATTAAATACAGGTGCTATTCTTTGTACCGGCAACACGAATCAAATAACGGGCTCACCATTGAGTAATGTGAGTACAAATATATATAAAAGTTGTGCGGATCCAGACTTGCTTGCTCTTGAAACTTCAGCGAGAAATGATTGTTGTATTCTTGAATTTGATATTGTACCTAAATGCGATCAGCTCTCTATACGTTTTGTTTTTGCCTCTGAAGAATATCCCGAGTATGTTAACTCTTCTTATAATGATGCTTTTGGCTTTTTCATTTCAGGCCCCGATCCGCAGGGAGGAAATTATGTAAACCGTAACGTAGCTGTTTTACCCAATGGCACTATAGCCAGTATCGACAATATCAATGCAGGAGCCAATGCCTCTTACTATGTCACTAACACAGGTGCTACCATTGCCTTTGATGCCTTTACTACTGCCATCACTTCAACCATAAACCTTATCCCCTGCAGAACCTATCATTTTAAACTGGCTATTGCTGATGCCTCTGATCATATTCTGGATTCAGGCGTGTTTATTGACTTTATACAATGTACCAATGTGCGTACGGTAAGTGTTTCTTCCAGCACTCCCGCCTGTGGTTTAAACAATGGATCGGCACAGGCAACTGTGAGTAATGGCTTCCCGCCTTTCACCTATACCTGGTATCCGGCTCCGCCAAGCGGACAGGGCACAGCAACTATTAGTGGCCTTTCTGCACAAAGTACTTATACCCTTATTGTAGATGATGCTTATTCCTGTATTACTCCAGACACCAGCATCATTCACCTGAATGGAACCATTGCTCCGGCATTAACAGTAAATTCTTCCTCTGTTTGTGAAGGCCATACCGCTACACTTGCGGCTACTGTATCTAATACCGGAGGTAACTTTACCTGGGCACCCGGAGGATCTTCCGCAAGTTCTATAAGTGTTAGTCCAGCTACTTCTACTACTTACACCTGTACCTATACTTATAATGACTGTGTTGTAACGGACACTGCAACTATAACTGTTAACCCTAAACCAGTACTTGCCTGTGCCAATAAAACCATTTGCGCTGGTAGCTCCGTTATTCTTCATGCTGCCGGTGCCAGTTCTTATACCTGGTGGCCATTAACCGGACTCAGCGCCTCCAGCGGCGATTCAGTAACGGCCAATCCACTTTCAACGAGTGTATATACCCTATACGGTAGTAGTTTGTATGGCTGTACAGACAGCACCACTGTTACTGTGCAAGTAAATCCTTCACCTGCTGTTGCTGTAAACAATGGTACCATCTGTGCGGGTGAATCCTTCCCGCTTATTGCCTCAGGAGCCACTACTTACTATTGGGAGCCAGGTACAGGTTTATCGGGAAATAGCGGAGCTGCCCTTGTTGCGCAGCCCGGTTCCAGTATTTCCTATACCGTAACCGGCACTACCAACGGATGCTCTTCAAAAGCTATTGCAAGTATTACTGTAAACCCAATACCTGTCATTACAGTAAACAACAGTAGTGTTTGCTCAGGCAACACAGCTGCATTAACAGCAAGCGGAGCCAACAACTATACCTGGCAGCCTGTAACGGGATTAAACAATTCCAGCGGCACTAATGTGATAGCACAACCTGCAGTTAGTACTACCTATACGGTTACAGGAACCAGCAATGGATGCAGTGCATCGGCTTTAGCAACCGTAACCATTAAACCTGTTCCACAACTGAATGCGCTAAGCAATCAAACTCTTTGTCATGGTATGAGTACCGGAGTCATTAATTTCTCCAGCAATTACAGTGGCACTACTGTTCAATGGACTAATAATGCTCATAGTATAGGGCTTGCCAGCTCAGGAAGCGGAAACATTAGTAGTTTCACGGCCATCAATACTTCTGCCAACCCTATAATGGCTAGCCTCAGCGCTACTCCCAGCCTCAATGGTTGCACGGGCGCTGCTATTAACACCAACATTACTGTTAACCCCCTTCCCCACATTCAGGTCAATCAGGCTACGTTGTGTGCCGGCGACACAGCACTATTGTTTGCCAGCGGTGCCGATAGTTATAGCTGGACACCTGGTACAGGCCTTAGTTCAAGTTCTGCAGCAACTGTTTCAGCAAGTCCGGCAAGTACAACTACCTATACGCTAAGTGGCACCCGCTGGGGCTGTACCTCAACCAGTACCACCACCGTTACCGTTAAACCTGTGCCAGTAGTACAAGCCCTGAATAATGAAGTGCTGTGTGCAAATACCAACAGTACAGCCGTTCATTTCAACAGTAATCCCTCTGGTGCTATATTTACCTGGGTTAATTCGCTTCCTTCGATTGGGCTGCCTGCTTCAGGTTCAGGAAACATTGGTTCTTTTCAGGTAAAAAACAATGGACAAACCCCGGTGTATGCTACCATTAGTGTAAGCCCTTCTTTAGCGGGATGTACCGGCCCTGCAGCCAATTATACCATTCAGATTAATCCTTTACCCCTTGCGCAAACACCCCCCAGCCAGTCTGTTTGCAATGGCGAAGTCTTGTCTATAGCGGCATTTTCAAGTTCGCCACAGGGAGCATCTTTTAACTGGATAAATACAAATACCGCAATAGGACTCGCATCCGGAGGCAGCGGGAATATTCCTTCATTTACCGGACAGAATACAACCACTGCTGATATTTCTGCACAAATAACCCTAAGCCCTACATTAAACGGTTGCACAGGGAATACCGTGTCTTTTCAACTGGCAGTGAAACCAACACCCGGAAGCCCAATTGCTCATGACACTGTATATTGTTTAAACGCAACTGCAATGCCTCTTCAGGCCATCGCATCGGGCGGTGGCACATTACTTTGGTACGGCACAGCTGCTATAGGAGGCAATGCTTCAGTTATTGCACCAATACCATCAACCGCATTAGCCACTACCTACAGCTATTATGTATCTCAGGTAGTTAACGGCTGTGAAAGTCCCAGAAAAAAAGTTTTAGTAACCATCAATAAGCTGCCTATTGCTAATAACATGAACAATCAAGTATATTGTGCAAATACCCAGGTTCCTTTTATAACTCCTACAGGTACTGCAGGTGCCAGTTTCTACTGGACTAATTCCAATACAGCCATTGGCCTTGCTGCTTCAGGAAGTAGTGCTATTCCCACCTTCACGGCTATTAATAACACTGCGCAAACCATTGCTTCAATTATTTCTGTAACTCCCCAATTAAATGGCTGCCTGGGCATTCCTATACATTATACCCTTGAAGTAAGTCCAGCACCTGTAATGAATGTAAGTGATTATACCTTATGCAACCGGGATACTTTTAGCGGAAGTAACTTTATCAGTTCGCCTCCCGGAGCCAGCTATAGTTGGAACAATACCAATAGTGGTATAGGATTAGCTGCGATCGGCAGCGGAAATATCCCGGTATTTTATGCGGTAAATAACACCACACAAGTTCACTCTGCCAACGTCAACGTTATTCCTGTTTTAAATGGCTGTTCGGGTTCTGCAAAAACTTTTAGCATACTGGTAAACCCCACTCCACCAAAACCACAGACAGCCGATAAGGTTTATTGCAAAAATACTCCTGCCAATGCTTTAACTGCATCTGGTACGGGAGGTACATTTAGCTGGTACACGCAGGCAACAGCCGGAATTGCTTCCTCCACAGCACCCATACCTTCTACAGCAAATGTTGGCAATTATAATTATTATGTGAGTCAAACCATCAATAACTGTGAAAGTCCCAGAGATACTGTACTTGTAAAAGTACTTTCTCTGCCTGAAGCAGAACTTTCCGCAAAAGTTTCCGGTTGCCCGCCTTTATGCAATACCTTTAGTTTAAACACATCAAATACACTTAACTCAGTAAACTGGGAAATGGGTGATAACTCTTCTTTTCAAACTACCCAATTAAATACTTCCTACTGTTACAACAATAGTGGGGTGTATAGTATTAAGGTAATAATTACGGACAGCAATCACTGTAAATCTACTTTAAGTTTTGAGAAGTGGGTAGAGGTGTTTGCTGCACCAGTAAGTAATTTTTCTTATACCGCACTCGATGGTACTGAATTGAGTCCGGGCATACAATTTGAAAATAGCAGTACCGGCGAAGAGCTTTGGAGTTTTTGGAGTTTTGGTGACCCGCAACAAAGCAGCAGCTCAGAAAATAATCCCCTGTTTACCTACCCCGGCGCCGGAGATTACGAGGCCAGGCTTATCACCATCAATAAAAATGGATGCAGAGATACGATGAAAAAAAGCATTCATATTGCAGAGAGCTGGTCTATCTACATTCCCAACGCCTTTTCTCCTAATGGCGATGGGGTGAATGATGTTTTTATTCCGCAGGCCATTGGTATTAACAAAGATGCTTATTCGCTCTGGGTATTTGACCGTTGGGGAAATATGATCTTTTTTTCTAAACACCTGGAACATGGATGGGATGGGATGGTATTAGGTAAAGGTAGTGAGCCTGCCCAGCAGGACACTTATGTATGGAAAATTAAATGCAAAGATTTTATGGGCATTAAACATGACTATACCGGAACTGTAAGTATAGTGAAATAAGCTTCTTAACAATTAAACCCTCCTTGTTTATATTAATTCCTTTTTGATCTCGGAACAGATACCTACTTTTATTGTATTATTGATATGTCATGAAACAGTATCACGATTTAATGCAACATGTGCTGGAAAAGGGAGTAAAAAAAACCGACCGCACCGGCACAGGTACCCTGAGTGTTTTTGGGTATCAGCTGCGCTTCGATTTAACGGAAGGATTTCCTTTACTCACTACTAAAAAACTTCACACCAAATCTATCATACACGAACTGCTTTGGTTTTTAAAAGGAGACAGTAACATACAGTACCTGAAAGAAAACGGAGTTAGTATTTGGGATGAATGGGCAGATGAAAAAGGTAATTTAGGCCCGGTATACGGCTATCAGTGGCGGAGCTGGCCAGGGCCAAACGGAGAAAGCATTGATCAAATCACCAACCTTATACAGGACATTAAAAAAAATCCGGATTCGCGTCGCCTGATTGTAAGTGCCTGGAATGTGGCAGACATTGACAAAATGAAATTACCACCCTGCCATGCCTTTTTTCAGTTTTATGTGGCCAACGGAAAGCTCAGTTGCCAGCTGTATCAAAGAAGCGCTGACATATTTTTAGGAGTTCCTTTTAATATTGCTTCTTATGCTTTATTACTGTTAATGGTAGCTCAGGTATGTGAGTTGCAGCCCGGAGAATTTGTACATACCCTGGGAGATGCGCATATTTACACCAATCACTTAGAACAAGTGAACCTTCAGTTGAGCAGGGATTGCAGGCCATTACCGGTGATGAAAATAAATCAGGAAGTAAAAGATATTTTTTCATTCCGCTTTGAAGATTTTAGTCTTGAAAACTACAATCCCCATCCACACATTAAAGCTCCTGTTGCTGTGTAGCAGTAAAGCCTGCATTACACTGACTGTAGTGAGACAGTTGTGGATGTAAATATATACGTAATTCTATGTATTTCCTTTTTCTGAAAAAAAACATAAATTTATTCGGACTCTTTACCTGAACCCGTTTAAGGAATAATACTGAAATGTTTCTTAAGTAGCTGCCTTGTTGAAGTTGAAGACACGTTTCATATGTAGATAATTTTATGTTTTTGCCATATGGAATAACCATGTATCTTCATTCGTGTTTGCGCTCGGCGGAACATGGTTATTTCATGTGTAAATAATTTGTTTTTTAATTGTCATATGGAATACCCTGTCTTCCCACAACCTGGCTCAAATGTGTGTTACACATTTGCCCTCATTTGTGTTTGTGTTTCGGCAAACATGGGTATTTCATCTGAATGAATAACTATTAAACATCAATGAAACCCTAAACGTTTCTATACATTAAAATATCATTTATGCGTGCTCCATTTATTTTTGCTTCATTTGTTTTTATACTGCTAACAGCAGTGATCAGTTTTTTCTTCCCACCATTTGTTTGGTTTTTTGTTATCGTTATTCCGGTAATTGTACTCGGAATTTATGATATGTCGCAAACCAAACATTCGCTCATGCGCAATTTCCCGGTGTTTGGTCGTTTGCGCTGGGTTGCGGAATGGATGCGGCCTAAATTGTTTCAGTACTTTGTGGAATCGGATGTGAGCGGAGCTCCTTTTAACCGGCTAAGCCGGAGTGTGATTTACCAGCGGGCAAAAAAAGTGAACGATACAACCCCTTTCGGAACCCAGTTAGATGTTTATGAAGTAGGCTACGAATGGCTCAATCACAGCATAAACCCATTACCCTTAAGTAAAATAGATCACTCGCCCCGCATACTGGTTGGCGGCCCCGATTGCAAGCAACCTTATTTAGCCAGTGTTTTCAATGTATCGGCCATGAGTTTTGGTTGTTTGAGTAAAAATGCGGTGGTGGCTTTAAACAGAGGAG
>JACCDP010243585.1_pt1 | contig 14044 bp, 10 predicted proteins | sample 7445841 | NCBI WGS metagenome assembly JACCDP01 (sample SAMN15323441, study PRJNA562643) | freshwater metagenome | isolation source: river surface water | place: USA:Blue River Watershed | collected 2017-08-17
GCGGCAAGGATGGCCAATGGAACCCGGACCTCACCCGGCTCCCGCAGCCGCCCGACGACTTCGGCGTGCATACCTCGCCGGCGCCGACCCCGAAGAACGGGTCGTACGAGACCTACAGCATCCCGCGCATCCTCGAGCTGGTCTGCGGCGCGACGATTCGCTGAGCTCAGCGTAAAGGGTGCCCGCGGTCGGCCAGCGGCAACGCGACCTTCCGGCCGCCCACGGCGAAGGACGCGAAGACGGCCAAGGTCAGCTCCACGGTTTCCCGTCCGGCGAGGGGGCCGCAGAGCGGCGCGCGCTTCTCCTCGATCGCGGCCAGCAGGTCGCGCACGGCGCCGAGGTGCCCGCCGTTGAGAAGCTTGATGTCCGCGAGCGGCTCGGGCTGACCGAGACCGGCGGTGGTGATCGGGGTTTTCCGGCCATCGCGCTCGAGGATCGCCAGCGGCTCCTCGTCCACCTGCAGGGAAATCACCCCTTTCGCGCCGATCAACCGCGCGCCGAAAGCCGAGCCCTTGGTCGCATCGCCTTTCTTGGAGTCAAAATACAAAGGGATGCCGCTCTTCGTCTCATAGCGCGCCCGGATCTCGTCGCCGACGATCGGCCCCACCCCTTCGTCGCCCGGATGGACGTCGGCCTTCGTCGCGGGTCGTCCCTCGACGAGGATAGCCGCCTCGCAGGAGACGGCTGGACCGGTGAAGAGGGTCGCCAGGTTGAAGCCGTGGCCGCCCAGGACCCAAAGGTCAAGTCCGCCGCCGCGCTGGTCCTGCTTGCCGCGCACGCGGACCTCCTTGAGTTCACCGATCTCACCCGACGCGACCAGCTGCTTCACGACGTCGAGGACGGGGTGGTAACGGTTGCGATGCGCGATGGCGAGTTTCACGCCCTTGTCCGCGCAGAGCTTCACGATTTCGTCGGCTTCCGCCAGCGTCCGGACGAAGGGCTTCTCGACATAGATGCCCTTCACTCCGGCCGCGATGGCCGCCAAGATCATCGCGTGATGCTCATGGACGTGGCGGGGGCAGATCGCGGCCAAGTCGGGCCGGACCTCCGTCAGCATCGTCCGATAATCCTCGAAGGCCCGCACCCCACCCAGTTTCCGGGCCTCGGCCGCCCGCCCTGCCGGATCGGCATCGGCGACGGCGACCACCGTCGTCTGCGGCACCTTGAGCCAGACCAAGTCCTCGCCATGCCCGTAGTTGCCCTGCCCCGTATGCCCGATGACGGCGACGGTCAGGCGGCGGCCGGCGGGCTCCGCGCGCAGGAGCGCGGCGGCCAGGGCGAGCGCGGAGGCTCCGAGGAAGTCGCGGCGCCGCATCTTACTTCGCCCTCCGGGGATTCTTCAGGAAATAGAATCTGCCGTCCTCGGCCCCGCCGAGGAAATCCGGCACGCCGTCGGCGTCGAAGTCGACCACGGCCGGACTGACGTCGTGGCCTTCGATGTTCTGCTTCACGAGCGGACCTTCGTCCTGGAAACGCCAGCTGCCCGCCGGCGACTCCACCTGCCGGAGGAGATTGGCGCTGGTGGAATTCAGCAGCAGGTCGAGTTTACCGTCGCCATCCCAGTCGACCACGCAGAGTTTACGGCGGCCACTCTTGCCGGCGGTCCCCTTGGCCAGCTGGAGGGGCCGGCCCTGCTCGTCGCAAAACGCCCGACGGGGCGACTTCAGGATGCGGCGACCCCCCGCTTGGGCGCGCTCGAAGTACGCAAGGTAGCCTTGCTGGTCGAGCATCACCAGGTCGGTCAGGCCATCCTTGTTCCAATCGACGGCGAGCGGGGTCGTGCGCCATTGGGTGAGGAGCGCCTTCCCCGCGGGCTTGCGCCAGCCCCAAGCCAAGGCGGGCTGCGCCCCCTCCCACTCCACCTCGATGGGTTGGGCGACCGACAGCTTGGGCTCGCGGCGGGTCCCGATGTTCCGATACCACACCACCTCGCCGAGGATCGAATTCAGGACCAAGTCGGGCAAGCCATCGCCATCCCAATCGGCCACGGTGAAGGTCGTATAGCCCCATTTCGCCTCGGCGGGCCCCTGGATGCTGCCGTTCTCGCCGGCCATGATGCGGAGCGGCGTCCCCGCGACCTCCAGCAACACCGGCGCGGCGAACTTCGGTTGGGCCACGCCCGGACCGCTGAGATTCTCGAAGAAACCGACGTAGCCGGCGGTGTTGCCGCTGAGCAAGTCCTGGTCCCCATCGCCATCCCAGTCGAAGCCGAAGGGCGTGGCCAAGGCCCCGAACTTCAGGTCGTCGGCCTGCTGCCGGAAATAACGCGGCGGCAGGAAGACCGGCGCATGCTCGGGCGTGAAGCGTCCCGTGTTCTCCAGGAACGCCACCCGGCCATCCTCGTCGCCCACGATGAGGTCGGGCTTCCCGTCCCGGTTCCAATCGCAGACCACCGGCGTGATCATCTCGAGATCCATCGTCAGGGGCGTCGCCCCGGCGGGCGTCTCACGCACCGCCTTCCAAGCGGCGGGTCGGGCCGAAGCGAGCGCCTCCACGGGGACGGTCAGGCGGCGACCCGGCGCGTAGTTCGGCGCGGTCCGCGTACCGATGTTCTCGAAATAGGTGAAGCCATCGAGGAACTCCCCGCAAACCAGGTCGAGGTCCCCGTCGCCATCGAAGTCGGCGAAGCTCGGCGAGGGCCAGCCGAAGACCTCGACCGTCCGTCCACCCGCCGCCAGCTTCACCGGGGGCGCGTAACGCGGGACGTCGTTCGTGCCTTCGTTGCGCGCGACGTAGACGAACCCGCGGAGCGGGCCCCGCACCCAGCGACCTTGGGCATCGTAGGCGTTGTCCCAGCCATAATCGGTCCAGTCGCCCACGCCGACGACCACGTCGCGCTTCCCGTCGCCGTCGAAGTCGACCAGTTTCCACTGATTGGCCCGCACCTTGTCCGGGTGGAGGTTCGTCGGCAGCGGCAGCCGGCGTCCTTCGGCCAGCCCCGTGCGGAGAAAGTCCGGGTGGACCGTCCCCGGAGAAAGGACGACCGGCCGGCCGTCGACCTCGCTGACCTGCACGTTCTGCAGACCCTTGCTGATCCGCACCCCGGGCGCGAAGATCGGCAACGGGTCGCGGGCGGTATCGGTTGCCGCCTTGAAGAAGTAGACGCCGTTGGAGGGCTTGTCCGGACAGTTCACGACCAGGTCGAGTTGGCCGTCGCCATCGAAATCCATCGGCAGCGGCCAAGCCCAGAGACCGACCCCCAAATCCACGGACAACCCAGGGTGGTTGTATTTCAACCGCTCCAGAACCGGCTCCGCCGCCCCGGCGGCGCCGAGGCACGTGAGCAGGCAACCGAGGGGAATGAGCCGGGCGCAGGTCATGGGGGCGCTGCTGTGTTAGCGGACCCGGGGGCGGTTTCCAACCTAAAGCACCGGACGCATTTGACTCGCCTGCCCCGCGGCGAAGCCGACTGTCTCGGGGCATGAAACCGACCCGGGTCGCCATCATCGGAGGAGGAGCCGCCGGCTTCTTCACGGCGATTACCTGCGCGGAGGCCCTCGGCGGCCGCGGGGAAGTCACGTTGCTCGAGGCGACCCCGCACCTGCTCTCCAAAGTAAAGGTCTCGGGGGGCGGTCGCTGCAACGTCACGCACGCCTGCTTCGAACCCGCCGAACTGGTCAAGCGCTACCCCCGCGGCGGGCGCGAACTGCTCGGAGCGTTCCACCGGTTCCAACCGCGCGACACCATCGCCTGGTTCGCGGGACGCGGCGTCGCCACGAAGACGGAGGAGGACGGCCGCATGTTCCCGATCACCGACGATTCCGCGACCATCGCGGACTGCCTCCTGGGCGCAGCGCGGCGGGCCGGCGTCGACATCCGCGTGCAGACCGCGGTGCGCTCGGTCGAGCGGACCGCGCTCGGCCTCAAGCTCACCCTCGGGGCCGGCGAGCCCATGCTCTGCGACCGGCTCGTCATCGCCACCGGCGGCAACAAGGCCTCGGGCGGGCTGGCCATCGCGGAGTCGTTCGGCCACACGATCGTGCCGCCCGTCCCCTCCCTCTTCACGTTCAACATCAAGGACCCGCGTCTGGCCGACATCTCGGGCGTGTCGGTGGAGCACGTCGAAGCATCCCTCGTGGGCACCAAGTTGCGCACCGACGGCCCCCTGCTCGTCACCCACTGGGGCCTGAGTGGTCCGGCGATCCTCAAGCTATCCGCCTGGGGCGCCCGCGAGTTCGCCGATCGTGGCTACCGCTGCGAAGTCGCGGTCAACTGGGCCCCCGGAATGAAGCGTGAGGCCCTTCTCGCCCAGCTCACGCACCTCCGCCAAGCCGAGGCCCGCAAGCAAGTCGGCACCTTCAGCCCGATTCCGGCCCCGCAAAGGCTCTGGGAGAAACTGGTCGTAGCCGCCGGCATCCCGACCACGACGCCTTGGGCGCATGTCACCAACGCCGCGCTGCAGTCGCTCGTCGCCCAGTTGACCGACAGCCGCTTCGCGGTGGACGGCAAAAGCACCTTCAAGGATGAGTTCGTCACCTGCGGTGGCGTCAAACTCGCCGAGGTCGACTTCCGCACCATGGAAAGCCGGCTCTGCCCGGGCGTCCATTTCGCCGGGGAGGTACTGGACGTCGATGGCGTCACCGGTGGTTTCAACTTCCAGAACGCCTGGACCACGGGATACTTGGCGGGGATGGCGGCGGCACGATAAGGGGTCTCGTGGGCACGGTGACACGCGGGCAAGGGGGTTTGGATTAGCCAAAGCTCGCAGCAGCCCAGGACTTAACTGACAGCTGAACTGCTTTACGGCTACAGGTACGTCCTAGACCCATGTCACCTTGCCCACGTGCCCCCTCGCCGATTATCCGGCCCTAGCCCTTTGCGGTTTCGACAATCCTCTCGCCCTCCTCCCCTTTCCACCCTCTCCTGCCGACATGACTTCCGCAGAATCCTTCGATGGGCCCAAGATCGGCGACACGCTCGACGGGCAGACGCTCATCGCGGTGGGCATCGATTTCACCTTCACGGAGGTCCATCCCGACCATGAGGCCGCCTTCAAGGTCCTCGACCAGTGGATGAACGGACTCCGCCTGTATGACCTCGAGGACACCTTCGACCTGGATGCCGTCTTCTGGGACGAGCTGCTCGACTGCGGCTACGAGGTCGGCGAAGGCGAGGTCGACGGCGAGACGCCCGACAAGCCGGTCGTGACGGTGTTCGACGTCTGGGTCGACGCCGCCGACCCGCGGGCGCCGCTGCTGGCGCTCGAGGCTCGGCTGGCCGAACTCAAGGAAATCGCCGCGGACCTCCTGCCGCCGGGCCTCCGCGGCGCGGTGGCCTCGCACGAGACCCCGCTCGAGACGCTCAAACTGATCGCCCAATTGGCCGAATAAGCCCGGCGACCGTCCCAGTCCGGCGTTGCCACCCCGGGCACGCGCGCTTTGCCTTCGGGGAGCAACGACCATGTCCCCCCAAGAGCTCAAGCAGACGATCTCCCACGGCCTGCTCTCCTTTCCGATCACCGACTTCGCGGCCAACGGCGATTTCCGGGCCGACACCTACGCGAAGCGGCTCGAATGGCTGGCCCCCTACGGCGCCACCGCGCTCTTCGCCGCCGGCGGCACCGGGGAATTCTTCTCCCTCGAGCCCAAGGAGTACTCGCAGGTCATCCGCACCGCGGTCGACACCTGCGCCGGCGTCGTCCCGATCCTCGCCGGGGCCGGTGGCCCGACCCGCGTGGCCATCCAGTACGCCCAGGAAGCCGAGCGCCTCGGCGCCAAGGGCATCCTCCTGCTCCCGCACTACCTCTCCGAGGCGAACCAGGACGGCGTCGCCGCCCACGTCGAACAAGTCTGCAAGTCGGTGAAGATCGGCGTCGTCGTCTACAACCGCAACGTCTGCCGCCTCCAAGCCCACCACCTCGAGAAGCTGGCCGCCGCCTGCCCCAACCTCATCGGCTACAAGGACGGCCTCGGTGAGATCGAACTCATGGTCTCGATCCGCCGCCGGCTGGGCGACCGCTTCAGCTACCTCGGCGGCCTGCCCACCGCGGAAGTCTACGCCAGCGCCTACAAGGCGATGGGCGTCCCGGTCTACTCGTCCGCCGTCTTCAACTTCATCCCCAAGACCGCGATGGAATTCTACCGCGCGGTCGCCGCGGACGACCATGCCACGGTCAACCGCCTGCTGGACACCTTCTTCCTGCCGTACCTAGAGATCCGCAACCTGAGCGCCGGGTACGCCGTGAGCATCATCAAGGCCGGCGCCCGCATCGTCGGACACGACGCCGGTCCGGTCCGTCCGCCGCTGCTCGACCTCAAGGCCGCCGAGAGCGAACGCCTCGCCGCGCTCATCGCGAAGCTCGGCCCGCAGTAAGCGCCCCTCATGAAGGATTCCGCCGCCCTTTCCGCGCCCGACGCCCTCGCGTCGGCGGTGCGCAAGGCGCGTTGGCGGCTGCTGCCGATCTTCGTCGTCATGTTCATCGTGAACTACGTCGACCGGGTGAACGTCAGCTTCATCAAGCCGCAGCTGGAGGCCAGCCTGGGGATCGGCGCCACCGCCTACGGCCTCGGCGCGGGGCTGTTCTTCTGGGGCTACGCGGTCTTCGAGGTGCCGGCGAACCTCGCGCTCGAACGGATGGGGGCGCGCCGGTGGCTGACCCTCATCGCGGCGGTCTGGGGCGCCCTGGCCGCCTTGCTCGCCTTCGTGCGCACCAAGGAGGAGTTCTACACCCTGCGGTTCCTGCTGGGCGCCGCCGAGGCCGGCTTCTTCCCCGGCGTCGTCTACACCTTCACGCGCTGGTTCCCCGCCGCGGAACGCGGCCGGGCCATGGCGGTCTTCCTGAGCGGTTCCGCGATCGCCTCGGTCATCTCCGGCCCCCTGTCGGCCGCGTTGCTGAGCATCCAAGGACTGGGCCTCCAAGGCTGGCAATGGATGGTCCTGCTCGAAGGCGTCTTCTCGGTCGGCATGGCCGGAGTGCTCTGGTCTTGGCTCGACGCCCTTCCCGCCGACGCCCGCTGGCTGACGCCGGCCGAACGGGCGGCGCTCACCGCCGCGGTGGAGTCCGAGCGGGCCGCCGCGATCACCCGCCCCAAGGCCGGCCTGGGCGAGCTCCTGCTCGACCCACGCCTGCTTTTCTTCTGCTGGGTCTACTTCGCGATCCAACTGACCATCTACGCCGTGACGTTCTGGCTGCCGGAGATCATCCGCGGCATGGGCGGGCTCTCGGACCTGCAGGTAGGCCTGTTCAATTCAATCCCTTGGCTGATCTCGATCGCGGGCATGTACCTCTTTGCGATCGCGGCCGCCCGGCGTCCCGGCCAACAGGGCTGGGTGGCGGCAGCGCTCGTCGTGGCGGGACTCGGGATGTTCGCGGCGACCTTGGGCGGGCCCGTCTCCGGCTTCGTCTGCATCTGCGTCTCCGCCCTGGGCTTCAAGTCCGCCGCCTCCCTGTTCTGGCCGCTCCCCCAGAAGGAACTCGACCCCCGCATCGCGGCCGCGGGGATCGCCCTGATCAATTCACTCGGCAATCTCGGCGGCTTCGTGGCCCCGACCGCCTTCGGCTGGATCAAGGAGACGACCGGCAGCGTGACGTGGGGACTCCACGGTCTGGCCGCCTCCTCCTTGCTGACCGCCGCGCTCGTCCTCCTCGTCCGTTTCCGCCGCTCCTGAACCCCTCCCGATGCCCTCCCCCACGATCCACTCCATCCGTGTCGTCCCGGTCGCCGGCCACGACAGCATGCTGCTCAACCTCAGCGGCGCGCATGGCCCGTTCTTCACCCGCAACATCGTCCTCATCCGGGACAGCGCCGGCCGCACCGGCCTCGGCGAAGTCCCCGGCGGCGAAAAGATCCGCCAGACCATCGTCGACGCCACCGAACTGCTCGTCGGCCAGCCGATCGACCGCCGGACCGAGTTGATGGCGCGCGTCGGGCAGGCCTTCGCCGACCGCGACGCAGGCGGCCGCGGTCTCCAGACCTTCGACCTGCGCACGACCATCCATGCGGTGACCGCGATCGAATCGGCCTTGCTCGACCTGCTGGGGCAGGAGCGCGGCGTGCCGGTAGCGGCCTTGCTCGGCGGCGGGCAGCTCCGCGCCGAGGTCGAGATGCTCGGCTACCTCTTCTATGTCGCCGATCGCCGCAAGACGACGCTGCCGTACCGCGACGAGGCGGCCTCGGCCGTGGCCTGGCACCGCCTGCGCAACGAGGAGGCGCTGACGCCCGCAGCCATCGTCGCACAGGCCGAGGCGACCCAGGAACGCTTCGGCTTCCAGGACTTCAAGCTCAAGGGCGGCGTGCTCGCCGCCGACCAGGAGGCCGCCGCGGTCAAGGCCCTGGCGAAGCGCTTCCCGCAGGCGCGCATCACCCTCGACCCCAACGGAGCCTGGTCGCTGGCCGAGGCCATCCGCGTGGGTCGCGACCTCAAGGACACGCTGGCCTACGCCGAGGACCCGTGCGGCGCCGAGGGCGGCTTCTCCGGCCGCGAGATCATGGCGGAGTTCCGCCGGGCCACGGGGCTGCGCACCGCCACGAACATGGTCGCGACGGATTGGCGCCAATTGGAGCACGCGCTGAAGCTCGAGGCGGTGGACATCCCGCTGGCCGACCCGCATTTCTGGACGATGGAGGGCTCGGTGCAGGTGGCCGCGACGTGCGCGAAGCACGGCCTGACGTGGGGCTCGCACTCGAACAACCACTTCGACATCTCCCTCGCGATGTTCACCCACGTCGGCGCTGCCGCGCCGGGCGACGTGACGGCGATGGACACGCATTGGATCTGGCAGGAAGGTCAGCGGCTGACCAAGGAACCGTTGCAGATCCGCGCGGGCAAGGTCGCCGTGCCGGCCCAACCCGGCCTTGGCGCGACCATCGACGAGCGCCAGCTGGCCGCCGCGCACGACCTCTACCTCAAGCTACCCAGCGGGGCCCGCGACGATGCGGTCGCCATGCAGTTCCTGCTCCCCGGCTGGAAGTTCGACCCGAAGAAGCCCTGCCTGGTGCGCTGACCTGACCATGTCGAACGCCGCCCAACCCGCGCCCCGCCTCGCCTCGCTCGACGCCCTGCGCGGCCTGGCGATGCTCTTCATGGCGACGGGCGGGCTGGGCTTCGCCGCGATCGCCGCGGAGCACCCCGACTCCGCGTTCTGGTCCTTCCTGAAATCCCACACGACGCACGCCGCCTGGGTCGGCGGCGGAGCGTGGGACCTGATCCAGCCCGCCTTCATGCTCATGGTCGGCGTGGCGATTCCCTACTCCCTCGCGGGTCGTCGCCGGGCTGGCGAAACGTACGCCCGCTCCCTGGGCCATGCCTTCGGGCGTTCCGCGCTCCTGGTCGCCCTGGCCATCTTCCTGACGACCGGCGACCGCCCGCGGCCGGAGTTCGCCTTCCATAACGTGCTCGCGCAGATCGGCCTCGGTTACGGTTTCGTCTTCCTGCTGGCCGACCGCGGCTGGAAGATCCAGCTCGGCGCGATCGCCGTGCTCTCCGCGGGGACCTGGGCCGCCTTCGTCCTGCACCCGCTGCCCGGACCGGGCACGAACTTCCGCGACTTCGGCGTCACGGGCGAGAAGCTCCGGCAATGCGTGCTGCCGGGCTTCCTCGGGCACTGGAACATGGGGACGAACTTCGCGGCGCACTTCGACCGCTGGTTCCTCAACCTCTTCCCGACCGCGAAGCCGTTCGTCTTCAACGGCGGAGGCTACCAGACGCTCAATTTCGTCCCGGCGATGATCACCATGACGCTCGGCCTGATGGCGGGCGAGGTCCTGCGGGGCGGCCGGACCCCGCGCGGCAAGACGCTCTGGCTGGTCGCCGCCGGCGCGGCGTGCCTCGCGCTCGGCTGGGTCGCCGGCGAGACGATCTGCCCGCTCGTCAAGCGCCTCTGGACGCCTTCCTGGGCGCTCTTCAGCGGCGGGATCGTGCTGCTCGCGCTCGCGGCCTTCCACCAGGTCGTCGACGTCCTTGGGCATCGGCGCTGGGCGTTCCCTTTGACCGTCGTGGGGATGAATTCCCTCGCCCTCTACGTCGCCTACTCGCTCTTTTCCGGGCCGCTCGCCGGCATCGGGCGCACCTACCTCGGCCAGGCGACCTTCGCCGGCCCGTGGGGCCCGCTCTGGTCCAGCCTCTTCGTTGCCGGGATGCTTTGGCTCTTCTGTTACTGGCTCTACCGCCGTCAGCTCTTCCTGAAGCTGTAGGCGGCGGTGGGGGCAGCCGAGAAATGCCCGATAAATACCCTTCACCCTAGGGCTTAAACCCTATTGAGTGCCCCTTCCCCATGGAAGCCCCGGGCCCGACCAAGACCACGCACCAAGCCGACACCCTGCGGCTGGAGCTGGCCCAGGCCCAGGCGGAGACGGACCGGCTGAAGCACGCCGCCCTCGACCTCCGTAAACTGGAGGACGCCCGCCGCCGGCCCACCCATGCCTGGTCGGAGGCCGCCGAGCGGACCTTGGCGGAATGGGAACGGGCGACGGAAGCGGCCGAGAAACGCGCTTCCGCCGGCTTCATCACCGTGACCTGCGTCGCCGCGACCATCCGCCAGGCGGAAGCGATGCTCGACCTGGCCGAGTCGACCGGGGCGCTCAAGAACATACCGGGCACCTCGCCGAAAGACCTGCTGGTGCTTCGCCTCGCGGGCGCGACGGAAGACTCCGCGCTGGAACCGGCGGCCCGCCGGGCCTTCTTCGGACAGGCGGATACGTTCGAACTGCACGCGAGCATGCGCGGGGCGAAGTCCCGTCAACCCGGCCTGCGGGTGGAACGAGTCTGCGCGTTGCGCAGCAAAGGCCTGCTGGTGGTCCGCAAAGCCGTGCAAGCCTATGCGCCGGGCGAGACCGCCCCACCCGCCGACCCGACGGAGCGACAGCTCGAGGACGGCGATCCGGTCTTCCTGACGGGGCGGATCGCGCGTGGACACCTCACCCGCCGCCTCACCGCCCTGCGACGACTGCGCGAGCATTGGCAGGCCTCGCACCTGCCGCTGCTGCAGTTGTTCAACCCCGAGCCACGCGGCTGGGGCGAAGCGCAGATGGTCAACCAAGGCGACCAGGACGCCGATTGGCGCCTCCTGACCGGTGCGTTCCCCTTGACGACCACCGCCCGTGCGTTCGTCCGCAAGGCGATCGGCACGACGGATTTCACGTTGCTCGAGGCCGCCGCCGGACCGGCGCGGCGCACCGCGGTACTGGAACTGATCCTGCAGGCGGTCGCCCGCGGTCAACGCCTGCTGGTCGTCGCCGCCGACGCCGCCGAGCTGGACGAACTGCTGGCGGCGGGCGCGGCGCTCCCCGGCTGGGCGGAGCAGGTCGCGGCGGTCCGGCTCACGGACCCCTGCGAACCGACCGCACCCGCGGCCCAAGCCTTCGACCTCGACCGGCAGGCGGCGCTTTTGACCGGCGCCGTCGCCCCGTTGAGCCGCGGCCGCCGTCCGCGGGAGGTCGCTTCCGCGCTCCTGCTCGACACCTGCAACCTCGTCGGCCTGCCCCTCTCGGCGCTCGGCGCGCATCCCTCCTTCCGCGCGGCCGCCCTCACGCGGGACCCGGCGGACTTCGACCAGCTGATCGCACTGGGAGCCGAACGGCTGGGCTTCGCCGATTTCCTGGTGCCCGCCGTGCATGCGCGCCGCTGGATCTTGGTCGGCGACCCGAGCGCGCCGAGCACCGACACCGACCTCGATGAACTCGCGGAACAGGTTGTCGTCGAGGCCTCGCGGGTACGGCTGCTCGACGAACTCCAGGCCGAGCTGGCCTTCAAGGCTTGCGTGGGCAAGGATGGCTCGGCCGACGACGAGGACGCCGACATCCCCGACGCGCACGGACGCCGCAAGGTGCTGCTGGTGCTCGACGCCCCGATCGACGAGGCCCGGTCGCTCGCGACCGCCCAAGCCTACCTGCGTCAGCGCCAATTGCAGACGGCGACGGTCGCGACGGCCGAGGCCGCCGCGTTCGAACCGGCCGCGCTGAGCCCCGACCTCAACGTGCTGATCTGCTGCCGCACGGCGTTGACCACGACCGAACTGGCGCTCCGCCTCCCGCCGGAATTCCGCCTGATCGTGGGCCACCTGGAGGCCGAACTGCTCCAGCCGCTCGCCCGCCGCGTCAAGCTGCCCAAGGCCCGCGGCAAGGCCTCGGCGACCGCCCGCGGCAAGCCGCGCCCGCTGATCTTCCTCGACTGGCAGCGCCGCTGCGCCGCCCACCTCCAAGGGCTCTACGACTACCGCCACCCGGGTCAGGAGGACGAACGCGGGCGGCACATCCGGGCTTTGCTGCTCGACCTCAAGAGCCTGCATCCGTTCGAGAAAGCGCTCTGGGAGCCGCAGGTCTTGCTCCGGCTGAAGGAGCAGGAACTTTGCTCGGTCTTCGAAGTGCTGATGAACGGCGCCCGCGAACCCAGCGCCCCCGACCGCTCCGAGAGCGTCCACCACGCCGGCCTGCCCCGTCCCTACGGACTGTCGTCGCGCCGCGAACGCCTCCCCGGCGCCTGACCATGGCCCTCCCTCCCCTCATCCTCCGCCGCCCCATCGCCGTGCGCTTCGTCGACGCCATGGCGGTCGTGCGCATCTCGGGCGAGTCGGCCGAGTGGCCGGCGTTGCTGCGGCTGGCCGCCGACTCGGAACGCCAAGAGGGCGGACTCACCGCCGAAGCCGTCCGCCCGCTCCTCCCCCTGCCCTTGCCGGCAGCCGAGGCTCTGCTCCGCAAAGGCGTCGAGCTCGGCATGCTCAGCCGCGGCGAAGCGGGCTACCGGATCACGCCGCTCGGCCGCGCCTGCCTGCGCCAAGACGCCGGGATGACCGCCCATCAAGGCCTGTTCCGCTTCGCCGTGACGGACGAGCCCCTGCTCGCCGGCCGGCAGTTGCTGCATGTCGAGGAACGTCGCGACCTCAGCGACCTCGAGGAGACGTGGCTCGAGGAGGCCGAGGACGCGCTCCACGCCGAGCCCGAGGCTTTCTTCAGCTCGGTCGCGCAACGAGGCCTGCTCTTCTCGGTGCTCCGCACCTCCGCGCAGATGCGTCCGGTGCCGCGCAAACAGGACCTCACCCTGATGATGGAGGTCGAGGTCCGCCCCGGACAGGATGGTCCCTTCAACCTCCGCCTGACCGGCCAATGGCCCGCGGGCAAAGGCACGGGGCGCGACCGCACCGGCGGCGCGATCGATATCCGCCTGACCTCGGCCCAACCCCGGCGGCCCGACCAAGGGTACGCGGAACTGCTGCAGATGGCGGCCGCCGCCAGCGGCCAGGACTTCCTTTCCGCACCCGGCGGCCAGGCCGACCTCTCCACGGGCTATCCGACCCGATTCGCCGACGCGCCCACGGAGGCCCGCGTGCATTTCCGCCTGCGTGTCCCGAAGATTCCCAAGGTGCAGTTCAAGGTGCCGGGCCAGTTCGACCTCGGCTCCTTCGAGGTCGAGGCGTTCGAGGTACCGATCACCCCGGCGGCCGGCGACGAAGACCTCTGGGGACAGTGGCTGCAGTGCCACCTTCTGGGGCCCGACAAATCCCCGGGCGGCCCTGCCCGCGCCGGCGAGGCCGTACGCCAGCGTATCCCGTCCTACCAGCCCCGGGGTGGTGCCGAGCTCGCGCGACTCGCGCTCGGCCGCAGCCCGCTGGGCCGCGATATTCCCCACCGCGCCGCCTTGCTCGAGGCGCACGACCTCCTCCTTTGGGAGCCGACCGAACGATGATCGCCCCGCTCCGCAAGGTTTCGGAACCCTTCCGCTACCACGACCGCATCATCGGCGACGTGTGGCTGCGGCTGGACCCGCCCGCCACGCCCGCCGCCGACGGCTGGGCGACGTTGCTCGCCGGCCTCGATGCGGCCCGCCATTCGCTGCACCTGGCCGCTCCGCTCCTCGGCTTCCCGGGCTTCAACGAGGCCCTCGCCCGCGCGATGAGCCAGCATCGCCTGCGGTGCTACGTGCTCACGTCGGACGGACTGGCGCCCACCTTCGACGCCGCGCAGAAGCAGGCGCACGCCGAGGCCTTGGCCAAGCTCTCCGCGGCCGGCGCGATCCTGCAGAGCACCTCGCAGGTCCATGCGCAGTTCCTGGTCGTCGATGCAGGCGAACCCAACGCCCAGGCCATCGTCTGCCCCGCGGGCCTGCCGAC
>JACCDP010851251.1_pt1 | contig 14043 bp, 12 predicted proteins | sample 7445841 | NCBI WGS metagenome assembly JACCDP01 (sample SAMN15323441, study PRJNA562643) | freshwater metagenome | isolation source: river surface water | place: USA:Blue River Watershed | collected 2017-08-17
AAAACAACTCCAGATTTTAATATCATTCTTGTTCCCGGACCATCAAAAATATTTAGATTTGCATTAAATCTTTTTTTGCTAGGATAATGCTCTGTTATTATTAAAAATTTATATTTATTATTTATATTATCTATAATTTTTTTTATATTCGAATTTGATAGATGCTGCAGTACTTGTCTTATAATTGCGATATCAGCATTTGGCAAAATGTCATTGGTCAAATCTAAGTTTAAAAAAATTATTTTTTTTGATCTAAATTTTTTCTTATTAAAAATAATAAGATTTTTAACGATATCAATAGCGTAGTATTTTTTTACAATAGGATATAACCTTCTTCCAACATAAAAATCTCCACAGCCTAAATCAGCAACTGATAAATTTTTACTCTTTAAAGAAAGTTTTTTTATAATTTTATAGTAAGCCTCTAAAACTTTTTTATTATAAGTCCCGCTACCTGAAAAAAATTTCTGACTTATTTTATTTTGGTTCCATAGCTGATTTTGATATATATGAGAAAATTTATCCTTTAATGGAAGTTTATCTATTGATTTGTACTTATTTTTGTATTTTAGAATTCTATATTTATTAAGTGCAAAATTAGGGATAAATTTTTTGATTAAATTTTTGATTTTCAATTTTAATATTTTTTTTAGATTTATAATTTCAATAATGAGAGCTTATTAAAAGACCTGTATTGAAGGAATACTATCATTCTTTCTCTAAAATCCTCAAAACAGGATCTGCCATGAAAACCACTTGTTAGGGCCACAACTAGTGAATTTTCTTTAGCTGTTATTTCGGTTTTATTGTTTAAAAAAGATAAAGATTCTTTTTCAGTTTCATCAAATCTGCGTCCATTATTTATAAATTTAATATATTCGGAATTTATCTTGTGACTTCCAAAAGCGTATGTAAATGGAGCACTCGCCTTATCTACTCCAAATGGGATATATAATATTTTCATATTAGGGACGTATCTATCTAAATGCATAAAATTATCACCTTTTATTTTATCTTCAGGAAGTTTTAAAAGTTTATCATAGTAAAATTCGGCATTATTTTCATAAATTTTACCGTAGACTTTTTTGCTAAAAAAGTTACTTAAAGATTTTAGATTGTCAAATTCATCTATTTTTCTTGATGAAAATATTCTTAATTTTGTATTGGTTTTTGTAGTTATGGGTCTTTGCTGCCATTCATTTGCATTAATATTCTCTTCTTTAATATTTAAGTCTTTTAACTCTAAAAATCTTTTTTTAATTAATTTATGTTCATCTTCTGGAAGAATGTTTTCTAAAACTATTAAACCATGATCAGCTAAGCTTTGCAGTATTGTCGACTCATTTGAGTAAAGATCTTCTTTTTTGAAAATGTATTTGTTGGCAGAAGATGATTTTTCTTTAAAAAAGAAAAAAAACAAATTTTTATTTCTTTTTGAAAAAAAAATCCAAAAACTAATGATATTTTTTTTTATAAAATAATTATTAACTTTTCCAATATAATCAAGATCTGGAAGAGCAAAATATTTTTTTATAATAAAATTATATATTTTTTTTGGCTGGATTATATAATCTAAAACAACTAAAGGGTTTTTAATAGATTTTTTGATTATATCAATCATGAATACTTAATTATAAAATTAAAATTTATAAAATAAAGAAAAAAGTTTTAATATATTTTTTTTAATATCTCTAGATTTTATATATTTTTTGTTTTGCGTATACATCTTATAAGCATGATCAATAAAACCAAAACCAAATAGTGTTATTATGTTTTTAATGCTGAATTTTTGATTAAAATTTATATAAAAACATTCCGCTTGTACCATTTGATTTCTAAATATTGGGTTTTCAAAATCACCTTTTATAAATTCTTTTTTATCGTTCTCAAAAGAGGGAATTAAACTAATAATTTTATAACCTTTTCTTGATAAAAAATTGTGAACAAAATTAAAACTATCACCGTACAGTGAAGAAAAAAAGTTAAGTTCTATTTGAATTATTAATGGTCGGTCATTTTTTAGAAGATCTTTAATTATTTTTGATTCATATCCTTCAATATCAATTTTTAATATATCAGTACCTTTCCATTTAAATTTAGATTTAAATCTTTTGTAGGAATATGTTTGAATTAATTTCTCTTTAATTTTTCCAAAATATTTATCAATAGGACTATCTTTTATTTTTTTCCCCTCAATTAATTTATGAAAATTAATAAGAGAAGAACCTGTCGATATCTTTGCCGGATAAAAATTACTTTTTCCATTTTTATTAGATATTGCAAAATTAAAAATTTTTATTGCTTTTTTATCTTTTACTTTCTGCATTAGATTTTTACTTGATATCTCTAGGTTTTGAGATGGGTCAACTAAAGCAATTTCTGAAATTCCGTCAAAATTTATTATAGATTTTAAATATCTATTACCAGCTCCTAAATCTAAAATATGAATTTTTTCTTTTGTTATTTTCTTTAATATAGGATTAATATTTCTTGAATATTTAAAAAATTTTTTTTTATTTCTATAATTAGATAATTTTTTAGAAATATTATTAATAGTTAACATAGTATAAGATTATTACTTTATTTCTGATTTAAGCCAATAAAATATATTCTTATGGTAATTTTGTTAAAATTTGAGCGCAATTGTATTTTTCTTATTTTAGCTAGCTTTTAATTTAAACTTTATTAATAGATTGTATTAAAATGAAAATAGCTTTTGATTTTGAGATTTTTTTTAAACAAAAGTGCGGTGGAATTTCTATTTATTACTCCAATCTTATTAAAAATTTATCTAATTTTAATCTAGAAACTAAAATTTTTTCTCCAATTTATAAGAATTATGAACTTAAAAAAAAGTCAGACCAAAATTTAAAGATTTTACATTTAGAAAGATTTTATCAGATGCAAAAAATATTATTTAAATTAAATATATTGCTTTCTAATTTTTTTTTAAATAAATGGAAGCCTAATATTTTACACCATACTTTTTATTCTTTAGTAAAAAATTTTTCTGTTCCCAAAAGAGTTATTACCATACACGACATGATTCCTGAAATATTTCAGGATAAATTTTATTTTGATCCTATCATTCTAAAAGCTAGACAAGAGGCTATTAACAAAGCCGATCATATTTTTTGTGTATCAGTCGCTACAAAAGATGATCTTTTTGCTTTAACAAAAGTAGATCAAAAAAAAGTGAGCGTTGTTTATAATGGACCAGGAGACTTTGATAATTTTTATATTAATAAAAATTTAAATAACAGCTCAATAACAAAACCATATCTTTTATATGTTGGCAAAAGAAACTCTTATAAAAACTTTATAAATTTTATTAAGGCATTTAGTATTTCAAAAAAAATAAAAAATGATTTTATGATAGTGTGTTTTGGAAGTGATAATTTTTCTAAATTTGAGAAAAGTAAACTTATTGAATTTAATATTAAAATTGGGAAAGATATCATTCATTTATCAGATAATATGGAAAATATTTATGCAATTTATAAAAATTCATCTGCATTAATATATCCTTCTCTTCATGAGGGTTTTGGAATGCCGCCTCTTGAGGCAATGAAATGTGGCTGTCCTGTTATTGCTAGCGATATAAAATCTCTAAGAGAAGTCTTAAATAATTCTGCTGAGTTTTTTGATCCAAATAATATTGAAGATATTAGTTATAAGATTGAAAAAATTATTTTCTCTAACTTTCTCAGTAAAGATTTGATTAAACAAGGTTTTGAAAGATCAAATTTTTTTTCTTGGAAAAAAACCTCAGAAGAGACTATTAAAATTTATAAAAAAATAATTTAGATCATTGGTTGCGGGGCTTGGATTTGAACCAAGGACCTTCAGGTTATGAGCCTGACGAGCTACCAGACTGCTCCACCCCGCGATGAATAATTATAAATTATGGTCTTATATTATATAATTATTACTGTTAAATACATTATTTATATTTATGAATACAACTAAAATTCTCGTTACTGGTTGTTGTGGGTTTATAGGTTTCCATTTAGTAAAAAAATTACTTAAAAATCCAAACTACCTTATTTTAGGCGTGGATAGTTTAAATAATTATTATTCAGTTAAATTAAAAAAAAAAAGATTAAATATTCTAAAAAAAAAAAAAAAATTCACTTTCTTCAAAAAAGATTTATCCAGTATAAAGTTTTGTAAAAAACTATTTAAAGAAAATAAAATTGACATTATTTTTCATATAGGTGGTCAGGCAGGAGTATTATATTCATTTAAAAATCCTAAAAGTTATTTAAAAAATAATATAATTGCTACAAAAAATTTAATTGTATGCATCAATCAGGGTTATAATCAAATTAAGAAATTTATTTTTTGCTCATCCAGTTCAGTTTATGGTGATAAAAAAAAATTTCCATTAACAGAAAATATGTTGTTAAATCCATTAAACCCTTACGCGCTATCAAAAAAAAAATGCGAAGATATGATTTTATCTAAACTTAAGATAAATAATAACTTGAAAGATTTTGTAATTTTTAGACTGTTTACTGTTTTTGGTCCTTATGGAAGACCAGACATGTTTTTAATTAAGTTGCTATTAAGTTTTTACAAAAAAAAAATAATTAATATTTATAATTTTGGAAATTATTTTAGAGATTTTACTTATATAGATGACGTAATTAAAATATTTATTTTATCATTAAAGAAAAAAACCAAAGGAAATATATTTAATATTTGTAGTTCTTCGCCAATAAAAATTATTGATTTTTTTAAAATTATAAAAAGTATTTTAAAAAAAGATATTAAAGTTAAATTGTTACCCAAAAGATATGGCGAAGTAATAAAAACACATGGATCTAATAAGAAATTATTTACTTTTTTTAAAATTAAAAAATTTTCACCAATCCAGAAAAGTTTACAACAATCTATAACCTGGTTTAAAAGTTATAAAAATAAAAATGAATTGATCGTTTAATTCAAAATTATTTTATTATTTTATAAAAAGTTATGAAAACTCTTATAATTTTTAATCCATCTATTGAAGACGGCGGTGTTGAAAAAAACCTCTTTTTAATTAGTAACTACCTTGCTGATAAAATTAAGAATATTATATTAATAAGTACATCCTTTAAGAAAAAAAATCTTTTTTCAAAAAAGATTCATTTTTCATATATATATTTTAAATTTTTAGAGAATTATAAAAGGTTACCAAAATATTATTTATGTATAGTTTTGCTTATTTTTAATATTATTAAGCATAATAGAAAAGTTGTTATTTTTTCATTTCAAGCAAATATTTATGCGATCATTATAGCAAAATTATTTAATGTTCAGGTTATTTCTCGATCAAATACCGCTCCTGCTGGATGGAATAAAAATTTTGTTAAACAAAAAATATTTAATTTTTTTTTTAAAAGAACAGAATTAATTATTGTAAATTCATATGAATTTAAAAAACAAATGGACAAAATATATTCTATAAAATCAAAAGTAATTTTAAATCCTTTCGACTTTACTTATATTAAAAAAAAATCTGCTGAAAAAATTAATTATAATTTTTATAAGAAAAATCATTTAAAATTAATTAATGTTGGTAGACTCGTGGATCAAAAAGACCAGTTAACAATTTTAAAGGCTGTTCATTATGCTCTAAAAAAGAATAAAAAAGTTCAGTTATTAATTATTGGAAAAGGTGAAAAAAAAAGAGAGTTAGAAGAGTATATAAAAAAAAATAATTTATCTAAAAATATTAAATTAATTGGATATAAAAAAAATCCTTTTAAATATATCAGGGCCGCCGATATTTTTGTGTTGTCGTCAAAATTTGAAGGCTTACCGAATGTATTAATAGAATCAATTTTTTTAAAAAGGGGTATTATTTCATCTAACTGTCCAACTGGACCTAATGAAATCTTAAAGAACGGAAAATACGGTGATTTATTTGAGATAGGCGATTATAAAACTTTAGGTAATATAATAATTAATTATAATAAAGATTATTTAAAAATCAATACCGCATATGATATTTGCACAGACTATTCTTATGAAAAAAATTGTCATGAATATTATAAGACAGTTTTACCATTTCTTTTAAATTAGTTATGGTAAGTTTTCATAAAATTTCAATAATTTAGATATATGAATTTTAAACAAAATAAAATTTTAAATAAAATAGTAGAAAATTATAAAGTTAAAAAAAATAAAAGTATTTATCCGCTTTTAGATGATGCTTTTTCATCACAAGATATATTAGAGGGCATTAAGGTCCTTTTAAGTAGACAAATTACGATGTCTAAAATTGTTACAGAATTTGAAAAAAAATTTGCTAAATTTATCGGTTCAAAATTTGCTTTGATGGTTAATTCTGGTTCTTCTGCAAATTTATTGGCAGTTTTTGCTTCCTGCAACCCATTAAGAAAAAATAGATTTTATCCCAATGATGAGGCGATAATACCGTCACTGTGTTGGTCGACTTCCCTATGGCCAATTGTTCAGGCTGGTTTAAAACCAGTCTTTATTGATGTTGATAAAACAACAATGAACGTAAATGCTGATGAATTAATTAAAAAAATTACTAATAGAACTAGATTAATAATGGCTATCCATGTACTTGGCAACTCTACTGACATTTTAAAGATTCGTGACGTGTGTAAAAAAAAGAAAATTATACTAGTAGAAGATACGTGCGAATCTTTAGGAGGAAAATTTAAAAATAAATATTTAGGTACATTTGGAGATTTTGGTACATATTCCTTTTATTACTCTCATCAAATTACTAGTGGAGAAGGAGGTATGATTGTATGTTCTTCAGAAGCTGATTATAAATTATTACATTCCCTAAGAGCCCACGGTTGGTCAAGGGGCCCTAATGAAAAAGATAACAATCATCTTTATAAGAACAAAGATAAAAGATTTATATTTATAAATTCTGGATTTAATTTAAGACCAATGGAGATTTCAGCGGCTATTGGACTAAATCAATTTAAAAGACTAAATAAATTTATTTCTATAAGAAAAGAAAATAGAAATAAAATCATTCAAAAAATTAAATTATCAAAAAAATGGAATAATCAATTTGAATTTTTAGAACCTTCAAAAAGTGTCAAACCAAGTTGGTTTGGACTTCCTATATTAGTTGATAAAAAATACATGAAAATTAAAAATAGATTTTTGAATTATTTAGATAAAAAAGGAATTGAGACTAGACCAATTATTAGTGGAAATTTTTTAAATCAACCAGCGGCAAAGTTATATAAACTTAATTCTAAAAAATTAATTTTTAAAGGAGCGCAAGAAATTGAAGATCGAGGTTTTTTTATAGGCTTGCACACAAAAAAAATTAGCAACCAGCAATTAAATCTTATTGAGAAAAGTTTTTTTTACGTAGATAATTTCATTTAATGAATTGCGCAATAACAGGCTCTAGAGGTGTACTTGGTAGAAAATTTATAAGTCTGTATAATAAAAAAGTCAATTTTATTGAATACAAAGGAGATATAACAAATAGAAAAAAAATTATAAATTGGATTGTAAAAAAAAAATTTGATTACTTTCTTCATTTTGCAGCAATTGTTCCTACTAAAAAAGTTGATAAAAATTACGATTTGTCAAAAAAAGTCAATTATCATGGAACCAAAAATATTATTGACGGTTTAAAAAAAAAAAATAAAAAAATTTGGTTTTTTTTTTCATCAACTTCTCATGTATATAGCTTTTCGGCTAAATCTATTAATGAAAACAGCAGGACCAGGCCAATTTCTCGCTATGGATTTACAAAACTTCTATCTGAACAATATATTAAAAAAAATTTAAAAGAATCAAAAATTTCTTATTCTATAGGCAGAATCTTTAGCTACACTTATTACAGACAAGATAAAAATTTTTTTATACCTAAATTATTTTACAAAAATAAAATTGATAATAATTTTGTTTATAGCTTAAATACATGTAGAGATTTTATTGATATCAGAGATATTTGTGGTGCAATTTTTTTTTTAATGAGATTAAAAAAATGTGGAATTTTTAATATTGCATCTGGAAAAAAAATTAATTTAATCGACATAATTAATTTAATAAAAAAGAAAAATTTTTTTTTTAAAAACACTAAGTCAAAAAATAATTTATATGCTAATATTACTAAGTTAAAGAATTTAGGATGGAAGCCAAAATTTAATATAAATCATATTATAAATAATTTTAGGAATAAGATTTGATAATTAAAAAAAAAATATATTACTGGTCTCCACATACAAGTCACATTGCAACTATTAAAGCAGTAGCTAATTCAGCCTTGAGCTTAATTAGATATGGAGAATCTCATTATCAGGTAAGTATTATAAACTCTAATGGGGAGTGGGATGAATTTTTAAAGAAAAAAATTAATTTAATCAGACTGTCAAATTTTTTTAATTTTAAAATATTTCCTGTTAGTGGTTTTTTTAAAAGTAGACTGGTTTATCTATATATTTTTTTTAATTGTTTTTTTTCTTTAAAAAAAACTATCAAAAATCACAAACCTGATTTCTTATTTGTGCAGTTGATTTCTTCTTTGCCCTTAATATTATTAATATTGTTCAATTTTCAGACTAAATTTATATTAAGAATATCTGGATACCCAAACTTAAATTTTTTTAGGAAATTAATATGGAAATTAGCAGCAAAAAAATTGCATTTAGTTACTTGTCCTACAGAAATTACATTAAATTATTTGAATTCACTGAAAATATTTGATGAAAAAAAATTAGTTTTGTTAAAAGACCCAGTTTTTAATATTAGAGAAATAGTGTTTTTAAAAAAAGAACAAATCGAAGAACATTTAGATATCAACAGCAAATATATTATCTCGATAGGCAGATTAACTAAACAAAAAAATTTTATTTTATTAATTAATTCTTTTTTACAGATTAAAAAAAAGTACAAAGAGTATAAATTAATAATTTTAGGTGATGGTGAAGACTTTAGTAATCTTAATGATTTAATTAATAAATCACAAATGCAAAATGACATTTTATTATTAGGTTTTAAAAAAAATGTATATAAATATATCGCCATATCAGATTGTTTAATTTGCTCATCTCTTTGGGAAGATCCGGGATTTGTTATAATTGAAGCTGGAATATTAAATAAAATAATTATCTCATCAGATTGTCCTAATGGTCCAAGAGAATTGTTAAAAAATAACAACGGTTATTTATTTGAAAATAACAATCAATCATCTCTAATTAAGGAGTTTGATAAATATAAAAATAATTCATTAAAAAACAATCAATCAAAAATAGTTTTGTCCAAAAAAATTTTTAAAGATTATTCAGTCTATAATCATTTTCTGAGTTTGAGGTCCATGTTATGAAAATAGTCTGTGTTATTATGCCTTATTTTAAAAAAAAAAAATTTTTTAAAAAATCATATTATTCAGTTTTGAAACAAAAAATTAAAAATATTGAGATTGTAATAATTTATGATGATACAGATTTATCTGATCTTGTTTATCTAAAAAAAATCATTAATAATAGAAAAAATACTAAATTAATTCAGAATAAAAAAAATTATGGAGTTGCTATTTCAAGAAATATTGGAATTAACAATTCTGTAGGAAAATATTTAGCCTTTTTAGATTGCGATGATATTTGGAGTAAAAATAAATTATTTGAGCAAATTCAATATATGAATATTAATAATCTCGATTTTACTCACACTTCTTACAAAGTAATTTCTGAAAAAGGCAAGTATTTATATAATTTTAATGTTAAACCTTTATTGAGTTATAAAGAATTACTCAAATCTTGTGACATTGGTCTTTCTACTGTGGTAATTAGAAGCAGAATATTAAATTCTTTTAGATTTAAAAAAATTAAAACAAAAGAAGATTATCTTTTGTGGCTTGAATTGAGTAAAAAGGGATATAAAATAATAGGAATTAACAAATATTTAGCGGCGTGGAGAAAAGTCAAAAATTCACTTTCTAGTGATATGTTGCAGAAGATTAAGGACTCTTTAAGAATATATTACTTCTACGAAAAACAAAATTTGCTTAAAGCAATTTTGAGTGTATTTGTTCTTTCTTTTTTCGCATTAAAAAAGAAGTGTAAGCATTAGTTTTAATATAATTATATATGAAAAAAATTGCATTAATAACAGGTATTACAGGACAAGACGGATCATACCTGGCTGAGTTTTTATTAAAAAAAAATTATATAGTTCATGGGATTAAAAGAAAATCTTCATCTTTTAATACGCAAAGAATAGACCATATTTATATAGATCCTCACTTTAAAACAAATTTTTTTTTACATTATGCTGACTTAACTGACTCTAATAGTATATTTAAGATTATTAGCGAAATAAAACCTAATGAAATCTATAATTTAGGAGCACAGAGTCATGTTGGGGTTTCTTTTGAAAATCCAGAATATACAGCCCAAGTAACTGGGTTAGGAGCTTTAAGAATTTTAGAAGCAATTCGTTTTTTAAAATTAAAAAAAACTAAATTTTATCAAGCGGGTAGCTCAGAACTTTTTGGAGAAGTTAATAAACAAAAAATATTTAATGAAAAATCAGAATTTCATCCAAAATCACCTTATGGAGCTTCAAAATTATTTGCGCATCAAATAACTAAAATTTACAGACAATCATATAATATTTTTGCTTGCAATGGAATTTTGTTTAATCACGAAAGTCCAAGAAGAGGAGAAACATTTGTGACAAGAAAGATAACAAAGTTTCTAACAAGATGGACTTATAAATTAGAAAAGATTTTGTATTTAGGTAATATATATGCAGTAAGAGATTGGGGGCATGCAAAAGATTACGTAGAGATGCAATGGAAGATAATGCAACAAAGAAACCCAGATGATTATATTATAGCAACCGGTACCACTTGCAGTGTTAAAGAATTTATTAATAAATGTTGCAAATTATTAAATATTAAAATTTATTGGTCAGGAAAAAAACTGCAAGAGCATGCTTATGTTATACGCAATAAAAAGAAAATTACTTTAATTAAAGTAGATAAAAATTATTTTAGACCGTTGGAAGTCGACTATTTAAAAGGTGATTCAAAAAAAGCTTTTAAAAAACTAAATTTTAAACCAAGATACAATCTGGATAGTTTAATTAAAGATATGATAAAAAGTGATCTTGTATTAGCCCAGCAAGAATCAAAGTTAAAAAATTTTTAATTTTTTAATGAAAAAAAATTCAAGAATATTTATAGCAGGCCATAATGGCCTTGTTGGAAGTGCGGTTTATAGAAATTTAAAAACTAAAGGTTATACAAATTTATTTGTTGTTTCTAAAAAAAAATTAAATCTTAAAGATTCTAAAAAAGTTGATAGATTTTTTAAAAAAAACAAGATCGAGTATCTTATTATATGCGCTGCATTAGCGGGAGGCATTGTGGCTAACAACAGTTATCCAGTTGAATTTTTTAATGAAAATATAATGATACAAAACAGCTTATTAAATGCTGCTTTAAAATTTGAAGTAAAAAGAACTATTTTTTTAGGAACCTCGTGTATTTATCCTTATAAATCTGAGGTTCCTATTAAAGAAGAATATCTATTAACTGGAAAATTACATCCAACAAATGAAGCATATGCTATTGCCAAAATTGCCGGAATTAAATTATGTGAGGCATTATACCGAGAATACAATTTAGATGTCGTTTGTTTAATGCCGACAAATATATATGGAATTAATGATAAATATGATCATGAAAAAAGTCATGTTATTCCAGGAATGATATTAAAATTTGTAGAAGCGAGAAATAAAAATATAAAAAGAATAGACTTATGGGGAGACGGAACACCTGAAAGAGAATTTCTTTATTCTGATGATTTAGCAGAGGCAATATATTTAGTTTTAAATTCCTCCAAGGAAAAATTATTTAAATTATGTAATAATAATTTTCCCATAATTAATATTGGCAGTGGAGATATTTATAAAATTAAATCTTTAGCAAAAATAATAAAGAATAAAATAAATTTTAAAGGAGAAATTTTTTTTAATAGTAAATATCCAAATGGAGTTATAAAAAAAGATTTAGATTCATCAAGAATAAAAAAACTTAAATGGAAACCAAAAATTAAATTAGGCCAAGGATTAGATTTAGTTCTTAAAAATTTAGATAATTAATTTATAGTTTATGTATCTTTTAACATATATTTTATTATCTTTTTCTTTTATTATTTTTTTAAATTTTTTTTTTAAAAAAAAAAATTTTTTATTAGATAAAAGAAATCTGCCTCACAAATCATTTGTTTCAAAAAAATTTGTACCTCTATCAGGTGGTTTTTTAATATTGTTTAGTTCAGTTTTATATAGCACAAATTATTTTTTTTCTTTTATTATTATTATTATTTTTTTTTTTGGTATTCTTTCTGATTTATTAGTAATTATCAATCCTTTAAAAAAAATTATAATTCAATTTTTTATAATAATTTTTTTTTTGCACTTCTCAAATATAGATATAGTTTCTACAAAAATATTTTTTTTAGATGCATTAATTAAGTATAAAGTATTTGCTATTTTTTTTACTTGCTTTTGTATTTTAGTACTTATGAATGGTTCAAATTTTATGGATGGAGTTAATACATTAGTATGTGGTTACTATATTTTAGTTATTCTTGTAATTTTTTATACTATTTCAAATAATACAACATTAATATTTTCTAGTTATAATATTTTTTATAATTTATTGCTTTCTATATTAGTAATATTTTTTTTTAATATTAGATCTAAGATTTATCTTGGGGACTCAGGAACTTTTTTGATAAGTTTTTTGGTAGGGGTACATCTTATAAATTTATATAATGAAAATTTAAATATTTTATCGCCAATATCGCCAATATTTATTGTTTTATTATTATGGTACCCAGCATTTGAAAATTTATTTTCAATTATTAGAAAAGTTAAGCACAAAATTAATCCAGCAGCGGCAGATAATCAGCATTTACATCATTTGCTTTTTGTATTTCTCAAAAATCTTGTAAAAAGTAATAGTATCAATGTCAATTCACTTACTGGAGTTGTAATAAACTTTTATAATTTGTTAATTTTTATAAGTGCATCTAATTTTTATTATCATACTAAATACTTAACTTATTTTATTTTATTTAATGTGTTTATTTATATTATCACTTATGTTTTTTTGTTTAAAAATAATAAAAATTAAACTTTTACCTATTTTTTTTTAATAAAATTTAGCATGATTGAAATATTTAACCAAAAAATAAGAGCATTAAAACTTGAGAAAAAACCACCAGTAGGAATTAGTGGTATTAAATATGTTAGTGAATAAATTGTAGATCCTAACAAGATATAATTATTTTTTTTTATAAAAGATAATATGCCTTGAAATACAAAATAAAAAATAAAACCGAATATTAATATAAAACCAACAAGGCCCAGTTCAGAGAGTATTTCTAAGTAAATTTGATGAGGATGAGTATTGCATCTACCCTTATAAGCTTTAAATGTTTCATCGATATATATATCTTTTGAACACTCTATTCTAAAGTTTTTATTACCAATACCGAAAATTGGATAATTTTTAAATATCATCCAAGCAGCATTATAATGAGCACCATGCAAGCTATCAGCAAGTAAATTTTTATGTTCTTTAATATTTAAATTTAGGGTTGCGTATGCACTTATGTATCGATTTTTAATATTCTCCGATAGAAAAAAAATACCAACAGGTAATAATAAAATTAAAATTAATAAATAATATTTTAATTTAGATTTGAATAAACTTAAAAATAAAAATACTCCTATGACAGCTTTAATAGTATTAGCTCTTTCTCCTGTAAGAATAATGGAGATTAAAAAAAAAATTAAAATACAGAACATGATAAAAAATTTTTTTTTTAAAAAGTAATTTGAAAGATATCCGCAACATAATAAAAAAAAACCCAACATAAAACCACCAATTCTTAATTTATTTTCCATAAAACTTACAATTCTAGTAGAATCGGGAGATACAAATCCTAAAATGTTTTTCTTAAAAAAAAATTCATAATAAATATCTAATGATGTTATCAATATAGACGCAGTCCATATTACAAATAAAAATTT
>JACCDP011408423.1_pt1 | contig 14040 bp, 13 predicted proteins | sample 7445841 | NCBI WGS metagenome assembly JACCDP01 (sample SAMN15323441, study PRJNA562643) | freshwater metagenome | isolation source: river surface water | place: USA:Blue River Watershed | collected 2017-08-17
AGGGCACCGAGCTTGATGTGGCGGAGAGCGAAGCAGAGAGTATCCGTAGTCAAGCACAACGGGCGCAAATGAGTGCACTGGTTGCATGGTTACGGCGCTTGAGTGAGCTCGATTTCGAACTACGGACGAGCCCATACGGCCAACTGCCCCTCGAACTCGCCGTCGTCGAAGCCATTGCGGCGCCACAGTCTGCTCCTGCTGCTCCCGCACCAGCACGTGTGCCCAGTCCAGTGACGCCGGCTCCACGCGGGGATGCACCCCGCCCCGAACCCACCCGTCCAACGGATCAACCGCGGTCTACAGAGGCACCACGACCCATTGAACAGCCCGTGCCTCAACCGGTCCGCCACGCATCAGTCCCAAGCGTACAGCCGCAACCGGTCCCTGTGCCCCCACGGGCAGCTGATGAACGGAGCGATGCTGCGACACCACTTCTCGGCGAGCGGATTCCGTTTGTCGATGTGACCGATTTGAGCGAACGCTGGCCGGCGATTGTACGCGACATCCGTGCCAAGAACCGCAATTTGGAAGCACTCATCAAATCTGGGATACACCCGTTCGATGTGACCGACGACACGGTCACCCTCAAAACCGACACCGACTGGTTGCTGGCCAAAGTCCAGGAGCGTCCGAATCTGCTCCTGATCGAGCAGATTCTCGAGCGCCACACCGGCAAGGTCTATCGGATCCGGAGTGTTGCCGCAACCCAGAAGCGCGAGGCGAGCAACGCCAAGCGCGAGATATTGCGCGACACCAGTAATATTCCCATTGTCAAAGCAGCCATGAATGTGTTTGATGCAGACGTTGTCGGTATCGAAACACCACAGAAAGACGACTAAGATGAACCCACGACAAATGCAACAGATGGCCATGAAGATGCAACAGCAGATGGCCAAGATCCAAGACGAACTCAAAGAGACCGAAGTAATCGGCAGTGCAGGTAGCTATGTCAGCGTCACCGCAAACGGGCAGGGCGACATTTTGGCAGTCAAAATCGACCCCCAGATTGTCGATCCCAACGACATCGAGACACTCCAAGACCTGGTGCTTACCGCGGTCCAAGACGCAGCCACCAAAGCCAAGGCGTTGTCCGAATCACGAATGGGCGCGCTGACCGGCGGCATGAAAATCCCCGGGTTGTTCTAGTCCATGAGCGATGCATCCCTGCTGCTCGAACCGGTGGCGCGGCTCATCGACGAACTCGGCCGTCTGCCGGGTATCGGCCCCAAAAGTGCGTCACGACTGGCGTTCTATATTCTGCGTGCACCTGAAGCCAAGGTGTCGCTCCTCGCCCAGGCGTTGTTGGCGGTCAAGCAGCAGGTGCGCCAGTGTGTCCGCTGTCACTACATCAGCGACCAAGAATACTGTGCGGTCTGTCGCAATCCGCTCCGACAGACGGGGGCGATCTGTGTGGTCGAAGATCCACTCGACGCATTGGCAATCGAACGCACCGGGATCTTCAAAGGGAGCTACCATGTGTTGCATGGGCGGATTGCACCACTCGAAGGCATGGGGCGTGAAGACATCTTCTTTGATGATTTGCTCGAACGAATCGGCACCGAGTCCATCCGTGAGGTCATCATCGCGACCAACCCCAACCTCGAAGGGGAAGCGACTGCAGCCTATTTGCAACGTGAACTGAGCCCGTTGGGCACACGTGTAACGCGGCTTGCCCGCGGGTTGCCCACCGGCGGTGATCTGGAGTGGGCCGATACACATACCCTGACATCGGCACTCGAAGGGCGCCGCGAACTGTTCTAGCCGGACGGCGGACGACACAAAAATCACCCCCCAGCTGGTTTCCCAGCGGGGGGTGTGTCGTGCGGTCGGGCTACGATTGGCTGATGTTGGCCAGGTCAGGGACCGCCGAAATCCATATCTGGCCGGCAGTGAATTGCACCTCGGCGCCGTCGGCGGTATAGAAGAGCAATGGTGCTTCGGCGGTTTTCTTTTCCCAGGTAATATCGACGCGCAACCCATCATGGAAGAACACCCCGTTCCCCGACCCGATAACCTGCTGGTCGATCCGTGCCTTGGGATCGCCTTCGATCGGCGCTTCTTTGACCTGGATGATGACGACATTTTGGGTCGTCAATTGCATCTGGGTTACGTCATCGATCGCAGGTTTGCCGTAGCGGGTCCGAGCATAGAGGTTGGTGGTTGCATCGTAGGTCCAGCCGACGGGCTGATCGTCGTAGAGGAAGAAATAATCAATAGACGCGTTGGGGCCGCGCTGTTCGGGTGGCAGCGGCAGTGCGTACTGATAGCCGACATCTGTGCGGGTCGGGGTGATTTTCTCGGTTTCGACGAATTGGCGCATGATAGCGCCGTTGGTATACATATTGTGGGGAGCAAAGCGCTCGGCGGTCTCGACCCGGTAGAAGTATACCGAGGTATCGTCCCGGAGGGCATCGACGTTGATGATTTCGGTGCTGCTTTCGGCGAGCTCGAGCCCCGCAGGGGATCCCCCTGCATGCCCATAAATGGCACCCGTACCCATGGCCCACTGCACGAAGTAATGACGGGCGCTCCGAATGGGACCGATTTGCCGATTATCGATTGCCAATTCAGGCGGATAAATGGCCAAATAGCGCGTGATGCCGTATTCGGCGAGTGCTTCAAAGACGATGGATGCACGATTTAAGCCAGACTGTGGGTATGCATCAGGGTGATTGTCAATCATCATGGCAAAGGGACGGCCAGTAACCTGGCCCCGCACCAATGGGACCACCGTCAGGTCTTCGGGCATGGTAATCGGGGTCACGGTCGGGACGACGGTCGGCTCGGCAGTGGCGGTTGGGACGACCATCGGCGTCGCAGTGGCGGGCTCGACCACAGCTGTTGGTACGGGTGTGGCGATACCTAGTGCTGACGAAACACAACTCGTCAAAAGCAAGGCCATGACGCTCAATCCTGTGGCAATTTTGGCTGAAGCGCGGTACATAAACCAGAACTCCTTGATTATTTTCTTGTCATTGTATTGTAACAGTCTGACCATTACACCGGTATGATAGGATACTGACGTTCGTGTAACGTACAAACCCCCTACACTGTGATGCATGAAGAAGGAATACCGATGCGCTATCACCGAGTCCGTCTGCATGACATCGACGACCCCCACTACCGTGCCTATATTGCCGCACTGATGGCGACCAAAGCCAATCACAAAGCCATCCGGCCTGCCACGCATCGATCGCTTTTTGGATCCGAAGCCGAAGACGTGGTACGCGGCTGGTTGACGCAATTTCACCCGTTATCGGACAATCGGTACGTCGAATACGACGAGCGCACAGGGACCCAGCTCATCCGCAAATATCGCGAGCTCGATGCCGTACAGCACCCAGACGCGACGCACATCCATGTCTATGAAGTCAAAGCCAGCAGTCAATTGCGGAGCATCACGCGTGGGTTACGGCAACTGAACGAGACGCGCACCATCCTCAAACGGATTATCCCGCATGTCTCATGCACCCTCATCTTGGTCGATACGGGGATCATCACGGCTGCCGAGGTTGCTGTCTTGATGGCATCCGCAGATGCCCCCATCCACCCTCCCGGGACGTTGGTAGACTATCAGCGCGATCACCCCGAGCTGCCGTTCTATGCGCACGATCAGTACAACCCGCGTCTGGATGAAGCGACCGCGGTAGTGACGATGGCCATCGCAGATATCGTGCACCTGGCAGGCGCTGGTGCACATGCACTCCATCTCGACTGGAGCGATGAACTCGACGATCCGCGCGACGACGACGAGGAACCGCCGATTACTCCCGGCTATACGTCGCACGATAGCGACGACGGCGCGCAAGACGATTCGCCGTTTGCCGTGGCGTTACGCAAAGCCGCAGAACGTACGCCCCGGAGCTAGTGGGTAAGGCCATCAATCCGTGGTTTTTGCCAGCCCATGACCGCGTCGATCCAGAGCGCACAGCTGACCCATGCGACATACACGACGACGAGCACAACCAGCAGTCGACCCGCCCAGCCATAGCGCCACACGCGCTGGATGGACCAGCCCACAGCGACGGCCACCAACGGCGCGCCCGTATACAAATAACGAACTTGGGCGCGCGTCAGTGCCTCGACAGTGGCGAACACCGCGACCACGGCGAGCCATGGGATGGCCACGCGAGGCCGTTGCCATATCAGCACGGCCAGCGCAATGAAGGCGGCGCCGATGGGCACAGGTGCCAAGCCGACGGTGAACGCGACCCCGAGCTGGGCAAGGATTGCTGGGCTGATCGGTTGGATGAGTGCGCTCCCCGTCGCACCGACGTTGCCCAGAAATGTCAAATACAACGGCAGTACGGCTACCGCCGCAACCACCACCGGGAGCGAGCGCCACCACCACTGTGTGCGGAAGCGGTCGGGTTCGGCCAGACGCAACGCACCATACCAGACGGCCGCAATGAACGTCTCACCGATGTGGGTTAACGCCACGACCGCGAAGAGTACGGCAGCCAACCATGCTGATTTGGTTGTCCCTCGGGTCGTGAGATACGCAATCGCAAAGGTCAGTACGTGCGCACTGATTTGCTGCATAAATGCCCAGTACAACACACTCGACGACAACGGCATCAACAAGACCAGGAACGCACCGAGGAGCGCAGCCCGGGATGGGAACGACACCCGCCTAAGCAAAAGCCAGACAAAGAGCGCAATCGACGTTTCGGCGCAGACGATCATGAGGTGCATGGCAAGGTGCGTCCCGAGCACCTCTGCGAGCGCATCCGAAACACGGTAGAAGAGTGGCAAGATGACCGATTGGCGACGCCCGAATTCGTACGGATGGGCGCTCATCGTCCAAATCCCTGTGCGGAAGTCGCTCAACCTCCGTACATGGATTGCATAATCATGCCCTTCGAACGAAGGCGCACGAATACCCCACAATCGCAGGAGAAGCACGCTCGCCCATCCCGTCAACAGCAGTGCGGGGAACCAGCGCCGCACCAGCCATACGGCGAGCGGAACGATTATCGACACCCCTGCAAGATTGCGTACCCACAAGCCGGCGGCACGTGGGTTGGTCCACTGCATCACGGTTGCCATGAGCAACATCAGGACGCACGCGATGAGGACTCCACGCCAGCCCCAGCCGAGGAGCCAGGCACTCAGTGCTGCTATCAGCGCAAGGAGCGCGACGGAGCACACCCACAGGACCGCCGGGAAGGGTTGCCAAACGTGCGACAGACTCGCGCTGATGACGCGCACCCCGAGCTCGCGCGCTTCGGCCGGATCAGTGAATGTCGTCGTCCCGATATGCATTGCCTGCACCCCGTTCCAGCGCGTGGGGCGAGCAAGAAATGCATACCGTCGTTCATCCTGATGTGCGACTTCCAACGTGTCGAAGTGCATCTGCGTGAGGTGTGTGGATGCCGCGACCGTCACATACCAGATTGCCTCGGGATCGACCACAAGCCCGACGGCACGAATGACCGCAATACCCGATGTCCAACGGTACGCAGTACCGTCGGACGCCTCCTCGGGGGCATAAAATCCCGATATGTGTGCAGCACTGTTGCGATCTGCCATGACATACGTGGTGAGCGGCCGTTGGGCGATGACGCCTATGAGCCATGCACACGTCAGCACGAAGCAAGCCAAAATCAATGACCGTTGGAACGACGAAACATGTATGCGACGCACAATAAATCTCATGTATAGAAGCCGCTCAGCGCGGCATATCTGCGTACCCAGTCATTTCGAGATAGCCAGTACCACTAAGGGAGTTCCCGGCACGACGTGCATCGACGCGTACTGCACCTTCCCAGTACCGAACAGTCACTTGCAGCTCTTGATCCGCAATCAGTGGTGTTACGGTCAGTGCGAGACCAAGGGGGATGAGCTCGATCTCCCACGCGGCGGGGTAGCGTGCCTTGGTGTGCGGGCTCACCCACACTCCCTGTGGCATCCATCGGATATCCGTTGCCGACATGCGCGTCACCGTGCCGTCAGGATTACGCACCGACCCACCGCTGAATGGGTCGGTCGACCCATCGCGGTTGCGCAACTGATAGAGCATGATGTCGCTGCCATCGTCGAGATGCAGGGCAAACCAATCCCAGCCCACTTGGTCGGTGCCGAGTGCACTGGTGCTCCATTCGCGGTCCATCCAGCTGGTGCCGGTCACGTTGACTTCAGTCTCGCCGATACGCATCGTTCCCGTGGTAGGCATCCGCGGCATCGAGTAATAATACGATGCATTCCCTTTCGCAGCGGATTTTTGTGACAGCCCGCGATCCCCTTGCAAGACGATGGGACCCGTTGCATCGAGGGTGACATCGAGGGCAATGTCGCCGTCTTGTGCCTGGATGCGCATTTGCGAGGCACGGTCGTCGGGGCTGGTCACAGACCAGTCATCGAGCCATACCCGGAACGGCGCTGCGTGTGCGCCGGCGAGGCCTAATGCGCCTCGATTGAAGCGTTCGCGCGCAACAAACCGTTGCCGTGCAGCATCAGTCAGCGCGAGATGTGCCATGTATACCGCATCAGAACGCCATTGCGAGCCGCCTGCCGGCACACCGGTGCGTGGCAGCCCGGTACGGAACAGGGTGAATTGATAGCCGTACGCGTTCCCCTGTGCATCGGTCAGATTACCGGTGTAGTACCACCATTCGACCGCGTACTCCGGATGCGGGCCATGATCGGCAGGGAACGCAAACGCACGCACGTCTTCGGCACGCGCATAGCCGGTCGTATCGGTGCGTGCCATCCCTTCGGCGACCGATATCTGTGCGGGTGCGGGAACAGCGGTCGTCGCTGCAGGGGCAATGGCGCACGCGGACAACCCTACTGACCATACACAACACCACAACAACATCTTTTGCCGAAGAGCGGCATAACGATACGTGGGCATACTTATTCCTCTCGCAATGCAACAGCCGGCGAGACCCGTGCGATACGCCACGCCGGGTAGATCCCTGCCAATACGGCAGCGATAATCGCCGTAAGTCCTGCCTGGAGGTATATTTCGGGTTGCATTGCGAACTGCAAGGTCCAGCCAAACGAAATACGGTTAATCACATATATGAGGGCCAACGCCATGGCCGTCCCAACCGGTACCGCGACCAATCCGGCCACTGCGCCCATCAGGCTCGTCTCGGTCAAAATCAACTGCCACAATTGGCGCGGGTCGAGCCCGAGCGCACGGAGCATCCCGAACTCACGCATGCGTTCCAGTTGCATCGCTGTCAAAGCGGCCAGGATGCCCACAAATGCAACAATGGTGGCCAATAACTGGAGCACATTGGTAATTGCAAACGTTCGATCGAGTACTTCGACCGAAGTCTCTCGCAGCGAGGCATTGGAACGTACCAGCAACGCCATATCTGGCACTTGGTCGCGCACCGCCGAGACAAACGCCTCGGGGTCGACGCCTGGCTCCAGATAAATCCCCAGCGACGTCAACGAGTCGTCGGCATACCAGCGGGCGTAGCGATCGAGAGGCACCATTACGACGCCGAGTTCTGTGCCGTAGTCATAAAAGATGCCCGCAATGGGCACGCGCCGGTCGCCGGTACTCGTCTGCAAGACAAACGTATCACCCACATGCAGGTTGCGTTTGAGTGCCAACGGCTCCGAGATGATGATGGCGTCGTCGGCAAATGCCGGCCAAATCGTCGCCGGGTCACCTTCGGCCCAAAGGAAGGTATCGTAATCCGCCGGAGTCACATCCAGTGCAATCTGCAACACAGGCGTCCGATCGGTAGGCAACATAGTGCTCCGATAGCGCCGGATGCGCGCGACCCCGGGCAGCGTTGCGATACGGTCTGCGACACCATCAGGCAAAGAGGTATCGAGGCGATTCGCATTGAGTGATGGGGCCGAGACAAAAACATCTGCCCGGATCGTGGTCGTCAACCAATCAACGACGGTCACCCGAAAGCTCGCCACCATGAGTCCTACAGCAATGGTCACGGCGACTGCAATCATCAAAGCCGCTATTGCGACGCCGGTGCGACTCAGCGAAGTAATCACATCACGCACAGCCATACCCGCAATCAACCCGCCGAAGCGCACCGCAATGGGCCGAAGCAGCTGCATCAGTACGACCGTGATCCATGGTGTCACCATGGCAGCCCCGAGGGTGAGAAAGAGCAACCCGGCGTAACTGAACCAGATCGATGGCCCTTGCCACATGACCAAGCCACCAACCGACATCCCCACCAGCCCGACGACCGCGAGGATCGGGACGATGCGCATCATTTGTTCTTCGTACGACGAACGCCGCAACACGGTACGTGGTGGGGTACGCGCGGCTTCGATGGTCGGGATGGCAAGCGCCACAAAGGATGCCACAATCCCCAACACGGTCCCTTTGAGCAACGCGAACCAGCCGACCTGGATCTGGGTCACATTCACAACGAAATAAATGTCGTTGATGGTGCGGGCCACCAATCCCAATAGTCCTTGGGCCAAAACAATCCCCAAACCAAGTCCGACGAGTGTACCAATAATCCCGATGACACTCCCCTCGACCAACATCAAGCCCGCCACTTCGCGTTGCGAAACGCCCAAACAGCGCAGAGTCCCTAGTAGTTGGCGACGTTGGACCACCGAGAACGTCATCGTGTTGTAAATCAGAAACATGCCGACGACCATGGCCAGCAGACTCAATGCATTGAGATTGATTTCGAACGAAGCCGTCATCTCTGTCGTACTCTGGGCCCGCTGACTCGGTGTGGTCATACGAATCCCCGGCGGCAGGAACGCCTGCACACGGGCACGCTCCTCGTCCGCACGCAGAATCATATCGATACGATCGACCCAACCTACCCGCTGGAGCCACACTTGGGCAGTACCGATGTCGGTCAACACGACGTCGTCGAGCAGTGCATTCGATGCAGTGCCATCGGGCGTCAGTATGGCAGCGACAAGCATATCGTGCGGGCGTCCCGCAATGCGCACTGCAATCCTGTCACCCGGCTTGACGCCCAACGCCGTGGCTGTTTTGGCCCCTAACAAGACACTGTCTGGTTCAGTCAACAAGGCTGCCATGCCGTTTTGGAGCGGCGTGCCCGAAGCAGTCATCTCGGGCCGGAACGCCAGTTCGCTAAACGGATCGATCCCCAAGATGGTCAACGTCCGCGTCGGCTGTTGGGTGGTAATCGCATAGCCCTCTATCAGCGGAGCACTCGCCCTTATCCCTGCTTCGGTACGGAGCAGTGCAAAAAAATCCTCGGGTATGCCCTGCGGGCCGCCCAGCAGTTGATCAGTAGCCTTGCCGGTGACTGCTTGGGTCGAAGCGAGAAACGCACGGCGCGCGCTTTCGTTGGCAATGTCAATGGCGATTACCACCGCCACGCCCATCGCTACCCCAATGATGGCCAACAAGGCTTGCCAGGGGCGGCGCAATGGCCAGCGCAGGGTGCTCTTCCACAATACCGGAATCACAGGAGTGTCCCGGCGTCGTCAGCGACGAGATGCCCCGCTTGGATGCGGACCACCCGGTCAGCGCTGGCTGCGACTTCGCGGCTATGCGTCACCATCAACAACGCATGGCCGCGCTGTTGTGCGAGGTGTGTCAGCAGCTGCAGGATGACCATACCCGTGTCGCTGTCGAGGTTGCCCGTGGGTTCGTCTGCGAGGATCAATGGCGGCTCGTGCACCAACGCACGCGCAACTGCCACACGTTGTTGCTCGCCACCCGACAGACGGTCGGGTGCGGTTGCGGCGCGATCAGCGAGTCCCACATCGGCGAGCAACGCCATGGCGCGCGTGTGCGCGGGTTTGCCGACGATACCGTTCAATTCGAGCGGCAACAAGACATTTTCGAGCACCGAGAGAGTGGGCACCAAGTTGAAAAACTGAAAGACGAATCCAATCGACGTGCGCCGAAAATGCGTCCGCGCGGTCTCGTCCATACCGTTGAGATCATGACCACCAACCAGGACCGAGCCCGCATCGGCACCATCGATCCCACTGATGATGTTGAGCAGTGAACTCTTGCCCGAGCCACTTTTGCCTACCAGTGCGACGCGTTCACCGGCATGGACATGCATATCGACACCATGGAGGACGTGCCGCCGTACCGCACCTTCGTCATACCACTTCTGAACCGCGGTCAGCGACACTATGGACTGCATACAGACCTCACATCCTGCGGATTGATAGTACAGCATAGCATGTTGAGAAAAATATCACATGAAAAAGCGATGAACAGCACGCCGTTTTGCGTGCTGTTCATCACACAGACGTGTAGTGCTTAGCGAACGATAGCACCTGCCGGTGGGACAACCCCTGGCCCAAAGAGGACGTAGTCGTGCCACCGTGCGTAGGTTGTTTGGAAGTCGTCTGCCATCATGGGTGTGCCGTCGGCTGCCGTCACAGTCCGCTGGTAGCTAACGTGCATCCCGCCACGACCATAGACCAGCTGGCTCTTGGTGCCGGCTTTCAACGAGGCGTCATATTGCCACACCGGCGCACCAGGGCGTGTCACCTGCGAAATGAACGGACCCGCATAGCGGACCTGCAGGCCATCAGGGATGCCCCCCAGCTCGATAGTCAAGCGGAACTCGGCAGGCTCGTTGCGCACCACCACCATGAGCGGCACGGCACTGTCGTTCTTGAAGCGGAAGTCTGTGGTCGGCTCCATCACGGTTGCATCAAAACCCACGATGTCCTCGTAGGTCGACACCACAGACGTATGTGGGATACGTCGCGTAATGGGGAACCCGCCATTTGCCGCAGTCCGGAATATCGTCGTCGACACTTGGCATATCCCACCCGCAAACACCTTTGCCAGTTGGCCACCGACAATGCCGTAGCCCTCGACGAAATCCGTATCGGTGAAGTTGCTATTGGCCAAAAACGAGAATTCTTCACCCGCGGGGATGACCACACCATCGATCATCGCAGCACCTTTGGCGATGTTGGTACGTTTGGCATATCCTGCGCCTTTGTAGGACGTGGTCGCCGACGCCACGCGTTCAATACCAGGCATGGGATTTGTGTAATTGACCAGATGCGGCAAGCGGTTCAGATATGCACTCCCCAAGTTGCTGAGGCGCACCACCGTTGCGTTGCCCTCGAGGTGCTCCTCAAAGCGGGCACGCTCGAAATATTGCACTTTGACGGTCATGTCGTTTTGTGTGATATAAAACGCTTCGCTAAGCGGATAGCCGAACAGTGCCAGACCACCGCGGGTCTGCCAAAATGTCTCGAAGCTCCCGCTGACGGCATGTTGGGTGACCCCAAAGTACGTCCCGAGGCTCGGCGGGGCTGGTTCAAACGCGGGACCACGCTGTGTTGGATCGATAGCATCAATCGCAAAGGCACCAATCCGGCTGAGCATGACAGACGCTTGTTCGTCATGCCCCAACGGCACTTCAAAGCGCGCTTTTTCGAAGTACTGCACACGCAATCCACCGTCCGTGATGATTGGGGTCAACGGGTTCCCAAAAATCTCATGGCCTCCGTTTTGTTCATAAAACATGCGGAACGTGCCGTGCAGATATTGCCCCGTTTCGCTGATATAGAGCACACCCCCGCTCGGGGTGGTGACATCGGTAGCGGCGCGTGTACGCGGCAATTGACGGGGATTTGCCGAGGCGGCCGTCAATCCGAGTATCGCGATGACCAGTACGAGTAGCTTCTTCATCGATTCCTCCGCAGAATCTTGGGGCCTGATATCATTCAGAGCGCTGTTGCACTGCCGTGTGCAGAGAGACCAGTGGGAGCGGCACGCCCATGATTTGGGTCAGACACGGTGGCACGTTCGCGCGCAACGTGATAGAACGCACACATCATTCAATACTACCAAACACGATTTTGCCGGGTGTTACAATCGTCGGTCAAGCACCTGATAGACAGTATCCCATAGATACGTGCACCGTCTCCGAGATTTTTAACAAAATCTTCACATCTGCTGTTTTCGTGCAGTGCAGTGTGACAGTGTACTGAAAACACGCCGTATGGGGTAGAATACGCACATCCATTTGCAACCGCTCTATGAGGACAACATGAGTAAGCCCATTATTGGTATGACCTCGGGACAAACCAGCACCAGCAACTGGTCACCGCTTTTGGTCGGCGTGCGCCGTTCATACATCGACGCAATTATCGCCGCCGGGGGCATCCCGATGCTCTTGCCGCCGGTCGACGCCGGTCACCGCGATATCCTCGACGCCTACTTCGATCACGTCGATGGGATCTTGATTCCGGGGGGCGGCGATATCCAACCGCATCTCTACGGCGCCGACAAACACCCCAAAACCGACAATATCGATGTGCTCCGCGACGATACCGAGCTCTACCTTGCCCGCAAAGCTGCCGTCAGCGGCAAACCCCTGCTGGGCATCTGCCGTGGCCTGCAGGTCATCAATGTCGCCCTTGGTGGGACGCTCATCCAAGACCTGCCCGACGAAGTCGGCGGCGACCTCGCCCACAACGAATCGGCCACGCGTGAAGATTGGACCCACATGGCACACACAGTGCGCCTCGAGGCCGATTCGCAGCTGCGGAGCCTGCTCCAGACCGACACCATCGCCGTCAACTCGCTGCACCATCAAGCCATTGGCACGGTCGGCACTGGCGTACGGCCGGTCGCGTGGACACACGACGGCGTGATTGAGGCTATCGAAGGCACCGGCCCCAACTTTATGGTGGCGGTGCAATGCCATCCCGAAACCTTGCGGGGCGAAGCCGACCCGCGTTGGCAAGCCATGTTTGACCGCTTCGTCCAACGCTGTCGCGACGCCCGCAGCGTGATTGCATAGAAAGACCCGTATGGAACCGTCATTTATCGCCCTTCCCGCATTCCGCATCATTGGGATGCATTTGCGCGCAACCCCTATGACGCCCGAAATCCCCGCGCTGTGGGATACATTCCAGCCGTACCTCGAGACCATCCCCACGATCCGACCCCATGTCAGCTACGGTGTCCAACAAAACATGGACCCCGTCGCCATGAAGTTTGATTACTGGTGTGGCCTCGAAGTCGACGCTGCGACCCAAATCCCCGTGGGTTTGGTCGAAAAAATCATCCCTGCACAAGAGTACGCCGTCTTCCCCTGCACCCTCAGTTCCATCGGCGAAACATTCGGCTATATCTTCGATACCTGGCTCAAGGCATCCGGCTATACTATGACCAGCGGGCCATACTACGAGCGCTATGGCGTCGAATTCGACGGCACTCCCGAAGCACCCTTGGATATCTTCATCCCGATTACCCTCCGCAGCTGATTCCCTGCGTATACAGAAGGACCCATCAATGACGAAGCGTCCCATCATTGGCATCCCGTGCACCCACTCGCGTGACGAATGGGGCGGTCTGTCGCTCGGCAACTCGCAGACCTACATCCGTGCCATCGAACATGCCGGCGGCGTACCATTACTGCTGCCTACCTCCGAAAATCGTGAAGTCCTTGATAGTCTCTATGGCGTCATCGACGGGCTCCTTTTGGCAGGGGGCGTCGATATCCACCCCGATGTGTATGGCCATGCACCCCACCCCAAATTGGGGAGCAATAACCGCGAACAAGACAGCGCCGAAGTCTATTTGACCAAGCGCGCCGCAGCCGACGGCAAGCCCATTTTGGGGATCTGCCGCGGTCACCAGATGCTCAATGTGGCACTGGGTGGAACGTTGTTCCAAGACATCCCCGCCGAAATCGCCGGTAGCCTCGATCACGAGTTCTCCGCAAAACAAAAAGACGGCAAAGTCTTGGCGCATGATATCCAAATCAACGAAGAAAGCTGGCTGGCCGAAACCCTCGAACAGACCATTATCCAGACCAACAGCATGCACCACCAGTCGGTACGCGACGTCGCGCCTTCGCTCCGTGTGGTCGGTACGACCGCAGACGGTGTGGTCGAGGTCATCGAATCGACCGGGACGAATTTCGCCATCGGCATCCAGTCGCACCCCGAAGAACTGTGGGACACGACCGAGACCAAATGGCAGAAGCTCTTCGACGCATACGTCGCCGAGGTCATCAAGCACTGATTTTGTGCGCTCCGACGCCCTTCCGTTGCAACGGGAGGGCGTTTTTGGATGAAAAAAGGTCCACCGCATCGCTCCGCGCAGACGGATAACGGAGG
>JACCDP010123560.1_pt1 | contig 14039 bp, 11 predicted proteins | sample 7445841 | NCBI WGS metagenome assembly JACCDP01 (sample SAMN15323441, study PRJNA562643) | freshwater metagenome | isolation source: river surface water | place: USA:Blue River Watershed | collected 2017-08-17
AGGATGAAATCCGTAATGCACCGAATCATTGATAATGGTGCGTTACGCTGTCGCTAACACACCCTACTTAGTATTGTAGTATTGTAGGGTGTGTTAGGATGAAATCCGTAACGCACCGAATCATTGATGATGGTGCGTTACGCTATCGCTAACACACCCTACTTAAATGAAGGTCTTTCTTGCTAATTATTAACTGCGAATTTTTTTGGCTATACCAGGCCAATTTTGATCAGCTTTTTGAATATTTCCAGGAATGTCTTTTTCCCAGCGTTTTTGAGTGTCCAAATTAACATTTAAGTACAGCTTACCGTTGACAATTTTCCAGGCATTAGGGTCAATAGGTGCAGTATATCCTCTACTGACAGCCCAAGCACAAAATCCTCCATATTGAGGAGCGTATTTTTCAGGATTTTTAATAAATAAGTCGCGGTTTTCGGCTGTGGAAAATCGCCAATTTGCATCCTGCCATTTATAGGTGAAATTATTATTACCCGGAATTGCCTTTTCTTGTTGAAAATAGGCAACGGCATCAAAACCTTTTAAAACAAAAGAGTCTTGTACATTAAACACCTTACCAGCCAGCTTAAAAGGGACATTAACCGGGGTATTCTGCCCTTGAATAGCATTTGAATCAAAATTACCATTGGCAGTAGGTTGAAGGCTGGAAATAACGGTTGTAGTGGTTGCTTGAGAACGACAACCTAAAGTTAATCCCACTATAAATATTGAGGAAGTGACGAAAGCAAGAAAGTTCTGGTGATTCATAAAAATGTTTATTTGTTTCAGGACAATATTAGGTTCAAACCCCACCTTTACCCTCCCTTTTGCAAGGAGGGACTAAGGGGGGTAAATTCCAGTTTCCTCAAGAGGGAATTTTTTGAACAGATGTTAAATGGAATAATGGAAAAGTGGCAAGAATAAATCCCTAAGAAATTCTTGGCCATTTACCAATCCATTCTCCACCGCGAAAACGCCACCGGGGAAATAATAACCGCATGACTACCCAAGCAGATAAATAAACTGCTAACCAAACTAAACCATAATGTTGAACAAATCTGGTTAAGTCAAATTCGGTTTTAGGAATATGAGGTAAACCGATATTGGCAATTATTAAAGCCAGAAATACCCCTTCTATAACTCCCGCACAAAGTTGAAATATTCCGGGCCAGTCATGGTCCCAGAAATATTTTTGCAGAAAATCATATAAGACATCCCAGGCCATGCCAAATAAACCTACATAAAAGACGACCCAAAAGTAAACTAAGTCGGAGGCATTGCCTAAATACCCCCAATAGAAGAGTAGAGAAACTAACATTCCCACTGTTGCTAACAAAAAAATTCGCGTTTGCCAGCGTCCGAATAAGGTTGGAGTCATGATGATATGAGAAGTAGTGTAAATTAAGGTTTTTGATTCAATGCCCATTTTAGCCATTGCCAAAGGGAATAAATTCCCTGAATATAGCGGACTCCTGGAGCTTTTGCAGCTGCCAATGCTTCCATAGAACGATGGGCAGCATATTGTAGTCCTAAAAATGTGTCTACGGGGGCGTAAGGACCGCCTAAGGTGATAATTCCTGCCGCATATATGCGAGAACGATTATTTCGCAGTTGTTTGATTTCAAAGTTGTTTTCTACATGAAAACGTCCTTCTGGGTTAATATCTAGGTCGTAATGCAGTATTAAATCTTTTAAAAATGGACTTTCTAAAGGATTAGAAATTAACCCTGTGCAGTCAATAACAAAATCAGCAGTTAGGGTTTGTTGACCTCTGTGGGTGACTATATCAGTAACAACTTGACCACGGGAATTACGTTCTAGTTTGGTGACTAAACCATAACGAATTTCATACCATTTCTGGTCTATTCCTTGACGAACAATGTCGCGCCATTTTTTGCGACTAGCTGTGGTTGTTCCCCCCCAAGCGTTTAATAATTCCCGTCGTCTTAACGGGTCAGCGGCTTCTAACATTGTCCGCATATCACCGCCCCAAGTTCCTTTTGGCCAGTTAAAAGGTTGAAATTCCCAATCATTTTCTACGTAGCGTTTAGATTGCTCAAATTGATTACCTTTGCGGGGTTCTCGGTTTAAATGAATTACCTGAATATTACCTTTCATTTTTCGGGCTTCATACAGCCTTTCTAATATTTGCGAGGCTACAATTCCCGACCCACGAATAACAATAGTACCGCCTTTTTTTTCTAATTGTTGGTAAATATGATCATGGGGTTCATAACCTTGAACTACTGTTTTATAATTTCCTGTTTCTTCGGAATATTTTTGACGATATTTTTCCAGGTCTGGTAGTAGTTTGATTGCGGGATAACCTGTGCAGAGATGGACATATTTAGCTAATAAAAATTGGTGATTTCCGTCTTCTTGGTTGGAAGTGGAATAGGCAATACAATAACGCCCGTCTTCTGTTTGTCTTAGACTGCGAATACTGCCATATTCTAACATTTTACCCCAACTAATGCGATCGCTCTCCCGGTCCATGGACTCAAATACATCTCGTCCACGGGGGGTGTAGGTATCTGCATAAACAGGTTCAGCAAAAACTTGCCACAAAAATCCTAAAGCTGCACCAACTTGTCCAGAAAAGAAGGATCTCCAAGCATCTCTTAAAGCATATCCTGGCCAGCCCCAAATATTATCAGGACAGGAATCTGAACCGGAACGAATCCGTTTATGTCGGGGAATTTGACAATTTTTCAGTAGGCTTTCATAGCGCTTATAAGGTTTGTCTTGAACACTCAAAACTCTAATATCTTCCGGTTTAACTCCCGCAATTCTCAACATATCCACCCAAACAAAACTGCCCATTCCTCCCCCGCAGGCCACATATTCTGTTTCTCTGAATGAAATACCACTGCGACGAATAGCTTCTAGGGAAACCTTTTGTGCATTCCAAAAGTTGAGATTATAGGGAAAACCGACAGATTGACTAGGTACAGCGTCGGGAGTTTGCTGTTCTAAGGCATCCGTATAAGGGTTAAAAATGATGGATGATCCAGAATCTGGTAATTTCCCCACCCTAGATGCGGGAATAATCTCCGATTGGGGGTTAAAAATTGTGGAATTATTTTCCAGTACAACGGTAGCATTCTCATCTTGAGATGAAATGAGGATAACGGTAATGGTATGATTACCTATTCCCAGTGTATTCCCACTGTTTAAAGTCCGACGTTGTTTAAGTAGCTTTTCACCGTTAACTAGAGTGCCATTAGTGCTCTTGTCTTCTACATAAAGCTGATTGTTTTCTAGGGTAATTTGAGCATGAAACCGAGAAATTTGCTTATGAGAGTCTAATAAAAATACGGGAGACACGGTTTCATTATTGATAACCGCAGGAAGTTGAGTTCTGTCTCTGCCGATAGCTACTGGCAGGTCAAAAACCTTTTCTTCTTGCTCCTGTGTCAGTTTATTTTCGGAAATCAGCTTGATTTGCATGGTTTCGATGTCCCCATTTACATCTTGATATCTTACTCATAATATTAATACATCAATATTTCGCTCCATTTCCATAGAGTTACTGAAAAATTTTAGGTTCTTCAGTACCTAGTACCGCAAGGCGGAAGTCAAAAGTTAAAAGTCAAAAGTCAAAAATAATATGGCGTAAGCTTTGATAATTTACGAGTTCAAAGTCAAAGGAAAAGACAAGCAATACCGTGCAATAGACGAGACCATGCGTACCAGCCAATTCATCCAAAACAAATGTTTACGTTACTGGATGGATAACAAAAGTGTTGGACGATATGATCTCAATAAATATTGCGCGATTTTAGCATCTGAATTTTCTTGTGCTGATAATTTGTTCGGGAAATATCCCATTTTGCACAACTAATTATTTATTTTTGAATTTGATTTTGGAATAAAGGACGCACAATTAAATACCCAGCAGCAAAACCTGTCACCATAATTAATATAATAGTAATTATTAACCACCAACCATTTAACCTCTTACTTTCGGACTGAGGAGAACGAGAATATTTCACTTGCTGTTCTTCAATAAATACTGTTTCCGTCACTGGAAAATTCATATCCATGACAGGTGCAGCAGATTCCTGACGACGGGGAGCAAGAGTAGCTTTTTTTACCTTTACTTGGCGAAGACGCTGTGCTTGTTGACGTGGAGGTGCTGAAATAGTTGGAGGGTTATTTGTATATCTGACCTCATTTTGACTAGGGGGTATGGGTTGGGGCTGATATTGTACATCCTGATCACTAGGTACTGCGGGAGAACTCGGTGCTGGAGCATCAACTAGCTTTTGCAGGTCTAAACAAGACTGAATGATCTTTTTGATTTCTTGACGCAGTTGTTGATTTTCTTGGACTAATTTCTGATTATGACTGGTGACAACATCCAATTTAGATTGGACAGCTTGTAACTCCGCTGTCAACTCCCGATAAACACAAAGGGGAACTGATGGAGGATAATTGTTAGGCGATTGACTATAATTAGATCCTGTAGATGTTTTCATGGATAGATGAGTATCAAAATACGGTAACTAGAGTAAAACAAGGCTCACAGTATAGTTATTTGTGAGATTATGCCCAAGAATAATCGAAAAATGCACAAAAGGCAAAGATTTGCAATTTTCTCAAGTCAGCCATCACAAGTCAGAATTTACTAGTACAGCACGGCGTAAATAAAACAACCATTCTTAATCACTAAAAAGCTTACGCCATATTATTTTTGACCTTTGACTTTTGACTTTTGACTGCCGCCTTGCGGTACTAGGATATGTCAAACCTGATCATCCAGTTGTCATCTATGGATGTTCAATATTTGACAGACTCTAGATATTACCCCCAGTATGCTACATGATTATATGTTATTGGTGCAACTTATTTTAAAATCCCATCTATTTTGTTAATAAAGGGAAAAAGTGTCCTACAGGACCTTGTCCTTTACCAATACTGAGGGAATAAGTAAGCGCATTTGTTACATATTCTTTAGCTGTTTGCACTGATGTCATGAGGTCGTTACCCAAAGCTAGATTAGCAGTAATGGCGGCTGATAAAGTACAACCTGTACCATGAGTATTTTTTGTCTGTATTTGTTTCGTTGTCAAAACCTCAAATTTTTCACCATCAAACCAAACATCAACACCCCGTAAACTTCCAGACATTCCTCCACCTTTAACTAAAACCGCCCTTACTCCTAAGTTTCTGTGCATAATTTCGGCTGCTGCTTGCATATCTGCTAGGGAGGCAATTTCTAACCCGCTTAAAATCTGGGCTTCATAACGATTAGGTGTAATAATAGTTGCTTGAGGAATCAGGGTATTACGTAAGGTTTGCACTGCATCATCATCAATTAATTGCGCTCCTGTTCGTGATACCATCACAGGGTCGACTACTAAATTCTCAATTTTATAAGCTGTTATTTGTTGGGCTACAGCCGAGATAATTTCTCGGTTGAGTAACATTCCGGTTTTGGTAGCTTGTACACCAATATCCTCTACAACCGCCTGAATTTGAGCTACAACTGCCTCCGATGCGATCGCATCTACCCGTCTCACCCCTAAGGTATTTTGGGCTGTAATACAGGTAATAGCGCTGGTTCCGTGAACGCAGTGAAAAGCAAAAGTCCGCAAATCAGTTTGAATTCCTGCACCCCCACCACTATCTGAACCAGCAATAGTTAAAGCAACAGGGATGAAATTTTGGTTTGTAGTCATTATGGTAGAGTTTAAATATTAAAAATACATATTAAATCAATCTAATAAAACCTTGAAAAAGGTAGAAATAAATTTAACTCATGGCAGTCTATTAATGATGGAAGGTAAAACCTAGGAATGTTAGCAACATCAAATTCCGAAAACGGCTAAATTTGTCAATCCCAGAATCAATCTCACCTTTAGAATTATAAAATAGTAGTAAATAAGTAATACCAATTCTGTGTAAAGATGCGCCAAATTTAAAAGGGAACGAACCACAGAGACGCAGAGGACACAGAGAAGAAACAGGTTATTTAGTTGAAAATGTCCGAAAAATTAACGCTCTTGATGATAAACCTACCAAAGACACCAATAAAATTCATTTATTTCCGCGGAAAATGTCGTTAAAGTAGGAGAACAGGAAAATCTCGATATTACTGAGGAAATTGAAGTAATTTTAATTTCTGTGGATTCAGTTTTCGATAGCATTAGTCAGGGTGAAATCTCTGTCTCTGGAACAGTGGCGGCTATTTTTTTAGGTTTAAGCCAGAAATAACAGAGAGAATTTTCCCCCTTACCCCCTCACTCTCACCTGTCACCTTCTCCAACTGTCACCTGTTAATAATCGAGTCTGGCAGTTAAACTAGATAAGAAAACTGTAATTTCTACATTTGACAATTTACCCAGAAAAACAGCCATAAAAGGTAACTATTATGAAAAATTTGCACAAAAAGGCTTTCAGGAAACAGGGTTTATCAGGTTCGTCTCAACGTCATGTTTTAGGAGTAGTAGTTGCTGGGTTGATGATGTTACCGGGGATAGCTGTGAATAGTCCCGTTCTAGCACAGCAAAAAACTGACCGTAATTCTTTAAGCTATGGGGAACTGATTCAAAAGGCAGACAAAGGCGAAGTTAAAAAGGTAGAGTTAGATCAAACTGAGCAGGTAGCTAGGGTTTATTTAGCTGGACAAAAACCGGATACACCACCGATACAAGTACGGCTTTTGGAACAAAATACTGAGTTAATTAATAAACTTAAAGAAAAAAATGTTGATTTCGGTGAGGTTTCCTCTGCTGGTAACAGAATTGCTGTCGGTTTGTTAATCAACCTGATGTGGATTTTGCCCTTAGTAGCTTTAACATTATTATTACTCCGTCGTTCTGCCAATGCTTCTAACCAAGCCCTAAATTTTGGTAAATCTCGCGCTCGGTTTCAAATGGAAGCCAAAACAGGGGTAAAATTTGCTGATGTTGCTGGTGTCAAAGAAGCCAAGGAAGAATTACAAGAGGTTGTTACCTTCCTCAAACAACCAGAAAAATTTACTGCTGTGGGGGCGAAAATTCCCAAAGGTGTATTGTTAGTTGGACCACCAGGAACAGGGAAAACCTTACTTGCAAAAGCTATTGCTGGTGAAGCAGGTGTACCTTTTTTCAGTATGTCTGGTTCGGAATTTGTGGAAATGTTCGTCGGTGTGGGTGCTTCCCGTGTCCGGGACTTGTTTAAAAAAGCTAAAGATAACGCCCCATGTTTGATATTTATTGATGAAATTGACGCAGTAGGTAGACAACGGGGTGCGGGTATTGGTGGAGGAAATGATGAACGGGAACAAACCCTCAACCAACTATTAACAGAAATGGATGGTTTTGAAGGGAATACAGGGATTATTATTATTGCAGCTACTAACCGCCCAGATGTCTTGGATTCAGCTTTGTTACGTCCTGGCCGTTTTGATAGACAGGTAATTGTGGATGTCCCAGACTTGAAAGGGAGACAGGAAATTTTGACAGTCCACGCTCAGAATAAGAAAATTGACAAGAGTGTATCTTTAGAAGCAATCGCTCGCCGCACTCCTGGTTTTACCGGTGCAGATTTAGCCAATCTACTCAACGAAGCTGCCATACTCACCGCCAGAAGACGTAAAGAAGCTATCACCGATTTAGAAATTGATAATGCCATAGATAGAGTAGTTGCCGGTATGGAAGGAACTGCTTTAGTAGATAGCAAAAATAAACGCCTTATTGCTTATCACGAAGTCGGACACGCCTTAGTTGGGACATTAGTTAAAGGTCATGACCCTGTACAAAAAGTTACCCTCATTCCCAGAGGACAAGCGCTAGGTTTAACTTGGTTTACACCCAACGAAGAACAGGGTTTAATTTCCCGTTCCCAGATTTTAGCCCGCATTGCGGCCACTTTAGGCGGTCGCGCAGCCGAGGAAATTGTCTTCGGTAAAGCAGAAGTCACCACAGGTGCAGGAAATGACCTCCAGCAAGTTACCAGTATGGCGCGACAAATGGTAACACGCTTTGGAATGTCCGATTTAGGTCCACTTTCCTTAGAAAATCAAAATAATGAAGTATTTTTAGGGCGTGACTGGATGAATAAATCCGAATATTCTGAAGAAATTGCCGCTAAAATTGATGCCACAGTCCGGGAAATTATTAACCGTTGCTATCTTCAAGCAAAGGAAATATTAGAAGAAAACCGTTTAATTTTAGAACGGGTAGTGGATATGTTGATAGAACAAGAAACTATTGATGGTGATGTCTTCCGTAGTATTGTCACTGACTATACAGAAGTCAAAACCACTGATGAACAGGTAGCAGTACATTATTAGCGCGTTTTGGTGGGCATTGCCCACCACTACACCACTCAAAAATTTTTCAAATATCATTTATAATTCCTATATAATTTTTAGTTGTTTCTGATACGGTATTTATATTCTTATCAAGAGATGATTATTCAATCTTCAAACATTCATTGATTACCATCTGACACAAAATTAACAATTAGTTTTAGTTTCATCACTAATGACCGGTAATTTTAGATTTTAGATTTTAGAGTCAATCCAAAATCGCGTGACTAATTAGGTTTTGTTCTGATGTCAAATATTTACAATACCCAAGACTTAATTCAAATTTTGGCAAGTGAACGCCAAGCTTGCTTAAAAGGTGAACGCTTAAAGTTAGAAATAACTGTTGCTAGTAACCCCGTTATTGACCCGTTTATCAGAACCGACGGAGTACAAAGATTCACTGCTTATCAAGATTTTAAAGCCTCTATTCATGAATATCAACGCGAAAATAGAGTTTCTGGCATCATCTGGAAAGATATTACTGTTAAGGGTAAAAACCTCCATTATCCAGAAATTGATGCTGAATTAATTGCCTTAGAAAGTGATTTAGAAATTTTGCAATCTGCCAAAGATTCTATTTTAGAATTTTGGTATATGGTAACAGAAACAATGGATTTATATTTAAGTTTTAGCAATGGTAAACAACATCAACAAATTGCTAAAATAGATGTAGAGAGAATTGTCCAAAGAACAGAATGGGCAACTTTATTAAAATGGGAAAACCCAAACTTTTTAGAAATAATATTACAATTGGGTTGGGGACAACCACAAGAAGCCGCTTATAAAAGAGGTAGACCTCTTGCTGGTAGTGAATTTATTCATGCCGTTAATCCAGGATGTTATCCTATCGGTTAATAACTATTTATTTTCACACCGCACAAATTAATCATGGTAGGCTTTGTCTATTTATTCACAGATTCCTGAGCTTCCCGCAGTAATCTTTTAGCTATTCTAAACAACTCTTGTCCCGTGTGCAAGTAGCGATCATCATAACTTAAAGGAAAGTACGCTAACTCTTCTATTCCGTCCCCTAGTTGACTCATACAATAGTAAATATGCGCTGCTGTTCCTGCCAAACTAGGCGGATTTGGTAAAGAACGAAACTTAATTTGTGCGTCTCTCAAATCTTCCCGACAAGAATCTAAATAATCTTGAAATTCGTCTAATAAATCATCATCAAAAGGATCGGCAGCCAATTCCTCAATTTGTTCTGCTAAAGAATTTATAATTGTTACCAGTAACCGACTAACTGGTTTATAAACTAAACGTAACCATTCTTCAATATTCTCATCAACATCTTTTCTAGTTTTCCTAGTTGCCTTGTAATGCTGTTGAGCCGATTCTGTGCGTTTTTGGCGAACTTGATGAAATCTTTGCTGATTATGACGGAGTTTTTCATCATAATCAAGGCGACTTTTACTATCACTTAAAACTTCATAAGCCGCATTGACACGAATAATTTGATCATTATCGGCGATTTCTTTATTACTATCAGGATGAAAAATTTTCACCAAGCGGCGATATGCTTGTTTAATCTCCGCTTGGCTGGCATAGGTACTAACTTTGAGGGTATCGTAATGGTTATAATCGGACATTAATCCAATGAATTGTTAACTAACAATGTATAGCAAAAGGCAAAAGGTATTGCATTCTTCATTTTTCCTGAACTCCTGACTCCTGAATTCTCGCATTTTTAATTTTTAATTCCGCCCTGGGTTTCTAAGTCTTGAAATAAAGGTGTACTTAAATATCTCTCACCAAAACTAGGCTGAATCATGACAATTAAGCGTCCCTGATTTTCTGGACGTTGGGCGACACGAACGGCAGCAAATAGGGCAGCACCGCTAGAAATTCCCGATAGTAGTCCTTCTTCCCTGGCTAATTTACGACTAAAAGCGATCGCATCTTCATCAGTAACGGTAATTACTTCATCAATCAATTCTACCTTTAAGACTTGGGGAATGAAACCCGCCCCAATACCCTGAATTTTATGGGGTCCTGGTTTACCTCCAGATAAAATGGGGCTATTAGCAGGTTCTACAGCGATCGCTTGAAAACTGGGTTTGCGTTTTTTCAGCACTTGTGCCACCCCAGTAATCGTTCCTCCAGTTCCCACACCAGCCACAATCATATCTACCTGGCCATCTGTATCTGACCAAATTTCCTCAGCAGTAGTTTCTCGATGGACTTTAGCATTGGCCGGATTGCGGAACTGTTGCAACATATAGGCATAGGGTGTTCTATCCACTATCTCTTGCGCCCGACGAATTGCCCCACTCATGCCCTCAATTCCGGGTGTCAATTCCAATTCTGCCCCATAAGCCCTTAACATCGCCCGTCGTTCCGCGCTCATGGTTTCTGGCATAGTTAAAATTAACTTATAACCCTTAGCAGCGGCCGCCATTGCCAAAGCAATTCCTGTATTTCCCGATGTTGGTTCTACCAAAATCGTCTTACTAGGGGTAATTAGTCCCTCTTCCTCCGCCGCAGTAATCATACTTACCCCAATGCGGTCTTTTACTGATGAAGAGGGGTTCATACTTTCCAATTTTAAAAGAATTTTCGCCACACAACCGAATTCTTGGGGAATCCTGTTTAACTTGACTAAGGGTGTCCGTCCTACCAATTCTGTAATATTTTCAACAACTCGCATGATCAGTTTTTATGCCCTTAAATGTAGTACATGATATCTAACTGTTTTCGAGAATCTCGTTTTTCACAAAGATCCTGGAGGGAATAGTTTTGTAACACTGAATTTGCCGCCTGACGTGCTTCCTGCCAGATTTCTGCCACCACAGAACTATCTACACTTGTAGGCTCAGGATTTTGGTCTTTGGTCTGCACATCTAAACCTTCTAAACATTCTAAAATATCAAAGATACTTATTTTCCTCGGTTCTCGCGCCAATAAATAGCCGCCTTTTGAACCTCGTTGACTTTTAACTATACCCCCACGGCGCAAAGTTGCTAACAGTTGTTCTAAATAGCGATCTGGTATCTTTTGTTGCGTGGCAATTTGCCGAATTTGCATCGGTTCACCGTTTTCATAATGAGTTGCCATCTCTAATAACGCCAAAATTGCGTATTCCGATTTACATGATAGTTCCACAAGCAATCACCCAATTTTGGATTTACAATTTTCGATTGGTAAGGAATCAGTAGGGGCGAACGGCCGTTCGCCCGTACAGGAGTCAGGAGTTCAGAAAGAAGAAAAAAATTACCTTCTGTCACCTGCTATAACTCTTTTCCAGTATACTCCGGTTCTTGACTGGGGTTTATCTGGCCACAAAAAAAACCCCGCCTTATGGCAGGGTAGAATAAATTACAGATTTATTAACAGACTTTTAACTGTTTAGAAGCTGAAAGTAGTTCTGAGTGTACCGATAAAGGCATCATTACTATTATTACTTTGTCCAGGAGATGTAACCCAAATAACTCCGGGGGTAATAGAGATATTATCGGAGAGACGATATTTGTAGAAGCCTTCAACTTGGAATGGTGTTTGATTACTAGCGCCAACCACTGAATAGGGTTGAGCGCCACCAAAGATACCTAAAACGTTACCTGGCTTACCAAAATCAGGTAAAGCTATACCAAGTCCATAACTCCAAGCTTCTTTACTGCCAGTACCCACTTCACTCACAATGTCATGATAAGAAACGAAACCACTGACAGAAAGTTTATTGCTAGGTTTGAAAGCAGCAGAAATACCGTAGGAGTTACTAGAGCTAGGACCAGTAAGCACAGCAGGAGGACGGCCAGGAGTGAGAGTATTAGCTTGTGCAGTTCCTACTACAGCACCACCATCAAGTCCTGAATCAAATAAGGTGCTACCTGCGCCATGATAACCATGTACATAGGTTGCAGCTAAAGCAACGCGATTACCAACGTTAAAGTTTAACTGACCTAAAGCTGCATAGTTACCATCGAATAAACCTTGACCAGGTCCAGGATTATTAGCATTGGTAGCTAAGTAACCTAATGTGATAGAACTTGGCTTTAAGAAGCTATCACCAGGTTTACCAAAAGGTACATTCAACGCAATACCAGAACCACCACCAATGCGATAAATAGGACTTTCAGAGGCAAAGGTACTTAAAGCACCCTTACCACCATCGCTTTTATCGAAGAAGTAGGGGTTATTAACGGATGCATAATCGCTATGTTGTCCACCATTAGCCGCAATATAGACTCTTCCCGGTCCTACAGGTGCTTCATAGGTTAATTTGTCAATTTCGACGTTATTATTACCAGTGCTACCCACTTCAAAGGTTTGTCTACCAACTCCACCAGCCGCAATAGGAGTACCATCAGGAGCAGGAGTATTACTTCGGAACTGAAAGCCTTGAGCATTACCAGCCGCTAAACGGGTTGTTAATACATCCTGACCCGTAAAGCTGCTTTCCAAACCTAGACGAACTCTATTTTGGAAAACTGCACGGTTAGCTTTGCCTGTTTCACTACCAAAAGCATCGGTGACAGCAAAAATAGCCTCACCTTTGAGTTTAGTAGTAGTAGAGAATTGATTAGCTTCTAATTCAGCAGTTTTTGCTTCTAAAGCATCTACACGACCGCGTAAAGTTGCTAGTTCAGCAGAAAATTCTTCCTGTAAACGCTGTAATGTGGCTAAATCCTGCTTTGTTACCATATCAGCAGTTGCTGTGGCAATCAATTCATTTACACGATCTAAACAAGCATTCAAACCGGCTGCAAATTCATAACGGCTTAAAGCACGATTACCGCGAAATGTGCCATTGGGATAACCAGCAATACAACCGTATCTTTCCACTAAGGACTGTAAAGCTTGGAATGCCCAATCTGTAGGTTGCACATCGGTAAATTGAGAAACTGATGTTACCTGAGATAGAGAATCTTTGTTTTCGTTGCTGTAGCGGTTAACTTGAGCTAAAAGTTGAGCTTCTTTGCTTTCTGGTGTCACTGCTTGTGACTGTGGGGCAACTTCTGTTGTAGCGGAAGTTTCTAGGGATAATGCTTCCTTAGTGGTGGTTGGATTTGCGTTGCCTGTGGCGGGTGTAGCGATCGCTGTTGACGATACTAACAACGCTGCTCCTAAAAATACTGGGCTAACCACCAAGGATTTCCACAAGATATTAGACATTTTTCCTTTTCTCCTCACACCGTATATGAATAAATTCAAGTTAGCTGTAGCTGATTGTTTAGAAATGCGATGTCTTGTTGAAACCTGTGTATTAGGCATGGCTGCCACTAATGCTATTCTAGTTTTCACAAAGCTAATAACTGATTAACAAATCGTTAAATTTCTATACAATTAACTTATGCAAAAACTTTTAATCATATCCAGCCATTATATGATATTTTTTGCTAATGATCAAGATAAGATTTTCTAATTAAGTAAATGTCAATTTTCTGGTAATATATTTTCGTTTACGCACAATAAATTTGACGCATTTACACTAACTACAAGCTAGTACAGCACGGCGTAAATAAAACAACCATTCTCAATCACTAAAAAGCTTACGCCATATTATTTTTGACTTTTGACTTTTGACTTTTGACTTCCGCCTTGCGGTACTAGTATCTTGAGCAAACAAACTTGGGCAATCAAAAATCTAGCTGTGTTGTGAAAGATACTAAAAATTATTGACACTCCCCGGTCTAAAGACACGGGGATTCTACATTCATCGTCAAAACTTGCTCAACCAGGTTTGCACCAAGTAGAGTAGAGGCTTCAACTCCTGTAGCGTTACTTTGGGGATGCCCTC
>JACCDP010022608.1_pt1 | contig 14038 bp, 13 predicted proteins | sample 7445841 | NCBI WGS metagenome assembly JACCDP01 (sample SAMN15323441, study PRJNA562643) | freshwater metagenome | isolation source: river surface water | place: USA:Blue River Watershed | collected 2017-08-17
CACTTATTGCGCGTCGGAAATGTTTCCCCTCATCACCTATGACCCGATTGCCGACTCCGAACCGGTTGCTGGTGCGGCTGGCAAAGTTGTCGCCCGTTCTGAATTGCGCATCGTGAATGCCGATGGCGTCGATGTCGCCGATGGTGAAATCGGCGAAGCACTCACGCGCGGCCCGGGTTTGATGCTTGGCTATTGGAATGACCCCGAACAAACGGCGAACGCGCTCACGCCCGACGGTTGGTTCAAATCGAAGGACCTTGTGCGCCGAGACGCCCAAGGATATGTCCACGTTGTCGGAAGACTGTCGGACATGATCATCCGTGGTGGGAGTAACGTGTCGCCGGCTGAGGTTGAAGCGGTCTTGGACACTCACCCCAACGTCGCGAAGACCGCTGTCGTCGGTCAGCCCGACGCGGTCTATGGAGAAGAAGTTGTTGCGGTGGTTCAACCACGTCCAGGTTTGACCGTGAGTGGGGACGAACTTAGCGAATTTGCCACCGACAAACTCGCGGGGTTCAAAATTCCCACCCGATACTGTGTCGTTGCCGAGATTCCCACCAATTCGACGACGTTGAAGGTGAATCGCGCAGAGGTGAAACGGCTTATCGCGGAAGGCGTGATCCGATGACCACTATTCGTCTGGCGTGCGCTCAGTTCGCGCTCGTTCGAGAACCCTCGCTTACCGATTTTTTGGCCCACATGGAGCGTTGGGTGGTCAAAGCCGCAGAGGGTGGTGCGAAGCTTGCCGTCTTCCCCGAGTTGGCGAGTACCGGACTGCTCGGCGCAATCGACGACCATTTGGTCACGTCAGAATCCATCGCCGACGATTATCACAACGTCCTTGCCCCGCTGTCAGACAGCATCGTAGCGGCAGCGTCGCAGTGGGCGGTGGCAAACAACATCACGGTTCTCGCGGGTTCGCACATTCGACGGGACGCCGATGGGACACTGCGAAACACGGCGATTCTGGCTCATCCCGACGGCAGAGTGCAATTCCAAGACAAATTGCACCTCACGCCGCCGGAGATTGCGCTCGGAGCACGAGGCGGAGACGAGTTGCTCATCACGAGCGTTGGAGAGTTCACTGTGGGTGTGCTTATTTGCGCCGACATTCAGTACCCCGAGTTGTCCCGATACCTCGTGTCGCAGGGGGTTAACCTCATCCTTTGCCCGTCGCTTACCTGGAATCGACGCGGAGTGTTCCGCGTTCGCACAGGGTGCAGCGCGCGAGCAATCGAAAACCAAGCGTTCGTCGCCATGTCGCCTCTCGTTGGTTCCAGCGGATTACCGTCCGACGCGGTACTACACGCGGTGGGGACCGCGCTCGTCACCACACCCGTCGACAAGAACTTCGGACTCAACGACGGCGTGTTGGCCCAATTCGACGGTGAGGGCGAAGGTCTGGTCTTTGCCGATCTCGACCCGGCTCGGTTGCTCGCCTCACGAGCGAATCCGGAACCCCCGGGAATCGGCCTTCAACGTCCCGATTTGTATCGGGCACTTCGCGAGGAGATGCAATGAGCGCTGTCACCGTCCTCACCCATCGTGTGAGGTATCACGAAGTCGACCAACAAGGCGTCATGTTCAACGCACGATTTCTCGAGGTCGCCGACGTCGCCCAAATCGAGTACTTCCGAGTCTTGGGCTGGGATCTAGGCCAACTCAATGCGCTCGGATTCGACCCAGCGGTCGTCCACGTCGAGGCGGATTTTCGATCACCAGCAAGGTATGACGATTTTCTCGACATTTCCGTTGCGTGTCTCCGCGTCGGCACGTCATCGCTCACTCTCAACTACACGATTTCGCGGGGTGCCACCACCATTGCCACGCTGACAATCATTCACGTCAACGTTGATTCTCGGTCGAGCCGATCGGTTCCGTTGCCCGAGGAGTTGGCTTCTGCTCTCCAATCTCGAATTTCCGACACTGCAGGAAGGGAAAACTCATGAAAATCATCGTCCTTGCGAAAGAAGTACCCGACACGTGGGGTGTCCGCACGCTGGACCCCGTGAGCGGCTGGCTCGATCGCGCCGCTTCGGAGAGAGTCATCGACGAAATTAACGAGCGGACAATCGAGCACGCCCTCGCTTATCGTGACTCCGGCGCTGATGTCGAGATTGTCACGCTGACACTCGCCCCAGCAGGCTCAGAGGATTCTGTTCGGAAGCTGCTCGCGATGGGCGCAGACTCCGCCATCGTCGTGACGGATGCGCGCTTGGCGGGGGCCGATGCAGTCCACACGGCTCGCGTGATTGCCGCCGCGATCGCAAAGGCAGGCGCAGATCTAGTACTCGCAGGTAACGAGTCAACCGATGGTCGAGGCGGAATCGTTCCGTCGATGGTGGCTGAGTATCTCGGATGGGCGTCAATTCCGACCGCTGACAGCATCACTATCGGCGCGAACTACGTTGACGCAACCTGTCTCGTGGATGGCGAGACGCTAACTCTCAACGCCCAATACCCCGCGGTTGTTAGCGTCAGCGAGCGATCGGCGGAACCTCGGTTCCCAAGCTTCAAGGGAATCATGCAGGCGAAGAAAAAGGACCTCACTGTGTGGTCACTCGACGACATTGACGCGACGAGCCCGCACGCTGCGACGTCGGTGATGGTTTCGGCTGCTCTTCGGCCAGCCCGAGAGGCCGGCACTCGCATCGAAGACGACGGTACCGCGGCTACCCAGTTGGTCGACTTCCTCGCCGCTGAAAAGCTCATCTAACGGATTTCCAGGAGAAAATCATGTCTAACGTTGTTGTTTTTGTCGAAGTCTCCGCTTCAGGTGAAGTGAAATCTAGTGCGAGTGGAATCCTCGCGGCCGCTGCAACACTTGGCACGCCCGTTGCTGCACTCGTGGCCCCGACAGGCACCGATTCCACGAAGATTGCCAGCGCCGCAGGCGAACTCGGCGCGACGAGCGTGTTCGTCGCACAGGATTCGTCGGGTTGGGGGAACGCTGCCCTGTCTGCGCTCGTCGCCGGGAACGCGGAATCGGACCCGATTGCGATTTTGTTTCCGAATACTCTCGATTCCCGATCGATTGCCGGCCGACTGGCGGTTCGCGTTGGTGGCGCCGTGGCTGTCGACGCCGTCGGGCTACGGTTCGATTCCGCAGCCAACGAGGTCATCGTTCAACACTCCGTTTTCGGAGGGGATTACAACACGGAGTCCACAGTTGAGGGTGGGCCGCTCATCGCAACTATCCGGTCTGGTGCTTTCGACGGTTCGGCGCCGAGTGTCGCGAACCCAGCCGTCCACAACGTTGACGTTGCGTCCGCGCCATCGGCAACCGTTTCTGGCGTGACCGCGAATCCGTCGGATTCGGATCGCCCCGACCTTCGTAAAGCGTCGATTGTCGTTGCGGGCGGACGGGGCCTCGGCTCACCCGAGAAGTTCGCGCTCGTCGATGAACTCGCCGATGCACTCGGTGCAGCGGTGGGGGCTTCGCGTGCTGCGGTCGATGCAGGCTATGTCGCTCAGCCTCTGCAAGTCGGACAAACAGGTGTCACTGTGTCGCCAAACCTGTACATCGCGCTCGGCATCTCGGGTGCAATCCAGCACCGCGCTGGAATGCAGACGTCAAAGACAATCGTGGCGATTAACACCGACGCCGAAGCGCCGATCTTCCAAGTCGCGGATTTCGGAATCGTTGGCGACGTGTTCACGGTCGTGCCGTCTTTGATTGAACAGCTCAAAGCACGCAAGTAGCGCACGTAAGGAGTGAATGGTGATTGACGACGAGGTAAATCCCATCGAGCCACAAAGGCAACGGATGGGTGGGGCGCCTGTCACCAGCGAGCCGGTGAGTCCGGCCACTCCGACCCGGATGGGTGGGGCGCCTGCCACCAGCGAGCCGGCGAGTCCGGCCACTCCGACCCGCATGGGCGCCCTGTCTCAAGAGCCGAGCCAGGGCATCGCAGAGTCGGGTGAAACACATTCTCCCTTAACCCCCGAGAGTCCCGTCGAAAACAGCGTGGCGGCATGCTCGCGAAAGCAATGGGTGAGGCCAACCGTCTGGGCGCTACTCGCTGTGATTCTCGCTGTTTCGATAGTGCTGATTGCCAGGGGCGTGCGTACCCTGCCTGCGGTCGATGCCTTCGTCGCTGCGTTCCCCGGCACGGTCGACCTTCCCGCGAATGCTCCGGTCGGCTTGCCCGCGTGGCTCGGTTGGCAACACTTCTTCAACCTGTTTTTCATTGTGCTGATTGTGCGCAGTGGCTGGCTCATCCGAACGGAAAAGCGCGCACCCGGCTATTGGACCGCGAAAGAAAAATCCTTTTTTTCGCCCGGCTCGAGTACACCGAAAAAGATCAGTCTCACCCAGTGGATTCATCAGTCGCTCGACGTTCTATGGGTCGCCAACGGCGTCATTTTCGTCGTGCTTCTGTTCGTCACAGGTCAGTGGATGCGAATCGTTCCACTGAGCTGGGAGTACGTCCCGAACGCCTTGTCTGTCGCTCTGCAATACGCCTCGCTCGATTGGCCGACGGAAGACGGTTGGCTCAATTACAACGCTCTCCAAGTGATTGCGTATTTCACCACCGTCTTTGTCGCAGCGCCTCTCGCGGCAATCACAGGGTTCCGATTTTCGACCTGGTGGCCAGACAAAAACTCGGTCCTGTCACGACGGTTTCCCATCGAATGGGCTCGCGCAGTGCACTTCCCCGTCATGATCTACTTCGTCGGCTTTACCGTGGTTCACGTGTTCCTCGTCTTTTTCACCGGTGCTCTAAAAAATCTGAACCACATGTTCACAGCGCGCGATTCCGCTGATGGATGGGGCCTCGCGATCTTCGCGCTAGCCGTCGCGGTGATCGTCGCGGGATGGTTCGTGGCGAAACCGTTGTTCCTCGGTTCGATCGCCTCTCGCTATGGGACGCTGTCGAAATAGAATTCGAACTCGCCGACTCGTTAGAAGGTAATGAGCGGCTTGATGTGCCCGGGAATCCTATCGACCATGTCGCGAAAAGCGTCGTCGATTTGCGACCACGAATAATGCTTCGTGTAGAGAAAGTCACAGTTCAGCCGGCCGTGGCGCATCGAATTGAGCAAGCGGTAAACCTTTTCGTTTCCGCACTTTTGGAATGTGCTGAGAATCGTCTTGTCACCGAGCCCGAAAGCCCAATCGGCCAGGGAGAGGGGAAGCATCGATCCAGTTGGGCCGTGATAACTCGACAGGACGGATATCGTTCCACCCAATCGAGTGGATTTTACGGCGAGTTCGAACGCATCGATTTGCCCGCTCGCCTCGATCACGCAATCGGCGCCCTCGTTATTGGTCAGATGGAGTATTTCCGCTTCGACATCGTGTTCGGCATGTGACAACACGTAATCCGCACCCGCTTCTCGTGAAATCGATTCGGCACTTGCTCGCGACTTCACCGCAATCACAGCACCGGCGCCAAGCATTCGTGCGGAAATCGTCGCGCCAAGCCCTACTTGCCCTTGACCGATGACAACCACCGTGGAGCCGATGGGAAAGTTGAGCGCTTCAGCCCCAGTGGTGCCGGTTGATAACGTGTCGACGATTGCCAAGGCATCGCTGTCGCTGACGTCATCCGGGATTCGAGCAACCGAATAGTCGGCGTCGGGTACCTCGAAATATTCTGCCAATGTTCCATCACGGGTTACGCCGAGTTGATATCCGGCCCACGCAACTCCTTTGCAGTGTCCTCCGAGCCCGCGCTGACAGTAAACGCACGTTCCGCACGGGGTTGTTGATGCGAAAGTGACTCGTTGGCCAATTTCGAAACCGGTCACGCCAACCCCGATTTCGTTAATTGTTCCTACACCTTCGTGTCCAAGAACAATGCCCTCTTCCGCCTCGAACTCACCACTGACACACGCCACGTCCGCCGAGCACATCGACGCGGCTGTGGTTTTGATGACAACGGCACCCGCAGAGGCGCGCGGAATCGCTCGGTCTTCAACAACGGCAGTTCTTCCGCGGACGACTAGCGCTTTCATCACGTCGGCCATGTCGTTAGCCCTTCGGATCAGGAGTCGGGATGTAGATGGAACCGCGAGCGATGACCGGTTCGATGATTTCGTCCGTGCCAATTTGGTCAGGCGTCGCTTCGGAAACAGGAAGGCGACGCTGACCCGCGTACCCCAGCGAATCGCGAACTTCGCGCGACATGTAATACGCCGCGTGGAGTGCGAACACGAGGCGCTCCACGTCATCTCCGGCCCACTCGCGCAAGTCGTCCAGAGTGCATGTTTCGCGTTCCGTTGCCCGTTTCGCGCAGTTCACGACAAGATCAACGAGGCGGGGGTCCGCGTCGAGGACTCGATCAATGAGGTCGCCCTGTGCGTCGACCGACCGCCCCGAAGGCATGCGGTCCGTGCCGGGAACGACTAGGTCCAGCATTCGCGCGATACCCTCGCGGAGGTCGGGGGTCAAAGTGCTGTCATTACTCATAGTGGTGCCCTCTGGTTCGCGGCATTGTCGACAAGGTGCTCGGTTGCGCGAGCCGCAAACGCAACAATGGTCGACGTGGGGTTCACCGATGACGAGGTGACGAACACGCTGCCGTCCATGATGTACAGGTTCGGCACGTCGTGCGATTGACCGAATTGATTGACGACCGACCGGGTCGGGTCTTCGCCACATCGCGCCGTGCCGAGTAGGTGCCAGCCGACGGCGGGAAGCCACGGAACATCAATCGTTTCGACAGCGCCGGCGGCGCGGTGCGCTTCGTGAAGACGCTCGACGTTCCACTCGAGATTCTTGCGAGAGTCATCCGAAATCCGGTAATTGATTTTCGGTGCCGGCAGTCCCGAGGGATCTTTCAACTCGGAGGAAAGGGAAACATGGTTACGCTCATCGGGCATGTCTTCGATTGAGGCCGCCCACTCGAAGGTGCGGCCGAGCCCCTTCTCGATAAGCCGTTGACCAGCGACACCGGTACGTTGTTCGAGGGGCAGTGTGTGGTAGCGATCGAGTAGGTCCATCGGTCCGGTGACGGCCATCGCCGACCATTTCGCACCCCGCTGGAATCCCCGGGAAAGGTCGGTTTCCGCAAATTGGAGTGAATACAGGTTCGCACCGAATGGGCCGAGGTATGACTCGAGGTCTTCCTCGTAAACGCCCATAACCGATACAAACGGGTGCATCATGAGGTTTTTACCCACCAGCCCGGACGAGTTCGCGAGACCGTCGGGGAACAGCGCCGAGGTCGACATCTGAAGCAGGCGGGCGGTACCGACCCCGTTTGCGCACACGATGACAACTCTTGCGGCGGTGTGGTGTTCGTTGCCTTCGTTGTCAATCCAGGTGGCACCGTCTGCCAACCCTTGAGGATTCACGGTGATTTCTCGGACGCGTGCCTCTGTTACGACTCGGGCTCCCGCCTTGATCGCCGCGGGCCACATGGCAATGTCAAACGATGATTTCGCGCCTTCAGGGCAATACGACATGCACATTCCCCAACGCGCACAGGCACCACGATCGCCGCTTCCATGCGTCAAAATCGCCTGCGTTCCGGGCCACCAGTGCCATCCGAGCTTGTTCATGCCTTCCCCCGCTCGAATTCCCAGTCGACCGATTGGCGCCTCGCGCATCGGTGGCGCATAAGTCGGGGGATACGCGGGGTCGCCCGGGCGGCCAGAAACTCCGACAAGCTCGTCCATCAGCTCGTAGTACGGCTCGAGGTCTTCGTAGGTGAATGGCCAATCGTCAGCGAATCCATAGAGCGACTTCAAGCGGAAATCAGATGGAATAAACCGCGGCCATTCGGCGCCGAAAAATACCGTTCCGCCGCCAACGCCGTTGAAATTGATCGGGTGGACTTCCGCATCGGTGACGTCACAGGGGTAATCCCACGAGCTCTGTCGAACGTTCGGATTCACCGACCAGGAACTCGCAGTCAATACTTCACGTTCAAGTTTGTCGGAGGGAATGTCGCTTCGGTTGACCCAGCCGCCCTGTTCGAGACAAACAACCGAAAATCCGCTCTCTGCGAGGATTCGTGCGGCGGTTGCCCCCGATGGACCAGCGCCCACGATGAGAACGTCGGCGGGTTCGGAAGGCGAATTGCTGTTCATGATGGGGTCCTACGGCGTTTGGTGTGAATGAGAATGGTAAGAGATGAAATAAAGGGGGTAACCGTTGCGCTTTTCGAGCAACGGCACCCCCTTCACTTTGATCAGTGACGTTACTCGCGACCAATTCGGGCGAATACGTCGGGCTTCGACTTCTTGAGCGAAACCCCGTACACGTACGCCACGACAATGAGCAGCCAGAATGCGCCGATCACGATCGTTGCTGCGGTGCCGTCAATGCCGCTGAGGAGAACAAAGTTTCCAGTCGCGTACCACAGCACGGCGCCGAAGGCGACACCGGCGACCATCGTGATGATTCCGTGGAAGGTGCCACCCGGAACCTTGCGCATGAGGTATCCCCCGAGCGCGAAGGAAACGCCCGTCATGAGAATGAGCATTCCGTAGGAGTACAAACCGGCGGTGTAGGCGTACAACAGGCCTTCCGGGATTTGCGCAACGATCAGGACAATCAGGAAGATGACGGAAAGAACCGACACGACCATCGAAGCGCGGAACGGCGAATTCTGCTTGACGTGCGTCTGGCCCAACGACCTGGGCAGAATCCCGTCGACACCGAAGTTGAACAGGTAACGCGACAGAATGTTGTGGCATGCGAGAGACAACGCGAACGAGCTCGTGAACAACAGGATGATTCCGAAGGTCACCGCCCAGGGCCCGACATATGTGTTGAGCGAATCTGCCGAGGCTCCGGTGAGATTGTCGGTGAAGGCCTGCATCACGTTGTCAATTCCGAATCCATTGATGAGCGAGAAAGCGAGCAACGCGTACATTCCGCCCAACAGCGCCACCGTCCCGTAAGTCGCACGAGGAATCGTGCGCTCAGGGTTCTTCACCTCTTCGGAGAAAATAACGGTTGCTTCGAAGCCACCGAAAATTCCGATGGAGTAAAGGAGTCCCACGGCGACGGTGCCCGAGAAGATCGCTTCCGGTGTGAAACCGTCAAATGACAAGCCCGCGGCTCCACCCTGGAACAAGACCGAGACGATGTAGAGGCCGATGAGGAAAAGCTCGAGACCGAGGAGCACGAAAAGCGTCTTGGCCGAGAGGTTGATGTTGTAGTAGCCCAAGACGGTCACGAGGACGAGCTGAATCAAGCCACCCAACCACCACGGAATTGCTGTTCCACCGAACATCGTGATCACGCCGTTGAGCGAGATCCCTCCGAGCGCGTAGACACTCAACAGTGCGGGGAAATAGGTGAGGAACGCAACCGCGCCACCTGCCAACCCGGCTGATTTGCCCAACGACGCGGAGATGATTGAGTAGTAGCCCCCGGGACGTTTCAGTGAACGCGTGACGCGAATGATTGCACTGGCAACGAGAAGAATCAGAAGACCGGCCGCGAGAATCAGTGCGGGTGTTCCTGCGCCGTTTCCGTACAAGATTACGACCGGAATGAATCCGAAGAACACGACGGCCGGACCGTTGTATGCGAGGACGGTGAACATGACGCTTATCGCGCCCATGCTCCCTCGAAGCCCGGAAACCGCGGCTCCATTCGATGAACTTGTTTGTTGAGAACTCATGTTGTTGACGCTCCTTTGAATCACCAGTGGGTTCCGTGGGAAATTTCGACGTGCAGGTGCACACCTTTCCCGTTTGTACTGTCGAGTTTTCAGGCAATTCGCGCCGAGCGTTATAAGTAATTCAACAAGAAATGCCGCGGAGTTTGTGAGCCTGCACAATAGGCTTTCGCATGACTCAGGTTGAGAGTTAGAACGCAAACTCAGCCCAACAGGCTAGCAATCACAGGGGGAAAAATGTCAGTCCAGGAAACTGCGAATCAGCCACGAGTCTTGTTCCTCACGCCGTTCAACTTTGCCAGCCCGGAAACGGATGATGCGTTCGACGCCCTCGCGCAGCGGCAATTTATTAGTGCCGGCCTCACGAACGTCACCGCCGATCATGTCGAGCGGTTCGATTACACCGACGACAACTATGAAGATCAGCAGGAAGCGGCACTTACCGCGGCGATTGCGCGTGCGGAATCCGAAGGGTACGACGTCATCGTCGATGCTTGCTTCTATGACCCGGCGCTCGCGGCCTCTCGGAAAGCCGCGTCTGTCCCGGTGATTGGTCCGTTGCAACTTTGTGTGGGTCTCGCTACTCAATTTGGCCCCAAGTTTGTTGCGATTACCGACATCGAAGAAGCGGAATCGGTGATTGCAGACCTTGTCGTCGGATATGGATACGGCGATAACTGCACCGGAGTGCACGCTGTCAACGTGGACGGCGATGACATCGTTCGCGATACGCGAGCAACTGCACAAATCGTCGACCGAATGATTGCTGAATTCGCCGAGCGTGGCGATGTTCAATCGGTCGTAATTGCCTGCACCATCGTTTCGGTGGCATACGAAGAGCACCGTTCCGAGTTTGCCGACCACGGAATCCCCGTGATTAACTCGAACCTTGCTGCGGTGAACAACGCCGTGGTCCTCGGCCAATCTGCCTGACCGAAAAATCGCCGCCTAAAACGACGCGTTGACCTGAGACGCGACGGAGGTACCGCTCTGGATCGCACCGTCAATCCAGCCCGTCCACGTTTCGGAGTGATCCGAACCGGCGAAATAGACATTGCCATGCGGTGCGTAAAAGGCCGAGTAATACCCCTTGGAGACCCAGCCCGGGTCCCAAATCATGGACGTGCCATTGGAGAACGGGTCTGAATTCCAATCGTGAGTGTCGACGGAGATGACCTCAACATCCGGAATGTACTGACGCAGAGCCTTCTGAACGCTCTCGACGCTCGACGCGTCGAAGATGTCAGCGCGGTGCGCGAAACTGACCATCAGGCACGTGTCGTCACCGAGGTCGTAGAGGTTGAAGGTCCACTCGATACCTTCACCCCAGCCCATTCCGCAGAAATCAGCGGGCACGTTACGGCAACGAGCCCAGGATTTGATCGATTTCGAATGGTTGCCCTTGCTCACGACTTCGGCGGGCAGTGCGGGGAGTGCCGGCTCGAAACGGATGCTGCCCATGACATTAATGGGAATGGTGCAGATTACCCGCTTCGCGACAAAGTCGCCTTTGTCGGTGGAGATGGTGACAATCGTTCCATCTTGGCTGATTGCGTGGACGGGAGTTTCAAAAAGGATGTGGTCGAGCACCGTCGACCCGATGTGTTCGAGTAGGTCTTTCGTGCCATGGGCGAACCGATGTGTCAGTCCGAAGTGAAGTCCCGTGATGTCCCAACCTAAGTCGACGAACATTGTCGTGAAGTGCATGAGGGAGACGTCTTTCGGGGCGCACCCCGTGTACATTGCCGACCACGACCACACGAATTCCTTGGTCGCATCGGGTAGCGCTTGGAAGGGCGGCCACTCGGAAACGGGGACGTCGATGTCTGCGTAGTCATGACCGCGAACAATGAGCCCGTCGGGCGTGCGTTCCATCGCCTTGTGAATTTCGTGAATCGCCTTGGCGGCCGCGCCGAATTCGTTGGCGGGGATCGCCGCGTGTGCTCGTGACTCGCCACCAGTGACGAAAGCGAAGTTTGTTGCGTCAGATTGTTCGACGATGTCGATGTTGTAGCGCTGGACTTCGCGCATCACGGTCCTCTGGTATTCCTTGGAGAACCAGGTGCCACCCATCTCTACGGGGTGGTTGGTGCCGTTGTAATTTCGATACCAGGTGCGCCCACCAATTCGATCGCGCCCCTCAAGAACCAGAACCGAATGACCTTGTTCGAGAAGGTCACGCGCGGCTGTGATGCCGGAGAAACCCGCTCCGATGACAATTACGTCGTGAATTGTGTCAGCCACTTCGCGTACCTCTCGACTGTTCCGACAGTTGAGTCAAGTGAACTCTCGACCTCGACGCACCGCATTTGGAATTATTGGGAGAAAACGCGCACCGATTGTAAATACGACAAATGGCTAGTTGAAGCGATCGCACCGCAAGTGCTGGGCAAGTTGCGTGGTGCTGGAACCCGACGACATCACGTCGGCCATGATTTCTCCGCCGATCGGGCCGGTCGCCACGCCGCGGGCGTGACCGACATTGAGATAGACGCCGTCATAGCGGTCGATGATGGGCAGATGGTCTTCCGTCCAGCTGGTGACCCCTGCCCACAGTCCGACGATTCCGAGCGATGCGTGCTCAGGGTAACGCTCGAGCGCATTGCGCAACATCATCGACGTCGCCGCAATTCCGATGTGGGGGTTCAACGCGCCCGGCTCGTCGACGGATGATCCGATGAGGAGCCCTCCCTCGCCTCGCTGAACTACCGTGTCATCGTTCTGGACGCCATCGCTATTCCCGTTATCAAAAATCGCACTGTCGTGATCGGGAAGGTCGGTAAGTGCGGAGGCCCACATCAATCCGCGAGGGCCTCGCATGATGGGCCCTTGAGCCGGCTTGATGGATTGAGAGAGCATTTGGCCTTGACGCGCTGTCGAAATCGGCAGGTCAATTCCTTCAGTCGTCAGGTTGAGCGCCCAAGCGCCCGTTGCCCAAACCAGGTTGGGGCTGTGAATGTCGCCACGCACGGTGCGGATCCCCGTCACGACTCCGTCGTGACGAATGGGGGAAAGCACCGCGGTATTTTCATAGATTCGAACGCCTTCTCGAGCGCTGGCGCCGGCGACGGCACTCACGAAACGTTGCACGTCTACCTGCGCATCATCGGCGCAATAGACGCCCCCAATTGCGGTTTCGGGAACGAGCGGAAATCTTTTGCGAACCTCTTCTCGCGAGAGCATCTCGATCTCGAGCCCGGCCTCGCGGCGGTCAGCGACATACTTTTCAAGCACGTTCCCTTGATTGTCTGACTCGAAGAAGAACACGCCTCCTCGCTGATGAAAATCAAACGTGTTCCCGATCTGGTCGATGTACCACGGGTACTTGTCGCGGCCAGCCCGAGCGAGGTCGAGCTGCGGGCCCGATGCGCAAGTCTGTAGCCAGATAGCCCCTGCGGTTCGCCCCGAAGCGCCATAAGCGGGAAAGCGTTGTTCGACGACGATAACGTCGTATCCGCGGGCACGTAATTCGAATGCGGTCGTAATTCCGGCAATTCCCGCACCAACGACGACCACATCGGCTGTGTCCAAAATTGGCGTCATAGTTCCCTACATTTCGTGGTCGTGCACACTTGTCCCGAGTATACGAGTCGCGGGCAGGTCTCAGCAGTTGCCCGTTGCCTAGTCCCACCCCGCCGAGCGTCGATCGGCGGCGAAATCCCGTCGAGGCACGTCGTAATTCACGAGCTCTGGTTGAATTTGGCGAATCATCACGCCAGAACGTAGCTCTTCGGAGATGTGCGCCGCAACGCCGGGTAGAGTTCCGATGACCACCAACGCGGTCGCTTCGGCTGGCGTGAATCCCATCGCCGTGGCGATCGCAGCAAGCATGCCGACGTCGTTGATGGGGAAGTGAGCGACTTTTGGATTTTTGGTGAACTCGGCGTGAATTCCCTCGTAGAGTTGAGCCTCCGGCCCCCATAATCCTGCTTCGACGGCGATCGACTTGAGTTTCTCGGACCGCGGGTCAACGCCACGGAAAACCGGGTGGCCGAAACCGGGAATGCGAAAACGGCGGGCACTCGCGTCGGCGACCAGGTTTTGCGCGAATTCGGTTTCTGAAAGGCCCGACTCAACGAACGCTCGGTAGCTTTCGGAAATGAATTTCGCCGCAGACTCTGGAGACAGACTGTATTCACCCGCGCCCAGTATCGCGGTCGCGATTCCCGCGGTCATGCTGGGGTTGCAGGAAACCACCGCGCGCGCCGCAACCGTTCCCGACTTTTGTAGCGCGTAATCGACGACACCGGAAAGGAGTGCGTCGACAACAGCCGCCTCCTGAGGGGTGGGCATTCGACCTTTGATCACGAGGAACGTGTTCACCGAAAACGGCAACCCAATGAGGTCCTCGAGGTCGTATCCGCGGACGTAGACGTGTTCTGGCTCTACCTCGCTGATCGAGGAATTCCAGTATTTCGGTGTTGCCGAAGTAGTGTCTGCCATGTTCCCGTTACTCC
>JACCDP010698706.1_pt1 | contig 14036 bp, 10 predicted proteins | sample 7445841 | NCBI WGS metagenome assembly JACCDP01 (sample SAMN15323441, study PRJNA562643) | freshwater metagenome | isolation source: river surface water | place: USA:Blue River Watershed | collected 2017-08-17
GCAGCTGAGCCGGCTGGGGTACTTCAAGCCGCCGCTGCCCGATTACCCGCTGGGCCTGGATGCGCTGACGGGTCCGGCCGACCTGGTTCTGGCCAAGGATCTGCGCTGCACCATCAAGAAGCGGGGGAAGCGCGTCGGTTGGATGTCGCCCCGCGGCATGCGTTGCGAAAACGTGCACGAGATCGTGACGGAGGACTGGGGACCGGTCGTCGCCCCGGGTCTGCGTTGGGAGACGGTCTGGGCCCAGTATTGGTTCAACCGACATCATTACCTGCAGCCTCGGCCGGTGGCCTATGGTTTCGACGCGGGTTGGTCCCAGCACATCGTGGATCCTGCCATCCCGCCGGACACCTTGCCTTACCGGGAACTATACATCGCCGACCCCAAGAGCCGTCCGAACTTCGGCCTCACGGACGACCTGGCCGGCCGCCTCCTCGACCTCGCCGCCCGGATCAAGGGCGACCGGACCGACGACGGGCTGCGGCACGTCAACATCACCTGGCTCAAGCAACGCAAGATGTACAACGGCTGGGTCTTCACCCGCCGATCAGCATGTAAAAAGCTCAGCGTTTAGCGATCAGGACGCCGAGGATCATGAGGAGGATGCCGTTCGTCATGTGCTGGGCGAGCACGGCATGCCTGATGGCGCTGCCATCAGGGTTGCCAGTCAGGCCGTTGATCAGGACTAGGCCGCCGATCATGAACACGAACGTGCCGACTGCTTGTGAACCCGCGCGGCTATCGGGCTCTTCCTTGGGTCCGGCCGGCAACTGCGGCCCCGACGACGGGCTCGGCAGCGCCGGCGGAGGGGTCGAAGGTGGCGAAGCTTGCGCGGGTTTCTGCGCGGCTAGGATTTGGGCCCGGATGGTCTCCAACTTGGCCCATTTCGCCATGCCCGAGGTCCAGAAGTCATCCGTCCATTGCAGTTTACCGGTCTCGAAGGCGACCTTGATCTCCCAAGTTTCGAACTCGCCGATGTACTGCCCTTTCCGCGCTACTTTATAGATGGTCGCCATCGCTCGAGGATTGGGTGGTCTGCGTCGCCTGCAACCTACAATAGTATTAGTAGTGGCTATCGTAGGCCGGACGCGCTTTCCCAACCATGGCGTCGCGCAAAGGGTCGCGGCCCTACGAACCGCCGGGTACGGCCTTCCTCGAGTGGGCGAATCCCTCCACCCCGCATCCGGTCCTTGAGGGCGGCGTGGCCCCCTCTTCGCCGCAGATCGCGGTTGCCCGGCGTTCCCGGCGCCCACTGATTTTATACTTTATACTAAAAATCCGTTGACGCTGCTCCGCCGCGGGGATGGCATGGGGCATGCGCCACCTCGCCCTCCTGCTCGCCGTCGGCTCCTCCCTGGGCCTGGCGGCCTCTTCCGTCGAATCGGCCGGCTGCGGGCACCATGAGCCGGTGGCCTACATGCCCTCGAAGTGTCCCTTCGTGAACGGCAACACCGGTTTCGGCTGCATCGGTTTCGTCACGCCCAACGGTTTCTCGATGGCCGGCTACAAGTACAAGTGCTCGCGGGGCCATCAGTGGATCGTCTCGAACCGCTGAGATGAGCGCGTCGGATCGCGGCTGCGGCTGCCTCGTCCTTTTGGGTGTCTTCGCCGCCATCGCGGCGATCAGCAAATGCAACGATAAGCACTCCGACGCCCCCAAGGTCAGCCAACCGGCGACCGGCTACGTCGCCCCCCGCCGCCCCGAGGTGGCGAGGGTCTCCGAGCCTTTCGGCAAACTCCAATCGGGCGGCTTCGGCCGGACGGAATCGGCCCTGGAGATGACCAATAAGCTGCCGCATCCGGCCTATGTGAAGGTGCAGGATTCCTCCGGCATGACCCGCGCGACCGTCTACCTCCGTGCCGGGGAATCCTATGAACTCGGGGTCGACCCCGGCCGTTATCGCCTCAAGTACGTCAGCGGGCCGGGGGACGAGTGGCGGGGCACGGAGCATTACTTCGGGGCTCGGTCCAGCTTCCGGGCCGCCGACACGAGCCACATCGGCCCGAACCAGCGACTCTCGGTGACTTTCTTCCAGACTTATGGCCGGAGCGGGGCAGGGGGCGGGGGCATGCGGAAGATCGATGAGGAGGAATTTTGATCCGACCTCGCGCTTTCGCCCCCGTCCCCGCGGGGCGGGCGCCTGACCGCGGGTAGGCGCCGCGTCATGGCGGCGATCCCCAGGATCGCGGCCCTGCGCCGGGGTCTCCGGGCGGCGCGGCCCGGCGGACGGGGTGGTTCCGCGACGAAGTTTCGCCGATGCCCAAACCGCTGGAAACAAGTGGCTTATGTTTTATAATAAAGTTATAAAATATCCGGGGCCGTCCCGCCCGACACTTTTCAAGAAACTTCTGGAAAAGTGCCCCTGAATCCATGAGTCTGCATCATGCCCCTGCGCTTCGAGCTTTCCCCGCCCAAGCTAGCCCAGTCCCTCGATTGGTATTGGCAGTTCGGCGTCCAGCGGATCAAGGACCATCCCGACCATGCGCTGCCCCGGGGCAGTTGGCTCGACTCCCTCTACGCCGTCGCGAAAGCCCGCCGTCCCGCGGCCGGGGAGCTGAAGACCTTGGCGGTCTGGGGACCCTCGCAATCGGGCAAGTCCACCTTGCTGGCTTCCTACCTCGACGCCGATCTGAAGCCCGGGCCAAAGGGCGAGCATAGCACGCTGCTCACCTGGGACGACGCGGAGCCCGTGACCTTCCTATACCGGGGCAAGCCCGGGGTGATTTCCCTGAATCCCTTCGCCGCCGGTGCGGACGCCTCGGGGTGCGTAACGCGTTACATGGAAGCAAGTTACGTCAAGAATAGCCGGTACCCGGTGAGGCTGCGTTTCAACTCGCTTTCGCACGTCATGCACGCGCTGGCTTGCGGTTACTTATCCGAGTGCAGGTCCGCGACCAACGACGGCGCCAACGTCTATTGGGACCGGGAGCGGATTTCCAAGGAATTCCTCAAGAAGCCGGGCCGCCTCGCGCCCGGGGCCAATCGCGCCGCCTACGAGCTGCTGCGGGAGATCCTCGACGTCATCGGCATGTTCATCAAGAGCGGCGAGGCCCGCTACGCAGCCTTGAGCGCGAATTGGGAGGGGCTGCGGCGAGACCTGCTCGACAGCTCGGACCTCGTGCAGTCCGAGGAGGCCGCCATCCATTTCGCCTCCACGATCTTCTGGGACGGTTCGCCCACGCTCTCGGGGGTCTTCCGCTGCCTCCGCGCCAAGGTGGAGTCGTTGCGCTGGGCGAGCCGCGAAGTCTACTGCACGATGGGCGTCGCCGCCCTGCTGCTGGACATCGATACGTTCAAGCGGGTGAAGGCCGAATCGCCCGACGATTTCGGCAGGGATACCCTGCGGCGGATCCGTTCGCTCGGTTTCCGCGAGGAGTCCGGCGCCGTACTCATCGAGGAGGGGACGCCCGCCGTCGAGATCGCCGGGGACGAGTTCGGCTTCTTCCAGGCTTTGGTCCGCGAGATCGTCGTGCCGGTCCGCACGCCGCCGGCCCTGGCCGCGCAGCCGTTCTTCCGCCTGCTCAAGGAGGCCGACATCCTCGACTTCCCCGGCGTCGCCCTCAAGGACGCCCAGGGCAACGCGCTCACCCGGCTGGACCTGTCCCAGCTCGGCGAGCGCGACCATCGGCTGCTCACCACCGTCTTCAAGCGGGGCAAGACCTCCTCCATCGTCATGGGTTACGGCGACGACGTCTCCATCGATGCGTTCGCCCTGCTGATCCGGGCCAAGACCTACCCGTCGAAGCCCGAGCAGCTTTGCTCCGGCATCCGCTACTGGTGGGAGCGCGTGAGCCCCGGCTTCCAGTCCGCGACGAACGAGTCCGCGCCGACGCCCCTGCCGTTGTCGGTCTGCATGACGTTCTTCGGCCAGGTGCTGGTCGAGCTGGCCCAGACCAAGCCCAAGGCGGGCGTCGGGCCTCTGTTCAAGGACATGCTCGAGCCCCTCACGCCTTTCGACCGGCCCGCGAACGCGAGCTACTTCACCACGACCTACACGTCCTTCAAGGCGGCCGGGGAAATCCGGCTGGACGAGGCCGAGCGCAAGTGCGCGGTCGACATCATCAAGCAGGACGGCGATTTCCGGCGGGTCTTCCGCTCGGCGGAGTCGCGGGCGTCCTTCGACCATCTCGTCGCGGACCCCGACGGCGGGGTCGGCTACTTCTTCGAATGTCAGCTCGCCAAGCTCCGAGCCTCGGACCGTTTGCGGCATCTGGCGGACCTCGCCGAGCGGGACACGCGGACCGGCCTCGAACTGCTCAAGATCGCCATCCCCGAGGTCGAGGACGCCGGCGCCCAGCAGAAGCGGATGCTCGCGGAGGTGGCGCGCACGGTGCAGGCGAACCTCGGCTTGTGGGAGAACGGCCTGCCGCGCGAGCTGAAGCAGTTCGAGCAGATCGAGGACGCCACCTCGATCTATTCCTACTGGATCCGGACCATGCTCGCGGTAGAATCGGAGGAGCTGGAGCCGATCCCCTTGGATTTCGCCCAGCAGAACCGCGAGTCCAAGTTCGGCTACGTGGCCCGCCAGTGGGCCCGCTGGCGCGACGGCTCCGTCGCTCGGATGAAGAAGGTCAAGGGCTTCAACTGGGGCCTGTTCGGGCTGCGCGACGAAAGCGAGGCCCGCGGCCTCCTCAAGCTCATGTCGGAAGGTCGCCAGCTCGACCGTGAACTCGTCGAGTGGCTGATCGCGCAGATGGGTTACCTGCAGGTCGAGTCCGAAGCCAGAGTCCTGCGCCAGGAACTCGCCGTGGTCCTCGGCAACGTCGCCCGCACCGGCTGCATCCGTCCCGGCCCGCGCGTCGCCGTCGGCTCGCTCGCCACCGTGATGCGTCAGCACGTCTCCTGGGAGAACGACCTGGGCGGAAGCACCGATTCGCCGCACTACCATAAGGTCATCAAGCCCTTCCTCGCCGACCTGCTGTCGCTGAGGCCGGCCGCCCCGCAGCGCCCGACGCTCCCCGGCGACGCCGAACTGCGCAACCTCTGGATTTCCTGAACCGCATGAAGACCTTCGATCAGACCATCCTGCTGGTGCCCGACACCGGCTTCCGGATGTTCTTCTTCCCGCTGGGGCCCGATCCCTTCGGCGTCATCGACCCGGAGATCCGCGCGAAGATCGTCGCCAACCGCGCCGCCTGCGCGACCCTCGCGAACGGCGACCAAGCGGAGTTCGGCGATCCCGCGGAGTGCCCGTGGGTGGACAAGGTCACCAATTACCTGTCGAGCTCCTGGACGGAGGCGCTGGAAGCTCTTCCCGACCAGCCGAACCGCAATGAGCTCCGCCCGTCTCGGCTCAAGTATCTCCGCTACCGTTTCGGCGTGTGTCGCCAAGGGAACGAGGAGGTGGTCGGCCTCTGGATCGCGGTGGAGACCAACCTCGGGACGATCGACCGGGGGTGGGCTTACGACGAGACCCTGCCGAGCCCCCAGGAGGAGGAGCACTTCGCCAAGTACGGCGACCCCAGGCAGCCCTACTACGACAAGGACGACACCGCGGCCCAGGGGGACGTCCCCAAGATCGTGCTCATCGAGGGCCGGCAGGTGATTCTGAACCTCCGCTGGAGCGACGTGCTCAAGCAGACGCCGGTGGACGTGGACCTGATCATCGATTTCGGCAACTCGCGCACGGCGGTGCTCGCGCTGGAGCACGCTAAGGGCAAGCCGGGCAACTTCGCCCAGAACTGCCGCCCCCTGTCCCTCAAGCCCTCGTTCTATTCCCTGCTGCCGAAGCAGACGCGCGTCGACGAGGCCATCGTCAGCTCCCGCTTCGTCCTCAAGTCGCCGGAATTCCGCACCTTCGACCCCGACAGCAAGGTCACCGCGACCAACCCGGTCGCGCTGACCGCCACCCGTTACAAGAAGCATTGGGAGGAGCCGTCGTTCCTCGACAGGCTCCGCGGCGCGCGGGGCGCCGAACGCCTCGACCTCGTCGAGCGCCGGATCCCGCACATGTTCGTGAAACTGTCCCCGGTCTGCCTCGGGGACGACATGGAGGAGCTGATCCACGGCTCCACCCCGCTCGGCGCCGAGGCGGAACGCCGCATGCAGGCGGGGGAGCTGCTGCAGCAGAGTTCGGCCAAGCGCTATTTCTGGGACGGCGAACTCAGCCCCCAGGCCTGGTCCTGCGTCCCGAACTACGGTGACAACATCTTCGGGCCCGAGAACGGCTTGGGCCGGCTCAGCCTGCTGTCGGGCCTGATGCTCCGTTTCCAGCCGGAGAACGGCCGCAGCTGGGGCGAGGAGCCGGGATTGCCCTGCGCTTGGCCGGTCGTGGAACGCCCGGTGACCGCCCCCGCCAGCCCGCGCTACCCCCGTCGGAATACCCTGACCTGGTCCATCCTTTCCATCCTCGAGACGGCGCATCGTCAGATCAACGACCAGAACTGGACCCAGCAGGCCGGCCTCTTCCATCGCCGCGCCATCCGGAACGTCATCGCGACCTACCCGTCGGGCTGGACGAGCACCGAAATCTCCCATTACCGCGCCAAATGGCTGGAGGCCATCCGCATCTTCCAGGCCGCCAACCTTCCGTCCGACGCGCCCGCCGTGGGCCTGGAGATGCGGATGGACGAGGCCGTCGCCAGCCAGTTGCCCCTGATCTACGCCGCGATGAAGCGGCTCGCCGGCGACAGCATGGGCGAGAACTGGATCGAGGTGAACGGCCGCAAGGTCGAGGGCGAGCCGCCGAAGCTGCGCGTCATGAACGTGGACGTCGGTGGCGGCACCTCCGACGTCTCCATCGTCGAATACCAGGACAAGAAGCAGGGGGTCGCCGTGGACCTGGACGCCCGCATCCTGTTCAAGGATTCCTCCACCGTGGCCGGGGACCGCTTGGTGAAGGTCATCATCGAGAAGGTGGTGCTGCCCAAGCTCGCGGACACCCCGGAGCAGTTCGCCCGTTTCGGCGAATACCTGAAGGGCGAGAAGAACGTCACCGAGACCTCGGGGCGCGTCGCCGTCCTCACGGGCAGCCTCCTCCCGATGGCCATCCATCTCCTCTCCATGCGCTGCTCGGGCCGCTGGACGGACGGCGCCCTCAACTTCACGCCCCGCGAGGCCGGCGCCAAGAACTTCGACATCCTGACGACCAAGCTGGGGCTCGGCCTCATCGACGACAACAAGCCGATGGTGGTCGACGCCGCGGAGTTCGACCGCCACATCGAGGCGGTCTTCGGCAAGTTCGTCCGCTCCCTGGCCAAGTACGCGGCGGCCTTCGACGTCGACATGCTGATGGTCTGCGGCAAGCCCTCGGAGCAGCCGGCCATCGCCGCGCTCATCCAGCGCATGGTCCCGGTCCCGTCGGAGCGGATCCTGTTCACCCGCGGCTACAAGGCCGGCACCTGGTATCCCTTCAAGGAAGGTCCCGACGCCTCCATCGCGGACGCGAAGAGCGTCACCTGCGTGGGCGCGGCGTTGGAGCGCGCCATGGCCCTGCAGATCATCCCCCAGTGGAAGATCAACGTGCGCAACGAGTCGGGCAACCGGAACATCTGGGGCGAGATGCCGCAGAGCGGGCCCCGCTTCAGCCTGCCGGCGCTCGGGGTCGACGACGATGTCTCGGCCGAACTGAGCCTCAGCACTGGCGCGCGGATCGGCCGCAAGATGTTCGACGCCAACACCAGCTTCCCAGAACCCGTCTACCGGCTCGATTGGCTCGACACAATGGAGCCGGTCCGCGCCATCCGCGCCGTGCTGGGACGCATCAAGCCCCAGGAAGACGGCGCCACGCAGGACAGCGATGGCCTGGAACTCGTCAGCGTGGTCGACGAGCAGACCGGCGAGGACCTCGCCGGCCGCGTCGTCCTTAAGCTCTACCCCATCGGGGAGCACGCCCTCCACTGGACGGACACGGGCATGTTCGACCTCTGAGTACTGCGCATCAATGAACAGAACACTCTCCACCATCCTGATCCTCGCGGCAGCGATTGTGTCCGCCGCCGAGGACGGCTCGTCGGGTAAAACAGATCCTGGTCGGACTAAACCGAACAACCTCGTCAAGCCGACTGGTCCACAGGGCAGCCCCACTGCGCCCACGGTGAACCAGGACAAACTCGTGAACACTCCTCCGGCCCAGCGCCCACTTATTGGCGAAAAAGCTAATCCGCCGGTCGCCTTGGACAAGGCGTCCAAGTCCCCTGCGATCACTCCAGCTCAAGACGATGGCAGCAAGAGGAGGGGGGATTCCGCCACAGACGTCGCGGATGAAAGCCACCCGAAAACAGAAGAAGACCCGGCATCTTACCTCTGGATTTATTTAGGCCTAACGCTTGTCGTCCTTCTGCAGCTTCTGTTGCTCCGCTTGTCCTGGGATAAGGATCAAAGTGGTCGTCGCGATGAAGGGGGCCAGGTCGGTGTGGGGCATGATGGTTTTACCTATGCAGACCGGCTGACCTTATCCGACATCAAGAAAAAGGTTGGTAACGTGGCCCCGCCCCAACTGGCAAAGACGGAGCCTTTGGACAAGTTGAACGATGTCGCCACTAAGGTTGCCGCCATCGCCGTAGATGTCAAACAACTTGCTGTTGCCGGCGAAAACTTCCAGGAGCTATTGGTTAACGCCCAACAAGATTTGGCCAAGGCGCAGAAGGACCTCGCCCCTGCGCGCGAGGAGATCCTCAGCCTGAAAGACGACCTCGACGCCTTGAGAAAGGTCGAGGAGCGAACTCAACAAGAAATATTGAATATTAAATCTGAGCGGGACTCGCTCCGCGCAAGCGTGATTGATCTAGAAAACCATAAGAACCAACTTCGCGATCAGCAATATATGTTGGAGCGCGACAATAGGGGCCTCGCCGATTTCTTGCGAGTTACCGAGGGCAAGTTGGCTGAGGCAGTTCAGGAGAGCCATGCCTCCGCCAGTCAATTGGAGGCTTCCTTCCTCCAACTCGCCCCAAAGACCTTGGTTGATCCGGAGATCTTGGCCCTCATGCGAAAGCTTCATGGCCAAGCCCTGGCCGGCTCGGTCAGCGCGGCGGCCGCCTGGTCGACCTTGACGGCGTTCGCATCCGCCGAAGCCGACCCGCAGGCCAAGGACTTCCAGCTCCACATCCTCAAGCGCTTGGGCACTGTCCTCGTCAATTACTGGAAGGAACAGGGCTCCCAGCCGAAAGATCGACATGAGCGGCTCTCCCACTGGGCCCGTTGCCTCAATGAGCAGTCCAAGGGCCGCTTCAATCTTTTCGTCCCCGCCATCGGCGCTCCCGTGGATCGCACTAAAATGATGACGGCCACGTCCGCCAGCGTCGTCCAGGACGTGCTTTGCTGGCAGGTGCGTAATCCGGCCGGCGCCAACTACAGCCTCGCGGAGGTCGCCTAACCGATGGCCTACGTCTCGCCCCAGTCCCAGCCCGCCCCGACGGGTGGCCTCCTCTTCGTGAATCCTCCCGGGGTCGACAACTACCGCCCGTTGCGCGTCGATGTCGGCGACCAGCACCTTTTCTGGCAGTCGACCTACCAGCACCTTCTGCGGGTGGAGGGCGCCTTCGGCGAATTCTTTCCGCAGGCCGATTTCGCCGACAACGGGAACCGGGTCGTCTTCACCAAGCATGTCGAAGGGGTGGAGGTCCTCGCCAGGTCGCGCCCCCTGCGCGCCGGCGAGCGCATCCCGCGCGCGGAATGGGTGCGCTTCCTCGAGACCTGGAAGGCCTTCAAGCGTCTCGGCGAGCGGACGGATATCCCCGAGGACAACCGGGCCTTCATCCAGAAATTCAGCCCGCCGGCCTTTGAGCGCTACCCGCAGGCTTATCGCATCTATCGGCCGCATTGGTATTCGCGGCCGCGTCTCTTCATCCTCTGGGGGTTGGAGCCCGTGGGCGGAGGGGATTTCACCACGACCAGTCCGGAGGAGGTCATCACCGCCGTCGGTCGCAACGTCGAGAGCGCTGGGCAGGAACGGGACAGCGCTTTCTTCCGCTGGCTGAAGATCGCCCTCGTGGCGCTGCTCGCGTTCGCTTTGCTGCTCCTGCTGGTCTGGGCGCTCCTCCCCCGACCCATCGTCGATTTTGAGGTTGAGGCGGAGGCCGGACGGCCCGCCAAAGTCCGCAACCACACCCAGCTCGATGCCATCGTGGTCTACGGCACCACGACGTATGATTGGCGTTTCGACCAAGGTACGCCGACGGCTTCCGTTGAATTCGAACCTGGCGTGGTCTGGGCGTCGCCCGCGGCCCGCGAGGTGAGCCTGTCCGCCACGCAGGAGACCTTGTGGGGGCTGCTATACAAGACGGCGACCCTGTCCAAGACTGTCCAAGTCGCGGAGCCTCCGAAGCCGGTTACGCCCATCAAGGAAGATCCGGTCAAGCCTGGCGAACAGACGCGACGCGTCCCGGTTACCGAAGGCAGCGACACCGTCGACAAGCCCCGTCCTCTTCCCGGCAAGTCCGCGGACGAAGGTGCGTCGACCCCCAATGAAGCCGGGAAGACTCCGGGGAAAATGCGCCTGGGGCCCCATGGCCGGCCCCTTTCCGATGATGCGGCCCGTACCCTGGATGACAAAGGCGACCCGGCCCAGCCTCTTCCTGGTCGGGCGATGCAGGGACAAGCGGGCAAGCCTTTGCCCGAGGAAGTACCCCCCCAGCCGAAAATGGGTACGGACGGAAAGCCCGTGCCTCCCAAGGTCGGTGGGGATGGGGTACCGTTGATTCCTAAGGAGGATGTGCCCCCGGCGAAAGCCAAGGAGGAGGGTGGTCCCGCGATGTCGAAGGAAGAAGGCAAGCATTTGCCTGAGGGAATACCCGCCCAGCCGAAAATGGGTACCGACGGAAAGCCCCTCCCGCCCAAGGATGGGGAGCAAGGTGTCCCGCTGAACCCCAAGGAGGAGATGCCCCCCGCAAAGTCGAAGGATGAGGGCGGTCCTGCGATGTCGAAGGAGGAGGGTAAGCCCTCGCCCGGCGAGCCCGAGGGCGAGCCCAAGGTCTTCCGGCTGAAGCCTATCCCTGGCGACCCTTCCAAACAGGGCGCCACGCCTGCCCCCGCCGAAAAGTCTCCCGGGGGCCCACCCATGGATCCGGCCAAGGAGTCGACGAATCCAAGAGCGGCCATCACGCCCACCGACCCCAAGGGAGGGAAGGGCGCTTCGCCCGTGGAGCCCGACCCGACGCAGGCGCCGCGCCTCCGTCAGCCGAAGGCGCGCTCCGATGGTAAGGCGCGAGCCTTGCCCATGCCCGAGCTCGAAATCTCGGATGCGCAGGTGGTGGAGGGCGGCAAAGCGCAGGACATCGATTTCCGTCTGCGGCTTCCGGCCAAAATCCAAGTTGAACGCCTAACCATCGACGGAAAGGACGTCGGCAATGTCTCGAGCGGGGTGTTCCGTGCCCGGTTGGGCCTAGGTCGTCACGATATCCACGTCGAATACCGCGCCACCGATGGCGAAGTCCGGGAAGATATGCTTCAGGAAATGTTGGTGGACCAGGAGGAGATCAAGACTTTCCGCCCCAAGCCGCAGCTCGGTCCGAAGGTCAAGCTGCCCGCTCTCCCGCCGCCCCCGTCCGAGGCCAAGCCGGTCAAGGATGAAGACTCCGAAATCAACAAACGCATCGCATGAACGAACCCAAGCCGGTCTACTGCATCAGGTCGCGCGGAGCGCGCGTCGAAAAAGAGGGATCCTTCGCCGAGATCGTCGCCTGGCTGGAGGAACGGCGAATCCGGTCGGACGACGACCTGCGACGCCTCGGGTTCTCCGTCCTGGAGAAGGATGAGCTCTGGGCGCAGGTCCGTGACTTCCCGGAATTCAAGCTCACGGAACGGCAGGGCCGGCAGGGGTTGAGCCGCGCCAAGGTCCGCGCCTTTTGGGCGATGTCGTTGGGCGTCGTCCTGGCCGCGATCGGCTCGACGCTCATCGTCTACGACCAGTTGATCCCCCGTTATACCGAGAGCAGTCGGGTGGGCGAAGCCCAGACCCAGGCCAAAGTCGCGCAGGCCTCGGAGGTCGAGGCGATACGGAGGCAAAACGCGGCCAGGGATGAGCGTGATGCCTTGAAGAGGCTGCTGGAGAGTGCCCAAGCCAATTTGAACGACCAGAACAAGAAGTTGAGCTCACTCCAAGCCGAGTTCGACTCCCAGCAATCCCGCCTGCGGGATCAAGGCGATGCGCTCAAGGGAACGGAGACGCAGTTGCAGACCTTGAGCCGCACCCTGCGGACGGAGAACGACCGGTTGCGTTCCCAACTCGACTCCGCCAGGGCGGAATTGAAGGAGAAAGGCGCCTTGGCCACCCTTTGGATGGACCGCGCGCTGGCCAGCGAGAAGAACCTCGAGTCCACGCGTGACGAGGCTGTCCGCGCTCGCGATTATTGGAAGTCGCTCTACGAAACCGAGCGGAAGAAGTCCAAGATGGAGAAGCTTTTCGGGGACTGATCCGGATGGCCGCCCGCGGAACCCCCACCTATATCGTCAAGGGACGCCAAGGGGACGTTCTCGTGGAAGGTGATGCCGCCGCCGTCCGTAAATGGCTTACGGAAGAGCGGATCAACTCCAAGGCGGAGATGCGTCGCCGTGGGGTGCTGCTGTACGAGGATGACGAAGCCTGGGCCATCCTCGAAGCCTTTCCGGAATTCGCCGGTCCTTCGGCGTTCGAGGCGGTTCGTCGGCGCGCGCGTTTGGCCAAGTGGGTGCTGTCCGCCGCCGCCGTCCTGGCGGCGATCGGGCTCGGCCTGCTTTGGATGTCCCAGGGATACCCCCGCTACGACGCCCGCAGGCAGATCGGCGCGGCCAAGGAGGCGCAGTCGTCTGCCGAGGCCGCCGCCGCGGTCAGTCGCAAGGCTGCGCATCAAGCCCAGGCGGCCGAATTCTCGGCGCGGGAGGCCCAAGCGCGGGCCGAAGAGCAGGCCCGGACGGCAGCCAATGCGCAGCGAAGACTGATTGGCGAATTCGAGGCTTACCGCCGCCGCTTGCCCGTTCACGTGGAATGGAGGGAGGCCGTATTCGGGAGATATAGCGTCATGGTCGTGCATAACTTATCCACCGAGCCCTTGGACCTCCTTGTGTCGGTGTGGGGGAAGGATGGCGTGCAGACGCGTCGGCAGTTCCCCATGAAGGTGGCGCCCTACGCTCAGGCTGGTTTCAAGCAGGAGACCGGACGCGGTGAAACCGTCTCCCACGAATTCGCGCCGGGTGAGGTCGCCGAGCTGACCGATGTCGGTCAAGCAAAGCAAGAGCAGTACCGACCCTCCAAGTTCACCTGCCCCCGGTAGCCGGGCGGATACCCGCTTGCCCGGCCGGATCTTCCCTGCTCCTTTATTCTGATGAAATATTGTGTCAAACGAGCGGCCGGAAGCCCGGGAAAATTTGAGGTCATCGGGTAGTTCGGCTTCGAGGAGCTGCGCTCCCTCCACCGGGCCGGCGTCGTCAAGGACACCGACTGGTTCGCCGTCGTGGGCAAGGCCGATTGGGCGCGTGTCGGGGCGCTTTTCCCGGGCGTCGGCGCATCCGCCAAGCCGGCGACGGCCGCGGACGCATCCGCCGAAACGCGTGGACGGGACTCCGCCCGCGTCACCAAGGTCATCGGTGCGTCGCTGGCGTGCGGCGGCACTTTGCTGATGGCCTTCAGCCCGGAGGTGGGATGCTTCTGCCTTTCGCTCGGGTTGGTCGTTTTCATCTGCGGGCGGTTCCAGGAGTAGGTGCCGGATTTCCGATCAGGAGCGGCCTACATAATGGAGTCTGACCCCATTAAGTAGGCCTGCCTCCGGAGCTGGCTGAGGGGTTGATGTTGCGGACGGATGGGTTAGGCTCAATCCATGACCCTCGAGCGCTTCCTCAAGGCCCAGGAGAGGTCCTACGCAGGGGCGTTGGCGGAGCTGCGGGCCGGGGCGAAGCGGGGGCATTGGATTTGGTGGATCCTGCCGCAGATGCGCGGCTTGGGTACGTCCGAGTACGCCGTGTTCTACGGCATTGCGGACAAGACTGAGGGCGCGGCCTACCTGGCGCACCCGGTGCTGGGCGCCCGTTACCGCGAGTGCGTCGCGGTGATTCATGGGCATCTCTGCGAGGGCAGGGTGGACCCGTTGACCCTCATGGGGAGCGAAATTGATGTCATGAA
>JACCDP010270119.1_pt1 | contig 14034 bp, 20 predicted proteins | sample 7445841 | NCBI WGS metagenome assembly JACCDP01 (sample SAMN15323441, study PRJNA562643) | freshwater metagenome | isolation source: river surface water | place: USA:Blue River Watershed | collected 2017-08-17
ATCCATCCATCCATCCATCCATCCATCCATCCATCCATCCATCTCTCCATCCATTCATCCCTCTATCCATCCATCCATCTATCCATCCATTTTTATTTTTTTTATTCTTGATTAATATACTCTGACGTATTAAAAAAACGAGTCTTTCACATGTGTTGATCATACTTATGAAAAAAACCGTTATGTATTTCTAATTTTTAACATTGATATTTTCCAATAAAAAGAGTGATAGTAGTAATAAAAACTCGATAAATATATGATGAATAAGTTATATTTTCATAAATTATTTAGTAAAATTACGAGAACATAGACATATAATTTTCTTGTAATTTCATTTTAGTGGCTGGATGTATGATGACATTTTTAGACAGGATATTTTTACGAATTTGTTCTTTGATGAGGTGTGTCAGTAGCGTTATTTTGAATGCTTTTTCTTTCGTTTCTTTTTCTAACGCGGTAATTTTTATTTCTCTTTTTTCCATTTCACTTTCAACAAGTAATAATTTGAGATCTCTTGTTTTTAAGAAATTTATATTGTTAAAATTCTTGTTTTTGATTCTGCTTGTTTTTATGATGTGTTTACTTGAAGGACGTTCTGAAGCCCGCACTGAAAAATGTTATGGAGATTAATGATTTTTTTAAAATGCATAGGTATTTTGTGAGTGAATAGTATTTTTTTTGTCAAAAAGTGAATTACCTTTGTTGATGGTATTGTTGCAGCTTTGTTTTTCTTGATTTTCATTTAGTTTTTCTTTGCCAATATAACTTTCGTCATCAGATTCTTTATCCGAAAGAAAGATGTCATCATCATCATCATCATCATCATCATCATCATCTAAAAAAATGTATTGTAGTAGATATAAAAAGAATGTGTGATTAAAAATATTAGTAATTTTAAAAAAAGTGTGTGTTACCTTTTGGTGTGACCAGAATTTTTTGTATTCTCGTAATTTTCAGATGGCAGATGGGTTCATTTTGTTTGAGATGATATTGTTCAGAGGTGATAATTTGAATAGTGAGAGTTAAATTTAGGTGATTAAAATATAAATATTCATTTAGGAGTTTCCAGGGTTTGTTTTTATCATGTTGAATACTGTGAAATATATAGTAATGTGAAATTTTGTTAACTTTTATTGTTATTTCATTGACTATTCCAGGAAAAAGAATTTTATCATCTGGATTGTAAATACACCATCGACAGTCACATGATTTGGTATTGGTAGGAATATGCCAAGAATGTAATAAGTCGATTGTATTCATTCTGAAAAAGAGTGTAAAAACTTGCGTGTTAATCACAAGACTTTGTCTTTTTATTGTAAGAATATGTTTTAATGTATTATTGATATTTTTTGACAAAAAAGTGTATTACTCACAAGAATATTGTTTATGGCGTATAATAACATGTTTACGCAGATTGGTTCTCCATATTGTGTAATATTCACAGTAAGGACATTGGTGTTTAATTCTACTATGATCACGTTGAAAATGTGAGAAAAGTTCATCTTCATCGGAGCCGGCAAAGGGGCATTCCGTGCAAGTAAGTGTTTTTTGTATATGATTTATATCGATATGACGGAGAAGATCTTGTTTTTTGACGGAAGTGAAACTACACATATGACAGGCATATCCATGGACAGAATGTATGTGTGCGTAAAGTTTACTGGATAGCTTAGTTTTGTAGTTACATTTTTGACAATACAATTCATTTGCCATTGTTAATCACGGAAAGAAAAAATTGTATGAATATCTGAAAAATGTATTACATATTAAATGAAATGTGATCAAAATTAGCAATAGCAATTTTACAATTGACAGCAAGTTGCCTAGGGTATAGATTAATAGTATGTTTTGATGAATTAAATAATATTATTTTAGGATAAGTGTCATTAGATGGTACAACAGTAATGTTACAAGACAGATTGTCATTGTGTAAAAAAGGATCACTCGTTAGGATACAGCGAGTAGGAAGAGATGTGATGAATAAAACAGGGAATTCAACTTCACAAGATGAGTTTGATAAAACTGAAATATGGTTAATATTGTTCATGATAAAAGAGTCGTTAGACATTCGGGTGAGCATAAATTGATTATCCGTAAAAAGGATAACTCTGACTCTAAAAACATATCCGGTTTCTTCGGCTACGTCATAACCTTCAGGTCTTGGTGGTAATGCGACAGGAGGTGGTATTGAAACTTCCAACATTGTTTTTGTAAGTTATAAAATTTTTTGTTCTGAAAAAAATATTTTTAATCAATAACATTGATGTTAAAATTGTTATAGGATAAAAAATGAATTAGAGTTTCTTTGACAAACATTTTTGCGAGATATGTAATTAGTTGAATGTGTATAACATTTGGAAAGTCATCTGTCATATTTTCGGACGGATTTTTCCAACAATCTATTATGTAATAATGAGGTAAGCAAGCATCAGAAAATAAAGTATACAATCTAGATTTCCAATGATCTTGTGGTGTATGATTGAGTAGGTTATATCCTTGTATGGTCAGAGTCTGAGGATTAAAATAGCACTGTTTTAATTTAAATAATTTTTGTTCAATTTTGTTGATTATAAGTTTGTTTTGAATGTTTTGGATGATGTCGGCTTCTATAAATTCTTGTTGTTCTTGTTGTTCTTGTTGTTCTTGTTCTTGTTCTTGTTCTTGTTCCTGTTGTTCCTGTTGTTCACCATGTTCTCGAATTTGTATATTTACCAGAGCGGGCGCGAGAGCCACGAAGGGATCAGTAGTGTCATCACTAGCAACAGCAACAGCAACAGCAGCAGCAGCAGCAGCATCAGGCATTGTTAGTGCGTATATATTGTATATATTCTGTAAAAAAGAAAAAATCAATTAGTTTAAATAGGTTATGTTATTGTATTCCATGCTCAAGTATGTATTTAGAACATTGAATATTTTCATTTGCACATGATGATTTAAAAGATAAATGAGGATACGAGTAGGCTGATGAATATTATCTACAAAGCCCTCATCATTCGCACTCGAGCCAATGATTTCACGATTTTCATCAGGATGCGGCACACAGTCAAGAATCCAGAAGAACGGGATTTTAGCTTCAAAAAGAAGACGATTGAGTTTAGGTTTCCAATTTTGCAAAACATGCGGTCTAAGATTTTGAATTTCATTAATGGTAATTATGTGAGGTCCCATTACTTTATGTTCCAATTCGTCGATTTGTGTTTGAATTTTATTAATATGGAATTCGAAGTCATCTTGGTTCCAGAGTGGTGAATAAGGTGGAGGTGGACCAGGGGGAGAAGGTGGTGTTGCTGGTGGGCTGATATAATTATGCATAAATTCTTCATACTGTTCATTTTGTTCCATATCTTCGATGGAGTTTAGATGATGTGGTATTTCTTGGGACGATAGAAGTTGTTTATTTAGATCCGATGGTGCCATATTTTTTGTCTGAAAAACATTAATTATTAAATCCATATTTTGTTTATCCACGGATGATGGTATAAATCATTAAGTCGAATACGGTTTGATTTGCGTAGAAGTTTTTTTAGTAAGACGAGAACAATAATAGAAATTTGTTGAGCATGTGGTGGTATGCATAACGGATTACAAACAGCATCGATGGATGATTCAAAGGGTTTCATTTTGAATAGCATTTCAAAAAGGATCAATCCTAGAGACCAGGTATATAGACCATCAGCAGTATATTTGTTAGATTGGAAATATTCTGGCGGAGTTATATCATTATTAAGTTGAGATGTGAATTCTTCTTTTTCAGAATTAAATTGAGAGGCTGAATTAAAATTTCCGATTTTTATTTTGTTTGTTCTAATATTAATGAGTATGTTGCTGGGTTTAAGTTTTCTATGTAGAATTCGATGTTGATAGCAATGAAGGACAGTAGTGGATAGTTGTTTAAAAATTGCATGGGCGATTTTTTCTGGAAGAGGCCCTTCGATTCTTAAAAAGTGATGAAGATTCATTTGTCCAAAATATTCCATTACAATAAATTGTATATCAGGTTTTATAGTAAAACAATCTATATATTGTATAATTCCAGGCACATGTTGTAATTGTTTAAGAATAGTCACTTCTTTATGATTGTTAGGTTCAGAGCTGTAAATCGACTTGATTACTACTTTCTGGTGAGTTTTTTTGTTTTGTCCATAAGCCACAGCGTTGAATTGTCCTTGAATAATAGTCTTCTTTAAGTAGTATTTTTCAGTAAACCGTTTTACTTCTGGTAAATGAGAGTTGAATTGTATTTTATCTAAAGCGCAGAAAGCCATTTTTTTGTCTGAAACATTATCATTTATTATCACTATTTTCGGCGATGTTATAGGTCAATTTTTTCATCAAACACCATTATTATGATGTATTAATATTCTTGTCATCGTCATCAGCATCATTATTGTTGGCAGCAACATCATCGTTATCGTCATTATCATCATCTTCATCATCATCATTATCATCATCATCGTCAACTTCATTATTATCAGTGTTTATCGGAATAACAGAGCAGTATTGCCCATCTCGACCTGTAAATATAAAAACTGTAACGATTTAAAAAAAAAATTATTATTATTTATAAGTAATGAATGTTGTTGACTCACCGTATACTTTTATATTTTTTGGGGGTTCGGATCTCAATTCTGGAACAGAATAAAAATATTATATTAATAATTTGTTATCCCAAATTATGTAATCATAAAAATCATAAAAATCATAAAAATCATAAAAATCATATTCATATTCATATTCATATTCATATTCATATTCATATTCATATTCATATTCATATTCATATTCATATTCATATTCATATTCATTAATAAAAACATTCTCCTTACCTGTTAGAAAATATAGAATGGGTAGTAGTTGAAGATGACAGAGGGGTTCTTCCGCTTTTATTTGAATGTTTTGTTTTGAAATGACAGTTAAAGATAAATCGTTAGAAGATGGTAGCCAAAAAGGTGTAAGAATTATGTAGTTCTTTTTCGGGTTTATTATTTTTACAATATGATTTGGTGGTAGGTTTAGTAAAATTAGTCCTATATTAATGTCAACACATTTAAATTTACAAATATTTATAGTTCGTGGATTCCTGATCACTATATTATAATTTTCATCGATACTGGGATAATTTGACCAGGGCATCATTTTGAAAAAGTTCATTTTTTTCTGAAAAAAATTTTTTTTTCTCAAAGATATACATAAGATGATACATGCGGTGTTATATTATTATTTTTTTGAATGATATCTTCAATCCAAAATACAATTTTCTCTTGAGGTTCAATCTCAGAAAATTTTAGATCAGGGCACATTGTTAAAATAGTATTAGATTTACCCAAAAATTTAATCATTTGTTTTAGAATGACAGGAATTTGATTGATGTGAAAATATTTGAAATTGAATTGATGCGCGAAAATAGATTTTTCATTGATAAAAAATATGGAACTATTTATTTGGGTAATATGACTATTTGGATTGGTTATAAATTTTAGAAAGCTTTCACAAAGTTCTTTCCAGGAAAAAATAATTTGAGTATTATTACAAAAGCAGGAAGAACTTAATTGGCGGGGTATCCAAAATTTTGAAGACGGATCACAGTAAATTATTTCCTCGGGAGAATCCACATAAAACTCATTGTGGATAAGTTCATTTTTAATCACAAAACTTTTAGATTCGGTAACTACATTTACATGGGGTAAACATAGATTGTACAGGTCGGGGATATACACAATTGGTGTATTAAAGCACGCCTTTAATTCATCATTTAAAATTAAGATATCAGAGTTTCCTTTGATATACATATCATTTTGATAGGCGTAATTTTGGATGAGATTGGTGAGTTCGATGGGTCTGAAGAACAGATTTAATGGTAGTCGTTGATGTTGGATGATTTTGGAGAGATTTGATTCCGGTTTCAATATCCACCATTCAGCATATTCCACATTTTTCTTGTTCAACTCCGGTATCAATTGGGTGTTTAGAAATTCTAAGTATAACTTAGTAATTTGGTTCTTGAACGGATCATTACACCGGGTACAGGTTTCTAAAAAGAAAAAGAAAATTTTTATACATGTTTAAAAAAGGATAATATATTTTTTAAATTTTTTTGGAATGCTAAAATATTGTTTTCAGAGTAGTAAGAGAATATAAAAGGAGAAAAAGGAAAATGATAATCACCTAAATGTTTTTGTATGGTTGAAACTATGTACTCGCATTGCCGCAAATAAAGGGAGTAATCATGCACCGACTCCATTTTTTTGTTGATTTTATTTAAGTCTGTAATAAAAATGTATTTTTTAATTTTTTAATTTTTTAATTTATGAGTTTATTTAATATAAACGATAAAACAAATTCAAGTGAGTCTGTATCTAAATTTTGTAGTTGAGTTTCAGAACACAATAATAGATACGATCCGAGATAAATTTTAATATGTACAGGGGGGGGTGATAAACGTGAAGGAGAGTGTAAGTTTGAATTTTTGGTAGTAAGTTTAATATAAGTAGTGTTATCCTTTACAGAACAGGTTAGATTATAATGATAGTCATTAAATATTGTAAATAAAGGAGTAAAAAAAGAATGCCAGGACGAGGGATAATATTTATAGTGAGTGAGTATCATATACTCTTGCCATATTTGATAAATCATCGATTTAATTTTAAAAAGGTCTTGTGTTGATAATATAGGAAGCCAATTGGAATGAAAAATTAAATGGTTATTCAAGTATAATTGAACATGTCGCATAGGAGCGTACATTTTGGTTTGATCCTGTTTAATAGGAAATTGGAGTGTAAGTAGAGTATTAGTAATTTTTACATATCCATATTCTTTTACTAAAGGATTATCAAATTTATAATAATATTCTTGTGAATATTCTGCTTCTTCTTCTTCTTTTTCTTCTTCTTCTTCTTTAATATTTTTTAATGTATTCACGGATTTTATATTTTGTTCTTGAATGCTCGAGATAATATCAACCTAAAGACATAATTTTCTGTCGGAGATTTATTTTACATGTAAAATTTTTTAAATGTAAAAAATAATTGCCCCAAAGAAATTTTTCGTAATAGGGGGTTTTCAAAGTACTAGGAAAATTTTGTTCCTGAGGGTGACCGAACTGATCATTTTCATTTCTCACCGAAGGTTCATCAATAACAGGATCCATATTTTTTAAAAGCGTATTACAAATATTTTTTGTCTGAAACATAATTTTTTGTGAGTTACAGTAAATATGTTTGAATTATTTTAGAATATTCTCTTGAATAATAATGTGTTATTGTTTTGTTTTTAATTCCAAAGTAATGACCGTTGTCCTTTTTTCCGTCAAAAACTTGTAATGGTACAATCGATGAATCATTTAGACTTACAATATATACATATCGCTCATGAGTAGGACAAAAAAAATGAACAAGATCAAAATGTTTTTTACAATTTATATAACTTGCCCAATTTTGAGAACATGATATTTCAGTAAAGTGATCAACCTTTTTTTTGTTCACAATAGGAATTATGACGTTTTCTTTCACTTTTTTGCTAACAAAAATGTATGTTTCTTCTTCTTCATCAGTTTGATTGGAATGTAATACAAATGGAATATTATTGTATGCTAATAGTTTAACCACACGAATATCCTTGGAGCACATACCTGAAAGAAATTTAGTAATATCAAAATTTGTAAGATTTTTCAAAATTATAAAAAGTTAACAATTTTTTTTTACAAAATTTTTTAAATAAAAAGTATTTTACCGAGCCGAGTACAAGTTCGATTGAGTTTAACCGAAAACGGTAGGAGCTCAGGGTAAAAGCAGAGAAGGCAACATCCTAACGCCCCTGAAAAAACATATTGTTGTATTTGATGTTGTTGTTGTTTGTTGTTGTTGTTGTTGTTGTTTACTTTTGATTGTAAAATAAAAAATAAAAGATGAAGAAGGAGAAAAAAATTGCTTTACCTAAGACGCATCCTGTTCCCAGAACACATTCTAAAGTCATAGCGTTTGAAAAACCATTTTTATCTGTAAATAATAATACACATTTTTAAAAATCTATAAGTATTGTGTTATTTCTTTAAAAGAGATAAAAGTATTTTTCTAGGGGATGAATTATGGATGGATAAAAACTGAGTACATATAAAATATCTGGATATGTATATAAAAGGTGGAATATTGTGTTTTGTATTATCACTCAAATACAAAAAAACAAGATATTAATTAAATTTATTAAAATTTAAGTCATATAGTAAAGGTTTACATGGGCATGAGAATTTATTTGTGCAGCTTTGATAAGTACGAATAATTTTATAATTTTTTTTACTTAATGTTTTTAAAGAGGGATGAAAAATATTATTAAAAATGTTTAAAACATTTGTAAGTGGGTCAAGGTCGAAAATGGTATTTTCATCATCGAGTAATTCTTTGAAATAGGAAAGCTTACGAAAATCGACTGAAAAATAAAATTCGTTGTTTATAATAATAGGATGCAAGGCGCATATTAAAAATAGCCATTTATTGTTTGAATAAGTAATTCCTAGTAAGTGCATGAAGAATGATTTTAGTTGATTCAAAAACCAGGTAGAGTTTAACAGACAGGGTAAAAATAATGAGGAATTGCATAAAATAAGTTTATCCGATGGTGAGAGATATGATATTATTTTTAGAATTATTTCTTCAGGGAGATTTTTGTTGAGTATTTTGTGATGATAGCTGTTGAAGTTGAAGGTAGATGCGAACGTATCAAGGTCCCAGTGGAGTTTGTAGAATCGGAAATCGGTTTGGTGCTAAAGAAAGAAAATCGATGTAATTTTTTTATAAATACGTTCGCACAGTGTTTTTTGATAGGAAAAATGTATACCTGGATCCAGTACATGTTGGGCATAAACTTCAGCTTAAATCCCTTTGGCAATCTGACTTGAAATTCGTCATCTGTGTATATGTTTTTAGAATTTTTCACTTCTATCTCTTCCGGTCCATATTTAATGTTTACATGGAAGAACATCTGAAAAATAGTGAGGGTTATAAAACTTCTATACATATATATAGTTGACTTAAATCCATGAATTCTATTTGAGTTTTATCAGCGTCGTATACTCGAAATTCTAAGACATTGGTAAGAGAAAGTGAGTCGGAAAAGGGTAAAACAAGATCCGACTTGTATTCAGGAACAAATTTATCCGTGTCATCGTCAAATGTTAAAAGACTTAAAATTTGACCATATGAATTAGGAATTAAGAAGTCATTAAAGATTAAAAAGTTGGAATTAACCGTCTGTCCCGTTTTGAAAGTTAAAAAAAATGGAGACTTATAAAAAGGAGACTTGGCATAGGGATATCCATTAGTAATCATACCATGGGGTAAATGCGACAAAGACTCGACTTTGAAGGCTGTAAAATCCGGTTCAATGGAAGGTCCTATTTTTTCCCATATGCCGGGTGGATAAAAATAAAGTTGGGATTTCAAGTCAAAAAACCAAACATTAACATGAAATCGTGAATTGTCAAAAATAGCGAGTTTGTGTTTTTTACTATAAAATACAACAACATTATTTATAAAACAGTGTCCAACATATCCATAATATTTTCCAATCCATGAACGTGAATAGATATGAAGGAGTTCTTCTTTAAAATGGTGAGAAAATTCTGAATTCTGAAAAAAGAAAATCAAAATGGTCCATTAGCTATTTGGTAGGAAAAAAGGGTATTTTTATAATTTTTAATAGTTAGTTTTTTTAGAAAATTATTACCTTAAGAAAATGGTTAGAAAAGAAGTTAAATGTTGGAGAGCTTTCAGATGCACTCAAGGTTGTTATTTGCCACCCTTCCACTGGCTCAGTATATATTATAAATTCAAAGAATTTTTCTTTTATTCGTTGTGAATCCGGGTTTGTTTCATCTTTTTGAAATAAGTCCTCTATGTTTTCAAACTTAAATGAAAGTTCAATTTCACAATCTAGTAAAGTAAAATCTTCGTTTTTGTTGTATATATTTTGTTTTTTTTCATTTGTCCATCCAAATCCTATTCCTCCTTTGTCGGCATCTGAAAATCAAGTGTTGTAGCAGTTTTTAAAAAAACTCCTTTATTTAAAATATCCGCAAATAGAAAAGATAGATAAAATTCATACATATATCTCCGGAGAATAAGGAAGTGTGTTCTCTTAGCAGGGCTTCATTTGTGCTACCCAAGTCAACCGAAGTATCAAAGGAGATTTTCTAAAAAAGTAAAACATTAATAACAATAAGCAATAAGCTTTTTAGAAAATTTTTTTAAATACAATTTTTTTTTATTATCGCCTTTTCATCATCGTTAGTAGTTAGTGTTACTGTTGAATCAAAATCCTCATCCAAAAGTTCTCTAAAAACATTAATTAATAAATTACTAAATAAATAAAATTATCAAAAAATAATGAATTAATGAATCTGTGTTTAAATTTTTCTAAAAAATAAAAAAAGACCTGAATGTCTGTCGGTTGTACTTTTTGATGAAAGGAGTATCTTCCCATGTAACGAATGTTTCGAGGTTAGGGAAAAAGATAGTCTGATTCGGCAGTAAAATCAAATCAATTATGTACATTGTTTTATTCGAAGATTTTAAAACGGTAGAAAAAGGTCTGTTTGACTCTTCGGCTTTTAGCGTGGATGTGGCGTAGAGTTTATTGGCTAATTTGAAAGGATTTTTGGTAGCTTCTTTAACGTTTCGTAATACTACAATATCTGAAAATATCCGTTTTTATATTTAAAAGTGCAATATTTTTTTATAAAATACAGAAAACTTAAAAAATAAAAAATCGATAAAATCACTCTTTTACCTAGATACCCATGAGGAGAGAATTGAAAGTTTATTGGAGCTGTAAAAAGTGTACATATAGATAATAAAGAATAAGGCTCATCAAGAGATGTGTAAAACGATTTTTAAATTTTTTAATCTTGTTCTTACCGAATGCCGGACTGGATATATCATTATCGATGTAACTGATACGAAGGTCAGCTTTATTACACTCGATTTCTCTGAAGTGAGGAGGTAGTTGGCACCGAAATATATTGTCCTAAAATGGTTTACACTCGAAGTAATGTTTTAAAAATTTGTTTTATTATTGGTGTATGTAAATTAAGCTATTAATACCTTTGAAGAACATTGGATTAAATACTTTTGCTCATGTTGTTGTTGTTGTTGTTGTTGTTGTTGTTGTTGATGTTGTTGACGTTTAAACATATTAATTTTAAAAATCTGAAAAATGTTTTACGTCAAGTATTTTTGAGCTACAGGATTCTTAATACTAATTTTAGGAAGTTTTACACCCTTTTTTTGTAAAAATTTACAAAATTTTATGTATCGAGCATCTGTTTTGTCTGTTTTTCCAAATCCATTAAGAAAAAAAGAGCATATATCCGCAATATGCAGATTCGGGTACGGAATACAAAACAGATTAGTGTCAAATAGATTATGTTTTTCAAGAATGGCAAACGCTAAAGGAAGATATTTTTGTTTAGGATAAGTTTCTTTTATAAAAGTGATCACATTATTTTGAGAAGAGAGAACTGATGAACCAGTATTGCCAATGTTGGTATCGGAGACTCCACACGGTTCATCGAGCTTGTGAATGACAAATTTTTCATTGTTTAAAAACATGGTTACTTGTTTTCCCTTCAATAGTAAGTCAATCTGATTAATGAGATAATTCTTGTTACAGTTAATGTAGCAAAAATGGTAATTTTGTTTGATAGGTTCCTGGTAAAATGTTAACACTTCCTTTCCACCCAATCGCGCTTGAAGTTTTCTGAAAGATTAAGGAAAAAATAGGGCGTCAAAAAATATTTTATCTCTTTTTTTATTTTTTTGTATAGAGTTTTTTGCTGCAAGCGAAATAGTTACCTTATTATATAATAGCCAAGATTCGAGTAGGACAAGAAAATGTGGGGCGCCAAAAGTATTTCCGTAAATAAATTATTATTGAATAAATTGTGTATGATTAGGCATAGCTTTATATTATGATGTCGAAGATAATAATTAATGACTCGAAGAAAATCAGCTTTTGCTATATTTTTTTGAGTTCCGGATTTAAAAGAGAAATCATCTAAGATCACAAAAGAATTATTGGGTAGCTCTTGGAAATCAGATTCTTTTACTGTGAATTCACTATTCAATAATCGGGTATTGGTCAAGGAGGCAAAGTCATTTTTTTCTTGAGATTGAATGAATACTGGAATATCTGTAAAATATAGATAAGGTGAGAAAAATCTATATACTGATTTTTGTAGTTATTTATATTCATAATATGTATTTATTTTTCAGAATGAGTACCTGATTTTAAATTTTGAATTAGTAATTGAACAAAGGTAGATTTACCCGACCCACTTTCCGCTAGAAAATGTAAAAACAAAAAGCGGTATTTTATATTTTTAATTTTATTTATTGGCTTTTAAAAAAGAAAAAAAATACCTATTACAAAAATTAAATTGGATATTGGTAATATTTCAGACAATTGCCGTTGCATTAACATTTCGGTGGTGGTGGTGGCGGTGGTGGTGACAAACTAGACTCGAGTCTAAAAAATATAAAACCCTATTTTTAAAAGTTCGGCAATAATGTTTTTAATATAATTTGTATAAAAGTTGGTTATTATTTTTCGCTACCTGATACAGTCATCAATAAACCCCTGACAGTCTTGTTCTAAGTATTGTCCAAACATTAAGGCTGGTAGTTTTAAAGAACTGTAATCAACCACATTAGTCCTTTTTGCATCGGTTATTCTTCTTTTCTTAGATTTATCCGTGATATCACAGCTTGTTTCATCATGGAACTTGTATCTTATAACAAGAGCCACATCATTTTCGCTACACAAAAAATAAAATGCATGTAATTAAAAATGGTGATTATTTTTGTCTACTAAAAAATGGAGACATGAATCGACAAAAAGAATTTTTTATGTCTAAAAATACCTGATGGAATTATCGGATTTAGGACCAAAACCAAGTTCTGTAGAATTATAATGCTACGCAAAGAGAAAAAAGTAATGTTAGCATAAACATTTTGTTACAAATTTTTTTAATTTTTTTTTTTAAAGAAAAATTATACATACAATTGATGTAAAAGTCAATGATTTATGCGTTACCTCAAATGTTAGACTTAGTTTTATAGCGGGATCTGTAGTATCGATTGTGCAGACAGGATAACTTTTGACATCGGAAATTTTACTTTGATGGGAGTATTCTAAAAAAGATAAAAAACTAACATATATGTACCTATAGATTATAAAAATCATACAAAAAAGAGCAAAAAACATGCGGACTATGTACCTGCGCTAGGATTCTCGTTCAAATAGGCCACAAAAGCGTTAAGAGACGTCAAATAGTGGTGAACAAATGATTCATGAGAAATAGTTTGTAGAAATAAGAAATCAAATATTAATGATTTATCCTCAAACTTTTTACTATCTCGCCCATCTCTTCCATATCGATGGGTCAAAACTAAAAAGAGAAAATAAAAAGTTACAAAGGTCGTGTAGATAAAAAATCCTTGTTATAAGGAGTAATTATTAAAAAAAATAAGCTAACCTATAAGCCCAGGGGAAGAGATTAAAAGGTTATATTTGTTGTTTCTAAACATTAGAATTGTATATTAATTTTAAAAAGAATTATTGTATTGTATTGTGTTGTGTTGTGTTTGTGTTGTGTTGTGTTGTGTTGTGTTGTGTTGTGTTGTGTTGTGTTGTGTTGTGTTTTGTTGTGTTTGTGTTTGTGTTTGTGTTTGTGTTTGTGTTTGTGTTGTGTTTGTGTTGTGTTTGTGTTTGTGTTTGTGTTTGTGTTTGTGTTTGTGTTTGTGTTTGTGTTTGTGTTTGTGTTTGTGTTTGTGTTTGTGTTTGTGCTGTGCTGTGCTGTGCTGTGCTGTGCTGTATTGTATTGTATTGTATTGTATTGTATTGTATTGTATTGTATTGTATTGTATTGTATTGTATTGTATTGTATTGTCACAAACCTCATATATTTGTAAAAGTCTTTAACCGGTCCGGGTAATCTTCCTTGACTATATAAAAAAAATAAAATATAATATTCGTATATCCAAT
>JACCDP010168468.1_pt1 | contig 14025 bp, 13 predicted proteins | sample 7445841 | NCBI WGS metagenome assembly JACCDP01 (sample SAMN15323441, study PRJNA562643) | freshwater metagenome | isolation source: river surface water | place: USA:Blue River Watershed | collected 2017-08-17
CACTTAGATGGATCGGTCCATTGGCAATCCGCCAATTTTCCAGGCATGCCGCGGCCTTCGAGTAAGCCTTTGCGGTTACGCGATAAATCACGGGCTTTACGCGCTGCAACACGGGCAGCTGCGGCATCAATGCTTTTGCGAACAATGTCTTTACCTTCACTTGGGTTCTGTTCGAACCAGCTAGTTAAATGATCATTCATGCTCTTCTGGGTAAAAGATTTTGCTTCTGTGTTACCTAATTTGGTTTTTGTCTGACCTTCGAATTGTGGTTCGGCCAACTTGATAGAAACAATCGCAGTTAATCCCTCGCGAATATCTTCGCCGGTAAGTCGATCTTCCTTCTTGCGAATAAATCCCCACTCTTCACCAAATTTATTTACAACCGATGTAAGCGCGGTGCGGAAACCTTCTTCGTGAGCGCCGCCTTCGTGAGTGTGAATCGTGTTTGCAAAGGTGTAAACAGATTCGGTAAACCCGGCATTCCATTGCATCGCTATTTCTAAACTCATTTTGTGTTTAGTTTCATCGGCAACAAATGAAATTATTGATTTATGGGTCTCGCCCTTTGTTTGATTTAAATGCTTAACAAAGTCAATGATGCCGCCTTGGTAGTGATAGCGGACGTGAAGCGGTTCGCCTTTTTCATCAACATGCCCTGGGCGCAAATCTGTAAGAGTTAGAACAAGGCCCTTATTTAGAAATGCCATTTCGCGGAATCGGGTAGAAAGGATTTCGAAAGAAAAATCTGTAGTTTCAAAAATTTCTTTTGATGGCCAGAAAGTTACAGTTGTTCCGTGATCGGATGTGGCCTCGCCTTTGCGAACCGGCGCTTGTGGAACTCCTAATTTATATTCTTGATACCAATGAAAGCCGTCTCGCTTAACTTCTACTGCAAGATCTGTGCTGAGTGCATTAACAACTGAGATACCGACTCCGTGCAATCCGCCAGAAACTGAATATCCTCCGTCACCAAATTTTCCGCCGGCATGTAAAACTGTTAAAACAACTTCAAGAGCTGGCTTCTTTTCGACTGGGTGCATATCGACTGGAATTCCGCGGCCGTTATCAACACATTGAAGTGATCCGTCGGGCATAAGCGTGATGTTGATGTCTGTGCAATAACCAGCAAGCGCTTCATCTACAGAGTTGTCGACGACTTCATAAACCAGGTGGTGAAGGCCGCGCTCTCCGGTTGATCCGATATACATGCCTGGGCGCTTTCGAACCGCGTCCAAACCTTCGAGAACGGTGATGTTCGAGGCGTCATAGGTCTTTTCGCTCAACTGGCACCCCCTGACAAATCCGCTGAGAATTAATCCTCGGCTCTTTTTGTTACAACAATGCCGTAATCCTAGTCCTTAAATAAATGATGGACTACCGCAAAAGAGCCTTGTGTGGTGGATTAGACGGCTTAAATTGCCGAAGTTGTGGGTGGTTACTGTCTGAGCGCTAATTTTCGGTTTAGCCGTATGTGTCCCGGGGTCCGCGGGCTCCCCGAATTGTTCGAAGGCCTTTCTTCCAACTTGGGGCATTTGGCCCGATGAAAACCAAGTTCTCTACTAAAGCACCGGGGGCAGAATCTCTAATTGTTTTTAACAATTCTGTAGAAATTATATTTAATTGCGTAGCCCAAGCTGTTGAAGAAGTTTGGATTGTTAATCGACCATCAACAATTGAAATTGGAAGTGAGTGAGTGGCAATTTCAGATCCAACAATTTTCTCCCAATCTGAAAAAATATTTCCTTCCGCTAATCCTTGTCGCCAGTCCCGAGTATTTATCAATTCATCTAGTGCGAAACCAATTTGTTGTGGGTCTCCGATTTGTTCTCGGGGTTGAGTTTCATTGTTGGGACCACTCGCGCGATTGCGCCTTGATTGATTTCTAAATGCTCGATAAAGCTCTCGAGCTAAATCGCGGGCCATTATTTCACTTCCATTGATTTAGAGATTTTACTTACTTGGCCAGACTTAACAAGAAACCTATCCCCGGATAACTCTTTTGGTAGATCGTTTTCAACAGCTACGGTAATAAAAGTTTGCTGCGCTGACTTGGCTAGTTTTATTAAATGAATTCTCCGCTCTTCGTCTAATTCAGAGAACACATCATCCAAAATTAAAATTGGTTTCAAGCCATCTTTTTCTAACAATTGGTAGGTTCCTAGTTTCAAACTTAAAGCAATCGACCAAGATTCGCCATGGCTTGCATAGCCTTTAACTAAATGATCACCTAGGTTTAAAAGTAAGTCGTCGCGATGAGGGCCAGTTAAAGTCAGGCCACGTTCTATTTCGGATGCTCGAGTAACTTTCATCCGTTCCAATATTTTTGCTGAGTTTTCTGAAGGGTTTTGGGTTGGCTCCTCAATGCTTGATTTATAAGTAATGAAAGCTGGTTTTTCTGAGGAAATATCTTTATAGATTTCTTGGAAGATTGGTTCAAATTCTGAAAGTGCCTGAAGTCTTGCCGCGATGATTTCGCCGCCAAAGTTTGCGACTTGCTCGTCCCAAGCAACTAAAGATTCAGTTCCTGCCCTTGATTTCAATAAAGAGTTTCGTTGCCTTACTGCGCGTTCGTAGTCGGAGATAACTCCGGCCATTCTTGGCGAACGTAGAATTAAAAGTTGGTCGATAAATTTGCGTCGCTCGCTTGGATCTCCGCGAACCAAATCTAAGTCTTCTGGTGAGAAGTAAATGGCTTGAACTATCCCAAAAATCTCTTTCTGGCTTCTAACTGGGTTTTGATTGACCCGCGCGCGATTAGCTTTTTCGCTATTTATTTCTAGTTCAACCAGAACCTCTCGGTCAGGTAATTGTGTTTTTGCGCGAACATAAGCTGATGGGCTTCCTAGTTGGACTAAAGGTTGATCGCTGGAGACGCGATGAGATGAAAGAAATGAGAGATACAAGACCGACTCGATGATGTTTGTTTTGCCTTCGCCGTTTCGCCCAATAAATATTGAGATACCTGGGTTGAGCTCTAGCTCCAGGTTTTTGTATGACCTGAAAGTTGTGAGCGAAAGGTTTGAAATAAACACTTTGTGAATTACTTAGGTGTTTAAGAGGTGTAGCGCATTGGCATTAGTAAATATTTATATGAAGGGTTTGGTGCTCCGCCAGGTTCTGACTTTCCAGTAAGCACAGCTGGTTTTTTATCTCCAGTGAAAGATATGTGAACAAAAGGTGAGTTGATCGCTTGTAGTCCATCTGTTAGGAAGGTTGGATTAAATGCAATGTTGATGTTTTCGCCAGTGTAATTAATGGTTAATTCTTCAGTGGCTTGTGCGTCTTCGCCTGTTCCAGCTTCAAGTTGTAAAGTGTTGTTTCCAAATACCAAGCGGAGTGGAACTGTTTTATCTGTTACGAGAGCAACTCGGCGAACCGAATCTAAGAATGGTGCAACTTCGATAACAGCTTCCGCGGTTGATTCTGTAGGAAGTAGGTGTCTAAATGGCGGGAAGCTGCCGTCGAGTGTTCTAGATGTCATTGTTTTCTCTTCAGAAACAAACCCAACAAGTTTTTCATTTGATGTTGTTGGTGAAAGCGCAAATGTTATTTGTCCGCCACCTGCTAAAGATTTAGCGGCATCGATCAGTGTCCGCGCTCTAAGTAGTGTTGCGGCTTCTAAGTTTTGATCTTTAGGGTTCCAGTTGATTTCTTTAACTGCTAATCGATATCTGTCGGTTGCAGCTAAAGTGATTGTGGTTTTATTCATTTCGATATGAACGCCAGTAAGGGTTGGAAGTGAGTCGTCTTTACCGGCAGCGATTGCAACTTGATTAACTGCAGTTGCAAAAACGTCGGCTGGGATTTCACCGGCTGATTGCGGAAGGTTTGGCAGGTTTGGATATTCGTTTGCCGGAAGAGTTGGTAGTGTGAATTTTGCACTGCCTGCAGATACCAAAACCCGAGTACCGTCTAAAACAAATGTAATTGGTTTGGCTGGAAGAGATCTTGCAATCTCTGCTAACAATCTTCCAGGAACTAAAACTTTTCCTTTAGTTGCAATATCCGCATTAATAATTGCTTTGGTAGATGTTTCTAAATCTGAACCAGTTAAAGTGATTGAGTCATTTACATCAATCATGATTCCAAGCAAGGCTGTTTGAATTGGGCGCGAAGATAAACTCCGGGCAACCCAGTTCACAGCGTCGATCAATGGATCGCGTTCAACTACAAATTTCATGTCATCATCCTTCCCTTTAAAAGAGAGATAGCAAACCCACACAGGTTCGCCATTCCCCAACCTTTTCTATTTAATTAAGTATTCGTAGTAACTAGAGCTAAAACCTGTGGATATTTTACAAAACCCCTGGTCGCCACACATAAAACCTTTAAGTTTGGGTTGTGGGAAACCCGTGGATAACCCAGGTTAACTAGCGCCACCGACACCCAACCCCCAACCCAACTCTCTGTTTTCCACAGTTATCCCCAAGTTATCCCCAAGATGGGGGCAACTTTCTGCACAAGTTATGTAATTACCTCTATCTAGTTCCGGATTAGTTCCGGGCCTGAAGTTTTATTCGGTTGGTTAGTTCGGTCACCTGGTTATAGATAGATCGGCGCTCGGCCATCAACTGGCGGATTTTCCGATCAGCATGCATAACAGTCGTGTGGTCCCGGCCGCCAAAGGTTTGACCAATTTTTGGCAGGGAAAGCTCGGTTAGTTCGCGACACAAATACATTGCAATCTGTCGGGCATTTACCAGAACCCGAGACCTAGAGGTTCCACAGAGGTCATCCAAAGTGAGGCTGAAATATGTGGCGGTCTGAGCCATGATTGTTGTTGCTGTGATTTCTGGGCCCCCCGCTTCTGGGATCAAATCTTTTAGAACAATTTCCGCTAATCCCAAATCAACTGGCTGGCGATTTAAAGAAGCGAAGGCTGTTACTCGAATAAGTGCGCCTTCAAGTTCGCGAATATTTGAGGAAATTTTACTTCCAATATATTCCAAAACATCATCCGGTGCATTTAGTTTGTCTTGCGCTGCTTTTTTACGCAGAATCGCAATACGGGTTTCTAGTTCTGGCGGTTGAATATCTGTAATCAAACCCCATTCGAATCGACTACGAAGTCGATCTTCCAAAGTAGTTAACTGCTTCGGTGGGCGGTCACTGGAGATAACTATCTGTTTATTAGCGTTATATAAAGTGTTGAAGGTATGGAAGAACTCTTCCTGTGTCCGCTCTTTGTTTTCTAAGAACTGAATATCATCAACTAGAAGAACATCTAGGTCGCGATAACGACGTTGGAAAACCGACGCTTTATCATCACGAATCGAGTTAATGAAGTCATTTGTGAACTCTTCACTTGATACATATCTAACTCGAACACTGCCATAAAGCTCTTTGGCATAAGCGCCAATAGCGTGTAATAGGTGGGTTTTACCTAGTCCAGACTCGCCATAAATAAAGAGCGGGTTGTAAGCCTTTGCTGGCGCTTCGGCAACTGCAACCGCGGCGGCATGAGCAAAACGATTTGATGCACCAATAACAAAAGTTTCAAAGATGTATCGAGGATTTAGTTGACTTGGTTCAGATGCGACTGCAGATTTTGAATCGCGACCAGTTCCAGATTTTGGTTGTTGTTCAATAATTGGATCAACAACATCTTCAATACTTTCAACTTGCAGGGTTTCATCAACAGTGACCGCAATATTAATTTTCTGATCTAGTTTTACCGAGAGCGCCTCATTTAAAATCGCACGAAGCCTGGTCTCCAAAACATCTTTCGCAAAAGCATTTGGGGCAGAGAGCAATAAGTTTGATCCGCCTTCACCTTGAATCAAACCAAGTGGTTTGGTTAAGGATAAGAAAGCTCGGTGCTGAGGTGATTCAATTGAAACTTCGGCAATCACAGCCCCCCAAAGAGTGGTTAGATCATCAACCTCTAGTAGCGCCATTTGAACCCCTTACTTTCTTAAAACCATAAAACCCAAAAAAGGATGTATCCACAGGGTTATCCACAGGCTGTGGTCTAAAGTAAAACTTGAGCCTTTTGGGCCCCAATTTCTGTGGATAGAGGGCGAAAGTAGGGGCAATTCCAAGAAATTGCAAGGTGTTATCCACAAATATCTGCTGGACCCAAATAACTCCCTTTGCGCCTGTGGGCAACATCCTCGAGTTTGACCCTTATCAACAGGTAGCCGTAACCTAACCTCCTCATCAAAAATGAGTAGTTGTGACCCGGCGGAGTAAAACCTGCAGGAGAGATCCCCGAAATTCTTAGGAGAGTTTTATGTCAAAGCGTACATTTCAACCTAACGTTCGTAAGCGTGCCAAGAAGCATGGCTTCCGTGCTCGCATGGCAACACGTGGTGGAAGAGCAGTTCTAGCTCGCCGCCGCGCTAAGGGTCGCACCAACATCTCTGCTTAATTGCCGATACCCGTGCTACCAGCCAAGAACCGGTTGCGCACAAGCAAAGATTTTGCCCTAACTACCAAAACCGGAGTTCGAGCAACATCTCTATCGCTTGTGGTCTACCTAAAAACAAACTCAAACAATCAAACCAACGCTAACAATTCAAACGCGCCTTTGGTTGGACTGATCGTAAACAAATCAGTTGGTGGGTCAGTTGTGCGACATAGAGTTTCTAGACAATTACGCCACTTGGCCGCAACCCACATTTCAAATATTCCTGCCGATAGCCGACTTGTAATCCGAGTTCTTCGCAATCAACCAAATTATGAAGTAGAGCTAAAAGAACTTATGGCAAAAGTTTTAAATAAACTTTCGGTGGCTCTGTGAGAAAAATATTCGTATTAATAATTAAATTTTATCAAAACTGGATTTCACCAGCCTTTGCACCCCGCTGTAAGTATTACCCAAGCTGTTCAACCTACGCATCAGATGCCATTACTGAATATGGTGCAAAAGGCGTAGCAATGGCGGCTTGGCGCTTAGTTCGATGCAATCCATGGTCTCATGGTGGCGTCGATTATGTTCTAGCAAAAGGCTCCAAAACTCCAATAAAAGCAGCTTCAATGAGCATGAACGGAAGAATTTAATGGGATCAATTCTAGACCCGCTGTATTACGCAGTTTCTTGGGTAATGGTTACGTTCCATACGTTACTCGGCTATGTCTTTGGCCAAGATTCAAACGCAAGCATTAAATGGAGCCTCTCAATTATCGGCTTAGTAATTGTCATTCGAATTATTCTGATTCCGCTTTTTGTTAAGCAGATTAAAAGCCAGCGTGCCCTAACTGCCCTTCAACCACACATGAAGGAAATTCAGAAGAAGTATAAAGATGATCGCCAGAAGCAATCTGAAGAGATGATGAAGCTTTATAAGGAACACAAAACAAATCCACTGTCTTCATGTTTCCCAATTCTTGCGCAAGCCCCAATCTTCTTTGCGTTATTCACTGTTCTAAATGGAATTGCAAGAGATGTGCCTCATGGTGTTTTGAAAGGCGACTTGTTAATTTCTGCACAAGAAGCAAAGTTCTTTGGAGCCAACCTTTCAAATACTTTTCTAAGCAGTGAATCAAATTCCCAGACCAAACTAATTACAGTTTTATTAATTATTTTTATGTCTGCAACTACTTTCATTACCCAGCGCCAGTTGATGGTTAAGGGAATGCCAAAGATGGATTCATCGAACAATATGATGTTGCAACAACAAAAAATTATGCTTTATGTATTTCCAATAATTTTTGCAGTTTCTGGTGTTAACTTTCCGGTCGGAGTATTGATTTACTGGTCGACAACGAACTTGTGGACATTTGGCCAACAGTTCTATGTAATTAAACGAAACCCAACACCAGGTTCTCCGGCTTATGAAGAGCTAGCGAAAAAGCGAGAGTTGAAGAATAAGGACTCTGGGTTGCCCGCAACCGACGAGCCAGGAACAACCCAAACAGATCCAGCAATCGAACAACCAAGGCAGCGCCAACAACCTTCTAAGAAAAAGAAGAAGAAAAAGTAGGAAATCGGACAAATTAGATATATCGGATAAATCGGACAAACAGGCTTTTTACCAAAAAGGAGCAGTAAATGAGTGAAGTAGTAGAAGAGAAGACAGAGAAGACAGAGAAGACAGAAAAACTAGATAAGAAGTCCCTAGTGGCCCGTCTCGAGGAAGAGGGCGATGTCGCGGCTGATTATCTTGAGGCCTTGCTTGATATTGCCGATCTAGATGGCGACATTGATATCGATGTTGAGAACGACCGTGCTTCCCTGGCAATTGCTGGCGGGGCCCCTGGAGATTTGAGCCACCTAGTTGGCGATCGCGGCGAGGTTCTAGATGCGATTCAAGAGCTAACCCGCCTGGCCGTCCAGACTTCAACCGGTGAGCGCTCACGCCTAATGCTTGATATTGACAACTTCCGCGGCGACAAGAAAGAGGAGCTAGCGAAACTAGCCCACGAGATTGCCGAGCAGGTTAAGGCTTCTGGCGAATCAGTTAAGTTGCGCCCAATGAATGCCTTCGAGCGCAAGGTTGTCCACGACACCATCCAAGAAATTGGCCTAACGAGCGAGTCTGAGGGCGAAGACCCAAACCGCTGCGTTGTAGTTCTGCCTGAATAAAATTTCAGCTATTCACACCATTTCAAAAACATGAGTGTTTCACGTGAAACCCTGATCTCTACCTACTTTGGCGAGCGCAAAAAAGAGGTAGCTAGATATGCCGAAATCTTGGCAACCTGGGGAATTGAACGTGGATTGGTTGGCCCCAAAGAGGGAGATCGAATCTGGGACCGCCATATCGCCAACTGCATCCCGGTAACCACACTGCTTTCCAACGGCGCCTCACTCCTTGATGTTGGATCGGGCGCGGGATTACCGGGAATTGTGATTGCGCTGGCCAGGCCGGATTTAAAGGTGACACTTCTAGAACCGCTCCAACGCCGGATTGACTTCCTTGAAGAGGTTGTGGCCGAGCTTGGCATCGAAATAACCGTAAAAAGAGGGCGAGCCGAGAGCTTTAAAGGCGGCTTCAACTTCGTAACCGCAAGGGCGGTAGCCCCACTTCCTAAATTAGCAACAGTTTCCTGGCATTTAGTCATGGGCGGGGGCTCACTTCTGGCCATGAAGGGCGAGAGCGCCGCGACAGAACTTGAGGCGGCCCGGCTAGAGGCTCCCAAAGTCTTTAAAAAGGTGGCTAAAGCAGAGCTCCATGAAATCCAATTAGGCGAGTTGCCATTGGCTCGGGTTATTGAACTCAAAAAGGCTGGTTAGATACTCACGTGAATGATTCACGTGAAACATCTGTCCCAAAGGTAATTGGTATTCGGCGACTCAAGGAGCCAATGCCTACTCCTTTAAAGACCCGTATTTTCACTGTCGCCAACCAGAAGGGTGGGGTTGGTAAGACCACAACTGCAGTCAATATTGCAGCGGCCCTGGCTATGGGCGGTCTAAAGGTCCTGGTAATCGACCTAGATCCCCAAGGAAATGCCTGCACTGCACTTGGGATTGATCGCGACGAATTAGCTGGCATGTATGAGGTTCTTGTTAAAGACCTTCCCTTATCTCAAGTAGTTACAAAAGTTGCTGGCTTCCCACATCTTGAATGCGCACCTGCCGATGTCGAGCTCGCAGGAGCAGAGATAAATATGGTTGGTTTTGTTTCTCGCGAATCAAGACTGAAGTTAGCGCTAGATAAATTATTGGCAGAACGCGAAGTGATTGGTGCACGACTTGATTATGTAATCATCGATTGCCCACCAAGTTTAGGACTACTGACAGTTAATGCTTTAACTGCAGCAGAAGAAGTTATGGTCCCAATTCAATGTGAATATTACTCACTCGAAGGCTTAACTTTGTTATTGAAAACTCTGCAACAAGTGCAACAGATGTTAAATCAGAGAGTTCGAATTACAACAATTGTTTTAACAATGTTTGATTCTAGAACCCGACTTGCAAACGATGTAGCAAACACAGTTCGTCAACATTTTCCAAATGAATTAATTGATATTCCAATTCCAAGAGCAGTGCGAGTTTCAGAAGCACCATCATTTAATCAAACAGTAATGACTTATGACGCATCTTCTCCGGGCGCAATTGCATACATGACTGTTGCACGAGAGATTGCTCGACGTGGTTCTGGCGAAGCTTTAGATCAAACGAACAATTTAAATAATGGAGCACACACAGCATGAGTACTCGTAAAGGCGGATTAGGTCGCGGATTAGATTCATTAATCCCAACATCATTAAACGAACCAATAATTACAAATACTGGTGTGACAATCGCAGATCAAGGCGAAGTAGATATAAATGCAATTGTTCCAAATCCAAAACAACCAAGAACTATCTTTGATACTGAAGCACTCGCCGAATTATCTGCGTCAATCAAAGAGGTTGGAGTACTGCAACCACCAGTAGTAAGAGATATCGGTGGCGGCAAATATGAATTGATTATGGGAGAGCGCAGATTGCGCGCTTCAAAGTTGGCGGGCTTAAAAACCATCCCAGTAATTATTCGACAGACCCCAGATAATGAATTACTGCGCGAAGCACTTCTCGAAAACATTCACCGCAGCCAACTAAACCCATTAGAAGAGGGCGCGGCTTACCAAAATTTATTAAATGATTTCGGATACACCCATGACGAACTTGCAGTAAAAGTTGGTAAATCTAGACCTGCAATAACCAACACTCTGCGCTTGTTAAACCTGCCGGCAAGTGTTCAGCGCCGAGTCGCTGCAGGAATTTTGTCTGCCGGACATGCTCGTGCGCTTTTAACACTTAGCGATGAGAGCGAAATCGAAAAGCTAGCCGGACGAATAGTTTCCGAGGGCTTAAGCGTGCGTGCCACTGAAGAAATCGTGGCGACCCACCAAGGTTCGAAAAAATCTGCCACACCAAAAGCCGGCAAGATCCGTTCACCAAGACTCAAAGAACTAGCCGATGAAATGTCGGATCGCTTAGATACCCGAGTAACTGTTGAACTTGGAAAACAAAAAGGAAAAATCACAATCGAATTTGCAACCCTTGAAGATTTAGAGCGAATTAATAAATTAATTTAATCCGCGTAATTGCATCTCGGTTTTGATTACACCCGCAAGAGATCTAACCCCATCACGAATTCGTTCTGGGCTTGGGAAACAGTAAGAGAGTCGTAGCGACCAACTTCCGAAACCATCTGCATAAAAAGCTGTGCCAGGAACATATGCGACTTTTGAAACTATCGCCTTCGGCATCATCGCTTTGGTATCTATTTCCGGCGGAAGTGTTACCCAAACATAGAATCCGCCACCGGGCTTAGTCCAGGTTGCGCCAGCTGGAAAAGTCTCTTCAAGTGTTTCAAGCATCGCATCGCGACGAACTTTATAAAGTTGAGTAAATGAAGCAATTTGATCTCGCCACGGCTGATCAGATAGATAACTAGATATTGCCAATTGCGTGAAATTTGATGGACAGAGAATTGAAGATTCACTTGCGATAACAAGTTTCTCTTTAAGTGCTTGTGGAACTAAAGTCCAACCAATACGGAAGCCCGGTGCGATCGTCTTGGAAAATGATCCGAGATATAGAACATTTTCAGAGTCTTCGGCCCGCATTGCATTTGGCGACGGTCGATCAAATCCAAGTAAGCCATATGGATTGTCTTCAATTACAAAGATAGATTCTTCGCGACAGATTTCCAGAATCTCGGTGCGCCGCTCAGCGCTAAGTAAAACACCTGCCGGATTTTGATAATTTGGAATCAAATACAAGAACTTTATTTTCCGCCCAGTTGCCCGAGTGGCAACAATGGCTTCACGAAGCGCAATCGGAATCAAACCGTTGTCATCAATCGCAACATGCACCACTTTGGCTTCGTATTGATGAAAGGTGCCAAGGGCGCCGACATATGAAGGAGCTTCGGCCAAGACCACATCGCCCGGATCAATAAAGATTCGCGAGATTAAATCCAGGGCTTGTTGCGATCCGGTTGTAACAATTACATCGTCGGGGTGGGCCCTAATTCCTTCGAGCGCCATGACGTCGCAAATTTGTTCCCGCAATTTTGGATGGCCCTGACCACTTCCATATTGCAGAGCCTCTTGGCCATTTTCCTTAATTAACTTTTCAATAACACTTGCCATCATCTCCATAGGAAAGGCCGAAAGATTTGGCATTCCACCAGCAAGAGAAACAATGTCTGGCCGGGAAGCAACCGCAAATAGCGAACGAATTTCACTTGGCTTCATCATTGCAGCACGGTGGGCGAAGCGATCAGTTAAATTCAAAACTTCCCCGGTGTGAATACGATTGATGTCGTTGCTCATACATCAATCCTGCCATAGTTAACTTGGCTGGCGGGGTGCTTTTAATCCTTACGAATACCGGCCTTGCGTAAATCTGAAATCTTTAGAGTGCCAGTCTTCGCATCATTTTCGGCAGATAAGTAGAGCCGCTGAATTGCAACCATTATTGATTCAACAACCGTCTCTCGAAAAGCTAGATCGGCCAATCTTTTTACATCCCCCGCATTTGATAAATATCCCAAATCAATTCGAACCGCAGGAGCCTTTGTTAAACGCAATAAGTCCCAGGACTTAGCATGGGTGCGACAGTTCAATAAATCGGTGCGCGCAGTTATTTCCCGTTGGACCAATGCAGCAAATCTTTCACCAACAACTGAGTGCACTCCATGTAAATCATTTCCGTAATAGTAAGTGGCAAGTCCATGCGCTAACTCATTTTTGTAATTATCGGTATGCAGTGAAATTACCAAGTCAGCGCCCGATTCATTAGCTAGGTTGATTCGCTCCACTTCGCTCGGTTCTTTGGCTTTGCTACGCGATATAAATACAGTTACTCCAAGAGCAATTAATCTTCCTTCAAGCCGTTGTGCAATATCAAAAGTTATGTCGCGATCTTCTGGAAGCGAACTTGGATCCAGAACAATTATTTTGTTTGCTAAAGCAGGTCCTCGAACCGCCCGATTGGCATTATCTCTAAGCAAGGTTGGCGCACCACCAGATACGGTTTTCAATAACCTCATCAAAGACATGATTGTTGCGGGTCCACAAACACCATCTACCTTTACACCAACAGATTTCTGAAAATCTTTTACTGCAGATTCAGTTCGTGAACCAAAGACTGCATCTACTCGCCCACAATCAAATCCCATGTCAACCAACCGAGATTGCAGTGCAGCGACATCATCTCCGCGAAGTGGCTTACCAGGAACAAAGGAGAGAATCCGATCGCCAAGCTTCCACCGGGCTTCATCTATCGCCCGGATTGTTGGCTCATCTATCTCGCCAGAAACTATCAAGCCACGCTCTTGTTGAAATGCGCGAAGGCCATCTTCTTCGACCGCACCCAAGTTAGTGGATGCGGTTTTTAAAAACCCAAGTCTGGTTAAAGTATTTGTGACCAAGGAAATTACATTGGTCTCCTCACCAGATGGAGACATAAATTTAGATAAACGCGGCTAGTTCTTTAAGAAGCGCAGGCTTTGGCTTTGCGCCAATAACCGTTTTAACAACTTCGCCATTTACATAAACATTTAAGGTAGGAATAGAAGTAATTCCATATTTAATTGCAATTGCAGATTCTTCATCAGTGTTCAACTTAACTACCTTAATCTTTCCGGCATATTCAGTTGCAATCTCATCAAGAATTGGACCTACAGCGCGGCAAGGGCCACACCACTCTGCCCAAAAATCAACAAGCACTGGTGTTGAACTCTTTAAAACTACTTCATCGAAAGTAGCGGTTGTTACTGGTTGCGCTGCACTCATTTTTTCCTCTTCTTCTATTAATTGGTAAGTAACTAGTTAATTGTAATTAATGTCCAGCTAGAAAGCGCTCTGCATCTAGAGCTGCTTGGCAGCCTGATCCAGCAGCGGTAATTGCCTGGCGGTAGGTGTGGTCGACTAGATCGCCACAAGCAAAGACGCCGCTTTGGTTGGTGCGGGTAGATCTGCCTTCAACCTTTACATAACCTTCGCCATCTAAATCAATTTGATTTACAAGAAGCTCGCTTCTAGGAAGATGGCCAATTGCAACAAAGAGACCATCAAACTCTTTTTCGCTCTCGTCACCGCTAACTAGATTACGAAGTTTTAAGCCGGTGACCTTATCTTC
>JACCDP011206948.1_pt1 | contig 14025 bp, 10 predicted proteins | sample 7445841 | NCBI WGS metagenome assembly JACCDP01 (sample SAMN15323441, study PRJNA562643) | freshwater metagenome | isolation source: river surface water | place: USA:Blue River Watershed | collected 2017-08-17
CTCCTCCATGTCGGCCTACGGTGCGGTCAGCGCCGCCGCCGTTACCGAGGACTTGCCCCCGGGCGAACTCGACGCCTACGGGCGCGCCAAGCGCGAGTCCGAAACGCTACTCGCGGCCTGCACCGGGCGCGGGCTGCATTCGGGTTTGAGCATCCGGCTGCCGGGGACCGTGGGCAAGGGCTCGCATGGCAACTTCCTGTCGGTGTTTCTGAAGCGCATCCTGGCCGGCGAGCCACTGCAGGCCAAGAACCCGGACGCGCTGTTCAATAATGTCGTCTACGTGGGCGACCTCGCCCCGTTCCTCGAATCCTGGATCGCGGCGCCGAGACCGGGCCACGCGGTGACGAATCTCGGTGCCGAGCAGCCTCTGCCGATGCGCGAAGTGATCTCGCTGCTCTTCAAGTGCAGCGGCCGCAAGGAACGCGTCAGTTATGAGGTCGGCGGCAAGAAGCCATTCTTGATTTCCATGATACGCGCCCGCTCGCTCGGCTACCGGCCGGCCACAGTCAAGGCGAGCATCGAGCGCTTTGTCCGCGACTGTCTTTAATGCATATTCCCGTTCGTTCTCTCGCCAATGTTCGGTACAGCAGGAGTTGAGAACGCTTTACAATGTGGGGGATGCAACAATGTTTGACCACTTCCCCCAAAAGCAGTCTTGCGCAGATGGCTGTTGCGCTGGATAAGGCATGCGAACGGTTGGCCATGCGGTCAGTGGGAGAGGCCGAGGAAATTTGCAATCAGCTGTCGGTTGAGTATCCAAACATCGCGCCCGCGCATTTCCATTTGCTCGCCACCTTCCAGCCATTTCTTCGAAGTGACGGGCGGCGCGATATCGTGATGCTGTGCTCCCGTCTGGCCCATATTTCGGCGCTGATCTTAGAGATGAAAGCGGACAGCCAGCGTTTTTCGACTGAGTACATGAACTTCATGGTGAACTCGCACAGCTTTTACAATGAAGTCATGGCAAGCGAGAGGAACAGGGAACCGAAGCGATTAATGAAGTTCGGGCGCAAGGCCTTCTCGCAAAGCGATGAAGATGGCTTGATCGAGGAAGTATTCAGGCGCATCGGGGAACGCTCCCGGAAATTTCTCGAGATCGGCGTCCAGAGCGGGGCCGAGTGCAATACGACGAATCTTTTGCTCCAGGGATGGTCGGGCGCGTGGCTCGAATGCTCCGAGAATTTCGTAAGGATGGGCGAAGTCCTGTTCCGGCAGCTCATCGCTTCCAGCCAGTTAAGGATCGTACATCAGTTTGTGACCGCAGAAGGCATCGACTCGCAAGTCGCCAAGACGGGACTTGTCGGAGAGATTGACCTGCTGTCCATCGACATTGACGGCAACGATATTTGGGTCTGGAAGGCGCTTTCGTCTATTCAGCCCAGGGTGGTGATCATTGAGTACAACGCGACGTACGCGCCTCCGTTGTCGATTGCGGCGCCCTATGTGGCCGACCAGGTTTACGGGGGTACGAACTACTTTGGCGCAAGTCTCGGCGCGTTGGCAAAGGTGGGCTACGAGAAGGGATACAATCTCGTTGGTTGCTCTTTCCGCGGCAACAACGCGATTTTTGTGCGCAAGGAGGATTGCGGAGACCTGTTTCTCGCGCCCTACACAGCGGAAGAACACTTCGAGCCAATAAGGTACCCCGTTAATGCGCCTTGGGGCTACGTGCCGGACTTCGGTCCGTTAACTTTCGTTTAAGTAAGCCAATTTCTCGGTCTGCATCGTCGATCGCCGCTGCAATCGCCTTGTCCCCGGGCTCCAGCGCTGCGAGCTGTCCCAACACCGCTATCACCGAGCGCAGATCGCCAATCTGTGCCTGGTGGGCGCCCGTTCTGCCGAGCAGGGCGGCGCGCGCGCGATAGGCCCGCAGGTGGGCGTTCAGTACTTCCTTGTTCTTCGGATCGAGGGCATACAGCGAGCCCAAGAACTTTAAAGCCTCGTTGTAGTCGGCCAAGCTGTCGGCCGCCGCTTTGCCCTTTCGTTCCGCCTCGTCCAGCCACAGTAGCGCTGCAGCCATGCGTCGCCGGTTGTCCGCGCCTGCGTCGCGCGGCGGGTTAACTGTGGTCTCGAGCAGTTCGGCGATCTCCATCTTCGCATTGGCATAGATCGAGGCGTCCAACTGCCCAATGCGCGACCCGTGCCTGGCGGGGTCAATGGCAAGCAAAATAGTACGCTGGATGAGCAGGTCTAGCAGGCGATGGCCGCGCTCGTTGAAGTGGCAGCACCAGTCATAGTAGATGTCCTCCTTCACGCGATCAAAGAGCCGTACGGCCGAGACGAAGCTGATGCCTTTCTTCTTCAACGTGTCGGCGCGCTTTAGATAAGCAAGGTAGCCGCGCGGCACGATCTCACGTAGCGGTGCGTCGCCTTCGCCGAGCACATTGCGCTGCGCTATCTCAAGGTCGGTGAAGTGCTTGCTAGAGAAATACTGGTTGGGCTGTAGCACATGTATGTAGTGTGCGTCGATTGACGCAGCCACTGCCGCCATCGTGATGGAGTTTCTCGACCAGTTCTCTGACACGCTGTCGGCGAAGGCCTCTCCGCCGTCCGGCTTCCTGGTCAGCAGCAGGGGAAAGGTACTTGTGCTGAGCGAGAGCTCCTCTTCGAGAGCGACCAGCCGGTTCGCGTAGTGCTGCCTCATTGCGTCGGCCGCGTAGTGCACCGTTGCCAGCCGGGTCCGCTGCGAACGTTCCGACCAGCCTCTGAGGGATTGCGTGAGGCGCGTCCTGCGATCGTCGTTGCCTGCTAGTAGCCGCTCCGAATAGTTGTTGCCGATGGTGCGCAGGATGCGGGCAGCCGGCATCGAGGGATCGATCTTGTCGCGGTTCGCGTTCAGCCAGCCCACGTAGAGTTCGTTCAGGCCGTCCAGATTCAGGATCAGGTCGAAGCGCTGCCCAGCACCAACAAAATATGCAAGCTGCAACGCTTGTTGCGGCTGCTTGCCGCCGCCAATGCCGAAGTTAAGAACCACCACGGGCCGACCGAGCTCCTGCTCGAGGCCCTTCAGCACCTGCGACCGGCGATCCGACGCCCAGAACGCGTACTGGAACGCCACCGAACCGCCGAAGATGCCGATGACGAAGGCGCCGGGATCGATGGCGACGGGGTAGTCGTAGGGGCTCTGGAACCCGTGGTTGTTGATGCGCCACTCAGGGTCCAACCGTGGCGACCAGTCGATGCCATGTGCATCGAGAAACGAGCGGCACGCATTTATATCGGGCGCTTTCGCGCAGTCATGCGCGGACGCGGGTTCCGCTTCGGCACCAACTCCGATGGGCTTCGCGGGTGTCGTGGTCGGGCCGGAAGAACGTTCGTTTACATAGCCGAAGTACGGACTCAGGGTCAACCCGCTGCTGCCGATCGGACCGGGAACCGGCGCGGCCGGCGTACTGGGTGTGGCGCGAACCCAGAGGAACTCGTTCTTTACGACGTAGTGGTAAAGCACGGCGCCCGACTCGAACAGTAGAAAACTGCCGGCGATCAATAAGGCCCAGGCAGCGATGACCACTGCTGGGTTACGGTGGCGGGTTGGCGCAGCCATCATCTCATGAGTTTTTTCAGGGAGACGGTGGCCGGCTCGTAGAGCGAGCACTCCTGGCATACGCGCGGCCAGTTGCCGGAGGCGACCTCGGCAAGCAGCTTCTTGTGCGTGTCGTTGAACAGGATCTCCGACATTTCGTTCTTCGTGACGTCGCCGATGACCAGCTCGTCGTGATTGGTGCGGTAGTACCGGCAGGAGCAGACCCGTACCTTGCCGTCCGGCAGCACAGCGAGATCGTGGATCATGCGGTCGCAGGGAATGGGCTTTTGCTTCGGCGCATTCAGCGTCATATTGCCCGTCAACATGATCTTGGTTATGTGCCCCGACCAGTTGTCGAAATTGTTCCGGACGTCGTCGAGGACAATCGTCTTACGGTCGAAATAGGGTTTGAGTGCCTTCATGCCTTCGTCCTGCAAGGCTTCCTCAAGGGGCCGGTCGAGGCGCAGCAGCAATTTGACGGCAACCCCGCAACCCCGCAGTTCCTTGTACGCACAGAGCTTCTCGAGGCCTTCGAGGATCTTGCGGAAATGCGGGGACTTGTAGAGCCGCTTGTATGCGTCGTTGTCCAGACCTGGAGAGCTGATATGAATCGTGTCTAGTTCTGCGTCGATCAGCTTGCGGTAGATTTCATTCTTTAGGAGCAGTATGCCGTTGGTCGTTAGGATGATCTTCTCGACACCCTTGGACTTGGCGTAGTCGATTTTGTCGAACAGTCCGAAGTCCGCCAGTGGCTCGCCGGCCACGGGGGTGAGCACCAGCGTGCCCAAGTGTCCCATCTTGAAAGTGCTGTCGATCGTCTGTTTGAACACCTCCAGCGACATCGTCTCCTTAGGTTCCTCGTTGAACTGATAGGCGCAGAAGGTGCAATTGGCGTTGCAGATGTTGTTCGGCATTACCGTAAGGCCGCCGATGAAGCCCTTGACGTTGCGATCGACGACTTCCGACGACCTGAACCTTCGGTTGATCGCCGATGCGCGGAGCTTGTCTTTGAGTTTTTCCAGCAAGGACATAGGCGTAAGGTTACACTGCGGCGGGGAAAGCGCTCCGCTGTAGTTGCCGCCCTAAGACCAGCGCCGGCTTCTCGACCCATTGTCTAATGGCGATCGCCAAAGGCAACGCAATAGCCACGGATAGCAGGGCGACCGTCCAGTTTCCGACGGCTTTCGACGGAATGGCCGGAATGATGAGAAGCGCGACAGCGTGCATAACAAGAAGGTGAACGGCATAGAATGAGTAGGAAATATCGCCAATATAGACAAGAAGTTTCGGCGCGGCCCGCGCCTTATGCACTACATAGGAGACGACCACAAAAGCGCAGGGCGTGTTGAGGATGAATTTGGTATCAATTGATATTCGGCCGAGCGTCATCGCGAATTCCGCAAGCACCAATAGTCCTAACGCGACGCAGAGCGCCAGCGCGCTGACACGGCGCCCAAGTGAATCGACATACATGCCGACGTAGAAGCAGTGCAGGAAGTAATAGATGTTCTTTACGGTAGTTGGCGCCTCAATGTAAGAGACCACCATGAGCGCTATCCAGAGGGCCAACTGCGCGGGGGGGGGGGTAGGAACGATTTACCCAGAAAAGCAGCGGGAGGAACAGCGCAGCGGTCGCTTCCACATAGATCGACCAAAGGACGCCGTTGAAATCCCAATCAACGAGCAGCGCGTTGAGCAGTACCGAAGCGTTCTCGAGTCGAAAGGAGTAGAGGTCGTTGAACCAGCCGCTGCCCTGTGGGAGTGTTCGCTGCGGAACCCATAGGACGTAAATGATTCCCAGGGCGATTGAAGCCCAGGCCACTGGCCACAAGCGCACGGCCCGGCTGAGAAGAAAGTGTAGAAAAGTCTGGCGCGATAATGCCGGCATTAGTACGTAGCCGCTGATGACGAAGAAGATCACGACGGCGGTGCTTTGCTGGAAGACGAACAGGCTGATGTAGTTGATCGTGACGCCCGGGCTCGACCCGAAAGGCTGGCTAATCAGGTCGGTGACAAGCAGGGAATGACCGACGGCAACTGCGAGAGCGAGTAGCCCGCGAAGCACTTGAAGCGGAAGTATTTTGGGATCGCCGGATTCCGGCTGCATTGGCGCTTGTCTCAAGGGAGTATCACTCGTTTGTCGAATTTTGACATGAGCGTCCCAAATGGCCTAGGCGAGGCTCAGGTAGTTCGGCGCATCGTGGCCGCTGGCGAGAGGTACGTACCCGGCGACGATATTGACGGCGAAAGCTTTAAACTGGTGCTGGAGGCACCACTGTGTAGAGTTGAGGGGCACTTTTTCCACGATGCCGCCTTCCTATAGAGATCAGTTAATCCTAGCATAGGATTATTCTGGGCCATCAGTATAACCTCCATTAAACTCGTTCTTCGCAAAAACTAGTTTAATGAACACCGCTGTTCCCCTTTAATGATGAAGAGCCCAACGTTGGAGAGATTATGAATGAGATCGAGCGGAAACGCGCTGTAAATATGGCGCTAAGGTCCGGTTTTGTGCTCGAGAATCACCTCAAGTGGTTCACGGGTGGTATTACTTTTATGCCCAATAACATTTGTAACGCGCGTTGCACCTGTTGCCCGTATCCGTTCCACACTGACGAAAAGACCACAATGACCCTCGAGGTATTCAAGAGGGCACTTGATAGCGCGCTTGAAGCAGGCCACGTCGGAACGGTCCAGCTGACCCCGATGGCGGGCGAGCCGCTTGCCGATCCATCGTTGTTTGAGAAAATTGTCTATGCCAAGGAGCGAGGCGTGTCGGTGATCAATTTCTCGACCAACGGCATCTTACTCAACAGAAAAGGGATCGCCGAAAAGATCGTGGACTCGGGAATTAATTCCGTTCACGTTAGCACACCCGGCTTCGATCCTGCGTACTACAAAGAGATCTTCGGCGTTGACAAGGCAGATGAGCTCATTGACGGCTTGCTGAAGGTGGCCAGATTGAAGACTGAGCGGGGTCCGTCCAGCAAGACCCTAATTGAAGTGTCGGTGATGCTCAACAAGCCGCCGAGGGACTTGCTCCGGATGCGCGGATGGAAAAGCCTGTTGCCTTATTTCGAGAACGGGGCACTCCAGATCGCTTACCACCGGACCGTCGACCAGATGTTCGACCATCATTTCCCGGGTTGGCGAGAGACGATCGCACAGGGAGACCCCGAATCACCCGATGCAACTCCGACGGTCGAATCACCGCCTTCTCCAGTGTCTAGTATTCCTCCGACGGCTAAGGAAATAAAAATAGTCCGCAAGGTAGCAAACTACGTGGACTCTTGGTCCGGAACGATTACCGACGACATGCTTCCAGAGGGCTGGGGAACAAAGCCCGTCACGCACACCACGAGTGATGTGCCGTGTTGGCGGTTACTCTACGACGTAGCCGTATTACCCGACGGCAAGATTAGATTGTGTTCGTGTAGGTACAAGACGACTGCGAACGACGAACTTGTCATAGGGGATATCTCCGAGCGGCCGCTGTCAGAGATTATTTACGGTGAGAAACATAAGGCCCTCATCATGGATGTGGCAGACGGAAAATGGCCCGACGTATGTCGACTGTGTTCGATGTATGAGTCAGCAGGGTTTTCGAACGCTGAGACAGAATTCCTTGTAATGGAAGCACGGAAGAACCAGAGCGAACCTTCAGTCACGCATCGCCTTAATAGCGAGGCGAGCCTTCGCAGCCGGGCTTCTAGCAAACTTCGCATTGGCCTCCATCTTTTGGAGCTGGGCGAAAGTGATACGGCTTACAATCAACTGCAAAGTGCCCTGAGCTACTCAGCCCAGTTGGCGAGCCGACTTCCCGCCGATGTGGAGGCACAGACAGAGTTGCGGAAGACCCATCTTGCCTTGGCTGGGCTGTATGAACGGACGGGGCGGCAAGAGGAAGCAAGCAGTCATCGCAGCGCGGGTGCTGATCCTGCGTCCGACACGAAGAAGAGGCCGGCCTATTGGTTGGACAAGCTTTTGGTTTGATGGCAGTCGCTGCAGTCATCGCTCAACGACGAACACTGGCTTCTCGACCCAATCCCGAAGAAATGATCGCTGGTAGCAATGTCATGTCCACTGATAGCAGCGCGACCGCCCAATTGCCGGCCGTTTTTGACGCAATCGCTGGGTTCAACAGCAGTGCGAATGCATGTATAAGAAGCAGATGGGCGGAATAGAAAGAATGAGGAATTGCGGTATTCCTCAAAGTAACCGCCGATACGATAAGCCTTCGATATGATGTTCGCCTAATTCGCCGTGTCTGCTCGCTGGAACTGCAGTCCTTGATGCCGCCAGAGTGGGTAGCAAGCACGGATGGAGATTGAGCCGAAGACGGGTCCGAAGATCTCGATGGTCCACACCAACTACAACCATGCTCAGTACCTGGAGGAGAGCTTCGTTGGCGTAATCGCCCAGACGTATTCGAACCGGAAACTCATCGTTGTGGACGACGGGTCGACCGACAACAGCTGGAAAGTGCTTGAGCGAATTGCGCGCAGCGGTGCTTTGGCCGCGACATCATTCGGATCCGCGAGGAGGAGGCGCCGCCGTCCTCCGAGTTCTATGGCTTCAGAGGGGCGTCCAGACGCCGTCGCCCATGCTCTAAGCGTCCGTTCGCGCGGTTGCTAGGGCTAAGCGACGTGCATGCGCCAGATCTCCTCGGCGAGGCGCAGGTCTGCCACGGCGTCCCGACCGCTCGCAAGCGGCTCGCTGCCCGCAGCAACGTCGCTCACGAAGGCTTCGGCCTGACGGCGGAAGGCCCAGCTCCAAGGCACATTCACGATCTCCGATTCGTTTCGTCCGTCGCTCCTTGCGAGCTCGACGCGGGCCGGCCGGTTGCGCCGTAAGGGGGAGTGGAAGCGCAGGGACAGGCGCCCCTTCTCGAAAAGGACCTCGATCCCTTCCTGCCACTCGTGCGAGGCGATCTCGGCCATCTCGAGGACGGCCGGATACTCGCCGAGGTCGAAGGTCACCAGGCGCCCGTTGCGGCGGGTGAAGTCCACCGATCGTACCTTCGGCGTCCTGCCCGACATGAAGCGGAGCAGGTTCAGGTCGTGGATGAAGACGTTGAGAAACCATGCGTAGTCGTCGACGAGATGCGGCGGCAACCAGTCTGGGGCCTTCGGCCACGTGGCGAGGCCTTCCGGCCGTGTCTCGGCGGTCATGACGAAGTCGTCGGTGCCGCAGCGGAACTCGCCGCCGTAGCAATAAGCACGAACGAGGACGACGCGGCCAAGCTCGCCGGAAGTGACGAGACTGTCGAGGATCTCCTTCGCGCGCTGTGCTCCGGCGTCATGGCGCTTCATGTACCCAACCGCGTAGCGCAGGTCGCGCTGCGTGGCGGCGGCAGCCAGCCACTCCGCTTGCTCCGCTGTATGGGCCATCGGCTTTTCCGATAGGACATGCCGGCCAGACTCGAGCGCATCCATAACGATCGGGCCGTGCGCGTGAGGCCGCGCGACCACGACCACGGCTTCTACGGCAGGGTCGACGAGGAGCTCGCGGTGCGATGCATAGATGCGGGGAACACCGAATCTTTCCGCCGCAAGCCGCCCGAGCTCGGGCCTGAGCTCGGCGAGTGCCACGGCACGGCATCCGGGGATACCGACGAAATTGCCTAGGTGGGCCACCTGTCCGATCATGCCCGCGCCGATGAACCCTATTCCGATCGGCTGACGGGAAACCTTCATCGCCGAATCGGGCGACTCCTCACGTATCATCTCGACTACGCTTCGCATTTTTTCTCTTGCCTGCCACATTCGGAAACAGCATGGTCTCTCACGCCCAGGAACCCGGCGGTCTGCGGGGAATACACGATTATATCGGCTCGCTTCTGCGCTTGCTGCCCGATCTGTATGCGCTCTGCGGCTTGCTCGATGCCGCAGAGCGTGCACCGGTTGCGGGAGATCGGGAAATCACCAGGCGTCTGGCGCACATGCGAAATACTTTGTTCGTCTCGTTGATGCCGGTCGTGCAGACGATGATGTCGCTTCGCGCGATGCGGCGGGTAATGCATCATCATTGCTCGACGTTTTCCCTGTCAGCCCCGGAGTACACCCCGTTATCGATGCTGGAGCAGAGTATCGAGGCGCCGATGGAGGGGATCCCGCTGCGGGCAGCGATCGAGGCCGCTGCAGGCTGCCGGCCGGACGATTATCGACCCGTGTATGCACTGGCGCTCCTTGACGAGGACGCCGGTGACCATGAGAGCGCGATGAAGCGCTATAGAGACCTTTTCGATCATGTCCGGCACGGGGCATTTGCGCTGTACCGGGGCGCAGGCTTGCTCCCTGGGTCCGCCGAGACCGTCGAAGCCCGCTACCGGATGGCCGTGGAGCGCCATCCGTCGTTCAATCCGGCGCGCCGCGCCTGTGCCGGGCTGATCCGGGAAAGGGATCCCCTGGAGGCGGCGGCGCAATACTCGAGCATGCTCACAAACAGTCCTGCATTGAATTACGACAGCCAGAGTTGGGCTGCGGCCCAGAAAGGCTGGATCGAGGTCGAGGCGTACCGCGATTTCCGCGTGTTCTTCCGGCAGAACGACGGGCAATACCTCGCCTTCCCTGTCCTGTTCGGGCTTCCGTTTTCCCCGTCCGCGCCTTCCACTCTCCGCATGGTTCGCCGATTCGTGGGTCTGCTGGCATTGCGGCTCTACAAGGACAAGTTCTGGCGGCACCTTGCGATGAGGTCGACCGGTGCGATCCCGGTCCGGGACCGCACCGGGCCGGCAAACTCGCTCGCGGATCGCATTGTCGAGGCGGCGATGCGCGCGGCCGACAGGGCGCTATCCGCCGCCCGGCGGTGGGCTCGGCACCGCTTGCACCGGTTCCAGTTCGCCCTGCAGGCGGCAAACCCGTTGCAGATCCGGGTACAGATCGACAGGACGCACGACATGTGGTTGGGCGACCACCTTCTTGGAAAGGTGAGGGATTGATGGACGAAGCTCTGGCCGGGCAGAGTGACCTCACGCTCGCAGCCTATAACGAGGCCGAGGCGCGCGCGAAAGCGGCCCTTTCGGCAGACCATGTCCGGGCGTTTGCGCCGACCACGTTCCGGCTGCATGGATACCCGGAGGCGGCGGAGAGCGATGCCGCGGTCCTCAGGTACGTGGACACGATGCAGGAATTCAACGACCCTCTGCGGTTCCATGAGAAGGAGCTGTATACGGTCGACGAGGCCGCACTCGTGCGCAATGTTTGCGAACGGGTGGTCGAGTTGACCAGGGTCCGTTTCGGACGCCCGGTCAGGCCATGGCAGGGGCCACTCACGACGATGAAGATGTTCAGGGCGATCCAGGAACTAGCGAGGGTTTCCGGGCTGCCGAAGCTGCGTATCTTCGAGATCGGTCCGGGCAGCGGCCACCTCGGCGGGCTACTGATCAGCGCGGGCCACATGTATTACTCGTCGGACATCGCCCAGGGCTTCTACCTGTGGCAGAGCCAGTTCTGCCGTGCGCTTGCCGGCACCGAATTCGTGGAGGGGGGGTTGCAGCAGCAGTACCCGTATCCAGGGACTGCCCGGGTTGTGCACATGCCGTGGTGGCACTACGCGACGTTGTACCGGGCTTCGGCACTACCCGCGGTTGACCTCGTGGTCTGCGATCATGCGCTTGGCGAGATGCATGCTTACGCGATGCGATACACGACGCAGCTCGCCCAGGAGATGCTCGCATCCTCGCCGCTCGGCATGGTCGTTTTCGAGAGCATCGGTGAACCGCGTTTCCATTCCGAGGAAGCGGTAAGGCTGAACTTCGCGCGGGTGGGACTGGATACCCAGATCGCGGAAGGCCCCATCAAGGCAATCGGCACGGCCGCCCGAATGCAAGGGGCTGTCGCGAAGGCACTGAAGTCGTCCCCTCCGCCGTTCAGTCCGAGCGGAGATCAACGACGTCTCCTCGGCCGCGAGATCATCCCGATTCGCGCGAATGAGGCTCCGTTGTCGTACGAGCTTTACCGCTACATGGGCTACGACACGCCGCGCCCTACGGGCTGAGGGGCGCTTCAATTAGGAACAGCACGGAACCGTGAGCCAGTTCGGTCCTGCTCAGTAGGTTCTTTCCGTTCACCGTGACGGCATGCGGTGCCTGCGCGAATTCCAGCCGCAAGCCGTTTACGGTCGTCGTGGTTGTCACTCGAACCGGATCGACCACACCGCTTACGACGTGGGAGAAGATCATCTCCCGTAGAGCGCGTTCGTTGCCTGGGGCCAGCAGTTCCTGCAGTTGTCTTTCGGGCCAGGCATCGAGCCCAGTATCCACAGGCGCGAACACCGTTACCGGGCCGGACCACCTCCAGTAGCGACGCAGCCGAGCAGCATATAGCGCTGTCGCCAGGCATTGCGCTGCAGCATCGCAACCCTCTGCCCTAAGTGCGCGCCCGACCCTGATCATCTCGCGGGCCGTAAGCGCCTGTGCTACAAAGAAGTCCGACTGCCGCTCGACTTCGCGCCAGCGCGCTTCGGTGAAGTCCCCGGTGTGGAAGCGGAAGTGGCGCGAAGCAAGGGCCGCATGTGCCGGACCGTCGAAATTGATCCACCAAGCGCCGATCTCGTCCAGATCGGCGGGCCTTTCGTGGAAATACCAGTCCACGTCCTTCTGCAATGGCGTCAGACTCACGCCGCAGATTTCATCCGAATCGGTCATGAAGCCGACCTCGTCGGGGGCCTTCACTTCGGACAGGGAAAACTGGGAATTGACCGCATATTCGGCCGCCTGGAAGAGGAGGGTCGTCGTGGCGAGTGAGCGCATGACGAAACCCTCGCGATCCACCGGCCACAGGGTGTACTCGGCGTGAAACGGGAAATTGCCCCCATCGCGCAGGTAGCTGGCGTGCAGAGGGTGGATGTGGCGCATGACGAGGCCCATGAGCGCGCGCGGGCTTATGGAAGCGCCGCCTGCGGGCCCCGCCTGCGGCGAATACTCCTCGACGAAGGTCTCGGACACGACGCGGATGAACATCGCGTAGATGGCCTTCTTCCCCGCAAGCAGCGCAGACGCCACACTGCGAAACGCGCCGTCCGCCCAGACCATGTCGGCAGGGAGCGCAGCGATGAATGAGCCTCTGCGGCGTGCGCTCTCGAATCCGTCCAGCCAGATCCGAGTGTGGGTCTCGACTGCGTGGCCAAAGACGCGCGGGTGGTGAGTAACCAGCTTCACCCGCATCACCGCGCGGAGTTCCTGAAATGTAGGCGATGAGCGTATGACGGCGGCATCCACGGCCGTCGTGTGTATGTAGTAGGTCGAGTCGAATTCGCCCGCAAACGCCGGGAAATTTCCTTCCGCGAGCAGCGATGGAAGCGACAGCCCCGCAAACATGCGCGTGTGCCAGGGACCCCAGACAGCGGTAAGGAAGTCACACCGCACGATGGAGGGCTAGGCGCGTTCGAAGATCATGTTCAGCGCCGGCAGATCCGTCGCGCGAGTCTTATCTTCGCGCGAGTCCCAGTTCGAACGTGCCGACACCTGCTTGAATCCGCACTGCGCGAGGAGGTCCGGGACCGCCATGTCCGCGGCGGACCTGGTGTTGAGCTCAATGAGCAGGCTGCGCAGGCGACCCGACTTGACGGTTTCCATGGCGCCCATGACGATATTTGGCTCGAGGCCATCCACATCGAGCTTGAGAAACGTGGGTGCCGGCAGGCCGTGCTTCAGAACCAGATCGTCTACGGAGCACCCGAAGACCAACTGGTCGAAGCCCTGGTGCTGCTCGTACTTCTGTGCCGCGAGAAAGCTTTCCGGAAGCGCTTCAGCCGCCGCGTCCGAGGGCGGCTGAAACATGTTGAATGCACCGCCTTTCGTAATGTAGCGGACCCGGAGTCGATTTACCTCCGCCCGTTCTGCCATGGCAATGTTCGCCGGCAGGCAGTTCCCGCTTACCCCGTTCAGGACGATGTTCTCGACGAGAAGCGCGTAATTCTGCGATTCCGGTTCGAACGCAACTGTACTGCAGCGGCGGAACTTGGCCGCGTAAATCGCATAAAGGCCGACGTTCGCACCGATGTCCCAGTACACGTCTTCAGGAGTAAGCTTGTCCAGCCAGGAGATCGTCTCCGGCTCTTCCTTGAAGAAAGTCTCCGCGCGCCAGAGCAGCCGGCCATGTCCCGCCTTGCAAAGCAGCGGACCATGAGGCGTATTGATCGAGGCAACCGGGTTGATGGCCTGCACGATCTCCGTCGTTAGGAATCCCGGTTTGTTGAGGCGCAGGAGGCCGACAAGCCCGGACGCGATCCGGCGTGCCATGAACTGCTTGCGCGTGCGCGCGATGTCGGAACCGAGCGCAGCAGAATCGAATTCCTTGGTCACGATATGGTACCCCGGTGGATGGCTTGGGGCCGGGTCTCGCAGCAGGAAGCGCAGGCCCTTGGAATGGCACCATCGAGGCGGGCTTGGCGGAATTTCGTCAACATTTCTCCCTTCCAGACGTAAGTGAAATCCTCGTCGGCGATACCGACTTCGGAAACATCGGGGTTGCCGATGATGCAACAAGGCACGACACGCA
>JACCDP011246525.1_pt1 | contig 14025 bp, 21 predicted proteins | sample 7445841 | NCBI WGS metagenome assembly JACCDP01 (sample SAMN15323441, study PRJNA562643) | freshwater metagenome | isolation source: river surface water | place: USA:Blue River Watershed | collected 2017-08-17
ATACTAAAAGGTATTCATGTACTTTTGATGTGTATCGTTTAGCTGCGGTTTTTCCAATTTGTAATGCTGCAAATGGTGAGATATTTTCTAGTATAACTATATCGTGCTGATTAAATCCATGCTTTTTAAAAGAATTAATAACATCACCATGAAAGTTTTGAAACCCACCACCAGTCCTTAAATCACCTACAACCCAACACGCAAACGCTCCACTTTTTAGAACTCTATAACAATTAGAAATACAAACATCGATTTTACTCATAAATGATTCGTATCTATTCTCATCACTTAATTGACCAGGAACTGATTCATATTTCTCTAAATTAAAGTAGGGTGGACAAGTAAATATTAAATCTGCACTCTTATCTGATATTTCCTCCATTAAAGTTCCATCACTATTAATGATGTGTGGATGAACATTATGTGCTTCAAAATGTTTGTGTGTTCTTTCCCATGTCTTTGGTGATATTTCAAATCCGATATAATCTCTACCCAATTTAGTTGCTACAAATCCTCTCGTTACTCTACCTGCAAATGGGTCAACCACCTTACTACCTTGCATACTCCAAAATCTATACACTTGTTCTGCTAAACCTGCGTGGAATTCGGAAAATGTATAACCAGGTAAATATTCGGATGTGTCACTACGACGTTGTTCATCTAATCCATCATTTAAGTATGCATCGTGCCATTTTAACTTACTTTCTTTAGTAGGCCTATTAATTGATAAGGGTAAGAATCCAAACTGGTCTACAACCTTTATATCGGTTCTTAGAGGTAATACTTGTGAATAATCTGCCATAATAAAAAAAGGGTAGTTGTTTAGACTACCCTTTAAAGATAAGGAATATAACTGAATTATCCAATTTTAATCGGTAATTTTTTTGGTTTTGATTCATCTTTTTTATCTACACTAATTAACAATATTCCGTTCTTAATTTCAGCCGTAGATTTAGTTCCATCTAAATCTTTACCTAATGTAATTGTTTCATTGATGTTTGCAGTTAGTTGGTTAAATGGAGAATCATCTTTGGTATCTTTTTTTGCCTTAACTTCAATTTTATCTACAAAACAATTAATTTCTATATCCTTTGGATTATGTCCAATTACGGATAATGCCATCACTGCAGTGTCATCTTTTACTTCTACTGCAAATTTTGATGGTGAATAACTCGTAGATGTCTTCCAAGTTGGAGTTGTGTCTTCGTAAAAATCTTCAAATAATTTTCTGTAATCAATTAAATACATGATATAAATGTTTTTGGTTAATAATACTCTATATAATACAAATGCTATACCATTAGAGTTAAACTGACATTTTGTTAGAATTTACCCAAATTAAGTGAAAAGGTGTCAGTTGGTTGTTGTAATTTCATTTCTTCTTGTCTTTCTATGATTGTACTCATAAAATCTGCCCAATGTAAAATATATTGAATAGTAGAACGTAAAGTGTTTTTAACATTAAACGTTTTAAGATATTTCTCATTATCTTCATCATATAACCCATCAGTAAGTTTAATACCAAAATATTCATTTTCACTATAACTAATGCCATAATGTTGTAATGTGAAAAACGTTCTATCGGTTAAACTCATAAATGGAATATCATCATTTCTTTTATAATAATCCATTCTATTTTCGATTTCCCATTTGTTTGTATTTTTTACATAATGAATATTACCTTTAGTACCCAATTTACCTAAATCATGGTGTAAAGCGGCAAACATTAATTCTTCATCCGTAAAATCAATTGTACCACCCTGCATCGCGAATAATTCTTTAACTTTTAATGCATTCTTACATACATTAAAGATGTGGTCTATATAACCCCCATCATAACAATTATGATAAAGTAATCTACCACTCGCCGGAGACATTGCTAAATTCATACCCAATTCATCTTCGGAATACATAAATAATAATTTATCTAATCTATCACCGGTGAAATACTTTTTAATAATAGCAATAAATTTATCATAGTTTGCTTTTATTTCTTCTGCTGTTTTTGTTCTTTGTTTCATAATTTATAATTTAAAAAATTTATCTGCGTTTTTTATTTTAGTAATTCTATTTTCTGCAATTTTACAGGTACTTTCAATTATTTCACTTCCAATATATTCTCTGTTAATTTCTACACATACTAATGCCGTAGTTCCACTACCCATAAACGGATCAAATACAATTTTGTTTTTAGTTGTATATTTTTCGATAAATTGCTTTACAATATTTGGTGAGAAATTATAAGTATATTCAGGAGTAGCAGGAACAAACTTTTCTGTAAATACATCAGGTAATAATGGATGTTTTGAATTTTTCCTACCAAACGTAAGAATGAAAGTATAACCATGTCTAAACATATCAATTGTATCTTCTTTCTTTACCCATATTTTTTGAGTTTTTAGTTCCCATCCATTATATTTCATAATCTCACAAATAATCATGTGTTTTTGTATAACTGTCCCCTCTGCTTTTCTATCGGAAACAAATATAGTTACTACATCATTTTTTGGATTAAATAAACTGAATCTTTGTTTTAGGAAATCAATATATGGTTGTATATTTTTGGTATCCGCTCCTATTTCATCAAAATCTGGTGGAGAGGTGATAATATAATCGTATTCTAAATTACGATTAAGTGTATCTAAACAATCTTCATTGTAAATCATTTTGTTAAGTTTTCTTTAGTTAATATTTTATATAATAATTCTACTTCTTCTTCCGTTTCTAACATTGGTAAAGTATCAAATAATGTTACCAAATATTGTCCTTTATTAATTTCCATTATCTTCCATTCATCATTTGTAGTAGATATTAATGTAGGTCTATCAGGTATATCTTCATTAATTGGTATGGGTAATATCCAATAGTAATATGGTTCAATTTCATCCGTTTCCTCTATTTTTATAGCACCCCACTTTTTAAATGAATAATCCGTAATAGGTGTTTGTGGCATTGTAATCATAATCAAATATACAACTTTTTTCTCTAATCACAAATAATTTGTATTGATTTTTCAATTGAATCTACTTTAATTGTACTAAATAAATTATCGTTGGGAACACCATACACAAAAAAAGCTTTACCGGTAATCGTTAGTGTATCACCTTTCATTAGAGGTATCGGTGCGGCTATTGTATTTATTTCACCCGTTTCCGATGAAGGATATGATACAGCATTTACCATTGGAACAATTTCCGTTCTTTGAGCAATCATTATACCTAAAAGGACAGATTGTAATTTTGCCTGATATTTGTTAAAATATGTTTTGTACACACTAATAGTTTGTTGTCCTACATTCAATATCCAATAATGTGAACTTTTCCATTCTACTCTAACATTTTCAACTAATGTGGGTGGTAATGGATTTGGTTTACCATTGACTAAAACTTTTCCTGTAACTCTTGAAAATGTTTGTAATAAATTGGTATCCACAAATAGATGATAATAACCATTATTATCTTTAGATAATGCTTTGGTGCCATTACCCACTAATGCCGAATCTATTGTAAAAGAAAATTTGGGTTGAGTGAATGTAGGTTGAATACTTACATCTTTTTGACAACTAAAAAATAGTAGGATTATACTTAATAAGGGTAAAAATTTCATATCTTAGAGTTTAATGTTTATACCTAAAGATACGACTTTTTTCTTAATTTACCAATTATTTAAGGGTATTTTTCATAACTTGTTGATTATCAATAAAATATGAATATAATTTTTTTGAATATTCTAAATTATGTTTAGGACCAGGATGACAATTATCTACTGCAAAATCAATAAAGTTTTTGTAATCACCATCAAACCGGTTTTTATCAGTATAATCTGTTTCTAAAAATGTTCCGTTCCAAATAAATGATACATTTTTATTTTTTAAATAATTTGATATTAATAGGTGATTTTTATACCAATTTTGTAAATCCGAAAAATCATTTTGTATATCGGTTAGGTTTTTTTGTATTATTTTACCTGCATCTGTTTCATGTAAATATCCCCAAACGGATGTTGGTATATATGGTTCTACTCCACCCTCTTTTGTAAATATTTCTCTTCTATGTGGAAAAGTATACATTATTAAAACTAAATCTGGTTTAATCAATTCAAAATAACTTATTAAACATCTACATATAAAATCATTACTTCTCCCACCCGTTCCAAAATTCATATTAACACTATTCGGAATTAATTTTGTGAATTGTGCCGGCCAAGTTTCATCATCATTTACACCAACTCCTTCCGTAATTGAACAACCCAAAGACATAATTTTAAATCCGTCTTTTTTTATACTATCTCCTCTGAATCCTATTTCATTATATGTGTAAGTACAAAAACCAGTATTATCACTACCGGAGGTTGTGTAAGTTTGATTTATTCTATCTTTTAATGAATATTTGTAAGATGATATTTCAAATCCTTCTGGATTCCAATATTCAAATGCATTCATATTAATTTATTTGTTTCTTTTTTTATATGTTCATTTTCTAAAAACCATAATAAAGAGTATCGTTCACCTTCTAAAATTTGTATTATTTCGTGGTCTATTCTAACATCAAATAAATATGTATTTCCAATAACTTTATCTAATATTATTTCATTTGGATTGTATAGTTTAAAATCACCTCCCTCAAAATTATCGTTTAATAAAACACCCACAGCATATAATCTATTGTTTCGAATATCGTTGTGTTTTCCAAACCAATTACCTTTTGTAAATTTGTGAAAATGTATTTCTTTTTTTATTTTTACAATTTTAATATTTGTTTCGTTTTCTACAAAATCTTTTAATTTATCAAACAACCAAGTAGTATTTTCATTATATATTATACTCATTGATTGATATATTCTATCTTTATATTCCCAATTTTGTTTTTTTGATGTTGTTATATTAATTATTGATTTACATTCTTGTGTATTAAATAATATTTTTTGTATTAAAGTCATTATAACATTTTATTTTTCTTTTTAACTTTATTTATAAATAAATCCGATAGTTGTAAATGGCCGTTCTCACTAAAATGAAAATCATTTAATTCTCCGTTTGTTTCTGTAAATATGGTTTCAAATTTATTTAAAAACATACAATCTAATCGTTGGTCAAATGGTGTCCAATGAATGATATTTTTATCTAAATTGTTTAATAGTTTAATCCAACTATTTACTTCATTACAATATCTTATATCATTACGATTTAAAAGAATCTCAATAAGAGTAGATTCGGATATTTTTGTTTTGTCAATTTCTTTAGTTGAAAATTTATCATAATTTGGTAAAATTGTTATCCAATCGTTGGAAACTAATCTAAATCTTAAAGGAGATGACCATCCAATTATTACCAAATCATTTTTTTTAATATTTTTTACGTTATCACAAACTTTTTGTAATATAGAATAGTTGTCTAATGCATTTTCGGCTAAGTTAATTAATTCTAAATTTAAATTTTGTGAAATTATTTCACCAAATCCTTTTGGTGTGTAACCTTTCCAATTTATATAATTATTTGTCCAATTAGATTTAAATCCAAATCCTGCTGAAAAGCTATCTCCAAATATGTAAAGTTTTTGTGGCATTTACATTAAATTTTTTTCTTTATGTAAAAACATTTGTAAACTAACTCTATAATCTGCACCAATATTAACTACTGATACAGAATGATTCAGTGGTGTTTTTTGGATTATTGCTAAGTTTTTTTCTGGTTTTATTGCTTTTAGTTCATCATTTTCTTCATATATTAAATAACCACCCCAAAAATCCTTCCACGTCTCATTGATATATAAAGTTAATGCAGCGATACAATGAGAATCTTTATGCCAATCTATATAACTTAAATTTGGTATTAGGTTTAAATGTATATTTTTTACAATATATGGAATTTTTGATTCAATTTCAATTTTTAGTTTTTTTACAAACTCAAAATCATTATCATCGAATTGGTATCTAATTATACTATTTGAATTAACAGAATTATTATCTCCTAACAAAACCATGTGAAGTTTATTTTTTTTATTTTCTATTAATTCCTTAACAAATTTTTTTAATTCAGAATAAGTTTCATCATCTAAAAAATTTTTATATTTCGTTACGTTTTGCATAATTAATTAAATAATTTATATTAAATACATTTTTTCTATTATATCTTTTTTCAATATAGTTAAAACAATTGACCATCTTTCACCATCTAAAATTTCTTTTATTTCATGAAAGGTTGTGGCGTCATATGCAATAGCTGTACCTATTTCTTTACTTAACACAATTTCTTTATTGTTTTCATCGTAACAAATATATTCACCACCACTATAATTCTCATTTAATTGTATTCCTAAATTCCATCTTCTATTTGGAAAGTTACTATTAAAATCCATATGTTTCATAAATGAATCACCTTTTGAATACTTGTGTAGTGAACATCCTTTTGGTTTATTATTTGGATTACGTTCAATTTTTGAAACGGACAAAAACCAATTAAAAAGTTTTTCAAACATCCACTCCGATTCTGCATCATTGACTATATCCCAAACATTAAAAAATTTACCCAATTTTTTACCATTTTCCATTTTTATAAATTCGTTAATTCTTCTATTATCCAAATCTAATCTAGATTCTAATTTTCTAAATGGTAAATCTGTATAAATTTTCGTATATGATAATATTTTATCACATTCTTCTTTTGTGAAAATTTTCTCTTGATAAATCATGTTAATTTAATTTTATTTTTAAATATATTCATTATTTACTAAATAAGTGTTTTTGTTTTATCAATTCTATATTTTTTACCAATTGGAAATCTTACATTTGTAACATCCTGTATATTTAAATAATTTACAATTTTTTCAAATCCATTGTTATAATATAGCTCTTCATAAGAAATTTTAAAATAATTTTTATCCAAATAATTTAGTTTAAAATCTTTTTTTAATTCTTTAAAAAAAGAAATTTCTTTTTCAGTATTTTCAGATAAATTTTTAGTATATACCCAATGTGTATCCCAATTATTAGTGGTTTTTGCGTTAATCCAAGATTCAATTTGTTCTACCTCATTTTCTCTATAAAGACAAATAACTTTATCCGCCACTTCTAAAAATTGTGAATAATTTTTATAATGATAGTAATCTTCTTTTACAAAAATATGTTCAGTATTATATTTGTATTCTTTTGGATGTATACCGTTTTGATACCATTTTGATTTTGGATCGCTCGGTATAAATAATGCGGTAAATTTTTTATTAAAATAAAACCAATTAGTCAAATTAGTTGAACCACTTCTAGGTTCTGCAAGTAATGTTATAAACATTTTATAATATTTTTATATTAAAGTATTGTTTTTTTCTCTTTTAAAATCGGAAAATCAAATAATACATTTGCTGCAATTACAATTCTATCGATAGTAGAATTAATAGAAGTATCAGGTCTATGATATACATCTGCAGGGAAAATAACAAGTTCATTTTCTTCTGGTAAAAACATCCTTTGTGCATTATCTTCTGTATCCATAAAAAATAATTTACCATCGTTCCCAGTTAAATTATTTGGCATTTGTACATAATAAGTGAATGTGCAATTGCTTTCTACTGCTTTTTTTACTTGTGGGGAAAACATTGTGTGATTATGGTAATGAGAGTGTGTATTCTCATTTCTAGAAATAAAAATCCAAGGATATAAACAATAATCAACTTCTTCAATTTTTTTATCTTTTTTAAATAATTCTATACATTTCTTAACACCATAATTTAAAATAAAATCAATTTCTTTACATTTTAATATTATGTTAGTTTGAATGCCTGGAGTTATATATGATGGTTCATGATTAAATAATGATACGTTTTGATGGATTTTTTTTATTAAAATGTCCTTCTCATATGGATATGTTATTTTTTCTCTATATATTTTATCAATCATAGTAAACTAATTGTATTTTTTGTTTGAAGATTTGTTTCATAAATCCATCCACTTATAGAATATCGTTTATAATTTTCATCAATAATTTCATCTACATAATGTAAATCTTTTATATTTTCAACATCAAAAAGATTTAAACTATTAAATTTAGGTAATAATTTATGTGTAACATTATTTTTATCACTTATGAAGTTTAAACAACCACCTTTCTTTTCATCCACATCCTTTGTCAAATTGTAAACAAAAGCATATTTTCTATCAAATGCATCATCATTATGTGGAGATAAAAAATGTCCCTTTGTATATTTTGAAACAAATATACTCTGTGCTGTAAAAAATTTATTTTCTAACAATTTGCTTATTTCCAATTCAAAATTAGATAGAAATAATAAGTTTTGTATAAATTCTTTATTTTCAATACTACTATACCAATATGAAAATTCACCTTCTTTAAGTTTTGATTTTTCATATTCATAAGATTTTTTATGTTTTGAATTTGTAATCCAATGAGTTTGAGAATCAATTAATTCATATATATTATTTGCCTTATCTGCAGATAAAAAATTTTCTATTTGTATTGGTTTTTTTCTTAATTCCTCAATATAATTCATAATACTCAATTTTATACTAAATTACCTTTTTTTACAAATCTTGATTCAAAAGTGTTCCATAAAAAGGTTTTTAATTCATCATTTATTTCTATTTTATTTTTTATTTTTTTAGTATCATTCATTTTGGTAATTTCTAATTTTACTCCAAATCTATCGTTTATAAAATTAATAAATTTATCAATTTCAGTTATATCAAATTCGTATGTACATTTTTCATTTTCTTTCCAAAAATTTTGAGAATTAAAAATATATAAAGTCTCTGGTAAATTTTTATTTATTTTGATGAATAAACTATTATAATATTTTTCTATTTCAATTATATTTTCAGAATATATTGCATTTGCAAAATCATTATTAAAATATTTAAATATAAATTCATTATCAACATCTTCCCAATTACAAATTAATTGATTATTATGTTGTATTGTAGAACAATAAAAAAAATATTCAAATGCACTCAACCATCTATCAAGCCAATTTCTAGTTATACAAATAGTATCTTTATAACCAAAATAATTTATACAATCTGTTTTTCTAGTATGAAAGTGATATATTTTATTTTTAGGTTTTTCTATTAAACTTCTTTTAGGTATAATTTTTTTTATATTTAAAGATGAATTATAAAGTGAGTTTTCAATTGAAACTGATGCACATCTTGGAATTGATACCCAAATTAATTCATTGTTTATAACTAACATAATAAAATTGCGTTTATAATAACTTTTGTGTATCTGATTTTAGTTTTGTAAAAAACTTATCATCAACATCCTTCCATTTCCCTTTGGGACACGCATTTTGTTTTTCTGAAAATATCTTTTTTGAAATCGGGCAGCCACAAGCTGAACAAATTGGAGTTTTAATTACATATTGTTTGTATTCACATGTATTACATATGTTAGCTCTGTTTAATGCATGTGATTTTTGTTCTTCATTTGGATTGAATGAAATAATCCATGCATTAATTATCTCTGCAATTTTCATAACCTATTTTATAAAATTTAAGAATTCGAAGTTACAATTAATGAACCTATTTGTGTCATTATTGTATTGATTGTAGTTATTTCTTGTGTTGTCATATTTTTAAATATTATAATGGTAAACAAACCAAATTGTATGAAAAACAAGGTCCGCCGGAATTATAAGTGCAATATTCATACATTTTATCACACCCACCATTTCCAATACCAAATGCATTACAAGGTTGACATTGGTAGTTGTGTTCAATTGCTACAAACATACCAGCATCGGTTTTAGTAAGGAATAAATGTTCATCTTGAACAGTTATCGTCCATCCATCAAAACCATTAACACTATTTGTTATATTTGTAACAGTTTTTTCTACTACATTTACCGTTTCTAAATCATCTGTCTGAATTAAAAGTATTTTGTCACCGATTTGTAATATGTCTACATTAGTTCCTTCCGAATTTAAGGTAACCCATTTAACAATATCACCTCTTTTTATTAGATATTGTGATATTGATGTATCTTCCCATGTTGTATTATCATCAAATGTAATAGTTGTCATTGGTGATAAAATATTTGATTTTTCTTTACCTAAAACTACATTTGTTGAAAATGTTGCGTTTGATAAAAAATCATTAAAATTTACACTATATTCTCTAAGTTCGTTTGATTCTGTTAAATTTGGTTGATTTTCGTATAACTTTATTGTTTTTACTATATCTCCAGCTTGTAATTCCAATCCTGTCTTATATGTACCATCTGCCATCATAACCAAATCATCATCCATTAATTTTGGTTTATTAATAGTTTGTGTGCCTGTAATATATGATTTTCTGAAATTAGAATTCACTTCAAATGTTTCGTTATTGTAAGTAACATCGTCAAATAATTGAACATTACCATGTTTTTTATATGCTCCAATAGAAATTGATTCTAATGTAGGTGGATATAATAAATTATAAGAACGAACAACTGTTACGGTTTTATTTTCAATTTTATCAGGATTAAAATGATACTCCATTAAAAAATATTCATCGGTTACATTTTGTAATACCACATCTAATTCTTCGAATGAAGAAACTTTATAAAATTTAGGATATTCGTTTCTATTGTATATTGGATATTTTGCTTTTAAAACAAAATTTGGGTGAACACCATTATCTTTGATTGTAGTTATATTTGAAATTATTTCATTATTATCACCTAAATACGCAAATTGAGAACTAAATTCAGTAGATTGTATTAACTTTAAAAAGTTTACTTTATCTTTACAATAATTTTCATCTACAATCGCTGTTACATCATACGCACTTCTTATAATTAAATGAGTTTCGGAATCCTCTACCAATGGTATTGTAATATTATTTGCAACTTCACTAAATACATATTCTATGTTTAGTGTTGCACATAGTTGTTGTAATTTTTTTTCAAAATTTATTATTCCACCAATATAGGTTACTTTTGTAAAATTATTAGAAGTTATAAAGTTTGATAATTCGTTTAAGTTGAATGTGTTATCAATCTCTTCTTCAGTTAATCGATTCATACCTGCATTGGTATTTATTTCAATTGGTTTTAAATTACCTAATGAATCATATACTAAATCCGTTCCTAGTAATACTGTTCTCATATTATTTTATTCTTTCTTATAAATATACTATTATTTTGTTTTATTACTTCGTTTGGTATATTTTCTTTTTGGTTTTGATTGTGGAATAGATAGTGTTGTAATTAAATCTCTAATTTCTGCACATTGTTCATATTCTTCATTTTCCACAAAATGTTCCATTATCTTATTTAATAAATCAGTATATTCACTTCTTTGTATTGTGGCGAACATTTTGGTATCTGTAAACTTTATAATAGCCACTTCATCTAAATTCTCATCAACTGCCTGTTTAAGTATAGTTAGTATCCATGGATAAATTCTATCTGCATTTGTTTCTAAGTATTCCTTTACAGCCGGTGATGATTCTTCGTGAAAATACTTTTTCCAATCTGTTTTAGCGTACATATTAGTTAGTTTTAATAGTTTGTTAATATCCATAACATTATATTATGCCTCTTGTCTATCTACATCTCTTAAGTAATCATCAACATTAGTCACTCTATCTTTAACCGGTTCTACTATTCTAGTTTCAGCTGGTAAATTTAATTGAATAACTTCACCATTAGGTAATTCGTATTGTTGAATTGTAAATGAACCACGTGGTCTTATTGAACCTTCTTCTTCAAAAACATATCGTATATATTCGATTATATTAGTATCACTTAATGTATCAGGATTATTATCAATAAAAAACTGGTATGAAATATCATCAACTCCGGCTGCTTGTAATCTATTTTTAAATGTAGATGTAAAATTTGCTTGAACATCTACTACTTCTCTCTGAGCTGGTGTATTAAGTGTAATAGTAGCTGGTTGTGATACATTTACAGAGCCACTCTTAGTTGTAATAGTGGCAGTTGAAGTATTAGTATTTGTTAATTGTTCTACTCTACCTACTCCTTTATAATCAACTTTACTAGTTATATTTTGCGTATAATATTTTGAACTAATATAGTTTAATATATTTTCTAAATTCAATTCTATTGTAATTAAATCATTCGGTGTAAAATACGGATTACCTTCTTCAAAAGCGGTTTGTAATTGTTCGAATAAATGTGAAGGAATGTATGTAGAATTACCAATAACAATACCAAAATTAATTGTTTCCGAATCAAATACTTTGTAAGCCGGAATAGTAGGATCGATTATGGGTAATTCAATAAAGTTAAAATCAAATGTTCCTTTTAGTAAGACCGTTTGTTCTCCTTCTTTTGAATAAGAGCCATAATCATTTGTAATTTCTCTACTAAACATTATCTACCTTGTCCACGATAATTTTTTTCAGTTCTATCGTTTTTGTTATAAGATTTTTTCGCTTGACCTTTTTTTCTTTTGCCAAATGAAACTTTTTGCGATTGAGATGAACCTTTTGCCTTTGCCATAAATTATTACTCCTTTGTTTAGGAATAAATATATGGAAAAAGATTAATTAGTTTGGTAAGCTACTTCCTCTTTTAAGTATTTTTTAAGTGTTTCAAAGTCTTCTGCTTTATCACTTACTGTCATTCTTAAAGATTTAAAGATAACCTTAATATCATCTAATGTATTAATTTTGTTATCCCAATCAAATTCATACCAATTAACAGGTGTAAATTCAACCTGTGGTTCTTGTACTTGTGTTTCTTGTTCGTTAATTTCGTTTGCCATTTTATTTTGTTTTGTTTGTTAATATTATTTTATTTGTCAAATTATGTGTTTTAAATAATTCACACAATAAATCATAATTATGTTGTAATCTTTGTTGAACATCTTTTTTATTATATATTCTATTTACCTGTTCAAATGGTAGTTGATTTACATAATTTATACTATCGGTGAATTTTTTTATTTTATCTGTTTCACTCTTTCCATCCCAATTTGTATTAAGTCCAAATATATCTTCAAATGTTTTAAATCCAATTCCTCGTAGTAAGTAATGGATATCATCATTTTGTAAAACTAAAAATATATTCTTATAGTAAATTGCTCTTAATGTCTTTTCGGTAATTCTAGTATCTCTAAACGAACCATCACAACTTTCTATAATAAACGATATATAAGAATCATTTGATATTTTATTTACTGAATCTAATTGTAAATAAATTGGTTCACCATGTTGTATATCATCCTTTATAGTATCTCTATTAAATCCAAATAAGTTAAAGTCATCTTTAAATCCTTCTATATAATCTATATCAATATCAATACCTTTATCTTTGTAATGTAACTGCTCTGCTCTTTGTGTAAGGTAATCTCTAATTCCCTTTACACCATCAAAGGTTACACTCATAAACACCATACCAAAAGAAACTGCGGAATCTATGGATTTTACAAAGTTAGAACGTTTAAGTAATTCAAATACCTTTAATCTACGAAAATTTACACTTTGGTTAAATAAGGTATACTTAACACTTCGTTTAAGATTGTGGGTAGGTGTAACATTGAATAGGTTTCTAAATGCAGGTATAGTATACTTAAACCCTAAATCATAATCACCCATCTCTAAATCGGTAGATACAAACAATAAATCCACTAAGGTATCTGAATATAACTCTTTAAACTTATCTTTAATATGTTGGTAGATTATTTCGTGAAACTCAAAACAATAGACAGTAATTTTTTTATCTTTAGGTATATAGGGATAAACCGATTCTATGGATGCTTGGTGTAGAAATAGAACATCACCATTATCTATACCAAACTCAATAAAAGGTGTATATGGGTTACTATATTCGTAGCAAGGGATAATGTCAAAATATTCACTCAATAGAGTAAAATTTAAATTATCCGATGATTGTACAAATATCTTATTCAAATTATTTAATTATTTTATTTATTAACTTATTCCATTCCTGTCTTTCTACTTTATCTGCATTATACATTTCAAACTCATCTTTATCTTTATCATTTCGTATTAAGATAAGATGATATTCTTTATTCATATCGGATTTGTATATTTGGTCTTGTGTA